>SXGQ01795490.1_pt1 | contig 38750 bp, 35 predicted proteins | sample 3178371 | NCBI WGS metagenome assembly SXGQ01 (sample SAMN11356859, study PRJNA531348) | freshwater metagenome | isolation source: freshwater sample F1-20 | place: China: Fuxian Lake, Yuxi | collected 2017-12-25
ACCCTTCGCGCGCTCGAAGACGCTCTCGAAGCCTTCCCGGGCTGTGCGGTGGTGATCAGCCACGCTCGGTGGTTCCTCGACCGCATCGCCACCCATGTCCTCGCTTTCGAAGGCGACAGTCAGGTGCGTTGGTTCGAAGGAAACTTCAGCGAATACGAAGCATGGCGCAAGAAGGAACTCGGCTCGGCCGCCGATCAGCCTCACCGCATCAAGTACAAGCCACTGAGCCGCTGAGCCTCGCCTCCATGGACCGTCGCCCGATCATCCGCCTCATCCGCACGGCCAGCGCGGTGATCTTCGTCGCCTCGATCGCCGGACTCATCGTCTCGTCGATCAACGGCAACAACGAAGGTTGGGTCCTGTCGATCGGCATGGTGTCGGCGATCACCGCGATCATTCTCGTCGTCGCGTCGGCCGTGGCTTCCACCACGCGCCATCCCGACTTCTCCGACGTTCTGGCCGAAGGCATCGAAGACCGGATCCAACGTCTCGTCGCCGCCGGAGCCGATGAAGCCGAGGTGCGCGAGATCGCCCGCATGAGCGTCAAGTTGGGTCGCGGTCTGTGAGTCCGGTCGCGACCGAATCCGACCAAGAACTCGCCACGCGCGTGGCCACCGAAGCCGGCGTGATGCTCGAGCAACTCCGCACCGAGATGTACGAGGTCGGCACGCACTATTGGGACATGAAGGACGAGGGCGACGTCGCCGGTCACCGGTTCCTGGTGTCGGCTTTGCAGGCGGCCCGCCCCGATGACGTGATCCTGTCGGAGGAAGCGGCCGACAATCGCCGACGACTCCAGGCCGAACGCGTGTGGATCATCGATCCCATCGATGGCACGAGCGAGTTCGCCGAGCCACCACGTTGGGACTGGGCGATCCACGTCGCGCTGTGGGAAAAGGGAAGCCTGACCGCGGGTGCAGTGGCCATGCCCACGCTGGGTCGCACCTTCAACGCCGCGCCGGCCGAAACCGTTCCACCCCCCGAACGCGAACATCCGGTGCTCGTGACCTCCCGTACGCGCAACCCCTACTCGGCCGTGCTGGTGGCCAATGCTCTCGACTGTCTCGTCGGTCGACTCGGATCGGCGGGCGCCAAGACGATGGCCGTCGTGATGGGTCAAGCCGACATCTACGTGCACGACGGCGGCATGTATCAGTGGGACTCGGCTGCACCGGCCGCCGTAGCCCTGGCCGCCGGACTCCACGTGAGTCGCATCGACGGTTCGCCGGTGATCTACAACCAACCCGACCTCTGGTTGCCCGACCTGCTCGTGTGTCGCCCCGAATTGGCCGAGCGCGCGCTCGCCGCCATCGGCGCCCGCCGCTGAAGCCGGCCGACGGGTACATTTTTCGCATGTCCGGGGCAACAACTCGTCGACCGACCGTCATCGTCGCCGCCATGGCGTCACTCGGAGCCGGCGCCATCCACGGCGGAGCCATCGGCCTGCACGCCGAACATCCACAACTCGCGCGAGTGTTCGTCGTCCTCACTCTCCTGCAGATCGGTTGGGCGCTCGTCGCCTTCGCTCACGACGCGCGTTGGATCGCACCGCTCGGCGTCGCAGTGAACGGCCTCGCAGTCGGCGGTTGGCTCATCACGCGGGTCACGGGTATCGGCTGGATCGACGGTCTCGAGATCAGAGAGAACCCACAACTGGCCGACACTGCGTGCGCGATCCTCGGCGCCGTCGCGGCCGCCACGGCACTGGGCATCGTCCTGCTCGGAAAGTCATCCGAACCCGACGTCGAAACCCGAAGGCTTCGACTGCCAGCCGTCGGTATCGCGGCGGTCACGGCACTCGCCATGTGGAACGGCGCCGGCCATGTGCACAGCCACGGATCGGACGCCCACGCGACGAGCGAAGCCCACGCGCACGGTGACGGAACATCGACCGACGGTCACTCGGACGCGAGTGGTGCCAGCGCGAGCGCGGCCGACGCAGCCCACACCGACGGTGCACACGCGCACACGGTCGTGGCCGGTTGGCCCCGCGCCTACGACCCGGCCCTTGGTATCGACATTTCGGGGGTTCCCGGGGTCACACCCGAACAAGAGGCGCGTGCCCGAACCCTGATCGAAGACTCCCTGCGCGAACTGCCACGTTGGTCCGATGTGGAAACTGCGGTGGCCGAAGGCTGGTTCTCGATCGGCGACAAGTCGACCGGATTCGAGCACTACATCAACCGCCCCCTCATCGAGGACGGCAAGTTCCTCGATCCCACCGCACCCGAATCACTCGTGTACCGCGTGGACGGCGACCAACGCACGTTGGTGTCGGCGATGTTCATCGCCAAGACCGGAGTGCCCATCGACGATCCTTCGCTCACCGACTTCGGCGGCCCTCTCATGCAGTGGCACGCACACGACAATCTCTGCTGGGGTCTCAATGCCGAGGGTCGTCCGGTGATCCTGGCCCTCACCAATGCCGCCGGTGAGTGTCCGACTGGCACCACCAAGGGCGGTGGCAAGAACGCCATGGTCCACGTGTGGATCGCGCCGCACCCGTGCGGCCCCTTCGCCGCCCTCGAAGGTGTGGGGGCCGGACGTGCCTCGGTGTCCGACGCCGAACGAGTCGACATGTGCAATCACGATCACGCGGGCGACCAAGCAAGTTCTTCGACCACCGGTGCCGCAACGTCACCAACCGCCGACTCCACCACTCCGCCGGCCCAAGTCTCGACCGACCTCGTGGCGGCTTCCCGCGACTCGGGTGCGGCGCGCATCGACCTGAGTGGGATGGCCGGTGTGTCACCCGAGCAGGAAGCACGCGCCGAGGACTTGGTGTTCGCGACCCGGACGACCCTGCCCAAGTTCGGCACCACCGCAGCCGCCGAGGCCGCCGGATTCACGAGCATCGGCGACGGAACCACCGGCTACGAACACTTCATCAACTGGAAGTACATCAACGACGAACACGAATTGAACCCCGACTTCCCCGAGAGCCTGGTGTTCCAGGTCGATCCGGCGACCGGAACGAAGAAACTCGTGTCGGCGATGTTCATGATGGGCGACGAGTACACACTCGAGAACGTTCCCGACGTCGGTGGCCCACTGACTCAGTGGCACATCCACAACAATCTGTGCTTCAGCCGTGATCCTTTCGAATTCGGATCCACGCGCGTCGTCGGGGTCACGAGCCCGAATGGCACGTGTGGTTTCGGAATCCGCTTGCGCGAGAACCCGATGATCCACGTGTGGATCGTTCCCCACCCGTGCGGGCCGTTCGCAGCTCTCGAAGGAGTCGGGGCCGGGCAGATTCTCGACGGCCAGGAACGTCTCTGCGATCACGACCACGCCGGTCATTGATCGACACGTTCACGCGGTAACGGGTTCCGATTCTCCGAGCGATACACGCTCGCGCTCGACGGCGCGTTCGATCACCAGCACCCAGACGAAGGCGACCGCACTCACCGAGCCCACCACGACCGGCATCGATGTCGCCCCGACCGAATCGATCAGCGGGCCGATCGACAACGGAACGAGGAGGCCACCGATGGCGGCGGCCCCGACGATCCACGAGGTCGCCCGCGCCGACAACGAGAGATGGCGATCGACCAGCGCGATCATCGTCGGATACTGCGGAGCGGCCGCCAGACCGTAGAGCGAACTCCCGATCCAGACCGTCCACGACCAATCGCGGCCCACGACCATGATCGCGAGTCCGACGAGCGACAACCCGGCCGACACGACCACGATTCGGAACGGCGACACTCGGGACGACACCGGAATGGCGACGAGGCGACCGAGCGCGAACGCCGCCCAGAAGACCGCTGTTGCAACCGCGGGGAGCGAACCTTCGAAACCGACTTCCTCGGCGTACGTGTGGATCCATCCGCTGAATCCGACCTCGGCTCCGACGTAGAGAAGGAAGAAGAACGCAACGACGAGCACGAGACGATCCGACGCCGCCGGACGCTCATCGACGTCGTGCGGAACGCCGACCGGCGAAGGTCGACGCCCCACGAGGATCATCGCGACCGCGGCCAGCGCCGATACGACGAGAATCACCGGCCACAGTCGCTCGGAGAACGCAATCGCCCGATCGGTCGCGAGCGGTGCGAGAAGTGATCCGGCTCCGAACATGAAGTGGAGCGCGTTGAGCGACGGACCCGATCGGCCCGGACGCACCCAGACCACCATGGTGTTCACCGCGGCGTCGACGGCGCCCGTCGAAGCACCGATCGCCGCCGCTCCCACCGCAACGGTCGCGAAATCGCGTCCGAGGGCCAACAGAGTCGTACCGAGTACGAAGCCGCCGAGGCCCATGTGAATGGTGACGTGTCCGCCGATCGATGTGATCGCCCGCCCACCCACGATCGCGCCGACGAAGTTCGCCGCCGCGATCACGGCGAACAGGATGCCGATCACGCTCGTCGACCGATCGAGCCGTTCCTCGAGATACGAGACGGACGGGCCGAGCAAAGACAGTGTCACCCCCATCACGAGGGTCACCGCGAAATACGGGTGAACCGGGCGGTCGCGCTCGTTCAGGGAAGACTCACCACCGTCACGGATCCGGTCGATCCGTCGACGGTGATCGTGGCGCCATCGGGAATTCGATTCGTTGCGTCCTTCACACTGACGACGCAGGGAATACCGAGTTCTCGGCTGACGATGATCGCGTGGCTCACGAGTGCGCCCACGTTCACGACCACGGCGCCGGCCGGCACGAACAACGGCGTCCACGCCGGATCGGTGAGGGGCGCGACGAGGACTTCACCGGGTTCGAGCGCGAGCGGGTCGGCCGGATCGAGGATCACGCGGGCCCGACCCGTGTAGGAGCCGGGCGCACCGGGCATTCCCGTGAGAACCTCACCCGCGGTCACCGGCGCCGCCTTCGAATCGCCCTTCTTGGGCCACTGCGACAGCGGCGGCACCGATCCGCCGAGAATGAACGGCGGATCGAGCTCGAAGAGTTCGTTGTACTGCCGCTCTCGTTGGGCGAGACGCGCACGGAACTCGTCGGGTTGGGCCACGAAGGCATCGAGTTCGTCGGCCAACAACATGCAGATCTGCGACGAGGTGTAACCAGTGCGGGCGGCGAGTGCGAACGCGGCCATTCGCACTTCGTGCACCACCTTGATGATGTTGGTCTTGGCTCGTTCGCGACCGGCCAGGTACAAGTGGGCCGACCGCAGCGCAACTTCGAATTGCGCGAGGACCTCGGGCTGGGAGGCCAGCGCGGCCCGTACCCGGGCCTGGGCGGCCTCACGAAGTTCGGTGTTCTTCCGATTGCGAATCATGGGGCTCTCGGAGTCGGGAGCCGCGCGCATCGCATCGATGAGCGATGTCACGAGAGACGGCTTGGTCTCCCACGTGTCGGAGCGAATGTCCCATTCGTTGGGGCCACGACTACCGAACTCGCGGATGAACGCCGCGAAACCTTCGCGGTACTCCTGGGAGTCCCGCGACAGGCGCGAGAGATTCCACATCGCATTGCTGGGCGCGGCCGAATCGACGTCGCCGATACTCGTGATGAGAGTCAGGACGAGTCCGGGATCGCCGAGTGCTTCGGAGATGGCCCCGAGGGCCCCCGGCCCGATCGACGTACCGGCGGTCATGTCGAGGTGATGCTCGAACATCCGACGGAGATGGGCGCGGAACGACGTGAGACGCTTCACGAGCGCAGCTTCGTCGAGATCGGCAAGATCGGGCCGGGAATCGCGAGCGGCATTCGCGTCACGCTGATCCTCACGAAGTTGCGGAAGGTCGTCGGCCATCATGACCCGACCCATCCACTCACCCAATTTCGCGGTGTTGGCCGGACTCTCGTGCCACGGTTCGGCGATGTAGGGGGGCACGTCGGGGTGCGTTCCGAAGTAGGTGGCGTCGATCATCTCGGGCGCCAACCCCGGACCTCGCACACCGAAGAGTCGGGCCATCGACGCGTTGATGTACAGATAACCGCCGAACATTCCGACGACTTCCGGGCGCTGGCCATCGACCTCGTGATCGTCGACGGTTCCGGCACCGATCTGCGAATCACGCCAACCCATGTTCACACCGGGCTCCCACACGACGGTCCAGCACAGTGGACTGCACGGATCGGGCAGGACCTCACCGGCATTGGCGCGCGTGTACACCGGATACTTCGGACTCGGATCCCAGTCGGTGATCCAGCGATCACCCAGTTGGCCGTTCGCCATCGCTCCCCCGCAATTCTCGAGGTCCACCACCGGACCTTTCTCCGGAGGACAATAGTCACCCCGTCCAAAAGGGCTCCGACAGGAAATGTCCGACTCGGCTGGGCAGACTTCGAGGGTGAGCGAGGTGGCAAACGATCGGCAGTGGGGTGCATTCACCGCCGATGGGCCGTGGGTTCTCGACCGGGACCACATCCGATGGGCATCACTCGCCCCGACCCTGCGGGCCGACGCCCGCGCCGACGTACCCCGGCTCACCAAACCGTCGCGGATTCCTCCGGGTCCCCGAGTGGTGACCGTCGCTCGACACATCGGTGGCGCACTCGCTCCGTGGTTCATTCGCAAACGTCGGGGGTGCTACGCCGATCCGACCGAGAGTCGCGCCGAACTGTCGCTTCGACTCCGTCGGGCGGTCGAGACCCTTGGTCCGACCTACATCAAGCTCGGCCAGATCATCTCGTCGGGTGAAGGTCTGTTCCCGAGCGAACTCGTCGAACAGTTCAAGATGTGTCGCGATCAAGTTCCGGCCGAACCGTTCACGACCGTTCGCCTCACCGTCGAACAGGACCTCGGCGCCCGACTCGAAGACGTTTTCGAGTGGTTCGACGAAAAGGCCCTGGCCGCGGCGTCGATCGCCCAGGTTCACGCAGCACGACTCCGTACCGGTGAGGACGTCGTCGTCAAGGTCCAACGTCCACGTGTGGCCGAACTCGTCCGCAAGGACCTGCGCGTCATGAGCTACATCGCGCCGCATCTCGTGGGTCGCATTCCGATCGCCGCGCTGGCCAATCCCCCGGCTCTCGTGGAACTCTTCGCCGAAACCATCGTGGAGGAACTCGACTTCCGTCTCGAGGCCGCCAACATGATCGACGTCGCCACCATGCTGCGCGATCTCGGCCAGGACGGTTACGTCGTCCCCCGACCACACCCGACGCTCGTGACGCGTCGAGTCCTCGTGATGGAACGCATCTCGGGATTCAACTTCGACGACGTGGCGGGTATGAAAGACGCGGGCATCGACACCGAGAACGTCATCCGTACCGGAATGATCGCCTTCATGGAAGGCGCCATGGTGCACGGCGTGTTCCACGGCGACCTGCACGGAGGAAATCTCTTCGTCCTCGCCGATGGGCGGACCGCGCTCCTCGACTTCGGCATCGTCGCGCGCCTCTCGCACGAACGTCGCCTCGCGTTCTTGCGCCTCATGCTCTCGGCGACCACCAACGACATCAAGGGACAGATGGCGGCCCTCCGCGACCTCGGCGCTCTGCCCCGCGACACCGACCTCGATGCAGTCATCCGAGACCTTCGTCTCGACCAGACGCCGATCGACCCGACGTCGCTCAGCGGAGAACAGATGGTCGCCGAGGTGCAGCGCGTCGTCAAAGCACTGCTCGGCTACGGAGCCCGCCTGCCCAAGGAACTCATGTTGTACGTGAAGAACATGGTGTTCCTCGACGGAGCGATCGCGCGTCTCGCCCCCGAACTCGACATCCTCGCCGAGGTCGCGAGCATCTCGATGCTCTTCGCGACCCGCCACGGTGAGCGCCTCGGCCGTGAACTCGGCGTCGATGCCTCGACGGTCGAGTTCGACCTCACCGGAGTGAAGGCGTCGCTCGGACTCGACGCCGACGTCGACGGTCTCACATACAAGGAACTGCAAGCCCGGCGCGATCTCATTCAGCGTCGCATGCGCGAACACGTCGGTCGTTGAGGTCGCCTCCCCCACCTATGGGCTAATTTCGCGGGCGTCATGCGCCTCGTCGTCGCCCGCTGCAGTGTCGAGTACACCGGTCGCCTCGATGCCCAATTGCCCGAGGCCACCCGCCTCGTGATGGTGAAAGCCGACGGCTGTGTGGCGATTCACAGTGACGGCGGTGCTTACAAACCGCTCAACTGGATGAACGCGCCGAACTCGATCCTGGAGGCCGAAGGGGTATGGACCGTCACCAATCCCAAGGGTGAGACCCTCACGATCACCTTCCACGAAGTGCTGTCGGATTCGGCGCATGAACTGGGTGAGGATCCCGGGCTCGTGAAGGACGGCGTCGAGGCTCACCTGCAAGAACTTCTCGCGGCCATCCCGGACGCGATCGAACATGGACTCACGCTCGTGCGACGCGAATGGCCGACGTCCATCGGGCCGGTCGATCTCATGTGTCGTGATGCCAACGGGGACTTCGTGGCCGTGGAGATCAAACGTCGCGGCGAGATCGATGGCGTCGAGCAACTGGCGCGCTACTTGGAAGTCCTCCGACCCGACACGACGTTGAAGAACCTACGCGGCACGTTCGTGGCCCAGACCATCAAACCGCAGGCCAAGACGATCGCCGAGGCGCGCGGGATCTCCTGTGTCGAAGTCGACTACGACGACCTGCGTGGTCGTCGCCCCGAAGAGCTTCGGCTGTTCTGAGTGTCGGACGAGTGTCCGACACGAAATCAGGAGTAGCGGACCAGACCCTGGTCGATCACGACTCGGTCACCCACCGATGTGGTGAACACGGCTTCGCCGGCCGTCGTCTTCCAGATCCGAACGGTGAGTGCGTCGCCGGGCAGCACCGGTGAAGAGAAGCGTCCTTCGATGTGCCGGAAACGGTTGACGTCGTTGTCGCACAGCGACTTCAACAGCGCGCGTCCCGTGAATCCGTAGGTGCACAGACCATGCAGGATCGGCCGATCGAAACCACCGAGAGCGGCGAACGAGGGATCGGTGTGCAACGGATTGCGGTCTCCCGACAAGCGGTACACGAAAGCCTGATCGGGCAGAGTCTGGAGAGTCACCTCGTGGTCGGGGGACTTGGCCGGTGGCTCGTTCTGCGGACCCGACGGACCGCGGTCGCCACCCCATCCGCCTTCGCCCCGGATGAACACCGACGAACGCGTGGTCCAGAGCGGTTCTCCACTCGCCAGCTTCACTTCGGCCTCGGTCACGACCACCGCCGCCTTACCCTTGTCGTACATCGCGACGACCTTGTCCTGGGTCGTGGCTTGGGCCTCCACCGGAATCGGACGGTGCAAGGTGATGGCCTGCGAACCGTGCACGAGCATCGCCCAGTTGAAACTGCCGATCTCGCCCATCGCGCTCTTACCGGCCGAAGCGGTACCCGAGCCGGCCACCACCGCAAAGGTCGGGAACACGACCTGATCGACGCCCTTGGTGTTCTCGGTGGAGAACGCGAGGTCGTCGGATCCGGCTCCGATGCCGACCGCGTACAACAACGCGTCTTTCGAGTTCCACGACATCGTGCGCACGTCGCCGACGGCTCCGACTGCTGCTGGGTTGAGGGGCATGTTGTCTCCTTTGTTCGGTGGTTCGTACTGAAACTCGGAAGTTCGCGGTCCTCGTCGACCGCGAACGGGCATCACTTGGGCTGCGGCCAACCTCCGGGTTCGCCGTTCATTCCCGAGTTCTTGCGGGCCTTGGCCACGAGATCGGCCACGATCGGCCCGAGTTTGGTCGGGTCGTCGACCGGCGCGACGCGCGGACCGCGCACCCATCCTTCGGCCACGGCCAACACGTCACCGCTGGCTTCGAACACCCGCCCGGTGACCGCCTTCGATTCTTCCGACGCGAGCCAGGTCACGATCGGCGCGATCCAGCGCGGCGAGCGACGTTCACGATCCTCGTCGGTCTCGGGGGCCGGTCCGAGACCTTCGGTCATTCGCGTGAGCGCAACCGGGGCCACGGCGTTCACCGTGACGCCATAGCGCGCCATCTCGATGGCTGCGATGTTGGTGAAGGCCGCGATGCCCGCCTGGGCCGCTCCGTACTTGGTCTGGCCGGCATTGCCGTAGATACCCGACACCGACGTGGTGTTGATGATGCGGCCGTCGACGGGCTTGCCCTCCTTCGATCGTTCACGCCAGTACGAGCAGGCGAAGCGACTGGGCGCGAACGTTCCCTTCAGGTGAACGTTGATGACGGCGTCCCATTCCTCCTCGGCCATCGAAAAGAGCATGCGATCGCGAAGAATGCCGGCGTTGTTGACCACTGCGTGGAGATCACCGAAGGCGTCGATCGCGGTCTGGATCAGTCGTTGGGCGCCGTTCCAATCGCTCACGCTGTCGCCATTGGCCACGGCTTGGCCACCCATGGCCTCGATCTCGGCCACGACCTGGTGCGCCGGTGAGAGATCGCCACCACTTCCGTCCACGTTGCCACCGAGATCGTTGACAACGACCTTGGCTCCCTGCGCGGCGAGGCTCAGGGCGTGCTCGCGCCCGATACCGCGACCGGCCCCGGTCACGATCACGATTCTTCCTTCGCACAACTTGGCCATGGGGCTCCTCCGAGACGCGGCCCGTGGGCCTGTGACTTCTGCGCTGACGATCATAGGAACGCCCATCTGGTCGGGCACCAGCCGACCGGCACTCCTAACCTTTGACCGTGCCCGCCAACGATTCCGTCGACCTCGTGGTGATCGGAGCCGGTCCGGCCGGCACGGCCGCGGCCATCACCGCCCGCCGCGCCGGACTCTCGGTGATCGTGGTTGACAAGGCCCGATTCCCCCGCGACAAGTGCTGCGGAGACGGTCTGACCACACTCGCCCTTCGGCAACTCGAAGCCCTGGGTTTCGATCCGGCTCGGGTGCCGTCATGGCAGGACGTTTCCGAGGCGTGGTTGCGCTCACCCAGTGGACGCGAGGTTCGGTTACCCCTTCCGCCATCGGGCCGGTTCGCCGCCGTCACCCCCCGACAAGAACTCGATCAGGCCCTCGTCGACCTGGCCCGCGCGAGTGGTGCCGAGGTGCGCGAAGGCCACACGTTCGCCGGACTCACGGTGCTCGATCACGGGTTGATCGTCGACACGACGTCCGAGGACGGCACTAGCCGAATCGATACCCCTTGGCTGATCGCCGCCGACGGCATGTGGAGTCCGGTTCGTCGTTCGCTCGGTCTGACTCCTCCCGACTATCTCGGTGAGTGGCATGCGTTCCGTCAATACGCGAGCAACGTGACCGGAGCGGCGGCCGAGCGATTGATCGTCTGGTTCGACGAGGATCTACTGCCCGGTTACGCGTGGAGCTTTCCGCTTCCCGGCGGACGCGCGAACTTCGGTTTCGGTGTCCTGCGCGATGGCGAACGCAAGGGTCGCGACATGAAACAACTCTGGAGCGATCTGCTCGCCCGCCCACACATCCGCGAGGCCCTCGGTCCAGACGTCGTGATGGAAGGTCGTCCCACCGCGTGGCCGATCCCGGCGCGTATCGACACGGCCGTCACCGGGTCGGGGCGGGTGCTGTTCGTCGGCGATGCCGCCATGGCCACCGACACGCTCACCGGCGAAGGCATCGGTCAGGCTCTGCTCACGGGAGTGGAAGCGGCGCGCGCCGTCATCACGGGTGGCGACCCTGTGGACGTCCGACGCCATTATCGACGGGCCGTCGATCATCACCTGCTCGCCGATCATCGGATGTCACGACGACTCTCCAAGATCCTCGCTCGCCGTCGTGGCGCGCGTGGTGCGATATCCGTTCTCGATCATGCCGGCAGCTGGGGACGTGAGAAGTTCGCCCGCTGGATGTTCGAGGACGAACCGCGCGCGGTGATCCTCACGCCCCGACGTTGGCACCGGCGACTTCTTCGCCAGGATGGCGCGTACCGGCGCTGACGCCTCCGAGTGCCGACACCCCGGGCGGATACGGTGTCGGAGATGAAGACTCGTCTGACTGAACTCCTCGACATCGAGCACCCGGTCATGCTCGCCGGCATGGGTGGCGTGTCGTACTCCCAACTCGTGGCCGCCGTGAGCGAGGCCGGAGGCATCGGAACCTTCGGTGCCGCTCCCATGCGACCGGGTCAACTCGACGAGGAGATCGAGATGGTCAAGAAACTCACGACCAAACCCTTCGGGGTCGATCTCCTGACCGCGGTTCCCGGTCAACTCGAACGCGATGTGGAGAGCATCATCCGCGGCGGCGCACGCATCTTCGTGGCCGGCCTCGGCGTACCGCGCGAGATCGTCGACGTGCTCCACCAGAACAACATCCTCGTCGGCTCGATGTGCGGCAAAGTTCGTCATGCCATCGCCGCCGTGGCCAGTGGCTGTGATTTCGTCGTGGCCCAGGGGACCGAAGGTGGTGGCCATACCGGAACCGTCGCGACGATGGCGCTCGTCCCGCAAGTCGTCGACGCGGTCGGCGACAAGGTTCCGGTCGTGGCCGCCGGTGGTCTCTTCGACGGACGTGGCCTGGCGGCGTCGCTCGCCCTCGGAGCCGATGGCGTCTGGATGGGCACGCGCTTCATCGCCACTCCCGAAGCTCATGCGCCGCGCGCGTACAAAGAAACACTCGTGGCGCTACCCGAAGACGGCACCGTGATCTCGCGTGCGTACACCGGCAAGACGTGTCGGGTCGTGCGCACCGACTGGACCAACCACTTCGAGGAACATCCCGAGGAGCTGAAGAAGTTCCCCGAGCAGGCTTTCGAGTCGGCCAAGGCCGGGGCCAATCACATGGGCGCTTCACCCGATGTGGAAGTGGATCCGAAGCGCGAGTTCATGCCGTGCGGACAGGGTGTGGGTGCGATCACCGAGCTCACCCCGGCCGGCGACATCGTTCGCCAGGTGGTGGCCGAGGCCGAAAGAGTGATCGCCGCCATGCAGCGCGTTCGCGTCTGATCGGCAGCACTCAGCATGTGGAGGCTCCTTCGATCGAACGCGGACTTCCGCCGGATGTTCGGAGCCCAAGTCATCTCGTATCTCGGTGACTGGTTCAGTTTCGTGGCCGTGGTGGGGCTCGTCGACGACCTCACGGGTTCCAACTTCCTCGTGTCACTCGTCATGGTCGCCTTCTCTCTGCCGTCGTTCATCGCGTCGCCGGTGGCCGGACCCATGGTCGACCGCTTCGACCGGCGACGCATCCTGATCGCAGTATCGATCGTGCAGGCACTCGCCGCCCTCGGCATGCTCCTCGTCGGCGACGGAACCGTGTGGCTCGCCTTCGTATTCCAGAGCTCCGTGTCGGCGCTCGCCGCTCTGGTCGGACCGGCGACGTCGGCGGCGATCCCCAACATCGCACGCGATCAGGAGGAGTTGCGACTCGCCAATTCGATCCTCGGCTCGACCTGGGGTGTGATGCTCGCCATCGGTGCCGCCATCGGCGGAGTGTTCGCATCGGTCTTCGGCCGCGAGGCGTGCTTCATCGCCAACGCCGTGTCGTTCGTGGTTGCCGGTCTGCTGTTCGCCTCGATTCGCACACCGATGCAGGCGCCCCGCGACCCATCTCTTCGTCGACACCGCCTCCGGCCGATGGCCGACATGCGTGAAGCCCTCGCCCACGCACGCAAGGATCCCGTTCTGCTCGCCCTCATCCTGTCGAAGACGACCTTCGCCGTGGGCAGCGGCGTGGTGTCGCAACTCGCCGTTCTGGCCTCCGACGTGTTCAAGGGTGGCGACGCCTCACGCGGGGTGTTGATCGGCGCTCGCGGTCTCGGTGCCGGCATCGGACCACTCCTGGCGTCCAAGTACACCGGCAACGACCTCGGTCGGGTGATCCGAGTCTGCGGATACTCGAGTCTCGTCTTCAGTTGTTGCTACGTGATCGGCGCCTGGATGCCGGTGTTCGCGCTCGCCGCGGTCTTCATCACCATGGCCCATCTCGGCGGCGGAGCCCAGTGGACGCTCAGCACCTTCGGTCTGCAGATGCGATCGCCCGACGAGATGCGCGGTCGGATCATCGCCGGGGATTTCGCGCTGGTGACGCTCATGATGTCGGTCACGAGTGCCTCGGCCGGCGTGTTGTCGGACGCCATCGGCGTCCGGGCGGCCATCACTTCATTCGCCGTCGCGGCGGCCGTGGCTTCGGTGATCTACGTCAACGCGACGCGGCATCTGCACACGCAACTGCCGCATCAGTGAGCACCTGAGCTCGTCGGTCGTTGGCGAGATTGGTCGCCATCTGGTTCATCACGTAGGCGAAACCGATCTCGCGTTCGGGTTGGGCGAAGGCCACCGAACCACCCGCGCCCGGATGACCGAAGGAACCCGGACCCGAGTACGGACTGAACTGGCCGTGCGTCATGAAGCCCATGCCGAACGTCGTGGGCATGATGAGACACGCATCGGGTTCACCGTCGGGCGTGACCGTCCGGCGCACCTTGTCGACCGTGCTCGGTGCGAGCAGACGCACTCCGTCCACTTCACCGATGGTTGCGGCATAGATCCGCGCCAGACTGCGCGCGTTGGCGATTCCGTTGGCCGCCGGAATCTCGGCCGCGTGAACGTCACGACGATTGAAAGTGCCGTCACCCCCGAAGGCTCCGTTCAACGACAGCGCCTGACCACCGGGCGAATTGGGTCCCATGAACTGCTCGAGCATCGCCTTGACCGCCGGATCGATGTCGTCGGGGGTCTGATTGAGACCGCCGATCATCGGCGACACGCGCGTCTCGTGTGTTTCGGGAAGTCCGATCCACATCTCGGCCGACAACGGACCCACGATCTCGTCGGCCACGAAACGACCCAGACTGCGATGAGCGGGGTCGACCCGACGCACGAGTTCACCAGCCAGCCACCCGTAGGTGAGCGCGTGGTAGCCGTGCTTGGTGCCGATCTCCCAACGCGGCGCCGTGGCGGCGAGCCTTGCGGTGATCGTCGACCAGTCGAGAGCCTCGCTCAGTGAGATGTCGCCATCGACGGTGTACAGACCGCACTGATGCGACAAGAGTTGGGCGACGGTCGCGTCACCTTTGCCCTCAGCCGCGAACTCGGGCCAATAGGTGGAGACCTTCTCGTCGTACGACAGGAGTCCACGCTCGACGCACATCGCGACGGCGATCGCGGTGATTCCCTTGGTGGTGGAGAACACGAGTTGCAACGTGTCCTCTTCGTAGGGCTGGGTCCGCGCCTGATCGAAATGACCACCCCACAGGTCGACCACGGGTCGACCGCGGTGGTAGACCGCCACTCCACAACCGACTTCCTCACCGCTGGCGAGATTGGCAGCGAAGGCCTCGCGGACGGATTCCCAACCGGCTGCGACCGAACCACCGATGTTCGTGGACATCAGCCGACCAGTTCCTTGAGCGTCTCGATCTGCTTGACCGCATCGGGTCCGATGGGGTTCACCGACAAGATCGTCACACCGGCTTCCTTGAAAGCCGCGAGACGCTCCTTGATGTAACTCTTCGGTCCGACGAGGTTGCTGTTGGCGAGCATCTCACCGGGCACCGCGGCCGCGGCTTCTTCCTTCTTGCCGTCGAGATAGAGATCCTGGATCTCGATGGCCTCCTTCTCGTAGCCGTACTTCTTGCAGATCGTGTTGTAGAAGTTCTTGTCGCGCGCGCCCATGCCTCCGATGTACAGAGCGGCATTCGGGCGGGCGAAGTCGAGAATCTTGGTCTGGGCCTCACCGGTGAGCTTCTCGTCGATGGCGAGCATGCCGCCGGCCGAGATCTGAAGCTTGCCGAGGCTCGGATCGCGCTTGGCGAGTCCCTTCTTCAGATCGTCACCCCACACGTTGTGGAACTTCTCCGGATCGAAGAAGATCGGCAGCCAACCGTTGGCGACTTCGGCCGTGGCCTGAACGCTGAGACCCATGAGGCTCGCCCACCAGATCGGGATGTCGGTGCGGATCTCCTGACCCGGCTTGATGATCTTCAACGGCTTGCCGAGCCCGGTTCCCTCACCGGCCGGCAACGGAACCTTGACCGTTTGTCCGTTCATCTGGAACGGCTGCTCGCGCTTCCAGATCATCCGACATGCCTCGATGTATTCCTTGATCCGCTGCATCGGCTTCTCGTACGGCACACCGTGGAAGCCTTCGATCACCTGCGGTCCACTCGCACCGAGGCCGAGGATGAAGCGGCCGTTGCTCACGTAGTCGCAGCCGGCCGCGGTCATCGCCATGAGCGCAGCCGTACGGCTGTACACGTTCACGATTCCCGTGCCGATCTCCACGCGCTCGGTCTTGGCCGCGAGGTAACCGACTTGGCTGATGGCGTCGGCGCTGTAGGCCTCGGCGATCCAGACCACGTCGAGTCCGGCCTTCTCGAGATCGACCACTCGGTCGACCGCGGCGTGGAAACCACCGGCGTAGTTCAACATCATCGACAACTTCATGAGACGTCCTTTCGAGGCCTATCGCTGATCGGGAACCCTACGGGGGTCGGACTCGGCCGAGCGAACCGTCGCCTCGCCCACCACACCCTCGTTCAGGTTGCCACTTCGGAAACCTTCGAGATCGAGGGTCACGTAGCGGTAACCGGCGGCTTTGACGGCATCGACCACCGAACGCCGGGCCGAGACCGCCCGAGCCAGTTCGGCTTCGTCGACCTCGATACGCGCGGTCTCCCCGTAGTGGCGAACCCGAACCTGGCGGAACCCCAGGCCGTGCAATGCCGCTTCCGCCCGATCGACGCGACTCAGGATCTCCACGCTCACGGGGGTTCCATAAGGCACGCGGCTGGCCAGACACGCAGCAGCCGGCTTGTCCCATGTGCGCAGTCCCATCCGGCGCGAGGCCTCACGGATGTCGGCCTTGGTCAGACCCGCCTGCACGAGCGGGAACACCGCGCCGCGTTCGAGAGCGGCGCGCTGACCCGGACGATGGTCGGCGAGGTCGTCGAGATTCACACCGAGGATCACGGTCGACCGCTCGGTATCGGCGATCGGCGCGACGACATCCATGAGTTCGGCTTTGCAGTGGTAACAGCGGTCGACATCGTTGGCGCGATACGCGGCCCGCGCCATCTCTTCCGTATCGACCGGCGTCCAGCGAAGTCCCCACTCGTCGGCCAACGCCCGACAATCGACCTCCTCCGAACCGGCCAGGCTCGGCGAGATCGCCGTGACGCAATGAGCGCGCTCGGAACCCAATACGTCGCGAGCAGTCGCCGCGAGGAAGGCCGAGTCGGCTCCCCCACTGAAAGCCACGACCACTCGATCGAGATCGCGCAAGATCTCGTGAAGAAGGCGGATCTTGTCGTCGAGTCGGTCGGCCATTGGGTCGGTGACCGGATTCGCCATGGCCCCATCGTGCCATGTGGCCCGACACGGGGCAGACTCACAGGCGATGACCGGCGACGATGCGCTTCTCGACGAGCACTATCCACTCGTCGGCGCCCGGGCCGAACGGATCGAGGTCGCCGAGGGGTTGCGACTGCGGATCATCGACCGTCGCCCCGAACGCACCGATGGATCTCTGCCCGCAGTTCTCCTGATCCATGGACTGGCCTCGAATGCGCGGATGTGGGACGGCGTCGGGACGTGCCTGGTCCGACAGAACGTGCGCTCGATCGCCGTCGACCTGCGTGGTCATGGTCGATCCGACAAACCCGACGACGGATACGACTTCGATTCGGTCGTGTCGGATCTCGTCGGACTACTCGACCGCCTCGACATCGAACGAGCGGTGTTCGTGGGACAGTCGTGGGGCGGCAACGTGGTCGTGCACGCTGCGCACCGCCGACCGCAGCGAGTGGTCGGCGCAGTGGCCGTGGACGGCGGCATGATCGAACTCGGACGAACCTTCAACTCGTGGGACGACTGCGCGGCCGCGTTGCGTCCGCCCAACCTCGTCGGGACTCGACACGGTCGGATGGAGGCCGCCATGCGTTCGATGAACGCCGACTGGCCCGAGTCCGGCATCGTCGGCGCGCTCTCCAATTTCGAAGTCGTCGGCGACGGAACCATTCGACCCTGGCTCACTCTCGACCGCCACATGCAGATTCTTCGCGAACTCTGGTCGCACCAGCCGAGCGAGATGTTCGCCGACATCGAACGCCCGATTCTCTTCGTGCCCGCCGATTCGGGTGACGTCGCCTGGACGCGCAACAAAGAAATGGCCGTCGATCACGCCCTGCGCACACTTCCCAACGCTCGTGCGCACTGGTTCCGCCCGGCCCACCACGACCTCCACGCCCAGCACCCCGAGCGATTCGCCGAGGTGTTGGTGTCCAACATGAAGAACGGTTTTCTCGCATGACCAACTTGCCCCGCCTTCTCACGATCATGGGTTCGGGCGAAACCGCACCCACGATGATGAAGCACCACCGCGAACTCATCGCTCGCCTCCCACAGGGAGCCAAGGCCGTCGTGCTCGACACGCCGTACGGTTTTCAGGAGAACGCACCCGAGCTCGCGGCGCGAGCCGTGGAGTACTTCCGCCAGAGCGTCGGTCATCCGATCGCCATCGCCGGACTCACCCGACTGAAGAACGCCGACACCGTCGAGGTGGAACGTGGCCTCAGCACCATCCGCCAGGCCGATTACTTGTTCGCCGGACCGGGTAGTCCGACCTATGCGCTCCGTCAGTGGGAGTCGACTCCCGTACCCGACGTGGTTCGGTCCAAGATCTGCAACGGAGGCGCAGTCACGTTCGCTTCGGCGGCGGCCCTGACTCTCGGTCGCTACACGGTCCCGGTGTACGAGGTCTACAAGGTTGGTCAGGATCCGTACTGGCTCGACGGACTCGACGTGATGGCTGAGATCGGTCTCGAGGTGGCGGTCATCCCCCACTACGACAATTCCGAAGGTGGTCACCACGACACCCGCTTCTGCTATCTCGGTGAACGCCGGTTGGTGGCCCTCGAAGCCGAACTTCCCGATTCGGCCCACGTGCTCGGAATCGACGAGCACACCGGACTCGTGATCGACATCGACGCCGGAACCGCCACCGTGATCGGCAACGGAACCGTGACCGTGCGCAAGCGCGGTGTGTCGATCGTGCACAGCACGGGAACCGTCCTCCCGATCGACGCCCTACGCGATCCATCCGGTTCGACCAACGTGGCCGTGTCGATGCCGAGCACACGCGCCGACGTCAGCGCCGAGACGAGCGGCGCGTCGTCCTCCCTCGCCGACGAGGTGTCACGCACCGAAGCACTCTTCGACGCGTCGATCGCCGCCGGTGATTCGGCGGCCGCCGTGCGGGCCGCACTCGATCTCGAAACGGCGATCACCTCGTGGTCGGCCGACACTCTGCAGAGCGACGCGATGGACCGCGCCCATGCTGCGCTGCGTTCGATGATCGTGCGCCTCGGCGAAGCCGCCGTGAAGGGTCTCGCCGATCCTCGCGAGGCGATCGCTCCGGTGATGGCGGTTCTCATCGAATTGCGAACGGCCGTCCGATCGGACAAGCGTTACGACCTCTCGGACCTCATCCGCGACCGCCTCGCCGAGATCGGCGTCGAAGTTCGCGACACTCCCGACGGCCCCCAGTGGTTTTCTGGCGCGGGAAATTGACCCAGACGGTGAATTTTCATCACCAGAACAACAGTGGTGGTGCAGCGGGTTAGTTGATCGAGAGGGCGGGGCCCGAGTGATGATCGAGTCCGGCCACCCGAGCCCGCCGGCGCACGCCGGCCAACGTGTACACCACGATGAATGCCGCCGTACCCACGAGGATGATCACCGCACCACTCGGTACATCTGCGTACCAACTCGCATACATCCCGAAGACCCCGAAGCCCGCACCGAGCACCGGCGACAACCAGAGCATGCGCCCGAACGAGTTCGTCATGAGCCGGGCGGTCACTGCCGGCAGCACCAAGAGCGCCGAGATCAACAACACGCCGATCACCCGGACCGTCACGAGGATCGTGGCCGACAACAGAACCATGAGAACCGCTTCCATCATCGGCACGTTCACTCCGGTCACCCCGGCCACCTCGGGATCGAAGGTCGTGAACAGAAGTCGTCGGTACAGGATCACGACGGTGACGGCGCTCACCAGCCCGACACCGGCCACAGCGAGGATGTCACTCGTGAACACTCCGAGCACATTGCCGAAGAGAACCGCATCGATGCTGCGTTGTGCTTGTCCGTAGCGCGCCTGCAGCGCGAGCCCCATGGCGAAACTTGCCGTCGTGATGACACCGATCGCCGCGTCGGCGCCGATCACTCGTTTGCGCGCGACCCGCCCGATCATGAGCCCCGACATCAGGCCCCAGAATCCGGCTCCGATGAAGTAATTGAGATCGAGAACCGCGGCGAGAGCCGCACCACCGAACACCGCGTGACTGAGTCCGTGTCCGATGTAGCTCATGTTGCGCAACACCACGAATACGCCGATGAGTCCGCAGAGAGCGCCGGCCAAGGTGGCGATCACGAGTCCGTTGCGGAAGAACTCGTACTGGAACGGTTCGAGCGCGTCGAACGAGAACACCATGATCAGGCGCCGCGACGACTCAGCCGCTCACGGATGTCGTCGCCACCGTGTTCCACGACCACCGGCATACCACCGTGCTGCAGAACCTCCATGGGCGCGCCATAGGTCCGTTCGAGGAAGTACGGCTTCAACACGTCGATCGGTGCACCGTCGGCCACCACGGTGCGGTTGAAGCACACGAGGCGCGGCAAGTGCGCGGCCAGGCCGTTGAGATCGTGGGTCGTGAGGACGATCGCGATGCCTTCGCCACGGGGCGGCGTCTCGTTCAGATCGGCCAACACGTGCAGGACCTCGTGTCGGGTCTGGACGTCGACGCCGGCCGTGGGTTCGTCGAGCACCAGAAGATCGGGCTTCTGCAGGAGGGCGCGCGCGAGGAACACACGCTGCTGCTGACCGCCCGAGAGTTCACGGATGTGCCGGGAACCGAGTCCCTCCAAGCCGAGTCGCTCGAGGGTCGAATCGATCTCGCGCAATTCGTCGCTCGTCGTGCGCGGCCACCACGACCTGGTGGGGCGACTCATCGCCACCACTTCGCGCACCGTCACCGGGAAGTTCCAGTCGACCGTCTCGAGTTGGGGAACGTAGGCCAGACGGAGTCCGGGCCGACGACGCACGTCCCCGTGCACCGGCTTGAGCGAACCGAGCAGGGCACGAAGCAGCGTGGTCTTCCCCGAACCCGACGGGCCGACCACACCGATGAACTCCCCCGGCTCGACCACGAGATCGACCGCCTGCACGGCCGGCGCCGCGCCATACGAGCACGTGACATGGTCGAAGACCACGAGCGGTTCGGTGGCCAGACGCGCGGAACTCATTGTGGGTACACCGCCGTGTCGGGGCCGACATCGCTCACGTCGAGCGCTCGGAGCGCCGAGGCGTCACCACCGAGAGCCTCGATCATGGTGACGTAATCGAAACGCATCAGACCCATCCACGAATGCTCGGGATCGCCCGGCTCACCGATGAGGTCGTCGTCGCGCAAGACATCGACGTAGTTCACTCCGGTCTCCTTGCCGATTTGTTCGAGGATGGTCGAAGGGAAAACTTCGCTACCGAAGATCGCCCGCACCCCAGTTTGTTCCACTTGGTCGATCAGATCAGCGATCTCTTTGGGTGTCGGCTCGTCGAACGACGACGGTTGGATCGCACCGATCACCGTCCAGCCGTATTCCTTGGCGAAGTAGGCGTATGCGTCGTGGTAGGTCAGCAATTGCCGGGCCTCGGCCTCGAGTGTCGCGGTCGATTCACGAAGTGCACTGTCGAGAGCGTCGATCCGTGCGGCGAAAGCTTCGTAGTTGGCCGCGTACGTGGACGCGTCATCCGGATCGCCGGCCACGAGGACGTCGCGCACCAATTCGGCGTACGCCTTGGCCATCGGAGGATTGGTCCAGAGGTGCGGATTGGGTTTGCCGCCCTCGCGCGGGAACGAGAAGTCGTACACATAGTCACTCTCGGGCAGGATCGTGGTGCCGAGTTCGCAGATCACCCCGGTGTCCTTCTTGTTGGCGAGTGCCAACTCCTTGGTGGGCTCTTCCAGAACGAGACCATTGATGAAGACGACGTCGGCGTCCGAGACGATCGCTGCGACACTCGGGGGCGGCTCGTAGGTGTGGCTGTTGGTGCCTTCGGGAACGATGCCCTCGATCATGGTGTCGGTACCGGCGGCGATGTTGGCCACGATGCTCGTGATGGGTGCCACGGTCGTGGCCACCACGACCGGACGACCCTCGATCGGTGCCGGCAGCGGACAAGGTTGTGTCGAACTTGGCCCGGGATCTGCCGACGATTCGACCGAGTCGTCACCACCGCAGGCCGGAAATAGCACTAAAACGGCGAGCGCCAAGGGGGAAGTCAGGGCCTTGGCGCGGGGGAACACGTCTCGAACCCTACCCCGCGCTAAAACCCCCTGCTAGATCGGTTGGACGGAAGGTCGCCTAGCCTGAAGAAATGTCCCCGACGGTGGTCAAAGCGGTGCTGTTCGACCTCGATGACACCCTGATCGACTGGTGGGGATCCCTCGGAGCCGCTCTGGCCCGGGTCACCGACGACCGCGAGGCCACGGCCCTGCTCGAGCACACCCGCGAGCACTTCTGGGATCGACACCCCGAACAGGGCTTCGTGTGGCACCGCAATACGTGGAAGTTGTGGGAGGACCGCCACACCGCGTGGGGCCAGGCGCTCCCCCACCTGCATCCCGACGATCTGCAGATCCTGCTGCGACGTTTCGAGGAGGAACTCTGGGTCGGCTTCTTCCCCGAAGTCGTGCCCGCCCTCGACGCAATGGTCGATCACACTCGCCTCGCCGTCCTCTCCAACAACCACCTGATCGAACGGGAAGCCAAGCGACTCCGTCTCCACGACTGGTTCGAGTTCGCGATGTGCCCCGACGGTTGCTTCAAACCCTCACCCGAGGCGTTCACGCAGGCCTGCATCCGGCTCGACCTGCAACCGCACGAGGTCGCTTACGTGGGCGACTCGGTAGCCGCCGACGCCCTCGGAGCGCGCGAGGCCGGATTGGTGCCGGTATGGGTCGATCGTTGGAACGACGACTGGTCGGGTCGACCGAACGAAGTGCTTCGGGTCGGTTCACTCACCGAAATCCCGGGCGTTCTCGGTCTGGGTGATTCGTGACGACGACTGCGGGAAGAGACAGGAAATCGACGACGCGATTCAGCTCGCGGCACGACGTTGTGTCTCGGCCCATGTGAGGCCTTGCAGTACGTCCACGTCGTGCGGGAGTCCGAGCACACGTTCGGCGACGATGTTGCGCTGAACCTCCCCTGTGCCACCACCGATGGTGAGGGCCCGGGCGAACATGTAACCGTCGAACCAACCCGGGTGTTCCAACGCGCGGAACCCGACACCCCCGCCACCACCGAGACCGGTGTTGCTGCCGCGCTCGGCCCGACCTTCGACCTGTTGCAACATGCCGTTGGCACCGAGCATGTCGCGCGCGATCTCCATCACGTGTTGGCCGTGCTCGTCGGCGAGGATCTTGCGGATGCTCGCTTCCGGACCGGGCTGTTCACCCCGCAGGCGGGCCGAGAGGGTGCGCAGTCGGATGAGATCGAGCAAGACGTGCTCGACGTACACCGATGCCAATCGTTGACGCATCACCGGATCGACGACCGGTCCGTTCGCCCGCACCGAATCGAGCATTTCGAGTGCGGTCGGACCACTTCCCCACAACACCCCGCCACTCGACAAGGACACGCGCTCGTTGCCGAGGGTCACCTTGGCGAGTCGCCAGCCGTCACCCTCCTCGCCGACGAGATTGGCCGCCGGTAGGCGAACGTCGGTGAAGAAGACCTCGTTGAAAGTGGAAGCGCCGGTCATCTCCTTGATGGGCCGGATCTCGATACCGGGCAGATCCATCGGACAGATGAAGTACGACACGCCGCGATGTTTGGGGGCGTCGGCGTTCGTACGGGCGATCAGGATCCCGAACTTCGCGTACTGCGCGCCGCTCGTCCAGATCTTCTGGCCGTTCACGACGTACTCGTCGCCGTAGCGCACGGCACGCGTCCCGAGGTTGGCAAGATCACTGCCGCTTCCGGGCTCGCTGAACAACTGACACCAGAACTCTTCACCCGACAGAAGCGGGAGCAGATACCGCTTCTTCTGCTCCTCGGTACCGGCGAACAAGATGGTGGGCCCGGCCCAGCCGATTCCGATCGGGTTGGAAGGTCGACGGACACCGGCCTTGGTGAGTTCGTCGTCGATCACGATCTGATGGATCGGGTCGGCCGCGAGTCCGTAGGGCGCGGGCCAGTGCGGAGCCACGTATCCGGCCTCGGCCAATTGGCGCGGCGTCGGATCGGGATGGGATGAAAGCCAACCACGAACCGTCAGACGACGGGAATCGTCGGCGCCGGGAATCTGGAACTCCATGAAGGCAGAACCCTACGCGTACGATCCTCCCCGTGCCGAACGCTCCCGAGACCTGGAACATCGCCGACGTCTGGGACATCGTGGCCGAGAGCATTCCGGACGCGCCGGCCCAGGAATACGAAGACGTCGTCCACACATGGCGCGAATTCGATCGGCGGGCGCAAGGCGTCGCGGGCACTCTGCTCGCCCACGGAGCGCGTCAGCAGGACAAGGTCGCGCAGTACCTGTACAACTGTCCTCACTATCTGGAGAGCATCTATGCGCTCTTCAAGGCCGGACTCGTGCCGGTCAACACCAACTATCGCTACACACCCGACGAACTCGTCTACATCTGGGACAACTCCGACGCCGTCGCGGTGATCTTCCATGGAAGTTTCGCGACCACCATCGAACCCATCCGCTCGCGTCTGCCACGAGTCGTCACCTGGATGTGGGTCGACGACGGTTCGGGGCCGTGCCCATCGTGGGCGATCGATTACGAAACCGCGGCCGCGAGTCCGGGTGTGAACCACGCTCCGTGGGGACGGCGCGGTGACGACTTGTTGCTCCTGTACACCGGAGGCACGCCCGGCATGCCCAAGGGCGTGATGTGGCGACAGGAGGATCTGCTCCTCGCGCTCGACAGCGCGAACAAGAAGCGACTTCCGGAAGTCCCCGATCGCACAGCGGTTGCGGCGCGAGCCACCAAAGCCGGCCCACGGAACCTGCCGGCCGCGCCACTCATGCACGGGACCGGATTGTTCAACGCGATGAGCAATCTCAACGTGGCCGGATCGGTGATCACCATGTCGAACCGAAAGTTCGATCCGATCGATCTCCTCGACACGATCGAAGCCAAGAACGTCAATTCGATGTCGATCGTGGGTGACGCATTCGCCAAACCGATCCTGCGCGCCCTCGAGGCCGAGCCCGATCGCTGGAATCTTTCGTCACTCCGCGTGATCATCTCGAGTGGCGTGATGTTCTCGGCCGAGACCAAGTCCGGACTCCTCCGCCACAATCCGCGACTCATCATGGTGGACGCCCTCGGTTCATCGGAAGCGATCGGCATGGCGCAGAGCACCACGTCGGCCGATGGTCCGGCCGAGACCGCGCGATTCCAGTTGGGTCCGAACACACGCGTTCTGACCGAGGACGGTCGCGAAGTCGCGCCGGGTAGCGAAGAACTCGGGCGCGTCGCATTACGCGGTCACACACCGATCGGTTACTACAAGGACGAACAGAAGTCGGCCGCGACCTTCCAGGTGATCGACGGCGTTCGCTGGTCGATTCCGGGCGATTGGGCGCGCGTCGATGCCGATGGCACCGTGCACCTTCTCGGTCGTGGCAGCCAGTGCATCAACACCGGCGGCGAGAAGGTCTACCCCGAGGAAGTGGAGGAAGCCCTCAAACTTCACCCGTCGGTTGCCGACGCCGCCGTGGTCGGCGTGCCCGACGAACGATTCGGACAGGCCATCACCGCACTCGTGGAGCCATGGCCCGGCGCCGAGGTCGACGAGGCTGCGCTCATTGCGCACGTGAAGATTCACCTCGCGGCCTACAAGGCGCCCAAACGCGTGATCGGGATCGAGACGGTCGGCCGCGCCGGCAATGGGAAACTCGATTACAAGCGGCTCACGGCCCACGCTCTCGGCGTCCTCGGCTAGTCGGGTCCTCGGAGGGCTGACTAGCGTCGGCATCCCGCGGGCCGCCCGGCCCCATCCCCCAGGAGTGTCACATGTCGTCTCTCGGCTTCGACGGAAGAGTTGCGATCATCACCGGTGCCGGCGGCGGTCTCGGTCGGCAACACGCATTGCTCATGGCGAGTCGCGGCGCGCTGATCGTCGTGAACGACCTCGGTGGTTCGGTGGACGGCACGGGCTCGAGCGCCGCGGCGGCTCAGAAGGTGGTCGACGAGATCAAGGCCCTCGGTGGCGAGGCCGTCGCCGACACCAACTCGGTGGCCACACCCGAGGGCGGCGCGGCGATCGTGCAGACCGCGATCGATGCCTTCGGTCGCGTCGACATCGTCGTGAACAACGCCGGCATCCTTCGCGACAAGGCGTTCCACAACATGGAACCCGATCTTTTGAATCCGGTTCTCGACGTCCACCTGAAGGGCGCGTTCTACGTCACGCGTCCGGCGTTCATCAAGATGCGCGAGCAGGGTTACGGCCGCATCATCTCCACGTCGTCGGCCGCCGGTGTGTTCGGCAACTTCGGTCAGACCAACTACGGCGCGGCCAAGATGGGACTCGTCGGCTTCACCCGCGTCCTCGCCGTCGAGGGTGCCCGGAACAACATCAAGGCCAACGCCATCGCGCCGCTCGCCATGACGCGTATGACCGAGGACATCCTCGGCGGCTTGAAGGACAAACTCGATCCGGGTCTCGTGTCTCCGCTCGTTGCCTTCCTCGCGCACGAGGATTGTCCGGCTTCGGGACAACTCTTTTCGGTGGGTGGTGGACGAGTGGCCCAGGTGTTCCTCGGCGAAACGAACGGCTTCTACTCACCCACCCTCACCCCCGAGGACGTGCAGGCGAACTGGGGAACCATCACCGATCGCAACGGCTACGCAGTGCCCAACAACCTCGGCGAGGAAACCGCCCTCTTCCTGCCGTTCTTCAAGTGACCATGATCAGCGTCGACGACTTCGCCGCCGAGGCCAAGGAGTGGCTGGTCGCGAACAAACATCTCGCGCCGCGTGATTACGGCGCGATCTGCCCACCCGATCTCGTCGACGAGGGTCTTCGCTGGCAGAAGCACCTCTACGCATCCGGTCGCGCCGGTATTCATTGGCCGGTCGAGGTCGGTGGACAGGGATTGACACCCGCCCATCAAGCGCAGTGGTTGTACGAGTGCGCACTAGCCGGTGTTCCGGGAGTCTTCAACATGGTCGGACTCGTCCTCGCCGGTGGAGCGATCATGAAGTTCGGCACCGAGGAGCACCGGACCCGCCACCTGCAGGCCACGCTGCGCGCCGATCACGTGTGGTGCCAGTTGTTCAGCGAACCCGGTGCGGGTAGCGACCTCGGATCGCTCAGCACGCGCGCCGAGCGCGACGGCGACCGTTACATCGTGAACGGGCAGAAGGTCTGGTGCTCGGGCGGCCGCTACAGCAACTGGGGAATCCTCATGGCTCGTACCGATCCGGAGGCACCCAAGCACGAAGGCATCTCTTTCTTCCTGCTCGACATGAGCCTGCCCGGTATCGAGATCCGGCCGCTCAAGCAGATGACCGGCGAGGCCGAGTTCGACGAGGTCTTCTTCACCGACGTCGAGGTGCCCGCCGAAGCACTCATCGGACCTCTGCACGGTGGTTGGGGTGTCGGCATGGCAGTGCTCACCTCCGAGCGCGGTCACATCGGCACGAGCGTCATTTCACTCGAACGCCGACTCGAATCGATTTCGCGTCTGGCCGAAGGGCGCGACCTCACGTCGGTCGAGCGCCAGGAACTCACCACACTTCTCGCCAAGGGAATGGCGTACAAGGCGATGGCCCAGCGCCAGGGGCCGGTCGCTTCCACTGCGGCCTCGCTCATGAAACTCGGAATCACCGAGATGATGTTCGACACCAGCATGTTGCGAGCCGACATTTCTGGTGCCGACGCAACGCTCGAAGGGCCCGATGCCTTCGGACTGCTCGCCGCACCCGGCGGACGTATCGCCGGTGGGACCAGCCAGGTCCAGCGCAACATCATCGGCGAACGACTCCTCGGATTACCTCGCGAACCTCGCCCCGAGAAGCACTGAATCCTCGCGGGCGGGCGGCTGATCCCCGAAAAACGCCCGTAGAATCGTCACTCTTCGTCATCTACGGCCGATGTCCGGTTCGGCCCCTCGGAGAGAACCCCTTGAAAGTCGCATCAGCCAACGGCGTGAAAGTCGAGTTGCACGATCTCGGCGGCCATGGTCCGACCATGCTCATGTCGCATGCGAATGGCTTCCACGGCCTGTGCTGGTCGCCCGTCGCCGCGCACCTGACGCGCCGCTTCCACTGTTACGCCCACGATCACCGCGGACACGGCGACACCGCACTGCCCAAGAACTGGAAGGTCGCCTGGGCCGGCTACGGCGCCGATGCCTCGGCCGCGGCCAACGCCGTCCGCGAAGACGGCGGCATCATCGGCGTCGGACACTCGATGGGTGGTGCCACTCTCCTGATGGCGGCCGTGAAGGACCCATCGCTCTTCCGTGGACTTCTCGTGTACGAACCCATCGTTCCGCCGGCCGACCTCCGCTTGCCGGCCAACCGCCCGAACAACCTCGCCGACGGCGCCGCGCGCCGCAAAGCATCGTTCAAGAGTTTCGAGGACGCGATCGCGAACTACTCGGCCAAGATGCCGATGTCGTCGTTCGCCCCGGAAGCCCTCGAGGCCTACGTGCGCGGCGGATTCAAGAAGGGTGACGACGGTCAGGTGCATCTGAAGTGCGACCCGGCTCTCGAAGCCGAGAACTTCCGCAATCCGGTGGTGCCCAACCTCTGGAAGAAGCTCGCCGATCTCACGATCCCGGTCTGGGTTTTGTCGGGCCATCCCGAGCCCTTCCAGCCGTCGGGTTGGGCCGAGGCCGTGGCCGATCATCTGCCCAACGGAAAGCACATCGAGTACAGCGACCTCGACCACTTCGGACCGTTCGTCGATCCGGCCCGTATCGCCCGGATCATCGACACCTTCGCCGATACTCTCGAGCCCTGATGGCGGCAACGGTCGAGACACCCGGAACCGATTCGTTCGGTCCGAATGTCGCCCGCCTCGACGCCGCCCTCGATCGTCGACTCGAACCCTGGCGCGACTCCGAGTTGGCGAGTCGCGTGTTCACGGCCGCGAGTCATCTGGGTGACTGGAGCCTGATCTGGCACTTGGTCGGAGCCGCACGTGGGATCACGAGTGAGAAGCGGGCCGCCCAAGCCCTGGCCCTGTCGGCTCTTCTGGGTGCCGAATCGTTGATCGTCAACCAAGGCGTGAAGCGTCTCTTCAAACGTGAACGCCCGACCGAGAGCGGTGACGACCGTTTCGACGTTCGTACTCCTTCCACGTCGAGTTTCCCGAGCGGACACGCGAGTGCGGCGGCCTTCGCGGCCACGGTGCTCACGACTCTCGACGGCAAGAAGTCGGCACCGCTCTGGTTCGGCCTGGCCACCGTCGTCGGAACGAGCCGTGCCTTCGTTCGCATCCACCATGCATCCGATGTGATCGGCGGTGCCGCCGTGGGTGTCGGTCTCGGACTCCTCGCCCGCCCACTCGTCAAGAAACTTCGTTAGGGAGGTTCCCATGACCCGTCGATTCGCCATCACGTGGGACTACCGCTGCCCCTACGGCCGGATCGCCCACGATCACGTGGCCACCGGACTTCTCGCCGGCGCCGACTGGGACGTGACTTTCCTCCCCTTCTGTCTGGGTCAGTCGCATGTGGAGCCCGGCATGCCCGACGTGTGGGACGCCCCCGAATCCGACTCGGGCCTTCTCGCGCTTCAGGTGGGAGTCGCAGTGCGCGACAACCAACCGCACGCGTTCGTCCCGCTGCACCACGCGCTGTACGAGTTCAAGCATGCGCTCGGCGGCAACATCCGCGACCGCGCGTCACTGGCCAAAGTGCTGGAGGGCAGCGGCCTCGACCCGGAGGCCGTGTTCGCCGAGGTCGATTCGGGTCGTCCGCTCGCCACCATCGCCGAAGAACACACTCGCTACGCGACATCGCATCACGTCTGGGGTGTGCCGGTCTTCGTGGTCGACGACAAGGCGGTCTTCGTACGTCTGCTCGATCGCGCCGACGGAGACGAAGCCCTCGCCATTCACACCATCGAGCGCATCCTCGACAACATCGACTGGCCGATCCTGAACGAGTTCAAGCACACGTCGGTTCCCCGCTGATCAATCGCGCGGAACGGCACTTGGTTCGTCGCGACGCACCCGCAAGTCGGCCACGACCGATCCATCGGGATTCTCCACGACGAGTCCGACCTTCACACTGAACGCTTCATTGGTGAAGACGGCCGTCGTCGACTGCGTGGCGATGAGTTCGCCGATGGTCGACCGCATCAACACCGATGGTCGTTCGTTCCAGGGTCGATCGGCCGTGTCAACCACATGGACCACCACGCCCGAACGAACGAGATGATCGTTGTCGGCGCGATCGGCCACCAATTCGACCGTCGCGAATCGTCCCGAACCGAGTGCGATCACCAGGATGCGAGGGCGACCGCGCTGGGCCATCGAATCGGTGGATGCGATCGGCACGGCGTCGGTCCATTCGCCGGCCGGTCGAGCCGCCCAGTCGAGAACCAGAACTTCATCGTCTTCGAACCAACCCGACATCAGCGCGTCGAGGGCCAACACGCCCGGGGCGTGGCGTCGCTCGGGGTCGATCCGTCGCGGCGCGTCGCTGGCACTCATCACGTCGTACGGACTGTCGTAGAGATGACCGCCGGCCGCTGCGCCCTCGACGGTGGAGCTGTGCGACCAACCGAGTGCATGACCGAGCTCGTGCTCGACGAGATCGAGAGCCGGTGAACCTTCCCATCCGGGCAGGAAGTCCGCCGCACCGACGAACACCGCCCGACCCGACTCACGCGCCGCGCACGGCTGCGCACATCGTTCGCCGACCCGACCCCAACCGCCGGGCCCGTCCGGGCGCAGCGGAGCGGTGGCCACCACGAGTACTCCTGTTGGATCGTCGGTCAGCGTTGCGAGCGCGCGCTCGACACACGTCGTCGAGTCACCAGCGGTGTCCACCTCGACGTCGCCCGCGATCACGAACTCGGGTCGGTAATCACCCTGGGACCAACGGTCGAAATAATCACTGACCGGTTCGAGCCAGCCGACGAGATCCGATGACGTCGCCGTCAGGCGCGTGGTGTCGGGGGCGAATTCGTCGACATTGGTGTCGAGGGGAATCCGACACCGGACGACCGCCCACACATCGGAACCACGACCGAGGCTTCCCCAATCACCGGACGGTCGGAGTGACGTGACGATCTCGGCCGACCCGCCGAACGGTTTCTCGGGTGACCCGCAGCCCGCGACCACCATGAACGCGCCGGCCAGAACGGCGATCACTTCTTTCCTCACCACTCGAGACCGTAGCCTTGCGCCGTGGCGCAGGAGATTCTCTTCGATCGCAAGATGTCCGACGCCGAGGGTCTCATGTGGCGACTCGAGAAAGACCCCTATCTCTCGTCGACTTTCGCCAACCTCTCGGTGCTCGATCGCTCACCCGACTTCGACCGGCTGCGTCGCCGCATGGAGCGGGCCGTCATCGCCATTCCCCGTTTGCGTCAACGCGTTCAATCGTCCCCGGCCAACATCACCCCGCCGATCTGGGTGGACGACCCCGACTTCGACATCGACTACCACGTCCGCCGCGTCGCGCTGCCAGCACCGGGGACCATGCGCCAGATGCTCGATCTGGCGACCCTCGTCATGAACGATCCCTTCGACCGCACCCGCCCGCTGTGGCAATTCGTGGTGATCGAAGGCCTCGAGGACGGACGGGCCGTCCTCGTCGAGAAGTTGCACCACACCATCGCCGACGGTGAGGGCAGCGTTCAGTTGTCGTTGCAGTTCTTCGATTTCGAGCGCGATGCTCCTGAGCCTCCGGCGCTCACGTACGACGGTTCGCAAGCGGAACTCGAGATGTCGATGCTCCACAACGACCTCTGGCGCGATCTGCTCTCGGGCTCACTCAAGTTTCCGCTCACCATGGTGCGCCAAATCCGCGATCTCATCGCCGACCCGGGCCAGATACCGAGCCATGGCGCCTCTACGATCGACATGTTGCGCACCGGCTTCGGACAACTCACCGATGTCGACCCGGCTCGCTCACCACTCTGGCGCGAACGCTCGGTGCGTCGCCGGCTCGAAGTCTTGCGCGCTCCGTTCGTGGACGTTCGCGACGCCGCCCGGCGCCTCGGAGGCACGCTGAACACCGCCCTGCTGACCGCGGCCAGTGAGGCCGCCGGTCGGTACCACCGCGAGCTCGGACAACCAGTCGACGAATTGCGCGCCTCCATGGCGATCTCGACCCGTAAGACCAACCCCGCCGATGGATCGTCAGCGAATGCTTTCTCGTTGGCCCGCATGCTCGTACCCACGAACGACATGGCTCTCGTGGAGCGTTTCGAACGGATTCGGACGATCACCGATCAAGCCGCCGGGACCTCAGCCGGCGCCCTCGGGGCCGTGGCCAGCCTCGCGAGCAACCTTCCGACAGCGATCCTGACCCGCGTGGCCCGGATGCAATCACAAACCGTCGACTTCGCGACCTCGAACGTGAAGGGCACTCCGTTGCCGGTCTACGTGGCCGGTTCGGAGATCGTGCACAACTTCCCGATCGGTCCGCTCGGTGGCGTGGCGTTCAATTTGACGCTTCTCTCCCACGTCGGGAGCCTGGACATGGGACTCAATCTCGACCCGGCATCGATCGCCCGGCCCGAATTGTTGCGCGACTGTCTGGAGTCGGTGTTCGGTGAACTCGCTTCGGCTACGCCCGCGAAGAAGTCAAGAGGTTCCGGACGTCGAGCAGCAGGTCGCTGACCTCGCTCGACGACACCAGTTCACGCTTCACCATCTGCGAGAGAGCCCGATCGATGAGCACGAGAGCCTCGGCAACGACATCGTGGGCCACTTCTTCGACCATCAACGGTTCTACGACCTGGGTGCTCGTCATCGCTGTCTCCTGAATGCTCACTCGGTACCGGACGACCGGATTACCTCCCCCGAAGGTAACGCAGGCAATCGTCGCGCATGTGCATCGTAATGGGGTGGATCTTCGGAGATTCGGCGGGTGACGAGCCGCGCGCCACACCGAAACCGCCGCCCCCGGTGGTAGGGGTCCGGCGCGATCGCCACCGAATACGCTCGGGCCATGGAGTTCCCGGCTTCGCGCATCGTGGTCACGGGTGCGGCCGGTGGAATCGGTGCCGCGCTCGCCCGTCGGTTCCATGCCCTCGGGGCCCGGGTGGTTCTGTCTGATCTCCACGAAGGTGCCATCACCCGTATCGCCGCCGAACTCGAAGCGCATCGACCCGATTCCGCGTTCGCCTGCGCGGCCGACATCGGTACCGAGGACGGCAACCGCGCCCTCGTCGAAACTTCTCGACGGCTCCTCGGTGGTATCGATCTCTTCTTCGCCAACGCCGGAGTGGGTACCGGAGGTTTCGTGGAGGCCACGAGCGAACCCGAATGGGATCTGGCTTTCGACGTGAACATCCATGCGCACCGGTGGGCGGCCAAGTATCTGCTTCCCGAGTGGCTCGAACGAGGTTCGGGATACTTCTGTTCCACCGCGTCGGCCGCCGGACTCCTGAGCCAGATCGGATCGGCCCCTTATTCGGTGACCAAACACGCCGCCGTGGCCTTCGCCGAGTGGATGTCGATCTCGTACGGCGATCGCGGCGTACGGGTGAGTTGTCTGTGCCCGCAAGGGGTCAACACCAACATGTTGAACGGCGGTGATCTCGGCGAGAACGGGGCGACCAACGTGGTGCGCGCGGCGGGTGAAGTCCTCGAACCCGAGTACGTCGCCGGGTTCGTGGCCGAGGCGATTGCGTCCGAAACCTTCTTGATCCTGCCCCACCCCCAGGTCGCCGACTTCGAACAGCGCAAGGCGGCCGATCGCGGACGATGGCTGGCCGGCATGCGCAAACTCCAGGCGCGAGTTCTCGGCGAACTCTGATCGCATGCCCCCCAAACCCACGGCCGAACAGAGCGAGGTGTTGCGCCGTATCGGTCTGCGCCCCGGTGAAGCCGTGCGTTTCCGACGGGCCGATCGCGGACGCTGGCAAGAAGGTCGGATCTCGTGGGTCGAGCGCGACGGAAGCATCACGGTGCACGACTCGCACGGTGGGGCGCGGTCGCTTCGGCCCGAACGACTCGAAGTGAAGCGACCCGGCAAGCGCGGACGTGATCGGTGGTGCCCGGTCACCGAGGTCGCGGTCACCTGGGAGCAACTCACGCTCTTTTGACCGGCTACGGTCGTCGACATGGGAGTACGCCTCGAACCTGCCGACGAATACATGCACGAACTCGGACCCGAGTCCAACTTCAACGAGAGCATGTACATCAACTGCTTCGACCCGACCCACAAGGTGGGTGGTTGGTTCCGCATGGGAAACCGCGCGAACGAGGGTTACGCCGAGATGACCGTGTGCATCTACCTGCCCGACGGCTCGGTGGGATTCATGTTCAAGCGTCCGCAGATCGACAACAACGACCGGCTCGACGCCGCCGGACTCACCTGGACGATGGTGAAGCCCTTCGAGGAACTCCGCATCGACTACACCGGCAAGGTCGTCGTGCTCGCCGAACCCGAGCAGATGGTGGATCCGAAGTCGGCGTTCACCAACAACCCGTACAGCGAGTGTGAGGTCCACATCACCTTCAGCGGCCAGGGAAAGCCGAGCATGTTCGGTGGCGAGCCCGACACCCCGCACGAGGCGCCCGGCGAAGAATTCGCCAAGGGCCACTACGAACAACTCGTACAAGCCCGCGGGACCATCCGCGTGGGCGACCAGGAGTGGGAGATCGACGGATTCGGACTGCGCGATCACTCTTGGGGACCCCGCTATTGGCAGGCCCCTTGGTACTACCGCTGGCTCACCGCCAACTTCGACCGCAATCTCGGTTTCATGCTCTCTCGCGTGGCCAAGAAAGAAGGCGCCGGTTCACGCGGCGGTTTCGTGTGGGAGGACGGGCAGATGCACCTGTGCGATCACGCCGAGATCAGCACTGAATTCCGCGACGAGGAGAGTTACCACCAGCGCATCGAAGCCGTGCTGCGATCGTCGCGTAGTGGTCGCGAATGGACCTTCACCGGCGAAGTGATGAGCCTCATCCCCTTGCGCAATCGTCGACAGTCACCCGATGGCGAGTGGCTCACGACGCGAATCAGTGAAGGCATGACCCGCTGGGAGATGACTTCGTCCGAGCACGCCGGCAAAGTCGGCTACGGACTCTCGGAGTACCTCGACCAGATCATCGATGGTCAGCCGGTCGGTAAAGCCGAGTAAGCGGATTCAAGTCAGCAGCGAGGCGAGCGCTTCCAACAGTGGCGACGGATCTTCATCGATCGCTTCGCCGTAGATCTTGACCTTGGGTTCGGTCCCGCTCGGCCGGACCTGCAGACGGATCGAGGGTGTTCCATCGGCTCCACGGAGCATGATCCGGACGAGCGTGGCCTCGGGTATGTGCTCGACCGACACCACGTCGTGATCGGCGATCGCGTCGGGTGGTTCCCGACGTAACCGATCGACCGCCGCCACGCCGACCGCCGGAGCCATGGCCACGCTTCGCTCGGCCGTCACATGGCGGCCGAATCGACGGGCGATGTCGTCGAGACGACCGAGGAGATCGGTGCCTTCACGCGCGGCTTCGTGGGCGACTTCCATGAGCACGATGGCCGCGGTGATGCCGTCTTTGTCGAGCGGACGGTCGGCCACCAGATAACCGAGTGCTTGTTCGTAGGCGAACACGAGTCGCTTCTCGGAGCGAGCGCGAACGGCCGCGGCGATCCACTTGAAACCGGTGAAGGTCTCGGCGTATTCGATACCGGCGGCGCGGGCCATTTCGCCGACCAGTGTCGACGACACGACCGTGCTCACCATCAGTCGATCGTCGCCCGATGTGTGTCGCACGATGTGATCGGCGAGAAGCCATCCGATCTCGTCGCCCCGCAGGAGTCGCCAGTCACCCTGGCGGTCGGCCACTGCGACACCGAGTCGATCCGCATCCGGGTCGTGGGCGATGGCCAACGTCGCTCCGACCTCGGCCGCGCGAGCAATCACGTCGTCCATGGCGCCGGTCTCCTCCGGATTCGGGAAGTCGACGGTGGGAAAGTCGGCGTCGGGCACGAACTGCGATTCCACGACCGCGGGAGTCGCGATCTTCGCCCGGCTGAAGGCGCGCAACGCGACCTCACCACCCACTCCGTGCAACGGGGTGTAGGCGAAGGGAACCGAGATCGATCCGCTCGTGAGCCGCGTCGAACCGACCCACGCGAGGTAATCGTCGAGTGGAGACGAATCGAGCCGCACGATCAGTGGATGATCGGCGGGCGCGAGGGCGACGGTGGTCGGATCGACGACGGCGATGGCGGCCGCGATCGCGACATCGTCGGGGGGAACGATCTGGGCCCCCGAATCGAGATACACCTGGTATCCGTTGTCGGCCGGCGGGTTGTGGCTCGCCGTCACCATCACACCCGCCGCCACTCGCTGCGGCTGGATGTTCCACGCGAGCACCGGAGTCGGCACTACGTGCGGCATGAGCACGGCGCGCATCCCCCGCGCCGCGGCCACGCGCGCGGTGTCGACGGCGAAATCCTCACTCTTGCGACGGGCGTCCCACCCGATGATGAGACCGCGCTCGGCATTGTGCCCATCGACCGCCAACAGATGATCGACGAGGCCGGCGGCGGCCTGCCGCACCACGAGGCGGTTCATGCGCAACGGCCCGGCGCCGATCCGGGCCCGCAGACCCGCGGTGCCGAAAGTCAGCCGACCACCGAAACATTCGTCGGTGTCACCGGCGGCGATGATGGCGGCGAGTTCGGCGCGGATGTCGTCATCGGGCTCGGCCGCCAGCCAACGCTGGGCTTCGCTCATCGACGACATCGATCAGGCCCTGGGGATCAGGCTCTTCAACTCCACGAGCGGACGAGGTCCGACGTGCGAGATCACTTCGGCCGCGGCGATCGAGCCGAGTCGACCACAATCGGCGAGCGAGAAGCCGTTGGTGTACCCAAAGAGGAATCCGGACGCGAAGAGATCGCCGGCCCCGGTCGTGTCGATCACGTGCGGCACATCCTCGGCCCCCACGTCGATCACCGAATCACGCGTGATGATCGATGCACCTCGCGGCCCCCGGGTGATCACCGCGAGGGAACTATCGCGGCGCACGGCGGCCACCGCGGCCTCGAACGTGTCGAGTTCGTACAACGAGCAGAGTTCGAGTTCGTTCCCGAAGAGGATGTCGACTTCGTCTTCCACGAGGGCCCGGAAGTCTTCACGGTGTCGATCGACGCAGAAACTGTCCGACAACGTGAGCGACACTTCACGTCCGGCTCCGTGGGCCACCCGGGCCGCGTGACGGAAGGCGTCCTTGGCGTCGTCGCGGTCGAAGAGGTAACCCTCCATGTAGAGGACGTGGCCATCGGCCACCACCGCTTCGTCCACGTCGGGTGCGCACATGTACGACGACACACCGAGATAAGTGTTCATCGTCCGCTGGGCATCGGGGGTTACCACGATGATGCAACGGCCGGTCGGAATCTCGTCGAGGTGCCGACCGGGGGCGAAGTGCACACCCACGGCGAGCAGATCGTGACCGAAGACGCGACCCAGATCGTCATCACTCACCTTGCCGATGTACGCCGCGCGACCACCGAAACTCGCCACACCGCACACGGTGTTGGCCGCCGAACCACCGCTCATCTCGACCGCCGAACCGAGCGCCCGATACAGGTGCAGTGCACGATCGGTGTCGACGAGGGTCATCGATCCTTTGACCAGTGCCTCACGTCGGATGAAATGATCGTCGGCCTGCGCGATCACGTCCACGAGCGCATTCCCGATTCCGACGACGTCGTAGGACGCCGGCCGGCGCTCGCGGGCGGATGTATCGGGCACGGAGACCGACGCTAGTTCGCAGGTACGCTCGCCCCCGTGACCCCGACCGTCGTTTCCCCCTCGTCCGCGTCCGAACTCGATCCGTTCCGACTCCCCCGTCACGTCCTGCCCCGCCGTTACGACCTCGTCCTCGAACCCGATCTCGACGCGGCGACGTTCGGTGGTCGTGTCGTGATCACCGCCGATGTCTTCGCCCCGACCCGTCTCATCGCCCTCAACGCGATCGAACTCGACATCGAGTCGGTTCACGTCGACGGCCAACCGGCCACGTATTCCCTCTCATCGGAGACCGAGCGAATCGTGATCGGTCTGATCGACGAACTCGCGGTCGGAACGACGATGATCGACATCGCCTTCACGGGTGTGCTGAACGACAAACTCCGTGGTTTCTATCGGAGCACGTATCGCGATGACGACGGAGTGGAGCGGGTCATCGCGTGCTCGCAGATGCAGTCGACCGACTGCCGTCGCGCGTTCCCGTGCTTCGACGAACCCGACTTCAAGGCGATCTTCGGCACGGTTCTCGTGGTCGACGACGGTCTGCTCGCCATCAGCAACGGACCCGAGATCACCCGCGCGGCCGCCGACACACCGGGCAAGGTCGCGGTTCGCTTCGCCGACACCATGCCCATGAGCACCTACCTCGTTGCGTTCGTGGTCGGACCACTCGTGGCCACCGCGCCCGTCGACGTCGACGGCGTCCCATTGCGACTTGTCCATGTTCCGGGCAAGGAGCACCTCACGGACTTCGGACTCGACGTCGGCGCGTCCAGCCTGCGGTGGTTCACGCAGTACTACGGGATTCCTTATCCCGACGCCAAGATCGACATGGTCGCCCTCCCCGACTTCGCGGCCGGCGCCATGGAGAACGTGGGTTGCATCACGTATCGCGAAAGCCTGCTCCTGGTCGACCCGACCACCAGCACCCAGAACGAGAGAGAGCTCGTCGCCGCGGTGGTGAGTCACGAACTCGCCCACATGTGGTTCGGCGATCTCGTGACCATG
>SXGQ01087889.1_pt1 | contig 38742 bp, 38 predicted proteins | sample 3178371 | NCBI WGS metagenome assembly SXGQ01 (sample SAMN11356859, study PRJNA531348) | freshwater metagenome | isolation source: freshwater sample F1-20 | place: China: Fuxian Lake, Yuxi | collected 2017-12-25
GACTCCGAGAAACGGAGTCATCACTTCGCGCGGCTTTCGGAACTGGCCGTCGCCCGGTTGCCCGGCATTCGGGCGGAACACCGGCTCGCCTTCGCGGTTCGGTTGCGGCTGTCGAAACGGGCGCTCGGGGTTGTTTGGGAAAGGCGCGGGTTGAGGGGCAGGATTGTCCTGACAATGCGCCGCGACGCAAAGCGACGTGAGAATGATCGGAATGATGGTTTTCATGGTCTTATTGATACGTAACTGGAACGAGTACGAGCTCCTCGCGCGGTTTTTCCGTGGTAATTTCCGCACCCGTGGCATCGACCCATGAGCGGCGTTCGATGGAGGTCAGCCGGACGACGCGCGCAAGCCCGTGTTCGGCATCCACGGTGAGGCCTTCGTTGTTCATATTAAGCACTTCGGAGGTTTCCTGAACCACGAGCGGTCCGGTCGCGTTCGATGAGTTACCGTTCCGAACGGGTGCGGTCGTTCCGCCCGAAGTCGCGTGCGAAATTACGAGCGCTGCAACCGCTCCCGAAGCAGCCCATGCGAGCCGCGAGAAAATCCAGCGGGCCCATCCGCCGCCTTCCCGGCGCAATGAACCGGTGGCGGGGGCCGGCGCGTGTCCGGCAAGATCGCGCGCGATACGCTGCTCAAGCGTGGGCGAAGGTTCCACAGGGCGCAGCGAGAGAAGTTGGCTTTCGAGTTCTGAGTCTTTCATGGCGTCGATTGGTGAGTTTCGAATTCAGCCCGCAGTTTCGCGAGGCCGTAGCGGTAGCGGGCGGCAACCGTGTTCAGTGGAGCGCCGGTGGTTTCCGCGATTTGTTGGAAAGTAAGGTCGCCCCACAGTTTGAGTACGATGACTTCCCGTTGCTCCACGGGGAGTTCCTGAAGCTTTGCAGCGGCGAGGGGCGCAAGACCATCATCCTCCGGCTGGCTCTCGACAAACATCCGGCCTTCGAGCGGCATGCCGGAATCCGGGTGGTTTTCGCGAATCGCACGCCGTTCTTCGCGTCGGATCAAATCCAGCGCGGCCGTGCGAACCGCGGTGTACAGAAGGGGGAAATGCTCGCGGCTTGCTGACGGATTCTTTTTCCAAAACCGCACGAATGCGGTCTGCACGACGTCCTCCGCATCGGCCACACTTGAAGCCCATTGACGGGCGTAAAGCATAAGTTTTGGCGCCAGTTCGCGGTAGCAGTCCTGCCAGGCGGAATGTTCGGTTTGGTTCGGCATCGAAGGGGTGTCTGACAGCTAAGAACGCCGCGCTCGCGCAATTTTGTGTGAAGAAAAGAAGTATATTTCTACCGCCAGCCGGAATCGGCACACGGGTTGCTTTTCACAGGTGCGATTCCAACCCAAAATGCAAAAATACACCGACACAGCAGCAACAATCGACATCGCGGATAACTTCACGTTTGCCATGCCCACCATGGACAAACGCAAGGTGCTACTTCTCGAGGATGAGCCTCAGTTCCGGGAGGTTATAAAGGATTTCCTCTCCGGTCATGGCTTCGACGTTGTGGCCGTGCAAAACGGGGTCGAGGGGGTTCACGAGGTGCTCGCGAGCGACTTCGAGGTGATCCTCTGCGACATGATGATGCCCACGTTGCCTGGGGACATGTTTTTTCGCGCGGTTGAGAGAATGCGCCCTCATCTTTGCGACCGGTTCATTTTTATGACGGGGCATCGGAGCAATCCGAAGGTGAATGATTTCATCAAAACCGTGAACGGAACCATGCTTTCGAAGCCGTTCCATATCGAGGACCTCCTCGAAATGATCGCATTCGTGCAGGTCCGCATGGCTATCCACTGAGTCGGCTGGAAGATTAGTGCTCGCCCGGAGCGGCGTGGCGGACCATGGTTTTCCCATGCTGCGCTCTGTTCTACTGCTGACAAAGGGTATCATCCGCGACCAGAAAACGCGGAGGAATGTCATGTTTTACGTGATGCTCGCGGCGCTGGTGATGCTGTTTGCGGGTTGGGTGTTCATCCCGGATTCATGGGCGCGGCAGCATGTGTGGCTCTTCTTTTTCTACTGGCTAGTGTGCGCGTGGCTGACGCTCACCGGATTGCTCCTTGCTGCTTTTGACATCCTGCTCATCAGCGCGGCGTCGCGAATTCGCAAACGGAAGCTTGAGGAGGAATTGCTGCGGGCGACTGGTGAGGAGAAAGAGAAGCCATGATTCGCACGCGAAAGGAACTTGAGACGGCGGAGGCCGCACTGCTGGCACCGTATGCGCAGAAGTCCGGCGAGTCGCGTGGTCGCATCTACCGCGAGCGCCAGCACCCGACGCGAACCGAGTATCAGCGGGATCGGGCGCGGATTATTCACAGCCGTGCATTCCGCAGGCTAGAGTATAAAACGCAGGTCTTCCTCAACGGCACGGGCGATCACCTTCGCACGCGGCTCACGCACACGTTTGAAGTCGCGAACATCACGCGCATGATCGCGCGTTCGCTCGGGCTCAACGAGGACCTGGCCGAGGCGATTGCGCTGGCACACGATCTCGGGCACCCGCCGTTTGGGCATAGCGGAGAGGAAATGCTCGATTCGTTGATGAAGGAGCACGGTGGCTTCGATCACAACGATCAGAGTTTGCGGACTGTGGATGTGATCGAGACGCGCTACCCGAAGTTTCCCGGTCTCAATTTGAGTCATGAAGTCCGGGAGGGATTGCAGAAGCACGCGAAGTTTTATCAGGGAACCGATGACGGCGAACCGCATCCGCAGCCGTCGCTCGAGGCACAGCTCGCCAACCTCGCCGATGAGATTACCTATTACAGCCACGATTTGGACGACGGCCTCGATTTTCAGCTTCTGGAGCCGGAGCAGCTCGGCGAGCTCGTCGTTTGGAAGGAGAGCGAAAACGAGGTTCGCGAGCATTTTCCCCGGCTGAAGGGACGCGAGTTTCGCTCCTACGTTATCCGCTGCATCATCGACCGTCAGGCCTCGGACGTAATCCATACGAGTTCGGCATTGATCGAGGCGGCCAAGGTGGGAAGCGCCGACGCAGTTCGCAGACATTCGGCACCGCTGATTGCTTACAGCCGCCCGCTGCTGAAAGCCAATCAGAAGCTTCGCCGCTTTTTGTACAAGAACCTCTACTATCATCCGCGTGTCGCAGGTGCGAATCAGCGAGCGTGCGAGATGCTGCGCGATGTTTTTGAGGCGTATCTCAAGAACCCAAAGCTGCTTGGAAATGCGACTTCCCGCCGGGTGAAAACCGACGGGTTGCATCGAACGGTGTGCGATTACATCGCGGGCATGACGGACCGCTACCTGCTCGACGAGCATGCGCGGCTTTTCACTCCGCGCGTCTATGCGAATCTCGGCGGGCGCGAGTGATGCTCAGGCGTTGTTCGCCGTCTCGGCGTCGAGATGCGAGGCCACGAGTTTCAGACGCTCGAGAAGTCGCGGTTCTTCCAGAATCTCCTGACGTCTCATCGGATCCTGCACGAGCGAGTGCGCGACTGCGTCGGCGAGTTGGTCGTGGTCCTTCATTTTAAATAGAAACGACTCGATGTTTTCCGTCATGCCTTGCTCCCGGAAGCGCTCGCAGAGTGTGCGAATCTCGGCGACGATGGGCTCGGTTTGCTCGACAGGCGCGCGTTCCGGCGGAATCACGGTGAGCTTCGCGATTCGGAAGGGCTTCTTTTTGGTGAAGCCTTCGAACCGCACACGGGCCATTCCGTGCAGCATCAGGTGCGATGTGCCGTCCTGGGCGGTCACGCAGGCGCGGATCATCCCGAGTCCGGCGGTGTGGAAGAAATCGTCGTCCTTCACCGCGTCGTCGATACCCGGTTTCCGGAGCGCGACGCAGAATGCCCGGTCGTGCTCGAGCGCCCAGCGAAGCATTTCACGGTAGCGCTGTTCGAAGATGTAAAGCGGCATCAGCGCGTTGGGGAAGAGCAGCGTCGAAGGCAGCACCATGACCGGTGCTTCGGACGGTATTTCGGTTGGTTGTATGGTCATGGCTTGAGCTTTCAGTAACAAGGTGCGAATCCCACCGCGTGCCTGCAACTGAAGATTCGGATTCCTTTACGCTCGTGCCTGTCGCTTCGGGTGCAATGAGTCTGCGCTCATTGCTGCACGGAGAGACTTTTCACCCGGTTGTCGGGCCGATGGCCGAGGCCCGCGAACTTCACGTCGGCCAGTCGCGCCTGGTCGAGCGGGCGCGGGAGACCGGACGGCTTGTGGTTTGGGATGTGGGACTTGGAGCCGCGGCGAATGCAGTCGCGGTGCTGGAATCGCTCGCAGGCACGGAATGCAGGGTGGAATTGCACAGCTTCGATCACTCGCTGGCTCCGCTTGAGTTCGCGGTGCAAAACGCCGATGCACTCGGCTATCTCGTTCCCTGGCGGGATTCGGCGGCGGAGTTGGTCGCCGGCGGTCGCGTCGTCGCCGGCGGAGTGGAGTGGTTTTTCCATCCCGGCGACTTTCGTGCGCAGGTCGCCTCGCCGCCCGCGCCGGCTCCGCATGCAATATTGTACGATCCGTACTCGCCCGCGGCAAACCCCGGGATGTGGTCCCTGGAGCATTTCACGCGGCTTCGTGCCGTGCTCTCCGAACCGTGCACGCTCACCAGTTACAGCCGCTCCACGGCCGTACGTGTGACGCTTGCTCTGGCAGGATTTCATGTGGGACAGGGAACGGCTACCGGTGAAAAGGATCAGACCACCGTGGCTGCCACGGATCGGAAGCTTCTCGCCGCGCCGCTTGGCGTGGAGTGGCTTGGACGCGTCCGCCGCTCCACGCGCGCTACACCGCTCCGCGATAACGCGCAGCCCGGGCCGATTTCCGATGCCGATTTCACCGCGCTCGCCGCGCAGTTTCCGGGCTCTGGCGTGGCGCAGTAATCCGCTTGGCAGCGCGCTGCGAGCCGCTACGTTGCGCGCGATGAACGACCCACGCTTCGCGCTTCTCGCAAAAAACCTCGTGAAATTTTCCACCGAGCTGAAAGCCGGTGAATCCGCGCTGCTCGATATGTTCGATGTGCCGGATGAAATGACCGTCGCCCTGATCCGCGCCGTGCGTGACGTGGGTGCAAATCCCGTCGTGCAGATTCATCACGGCCGCGTGTCCCGCGAAATGGCTCTCAATGCGCAGGAGGCGGGCCTCGACATTATCGCGGGTGTGCAGCTCGCGCAGATGAAGAAGATGGATGCCTACATCGCCTTCCGCGGTGGTTCGAACATCACGGAAATGGCGGATGTTTCCGCCGAGAAAATGCGGCTCATTTCCAAGAAGATGAAGGCCGTTCTCGATCACCGCGTGAAGAAAACAAAGTGGTGTGTCCTGCGCTGGCCAAGCCCGAGCATGGCACAGCTCGCAGGCATGAGCACCGAGGCGTTTGAGGACTTTTACTTCCGCGTCTGCACGCTCGATTACGCGAGGCTCGTCCCCGGAATGAAGGCGCTCTCCGAGTTGATGATGAAGACCGACAAGGTTCACATCAAAGGCCCCGGTACCGACCTTCAGTTCAGCATCAAGGGAATCAAGGCCATCCCATGCGGCGGCCGGCACAACATTCCCGATGGCGAAGTCTTCACCGCTCCCGTGCGCAACAGCGTGCAGGGCGTTGTGCAGTATAACGCGCCGACGATTTATCAGGGCAGCGCGTTTGATAACATCCGCCTCGAATTCAAGGACGGCAAGGTCGTAAAAGCCACGTGCTCCGGCGACGAGAAGAAGCTCAACGCCATTCTCACCAGCGACGCGGGCGCGAGCTACATCGGTGAGTTCGCGATCGGTTTTAATCCGCACGTCCTCCACCCGATGCGCGATATTCTGTTCGATGAGAAGATCGCCGGTTCCTTCCATTTCACGCCCGGTCAGTGCTACGAGGATACCGAGAACGGAAACCGTTCGCAGGTTCACTGGGACATGGTTTGCATCCAGCGGCCCGAATACGGCGGCGGGGAGATTTATTTCGACGGCAAGCTTGTCCGGAAGGACGGATTGTTTGTTCCGAAGCCCCTTCACGCGCTGAATCCAGACCGCCTGCTGGCCTGATGCGTCTGCTCCGAATCGCCGCGCTATTGCTGTTGATCTCCTTCGGAGCGGGATGCCGCAGCAAGGAAAAGGAGGCAATTCTCGCGCGCCGTGCGGAGTTGATCGACCTGATGCACGGCAACTCCGGGGATGCCGACATCGAAGCTGCGATCCAAAAGTCCCGCGCGACGCTCGGGGTTTTCATGGAGGCGTTGAAAGCGCCGCGCCCGGGTCAGTCGCAGTTTCTCGTGAGGCGTGAGTTTCCAACAGAAACCGCAGGCAAGCGGCAGATACTCATCGTCAACGACGTCACCTACGACGGAAAGCTCATCCACGGCCGTCTCGACGACCGCACCGCGCTGCCCGGCAGCGGCGCTCCTCGCAATGGGCTGGTCTCATTCCCGCCGGAGGAAATCTGCGACTGGATGTTCAACGAGGATGGAAAAGCTGCGGGAGGCTACATGCTGCGCGTGCTCAAGCAGAAGATGACTCCGAAGGAGTGGCAGAGCTACGCGGAGAAGATCACGTTCAAAGAGGAGTAGCAGCGCGGCAGATGAAAACGCTGTGAGTTTACCCGCCCGTTACAATACGGGCCGGCGCTTTTTACGAAGCCATTACAATCGTGTGCTTTGTTGTGTGGACGTTTGGCGGCTGCGGCTGCCGGAGGTCGCAAACATACAACAAAACCATGAAATCAATCCTCACACAGAGCATCGCAATCACCGCCATGATCCTTGTCAGCGCGGGAGAATCGAACGCACAAAACCAAATGCAACCGGCGTTTCGTCCGCCGCCGCCACACCGGCCCATGCCGCCCGGCGTGACGCCCGATCCACGTTTGCAGCAGCCGGCTGTCCAGCCTCCGAACCAGCCTCCAGCTCCGAATGTTCCTCCCGCGCGCGCTCCGCAGGGCGGATTTGGTGCTCCGTTGCCGGGGCTGACTGACTCGCAGCTCGCAGACTTCATCGCCGGACGGGATGAATTTCAAAACGTCGAGGACGCGGCGGGTGGGTTGGGCCCGATTTTTAATAATGTGTCCTGCGTTTCATGCCACCGGCAGGGCGGGAGTGGCGGTGCGGGGACGATCAACGTCGTCCGATTCGGCCGGGAGGAAAACGGACAGTACGACCCGCTCGCAGACCTCGGAGGCTCGCTGCTTCAGCGGTTCTCGATCGCGCGCGGCACTCGAGAGGTTGTCCCGTCGGAGGCAAATGTTCGGGCGAATCGGCAGACGAGCGCATTGTTTGGCCTCGGTCTCATCGAGGCCATCCCGGAGGAGACGATCCTCGGTGGAGTGGACCGGGTTGCGTCTCCGGAAGTGCGCGGGCGGGTTTCGATGATCCTCGATCCGGTGAGCGGAACGACTCGCGTGGGACGTTTTGGTTGGAAAGGTCAGCATTCATCCGTGGAGGCATTTTGCGCTGATGCTTATATGAACGAAATGGGCGTCACGAACGCGCTGTTTCCGGTCGAGAACGCGCCCAATGGCCGGGCGGATGTGCTCGCCGCGCTTGATAAAGTCGCGGACCCCGAGGACACGGCGGATCCCGAAACCGGCAAGGCGGATTTCCAGCTGGCTGCTGATTTCGTCAGGTATCTCGGCGCACCGCCACGCATTCCGATGAATGCCTCGGCTCTCGCCGGACAGGTGCTTTTCGGAACCGTCGGTTGCGCCGATTGCCACACACCGCAGATGAAAACGGGTGTGAACAGTGTCGCAGCGCTGAGCGAGCAGACCGTTGCTCTTTACTCGGACTTGCTTCTGCACGACATGGGAAGCCTCGGCGACGGAATCGTGCAGGGCGGGACGGGAGCGCGTGAGTTCCGGACTCCGCCGTTATGGGGGCTCCGCGTAAGCGCTCCGTATCTTCACGACGGTCGCGCCCGGACGGTGGATCAGGCAATCCGACTGCACGATGGCCAGGGGCGCGGTTCCCGCGAAAAGTATAACGCGTTGAGCGCGCCGCAGCGTCGCCAGTTGCTCGATTTTCTGGCGACCTTGTAGCGGAAACTCGCCAGACAGCCGGGGCGGGTGAGGTTGCCTGCCCCGGCTGCTTTTGGCTGCGAGACCCGGATTTGCAATGGACTCAGACGCGCACATTGACCAACCTCCGGCCGAACAACGCCATGAAACTCCTATCCATTGCCACCTTCGTCCTCGCAGCATTCAGCCCGCTCTTCGCGCGCGATTTGACCGTCTCCACCAACGGAACCGGCGTAGTGGAGAGAGCAGGCGTCGATGATCGGGCCGTGAGCAAAGCCAATCTCATCCTCGAAGCAAACGGCAGCTTCACGATCGGCCTCGTCGGCAACAGTGATTACCGTTTCAAGGGAATCTGGCAGCAAGCGGGACGGGATTCGATGCAGCTGAAAGTGACCAGCGCTTTTGGCAAGGACGCCTCCGGCACGGGAACGCTCGATCTCGATGACCGCCGCACCGGCCCCGTGGTTGGTCGTTTGAGCATGATTGGTGACAGCCGTGCCGGTTCGTTCAAAGCTCGCTTTCAGGGCGATCGCGAGGCATTCATTCAGGTTCCCGGTATCACCCGTCCAAGTCTTCCGCCGCCTCCGGTGCTCGTTCAGTCGCTTCGGGGTGGATCTGGAAACGTTCGGATCAGCGGGCAGCCCGTGTATCGCCTGACTCATGCCTACGTAAACTTGAACCCGGACGGATCTGCATTGGTGAATGTGTATGGGATGGCAACAGCCGGTTACGTTGGAACCTGGGTTCCCGCCGGTGCGAATACGTATCAGCTCAATGTTCGCGGCGGTTTCGCCGGTGAGCGCGTCACGGGAGCCGTGACCATCGGCCCCGGCGGCCGCTCATTTTCCAGACTCGAGCTCAGCGGCACGAGCAATCGCGTTTACTACTCGATTGCGTTCGAGCCGGCACGGTAACCCGCGGTTCCGACCGACGTGGCTTCCGTGCATGATGATCGCCTGTTCGACTCGGCGTTTCTCGCCAAACTCGAGCAGCTTCACCTTCTCGCGCGGCGTCTATTCCGCGGGGAGCAGCGCGCGGAGCGGCGGAGCAGGCAGCTCGGGAGCAGTCTGGAGTTTGCGGATTACCGCGAGTATGCGGAGGGCGATGAAATGCGCTCCATCGACTGGCCTGCATACGCGCGATTGGAGCGTCTTTTCGTAAAGCTCTACGAACAGGAGCAGGACCTCGCGGTGAGCTTTCTCGTGGACGCCAGCGCGAGCATGCACTGGCGGCCGGATGGCGCGCAGAGGACGGGGAAATTTGATACTGCGCGGCGCATCGCGGCGGCTCTTGCTTACATTGCCCTCGCGAACTTGGACCGCGTGAGCATCCACTTTTTTGCGGATTCCGTCGTTTCCGAACTCGGAGTGATGCGCGGGAAGGCGCAGTTTCACGACGTGCTCGATTTTTTCCGCCAGCCGCCCGCTTCCACAAAGCCGACAAACTTGCGGGCCAGCGTGCGGGCGTTTGTTCAGCGAACGAAACGGAGCGGCATTGTCTTTGTGCTAAGCGATTTCTTCGACGCCGCGGGTTACGAGGAGGCGCTCGCGATGCTCCAGCACGCACAGTTCGACGTGCATGTCATTCAAGTGCTGGAGCCCGCTGAACTGTCGCCCATCGAAACCGGCGACCTGCGGCTGGTGGAGTCCGAGAGCGGTGCCTCGCTCGAAGTCACCGCGAATGAAGCCGTGCTCGAACGGTATCGGGCAGAGGTCGCGGCATATAACGCGGGTCTGGAGGCTTTCTGCCGCCGCCGCGCCATCTCGCACGCCAGCGTGACGTGTGAGCGGCCGTTTGAAGATGTGGTGCTGAAGAATCTCCGCGACGGGATGATGCTCAAATGACGTTTCTCTCTCCATGGGCAGTGTGGGCACTCGCCGGGTTGCCGGTGGTCATCGCGCTCTATTTCCTCCGACTCCGTCGCCGGGCGGTGAAGGTGAGCACGCACATGTTCTGGGAGCGCGCGGCAAACAAGACGAGCCGCCACGCATTCTTCCAGCGCCTGCGGCATTTGCTCTCGCTGCTGCTTCACATCGCGATCTTTTTACTTCTTGCCGGCGCGCTCGCGAAGCCCGTCATGGACCGCCTCGTCAACGACGGTGCGAGTGTGGTGATTATTCTCGATTGCCGCGCGAGAATGCAGGCGAAGGATGAAAGCGGTGCCACGCGTTTCGAACGCGCGATCCATACCGCCCGCGCGTATGCTGCGGAAACGGGCGAGCGCAGGCAGTTCGCAATCATTGAAGTGGATAGTGCTCCCTCGGTCGCGGTTCCTTTTACGTCGGACGAGCGCCGCTTGCTCGATCTCCTGGGCGAAATCAAAGTGACCGACGCCGCCGGAGAGATGGGCGCGGCGTTGGATCTCGCATACACGTTGCTCGAAGCCCGCGGCGGTGATCGCCGGGTCATCCTTCTCAGCGATGGCGTGCCCGTGGCGGAGTCGAAGTTTCCGCTCACGTCACACGCGTTTCCCGCCCTCGGGAACAACGTGGGAATCACCCGGTTCGCCACGCGAACCCTGCCCGCGAATCCGGAGACGAGCGAGGTCCTGCTTGAGGTCCGGAACTTCGGCGATGCGGCTGTGAAAACGAGCGTGGAAATCAGTTTCGACGGGCGTCCCATCGACGTTAAGGCGCTGACGCTTCCAGCGGGCGGGCGCTCCTTTTCCGTATTCCCCGCGCTCGTAAAGTCCGGCCGGGCCTCGCGTGGGTGGTTGACGGCGCGTATCGAAGCGGACGACTCGCTTGCAGTGGACAACTCGGCATTCGCCACGCTTCCCGGCGCGCGCTCGCGGCGTGTGTTGCTGGTCAGCAAAGGGAACTTTTTCATGGAGCGTATCCTCGAGGCGGATTCGTCGGTGAAGTTCGAAATGCTCGCCCCGGAAGCCTATTCGTCCGAGCTTGGGGCGAAGTTCTCCGCGGTGATTTTCGATCAGTTCGTGCCCGACAAATTTGAGCTCGCGAAAGCAGAGGGAAACTTTCTTTTTGTCAAAAGCACGCCGTTCTCCGCGGGGGCCGTAATCGAGCAACCGCTCGTCACGGAAGTGGATTCTTCGCATCCGTCCACGCGCAACGTGAGTCTGCAGAATGTTTCGATCCTTCGATCGACCGCGCTCGCGGTTCCGCTGGCGGCCGATGGTTGGCGCTTCTCCGCACCGCTTCGCTCCTTTGATAATGCGCTGCTCGTGACGGGGCAGCGAAATGCGCAGCGCTTGGCGGCGCTTTTATTTGATGTGGCGGAATCCGATCTCCCGCTCCGCGTCGCTTTTCCGCTGCTCATCAGCAACACCGTCCACTGGCTTGCCGGTGATGAGCCGGAAACTTTACCCGGAGTCATTGCGGGCCGGCCGGTGAATTTACCGGACGGCGCGAAGGTCTCTGCGGAGCCGATGACTGCGTGGCCTCGCGACGGTTCGGTGCATCCTGCGGTTGCGGGCGGTGCATTCCGCCCGATGCGCAATGGATTCTATCATGTCGAGGAGGGCGGTGTTTCGCGATGGATCGCCGTCAACACGTTCTCGGAGCCGGAATCTGAATCGAAAGCAACTTCCGCGAGCACGGCGGTCGCTCCGCTCCCATCGGCAGTGTTCACCGGCTGGCCGCTCTGGCAATGGCTGGCGATTGCGGGCTTTGTGCTGCTCCTGGGTGAATGGTGGCTGCATCATCGAAGGAGGACCGAATGATTGAGATCGCGCGTCCGTGGATGTTTGCGTTGTTGCTCGCCATTCCTCTTTTGTGGCTTGGAATGAGGCGCTCGCTTGCGGATTGGACTCCCGCTCAGCGGCGAGTTTGCCTCGCGGTTCGAATCCTTCTGCTCGTGAGTATCGTGCTCGCGCTGGTCGGACTGCGGATTACGCGCCCGTCCTCCGAGACGGCTGTGATGTTTGTGATTGATGGTTCGGCTTCGATTTCGCCGGAGGCTGGAAAGGCTGCGCGCGATTTCGTCGCGAACGCGCTCGCGGCGAAGCGTGGCGGGGATACGGCCGGAATCGTGGGATTTGCAGAGCAGAGCACGTTGATTCAGCCGCCTGTGGAGTATCCGCAGCCCGGCGACTGGCCTGCTCCTTCGAGCCGCAAGGGCACGGACATCGGCGGTGCCCTCGATTTTGCGAGCGCGCTTTTCCCTGCGGGACAGGCGCGTCGCATTGTGTTGCTTTCAGACGGCAACGACACCACTGGTCGCGCGAGCGGGAGTGCAGCTCGGTTGGTTGGGGCTGGCGTGGAGGTCTGGACTGTTCCGTTGCGGAATTCCGAGGTGCCGGAAGTGATCGTCGAACGCGTGGAGATTCCGCACAGACTCAAACAGGGCGAACCGTTCGACCTCGTCGCCAATATCCGCAGCAGCGTGGAGACGAAATCGAAGGTTCGTCTCTACCAAAGTCAGTTTCTCGTCGCGGAGCGCGAGCTGGCTTTGAAGCCGGGCGATAATGAGTTCCGAGTTCCCGGGCTTACTCCGGATGGAAACTTCGTGCCGTTTGAGGTCGAGGTGCTTCCGGAGCAGGACACCGTGCCGGATAACAACCGCGCGTCCGCTGTGGCGAGCCTGCGCGGACAACCTCGCGTGCTGCTGGTGGACGGCGATTCCGCGAAGGCGCGACCGCTGGCTGATGCGTTGCGCAATGCGCGTATCGTTGTGGATCTGCGCGACGGACGTGGTGCGCCGAAGTCGATCGATGATCTCCAGCAGTTCGACCTTTTCATTCTCAGCGACTTGTCTGCGCTCGGTCTGTCGCGGGCGCAAATGGACCTTTACCGCCGTTGGGTGCAGGATTTTGGCGGCGGATTCCTCATGCTCGGCGGCGAGAGCAGCTTTGGAGTCGGCGGTTACTTTCGTTCGCCGGTCGAGCAGATGCTCCCGGTGCGGATGGAGCACGATGACCGGCAGGAGTTGCCCACGGTCGCCCTGCTCGTCGTGCTTGATCGTTCGGGCTCGATGACGGCCCAGGTCGCCGGGCAGACCAAGATGGCGCTCGCGAATCAGGGTGCGGCGCTTGCGTTGAACGTGCTGGGGCCGCGTGATTACTTCGGCGTCCTCGCGGTCGATACCCGTGCCCACGTTGTCGCCGCCCTTGCACGGCACGGAGCGAAGGAGCCGGTCGCGCAGAAGATTCTCTCTATTACCGCGGGCGGCGGCGGAATCTACATCTACACGTCGCTTGCAGAGTCGTTTCAGGCGCTGCGCGATATCTCGGCGCGGATCAAACATGTGATTCTTTTTTCTGATGCGGCGGATGCGGAGGAAAAGAACGCAGGCGAGCAGCAGGATGGATCAAAGGGCAGCGGCACTTCGCTGGATCTCGTGACGGCGATGGCCTCGGCGAAGATCACGACCAGCGTCGTCGCGCTGGGGACCGAGGCGGACAAGGACACGGCTTTCCTGCGCCAGCTTGCGGAGCGCGGGCAGGGCCGGTTTTACCTCACGAGCGACGCGACCACGCTCCCTCAGATTTTTTCGACAGAAACGATGAAGGTCGCGCGGTCGTCGCTTATCGAGGAACCCACGCTTGCCATGCCGGTTGGCAAGTCGCCGTGGATTGCGGGCATCGACTGGTCGCAGAGTCCGCTCCTGCTCGGATACAACGCGACGAAGGCAAAGCCCACCGCAGACGTTTTACTCGCGACCGAGCGCGGCGAACCGCTGCTCGCTACGTGGCGATTCGGGCTGGGGCAGGCGGCCGCATTTACGAGTGACGCGAAGGCGCGATGGGCCGGCGAGTGGCTGAACTGGCCGGGTTACGGAAAGTTCTGGCCGCAGGTTGTGCGCGGGTTGCTGAGGAAGAGCGATGCGGCGGCATTCGAGGTCTCGACGCGCGAAGCAGGCGGATTGCTAGAGATTCAGATCGACGCGGTGACTCCCGAAGGCGCGTTCCGAAACCGCCTGCCAATAACGATCGCGACGCGCGATGAATCCGGCTCGGCGGGGCAGGCATCCGCTGTGCAATCCGCGCCGGGGCGTTACACGGCGAGCATACCGGTTTCGGGCGAGGGCACGACAGTCATCAGCGTCAATTCCGCCGAACTTCCCGACGGCGGAATCGCTTTCGCTCACACGCAGAGCTATCCGCAGGAGTATCTGACCAGTACGCTGAACGAGCCTCTGCTCCGGTCCATCGCGGCGCAGACGGGAGGCAGATATGATGCAAAACCCGGCGAGGTCTTTGCGCGCAGCGACCGGCAGTTGCCGCGGCGCCGGGATCTGGGCGACTACTTTCTCATCGCCGCGCTGTGTCTTCTGCCGGTAGATATCCTCCTGCGCCGCCGCACTTGGCGGTAGGAATCATGGCAAAAAAAGAACAGCCGTCCGCCCATTCGCCGCTTCTCGATCCCGAGGCGATCCAGAAAGCCGAGTATCTCGGTCTGCAGGCGCGTACGATTGTCGAAGGCTACATGGCCGGTGCGCACAAGTCGCCGTTCCGCGGCTTTGCCATCGAGTTTGCTCAGCATCGCGAATACGTGCCGGGCGATGATACGCGGCATCTAGACTGGAAGGTTCTCGGCCGCAGCGACCGCTATTACATCAAGCAGTACGAGCAGGAGACGAATTTCGTCGCGCATCTGCTGCTCGATGGGAGCGAGAGCATGAAGTACGGCAGCGGCCGCGTGGCGAAGCTGGATTATGCGAAGGTGATGGCGGCCTGCCTCGCCTACCTTGTTTTGCTTCAGCGCGATGCGGCGGCGGTGACGGTTTTTGACGAAGCTCCGCGCGAGCACTTCCCGCGGACCGATAGCCTCGCGAAGATTCACGCGGTTTGCTCGATGCTCAGCCGGTTTGCACCGTCGGAGAAAACATCGATCTCCTCGACGATGGAGGACCTTGCCCGCAAGACACGGCGTCGCGGCATCGTGATCTTGATCAGCGATTTAATGGATGACGAAGACAAGGTGCTGCGCGGAATCCAGCATCTCCGGTTTGCCGGCCACGAGGTCATCGTGTTCCACGTTCTCGATCCGTACGAACTCACATTTCCGTTCAATGGAACCGTCGAATTCATGGGCCTTGAAAAGCAGGGGAAACTGCTGACGCGCCCCGCGGAGATTCGGAAAAGCTACCTCGCGGAGTTTGGTGCGTTTTTGGATCGAATGCGCACCGCATGCGAGCGCAACGGCAGTCCGTATATCCGCATCAGCACGGACCAGCCATGGCACGAGGTTCTCACAGCCTACCTCGGCACAAGGCAGCATCGCTACGGATGATGGACTTGTTTGCCGGCCGAATGCGTTCGCGGACCGTGATTATTACGGGGCTCGTTGCGCTTGCCGGTGGCGCGTATTTTTTGCTCACCGGGCCTCGCGACATTGAGCGCTACCCTCCGGCGGGCAGTTCGCCGTATCGGCTTCCTTGGGAAAGCGGCGTCGGGTGGATTTGTATTCAGAGCAATCGCGGTGTTGTGAGCCATCGAGGACGGGAGGAGTTTGCGTTCGATTTCCGGATGCCCGTCGGCTCGGTTGTGTGTGCAGCCCGCGGCGGCGTGGTGACGCGGGTCGTGGCAACGAACGATGGAAACGGTTTCAATTCGCCCAACAACCTGATCGCCATCGACCACGGTGACGGCACGAGCGGCTGGTATCTTCATCTCAAGCGAGCTGGCGTGCTTGTCGCGTTAGGTCAGAAGGTCGAGCAGGGTCAGAAGATCGGGCTGAGCGGAAACGTCGGTCACAGCACCGGGCCGCATCTGCACTTTGACGTGAGGGACACCGCGACGAACCGGACGCTCCCTATTTCGTTTGCGGATGTGCACGAGGATCGCGGAGTGCCGCGCATGTTTTTCTCCTACACGGCCGATTGATTGCCGTGCTTGCCGGACGCCGGCGATGCGGGTAATCACGTTCCGTTATGAAATTCGCATCCGCTCTCGCCGCCACCGTCGTCATTTCCGCTTCAGCATTCGCCGAGGCTCCGAAGATTTATTCGATCCCGCTCAAGGATATCGACGGGAAGGAAACTTCACTGAAGGCGTTTGAAGGAAAGGTGATTCTCGCGGTGAACGTGGCTTCGAAATGCGGCCTGACTCCACAGTACGAAGGGCTTCAGGAACTGTATTCGAAGAACAAGGACAAAGGCCTCGTGGTTGTGGGATTCCCGTGCAATGACTTTGGAAAGCAGGAGCCCGGCACGGAAGCGGAGGTGAAGGAATTCTGCTCCACGAAGTTTTCGGTGACGTTTCCGATGATGTCCAAACTCTCGGTGAAAGGCCCGGAGCAGCATCCTCTTTACAAGGAACTCACCGGCCCCGGCGCGGCGTTTCCGGGCGATGTGAAATGGAACTTCGGCAAGTTCCTTATCGGCCGCGATGGCAAGGTGCTCGCGCGATTTGAGCCGAATGTCGCGCCAGATGACGCAAAGCTCGCGAAGGCAATCGCCGACGCGCTCGCAGCGAAGTGAGCGTCGTTGAAAAAGTGCGCTCTCTCGTGGAGCGTCTGGCGTTGATCGAAGATCCGCAGGAGCGGCTCGGTGCGCTCATGTCGCGTGCGAAAAAATGGCCTCAGCCCACGGTTCTGGATGATTCGCTTCGCGTTCATGGGTGCCAGTCGCGCGTCTGGCTGGAGCCGGCAATTCGGGACGGCGTCTGCCGGTTTGCCATGGAATGCGATGCGCCGATGGTGAAGGGGCTTGTGGCTTTGATGTGCGAAATCTACGACGGCGGAACCCCTGCCGACGTGGAGGCCGTGGAGCCGGCACTGTTTGAAACGCTCGGCTTCAGCGCAATGGTCTCGCCGACACGGTTGAACGGACTTGCCGCCGTGAGGGCGCGCATTCGCGAGTTTGCCGGGAAAAACAAATAGAAGTTTTGCTTTTCCCCGACGGTTGCGGGCCTAGCATTCCGCCACCTTTTTGTGAACCGCATCGTTGGACTGGAAACGGAATACGGCTGCCTTGTGACGCGCCAGGATGAGCGCGGCAGTGAACCTTGGCCTTCGCGCGTGAAGAACCACCTTTTCAAGAAGGTCCGCGTCGGTGCGCTCGATCGGCATCATCGCGATTACGAGGAGCCTCCCGGCAATGGCGGCTTTCTGCGCAACGGAGGCCGCATTTATCTCGATATGGGTCATCTTGAATACGCCACGCCGGAGTGTCGGAGCGTTTCGGATGTCGTCGCATACGATCTCGCTGCGGATGCGATGGTGCAGGCCTCGCTGGATGCGATGGGCGTGGCGGACGAGGTGTCGTTTCTAAAGAACAACATTGATCACGTCACCGGCGCCACATTTGGCTGCCATGAGAACTACCTCATGCGTCGCGAGACGGAGTTTACACCCGAGGCGCTCGGCTCGCTGCTTTCGTTTCTTGCGACCCGTCAGATCTTCTCCGGTGCCGGGCGCGTCGGGCAGGCCGCTCCGTCGGAAATTGAGCCGTTGCCGCCTTACGAGCAGGTCGATTTTCAACTCAGCCAGCGCGCGGACCATATCGTGAACGACGTCTACCAATGGGTGCAGTTCAATCGCGCGATCATTAATGCCCGCGACGAACCGCTTGCTGATTACCGCAAGTATCGGCGTCTGCATTTGCTCATCGGAGATTCGAACATGTCTCCCTTCGCGACCGCCATGAAGGTCGGAACCACGAATCTTGTGCTTACGCTTCTCGAAGAGGGTCGTCTGCCGTCGAATGTGCTCCTTCAGGATGCCGTCTACGCTACGCGCGCGGTCTCGCGGTCGGGGCGGGCAGATGCGCGTGTGACGCTTTACGACGGGCGTGGTGAGACCGCTCTTGGCATTCAGGAGAAGTTCCACGCTGCCTCGGTGGAAGCGCTCGCGGGCCGGGACGAGGAAACAGACTGGGTGCTGGAACAGTGGGCGTTTCTGCTGGATGGCCTCAGGACGAATGACTTCGAAATGCTAATCGGCGCCGTGGACTGGGCATCGAAGAAGTGGCTGCTGGAAACGTTCCGCGCCGATCAGGGCCTCGAATGGGATGATCCGTGGCTCCAAAGTCTCGATCTCGAGTACCACAACATCAACCACGCGCGGGGGCTCTTCCACGCGCTGCCGGTGACGGGCGAAGTTGCTGAGTTTAATCTTCGGATGCGGCGTGAGAATGCGCTCCGCGAACCGCCTTCAAACACGCGGGCGTGGGGAAGGGGGATTGCCGTCGAACGTTTCATGGAAACGCAAATGCCCTACATAGTGAACTGGGACTCCATCGCGGCTGCTGATCTCCACGTGTTGCCTATGAGCGATCCCTTTTACACTTACGAAGCTGAGGCGCGGCTGCTGATCGAAACCGCGATGCTCTGATGAAAGGAAGAACTCACGGTTCCGGTGCGACCATCGCGGGCAAAGGCTGCGGCGTCATGTTCTTCAGTATTTTCGCCGGCATGGGCCTGCTCTTCATGGTGCTCATTGGCGGTTCATTGAAAGCCGATTACCGTTCGCACAACTGGGTGCCCGTTCCGGCTGTCCTGCTTGGCAGCGACGTGGAAATCGAATCGCCAACGTCCGGTGACGGAAGCACTGCTTCAGGGGAGAGGGTGCCGTTTCGATATACCCACGAGGGACACACCTACACGGGAACCAACGTGACGCTTCCGGGCTCAATGAAAGTGAACGGTCGCACTTCGGAGAATGGCGAGCGTTTGAAGCAGCTCGACGCGGGAACCAACGTGACGTGTTACGTGAATCCCGACAACCCCGGCGAGGCGGTTCTGGAGAAGCGAAGCCTCGTATACGCGTGGTTCTTGTTGCTTCCCGCGGTTTTCATATTGGTGGGTTTCGGAGGGATATTCTTTGTCCTCAAAAGCCAACCCGGAAAGCTGAAGCCCGTTTCCGCCCGGCACGGGGCGTCCAGCGCGAGGGCGGGGACGATTGGTGTCCGCATTTTTGCATCGATCTTCATACTGATTGGCGGGGTCGCAACGTGGTTTGTCGGGTTGAAGCCGCTCTTGCAGGTTCAGGCTGCGAAGTCGTGGATCGAGGTTCCGTGCAAGATCCGCACGGCTTACGTGGATAGTCATAGAGGCAGCAAGGGAGGCCGCACCTACAGCATCAAGGTTTCCTACTCCTACTCGGTGGATGGCCAGAAGTACATCGGCGACCGCTACAGTTTTGCCACCGGTTCGTCGAGCGGCCGCGAGTGGCGCGACCGAGCGGTGGACGCGCTGACAGCCGAACCCAATCCGGTTTGCTACGTGAACGCCGAGAGTCCGCAGGAATCCGTCCTCGTGCGGGAGCTTGGTGGCGATGTGTGGTTCGGTTTGATCCCGCTGGTTTTTGTAGTCGTGGGAACCGCGCTTTTTGCCGCTGCGCCGAAATTGGGGAACAAATCGTCGGGCTCGCGCGGACTTCCCAAACCACTGCCACAAGCCTCACCTGTGCTGGTTCCCGGTGGCGGCGTGGAGCTGAAGGCGGGCTCCACTCCGAAAGCCGGTTGCGTGGGAATGGGCTGCGTCGCCGTTTTCTGGAATGGGATCGTGTGGACATTCTTTCTTCAGTCCGACACGCCTCTTTTCGTGCGCCTGTTTCTACTGATTTTCGTCGCGGTCGGTCTCGGGATGATTGGTGGGTGGGGCTACTATTTCCTCGCGATGTTCAACCCGAAACCCTCGTTGATTGCGGATTCGCAGACCGTCGAACTTGGCGGCGCGCTTCGCATCAAGTGGCGGTTCACCGGGAACGTATCCAGAATCACCCGATTCGAAGTGCTGCTGACCGCGAAGGAATCCGCCACGTACCGCCGCGGCACAAACACCGTGACGGATCACCATTTCTTCCTGCATCAGCAAGTCACGGAGACGCGGGATCGTGGAATGATTGCGAACGGCGAAACCACCATCCCCATCCCCGCCGGGCTGATGCACAGTTTCGAGGCATCGAATAACAAGATCGTCTGGGCGGTGAAGTTGCACGGGGAGATTGCGAAATGGCCGGATGTGGATTTCGAGTTCCCCATCACCGTATTGCCCGCTTCCGCAAGCGTCCCGCTTCCGCAGATTTCACAGGAGGAAGGACAGCCATGATAAGACTCGGACTTCGCGAGAATAGGACAGCATTCGCGCCCGGCGAGGCGATTTCCGGAGCGGTTTTGTGGGAGTTTTCCGAACGGAAAAGACTGTTCGAGGTGAGACTGGTTTGGTCCACAAAAGGCAAGGGCACCGAGGACGCCGCGACCGTCGCGGTGCAGGCGATGGACGCGACCAAACCCGCGGACACAGGGACATTTTCCTTCACCGCTCCCGATGCGCCGCACAGCTTCGACGGCACCCTGATCGCGCTGGTCTGGGCCGTGGAATGCGTCGTGGAGCCCGGCGACGAGTTCCAGCGAATCGAAATCGTCATCGCACCCGGTGCCCGCGAGATCGTGCTTCCGAAAATTGAACAGCCGGGAAAGGGTCTCCCGTTCAAATCCCGCTGATCGGATTTCTTCCCCTTGCCAGTCGGCGGTCACCCCGCCACGATTCGGCCCGTGAGTGCAAAGGAAAATCCATTCGCCAGCGCAAAGATCGAGAGTCTCCCGTTTCAATTTCCCGCAGGCATGTCGTGGGATTCGCTGCTGAAGAAGCTCGAGGAATTGAAGTGGTGTGCCAGCATTGTGGGAGGGAACGGAGTCGGCAAGACGACGCTAATCGAGCAGCTTGTGCCGAAGTTGGAGGAGCGTGGTTTTCAGCCGGTCATCTTCCGTCTCAATGCCGAATCCAGCATGCGCGAAAAGGACCGTTTCCCGGAGCTGTTGCGCGAAGTAGTTGCTCCCGGGTTCATTCTCCTTGATGGCGCGGAGCAACTCTCCACGCGTCACTGGCTGCCGGTTCGTGGCGCAGCCAGCAAGGCCGCCGGATTCATCGTCACGGTGCATCGCTCGAGCAGGCTTCCGGTCGCAGTCGAGCTGGAGACGAATGTGAAGCTTTTTGAATCGCTCGTCACCACGCTGTGCGGCGGGAAGCTGCCCGGCGAGGAAGCTCACGCGATTTTCCACCGCCATCGTGGAAACATTCGCGAGTGCTTTCGCGAGCTGTACGACCGCTGGAACGGATAAGGCTGAGGAATCCGTCCTGCCAAAAAGACATTGCCGCGGCGTGTGCGCGCTGTTACCGCGACATCGCAATGAAACACATCGCCATTCTCTCCACCCTCATCGCTGCCACATCAGTCTTCGCGCAGGACAAGCCTGCCGAGAAACCCGCCGACAAGCCGGCGGAGGCTCCAAAGGATACGCTGGGCTACCAGACCACTCCGATTATTCCGGGCACAAAATGGCATGTTCATGACGGTCTTCGTCCGCAGCCGAAGATTGTGAAGCCGGGCGAATTCAGCACTCAGGAAAAAGTCGGCAGTGCGCCGAGCGATGCCGTGGTTCTTTTTGACGGCAAGGATCTGAGCCAGTGGAAGAGCGGCAACGGCGAAGCGAAATGGAAGGTTGAAAACGGATACTTCGAGGTGGTGCCGAAGACAGGCACGCTCGGAACGAAAGGCCAGTGGGGCCCCGATGTGCAACTGCACATCGAATGGATGGCACCGCCGCCAGTCGGCAAGGGGCAGGGCCGCGGAAACAGCGGCGTCTTTTTCCATGGGCGCTACGAGATTCAGGTGCTCGATAGCTACGAGAATCCGACCTATCCCGACGGTCAGGCGACCGGGATCTATGGCCAGACTCCGCCGTTGGTGAACGCCACCCGTCCTCCGCAGACGTGGAATGTGTACGATATCATTTTCAACGGACCGCGCTTCGACGCTGACGGAAAACTGCTGAAGCCCGCATACGTCACGGTCTTCCACAATGGAGTGCTGACGCAGAATCACACGGAGCTGACCGGAAGCACCCCGCATCAAGCCGTGGGCAAATACACAAAGCACGGCGAGAAGACCGACATCACACTTCAGGACCACGGAAACCCGATGCGCTTCCGCAACGTGTGGATCCGGGAGCTTAAGCCGTCGGGCGAGTAGAGCGCGCCAGCGCCTATTTCCAGAGAAGTTCGCCGGTCAGATTGGGAAGCGCCGCGGGTTCCGCGGTGTGCACCATAAACTCGTTGGTGCCCGCTTTCAGCCGTATCAGCGCCATTTCGGCAAACTGGAAGTCGCAGGTGATCTGCATCGGCTTCTCAAACTTCACCATCCCGCCCGCAGGCACGACTACGCTCAGCGTGAACCGCGTCGTGGGCTGCTTGGAGACCTGGGTGATCGCGCCGTCGAGAGAAACGGTCCGGCCTTGCGCGAGCCGGATCTTCCGATCCTCGACCGCGTCTTCAAATTCCAGCTTCACAGCGACCGGGCTTTCCACGACGCCACCGACAATCGGAAACGGCCACTCGATGACCGCCTCGGCGCGCTTCTCGCGGTGCGCCCTGTTTGCGATCGCGAAGCTGGTTCCTTCGCGGCGGATTTCCATGCCGTCGGCGAGTGTGAACGCATCGGCTGTGAGCGGGCGCTCAAAGTAACCGTTGAAATAGCGCGGCACACGATTCGGATATGCGCCGATGAAATACTTTCCCCAATTGAAGTTCGAGAACACGACACGCTGCCCCGGTTGGAGCATTGCGGCGATCCGGTAATCAGATCGCGCCTCCACGGGCCACGGCTTGTTGTCCTCGGTGGTCAGGAAAAACTCTGCGTATCCCTGTTCATACGGACCCATATTTCCGAGTTGGACGACGTTTTTGAACGCATCGCGACTTGCCGACAGTTCCTCCACGCCGAGCACTGCCCGCGGATCGCCGGGCTTGTGGAAATACGCGGCGAAGTCGGCATCCAGCAGCATCCAGCGACCACCCGCAAAAATCTCCGGGACGACATGGCCTTCGAGTCCCCATATTCGCGCGTTCAGTCCGCAGAGCTTTGCGAGTCCGGCGACGGCCTGCGATGCGTCGTCGCAGAATCCGTATCCGTAGCACGCGAAGAATCGCACAGTGTCGTGCTCCTCTGGCCCCTCGGTCACCGGTTTCGCGTGATAGCGGTGTGTCGCGACAAATCTCCAAATCGCGATGGCGCGATCCACTTCATCGCTGATTCCACGAAGGCCCGCGGTTTCCACCATCGCTTCGGCGTCGTCCCAGCGGATGCCCGAGTGAATCAGCGGCATCGCGACCGGTGCGGCGGTCGGGTTGGAAATCGCGTACTGGTAAAGCGTCGGAGCCTGTGGGAGTTCCATCTTCCGATCCACGAGGCTGAACGGAAGACTCTGCAGGTTGGGCACCTTGCGGTCCGGCAGTGTGCGCGGCGACGGCGGCAGCCACGGAGTCTTTGCCTTGCTGTATTCCGCGGGCACGGTGCGGTTGATTTCCTGATTCATCCGCGCCGCGATAGCGATGGCGTCGCTCGCGGGGTCCTCTTCCTTTGGGGAGATTCCATAACGTTCCGACAGAGCCCTCAAATATGTGCGTTCCTGCTGCGAGATTCGTGAAACGCGCGCCGATGCGCTCCGGCCTTGTTCCTTCGCGAGGGCTGCCTCGGCCTTCCGCACGCGGCCATGGTAGTGGTGGGCGAGAAGTCCGCTGGACGCTGCAAGCGCTGCGAAGCCGAGGCTCAGGTAGAGTGGTAGTGATTTCTTCAAAGTGCGTACGAACGGAGCCAGTTCTCGAGGACGAGCAAGGCCCAGATTTTCTTTCCGTGATCAAATCTTCCGGAACGGTTTTGTTCGATGAGTTTGCTGATATTTTCAGCCGAAAGAAAGCCGTGACAACGCGCTCCGCTGCCAAGCAGGTCGCGGACGGCATCCAGATTCGGCCCGGCGAACCAGCGCGCGAGCGGGACGGAAAATCCGAGCTTTCCCCGGCCGGCGATGCGCTCCGGCAGGAAATCGCGGAACAGGTCGCGCAGAATCCATTTCGTTGTGGTGCCGCGAATCTTCCAGTTCACGGGCAGACGCGCTGCGAGTTCCATCAATTCGTGATCGAGGAACGGCGAACGCGCTTCCAGGGAATGCGCCATCGTCACGCGGTCCGCTTTCACAAGCAGCGCGCCGGGCAGGTAGTGGTGGAGGTCCGTGTAGAGCGTGCGGTCCACGCGAGTCCCGGCAAGCGCAGCGGCATACGTTTGCTCCATCGCCCCGTGACTTGGTTCCATCACCTTTGCGAAATCGCCGGTATAGAGCGCGGCCTTCTCCGCTTCGGAAAAATACGAACCCCAGCGCACGACACTCGCGCCGCTTCCGAAGGATGCAGCGTGTCCCAGCTTGCGGAGCGCGGCTGCGGGGCTTTTCTCCACGGGCTTGTTTCCATTCACCGGAAGCAACGAGAACAGCGCATCTGCTGCGTTGCGCAGGAATGATGGGACCAACCCGTAGAAGTTCGCTACGGCGTCTGCGTAGTAGCGCTGGTAGCCGGCGAATGCCTCGTCTCCACCGTCGCCATTCAGCGCGACCGTCACGTGCTGCCTGGTAAGTTTGCTGAGATACCAGAGCGGAATCGCGGCGGAGTCTGCAAAGGGCTCATCGAAATGCGCACCGAGCGGTCCCAGCACTTCCATTGCAGAAGGCGCCACGATGAACTCCTGATGCTCTGTTCCAAACTTCTCCGCCACTGCACGGGCGTGATCGGTTTCATTAAACGCGGCCTCCTCAAATCCGATGGAGAACGTCTTCACGGGGCGCGACGACATTCCGGCCATGAGTCCGACGACGACGCTGGAGTCGATTCCTCCGCTGAGATGCGCGCCGAGCGGAACCTCGCTCATGAGCCGGATACGAACGGCCTCCTCGATCTTCGTGCGAACGTGCTCGCGGAGGTCGTCACCGCTTTCCTTCGTGCGGAAATCGATGTCCCAGTAACGCCGCGTCGAAATGCGACCGTTCTCGCAAACAAGCGTGTGTGCGGGCGGAAGCTTTTTCGCAGCGCGAAAGCCCGTGAGCGGGTCGGGTACGTATTGCAGCGTGAGGTAATGGTGCACCGCCTCCGGATTCATCTCTCGCGGGAAGCCGGGGTATTTCAGCAGGCACTTCAGCTCGGAGCCGAAGAGCAGCGCGCCGTCGTGCTCTGCGTAATAAAGCGGCTTCTTTCCGAGGCGGTCGCGCGCGATGAAGAGCCGCCGTTTCGGCGCATCCCAGATCGCGAAGGCGAACATCCCGCGAAGGTGCCGCACGCAGTCGTCGCCGTATTCCTCGTAAGCGTGCACGATGGATTCCGTGTCGCTGTGCGTTTTGAAAATGTGCCCGCGCTTTTCGAGCTCCGCGCGCAGAGCGGGGTGGTTGTAAATCTCGCCATTGAAGACGATCCAGATCGAGCCGTCCTCGTTGCTGATCGGCTGGCGGCCGCTTGCCACGTCGATAATCGCCAGCCGCCGCATCGCGATTCCGGTGGGGCCGTCGAAGTGAAAGCCGTCGCTATCCGGGCCGCGATGGGTGATCGCGGCATTCATCGCGGCGAGCACCTGCCGGTCGGCGGAGCGTCCCGTGTCGTGGTATGTGTATCCTGCGATTCCGCACATGGCCTAGAGCGACAACGCGCGCTCCAGCACATCGGCGAGTTGCGCCGCGGCGTTCCGGCCGGTTTCGAGCACTTCCTCGTGGCCCAGCGTTCCCGGGTGCAATCCCGCCGCCCAGTTGGTGAGACACGAGAATCCCGCGACCTCCATTTTCAAAGCGCGGGCCTGGATGGCCTCAAGCACGGTGCTCATTCCCACGGCGTCCGCGCCAAGCGTCCGCAGCATGCGCACTTCCGCCGGCGTTTCGTATTGAGGGCCGAGCAGTCCGGCATAGACGCCTTCGTGCAGTGTCGTGCCGAGCTCCTTCGCAACGTCGGAAACCATCGCGCGCAGTGCCTTCGAATACACCTCGCTCATGTCGAAGAAGTTCGGACCGCCGAGCAGCGGGGTGGTGTGGGTGAGATTCAGGTGGTCGTTCAGCATCATCCACGAGCCGGGATGAAACGCTGGATTGCAAGTGCCCGCTGCGTTGGTGAGCACGAGTTTTCGCACGCCCTGCGCGTGCATCCAGCGGACGCCTGCGGTAATCTCTGCCGCGGTCTTCCCTTCGTAAAGATGTACACGACCCTGCGCGGCGAGCACGGTCGCGCCGCCGATTTTCCCGAAGACGAATCGCCCCGCGTGACCGGCGACGGACGACTGCGGGAGGCCGGGGATTTTGGCATACGGGACCGCAGCGATGATTTCCATGCGCTCGACAAAGCTGCCGAGCCCGGAGCCGAGAACGAGCCCCCATTCGGGGCGAAGCGATTGCCAGGACATGCCGCGCTTATAATGCACACGCCGCCGGATTGCTTGGAAAATCTCCGCCGCGTTTTACTCGCGCGATTTTGTGTCGATGATGAGTGTCACGGGTCCGTCGTTCACGAGCGCCACGTCCATCATCGCGCCAAAGCGCCCGCTTTGCACTTTGCCTGTAAGCAATGCACTCATCGCCGCGATGAACTGCTCGCAAAGCGGCGCTGCGAGCTCCGGTTTTGCGGCGCGGTGCCAGCTTGGTTTCGTTCCCTTTTTCGTACTCGCGAAAAGCGTGAACTGGCTGACGACAAGCACGCCGCCGCCGATGTCGGACACGCTGCGATTCCACCCACCGCTTTCGTCGGCGAAGATGCGGAGTCCGGCGAGCTTCTGCGCGAGCCATGCGATGTCCTCGCTGCCATCGTCCTCCTGCACGCCGAGGAGAACGAGCAGGCCCGCGTCGATTGCACCGACGACCTCGCCCGCAACCGTGACCGATGCGCTCTTCACGCGCTGAACGACTGCTCTCATTTCGTGGGCCGCTGCGAGAGCAGGTAGGCGAGCAGGTCGTTGAAGTCGGCAGGCGCGATTGTCTGGCCAAACGCCGGCGGCATGAGCGAAGTGTCGGCTTCCTCGCGCTTGGCTACGTTGCTCTGCGGGATGCTGCTTTCCTTTCCCTGAATGTCCGCAAGCACCATCTGTCCGCCTTCCTCTCGGCGGAGCAGTCCGCTAGCCACGCCGCCGTCTTTGAGCGTTACGATGCTCAGGCGGAATGCGCGGTCCACGTTTCGACTCGGGTCGAGGATGTCTTCGATGATTCGGTCGAGGCCGCGTCCGCCCACGCCGTCTAGCTGCGGGCCGACGAGGTTGCCGACTTTCCCGATTTGGTGGCACACGGCGCAGTGGGTTGTGAAAACAGTCGCGCCTTTCGCGATGTCGCCGCCTTTGTAATTCGTGCGTCGCTCGGCAATAAGTTTGTCGGCTTCCACGTTTGCCGCTGGGAGTTTGGCAAGCAGGGCTTCGAGTTGTTCGGATTCCGGCGCTTTTGCCGAGGCTTTGAGCCGGTCCACGGTCGCTTTGTCGCGGAGGACGTGCGGCGAGGCTTTGCCATTCTGAATCGCCTGAATGAGCACCATCGTGCCGCAGCGGTTTGCGGAGAGCGCGGTGGCGAAGCTCTGCTGGAGCTTTGCGGAAGCGGACGGCATCGCGTCGGCGACGCGCTGGCAGATGCTCGGGCTTGTTACGCTGCCAAGGGCGACGGCGATTTTTTCGCGGAGCGCGTCGGGCTCGTCGGCGTTTGTGAGCACGGCGGAAAGTGCAGAAAAATTGTCGGGTGCATTTTTCTCCGTGCGGAATGCGACGAGCGTCTTCGCGGCGGCGGCGCGGGAGTCCACGTCGGATTTGCGGTCGTTCAGCAGGGCGACGAGCGCCTCGCGGTGTTGCACGAGTTTGAAGCGTCCGGCTAGTTCCGCAGCGCGGGCCTTTTGGGAAGCTGTTTCACCGAGCGCGAGTTCGGGCAGCTCGGGTTTGAAGCGTCCGAATGCCAGCCACGCGTAGGCTTCGCCGGAATCGCCATCGGTCGCCTCAAAGCACACCATTTTCCCGCGCAAATCGGCGAGGTCCCACTCGATGCGCTGGGCGGTGTCGTTACGCGGCGGCGCGGCTTCGCGGAGGACTGCGCCGTCTTCGGCGATGAGGCGCACGAAGTTCTTTTTGCCCGGCGCGCCCGGCGGTGTGCCGTCGTGTCCGCAGAGGTAAAAGCGCAGCTTTTCCGGCGCGGCGAACGCCGCCGAGCGCAGGATGCCCGTGTGCTTTTCGCCTTTGGGGAAGCTGCTCATCACGGGAGTGGTCTGTCCGTCGGAGGACTTGCGGTCTTGCAGGGCCCAGGGGTTTTCATAGGACCTATTGGGCGTATTGGGCTCATAGGGCCTATTCTCCCACCCGCCAGCCTTTTGCGAGAGCAGCACCGGCACCAGCTCGCCGGCCCATTGCGCAAGCACGTCGCCGGGCGGCACGCCGCGTTCATCGAGCGCGGTGAGGATCGCCGTGAGCGCTGCTGCGTCGCCGGGGAGTTTGCTGTGCGCGAGGGTGGCGATGCCATTGAGTCGGTCCGCCGGAGCATTCTTGATGATGCCCGGCAGATGCTTCGCCAGATCTGCGGAATCCACGCCGAGTTTTTCAAAAAGGTCGAGCCGCAGCAAAGCCGCGTGTTCACCGGGGACGGCGGGGAGGATGTCGAGGATCGCGGCGAGGTCTTCTTTGGAAAATGCGTCGAGCTTCAGCGATTTCACGACTTCCGCATCGCGCAGATGTTCGCGCAACGCGACGCGGGTGGAGTAGATGAGATGATCGTCGGCTTTGTCGGTGGTGCGGAGGAGATTTAGCAGTGGAGCAAAGCCTTCCACGACTCTAAACGTTCCTAGAGTTTCAGCAGCTACTCGACGCACCGAGGCGTCTTGATTGCCCAGTGTGGAGAGGACAAACTTTACCGCCTTGGGAATCCACTCATCGCGAGTTTCTTTCAATGTCTGGGTGGGCTTTTCGTTTCCTTTCAGCTTCGCGACAGTCTCCGCAGTCATCCGAAGCATGTGCGTCAGAACGACGTTGCTCTGGCGTGCCGCTTCTTCTTTCGTGAAAAGTTGGTAGGCGACGCGATTTGACACCCACATGATTCCGACGGTCGGATTTGGCGCGGGCGTATCGATCGCCGCCGCAAGCCGCTCAGGAATGCCCCCATCAAACCGATCACACAATTCATTCAAAGCCAGCGACCGCCGCGTCGGGTTCGGCGAACCGAGTTCTTTGATCAAAGCGGCGATTTGTTCCTCTTTCGGCAGCGTTGTGGGCAGCGCGACGCTCATTGGAGCGGCGACATTCCTGTCGCCGACGGCCTGCGCGGTCCCGGAAGATTTCCGTTCTTCGGTGGTTGCCGGCGCGGGGTTTCCGACTTCGTTGGGATTCACGCTTCGGTTCGCTGTCGGCGACACGAATGTCGCCGCTCCCTTATACACCACCCGCCAAATCCTCCCGCGCTCGCGGTCGCGACCGGGATGCGTGAGCGGGACTTCGTAGTGGCCGATGATTCGGTTGTAAAAATCCGCGATGTAGAGCGCGCCGTCGGGGCCCCATTGCAGGTCCACGGGACGGAACCACGGGTCTTCGCTCGTGAGGAAATCGGGCATTTCCACTCCCTTCGACGACGAGCCGCGCCATTCGATGCGGTCGCGATTGATGCGCGAGGTCATCACATTTCCCACGAGCATCTGGCCCTGATACTCCGCCGGCCACGACGTGTCGCGAATGAGCATCGGCCCGCAAATCGCCGTGCTCCCGTGCGAGTGCTGAATCGTCTGCGGCGCAAAGCCGAGTCCATCGTGCGGCTTGCCAAAACTCGGGTAGTAACCGCCGCGCAGGAGCTGGTAAATCGGCGAGCTGTGGCAGTCGGCGGAGAACAAATTGCCGTAGTCGTCCCAGCAGAGCCCGAAGGGATTTACCTGCCCATGCGTCCATTGCTCCACGCGCGAGCCGTCGAGACGAAAGCGATACACATTGCCGCTGTTGAGCGTGATGGTGCTGCCGTCCTTCGCTTTGAAAACCGAGTTGTTGTTAAAACCATGCGTCGCGTAAATCCACCCGTCGTCCCCGCGCCGGAAACTTGCCTGATTCCCATGCGTATCGCGCTCCCATCCGAGCGGACCGAAGAGCACCTCGCGCTTGTCCGCCTTGCCGTCGCCGTCCGTGTCTTCAAAGAGCCAGATATTCGGGATGCTCCACGCCACGCACTTCCAATGACCATCCGCCGTGCGAAACGGATAGAGCCCGATGGGGATGTTCAGTTTATCCGCAAAAACCTCCATCTTCCGCGCTTTGCCATCCGGCCCGAAGTCCGAGAAAATGCGGATGCTATCGCGCAACTCCGCGCCCTCCTTCGCCGGAAAAGGATACTCGAGCGACTCGCTCACCCAAAGCCGCCCCGTGGCATCGAAAGCCATATTCATCGGCTTCCGCAAATCCGGCTCCGCAGCCACGAGCTGAATCTCAAACCCCGGCGGCAGCTTGAATTTCGCCCGCTGGTCCGCAGGTGCGAGCGGCTCCGTAGTCCGCACGCCTTCGGCAAAAGGATCAGCCTTTTGCGCAAAGGCGGATGCGGTGATGAGTGTGGCGGCGAGGAATGTGCGACGGAGCATGGCGGGATAATCGGGTGTCATGCTAAAGATTTGCGAGGAACTTCACGAGTTTCGATTGAGTATACCTGTTTGTCGGAAATGACTTTCCCCATCCCGCAGACCGATGCATGAGTGTCTAATGAACGAAGGCGAACACTCGTGGCCACTTCTTGATGTGGTGCTTCATGGTGGACCGATTTGCATCTTCTTTCACGGGCTGGCTATGGGGATTGCGGCGTATGTTTCCATCGTCGCATTGATTGCAATTCGTAAGGACACGCCGCTGCAAGTCGCTCGGCTTGCATACATTTCACTTCTCCCGCTCGTTCTGGCGTCGCTTGCAGTTTACATCAGCCTTTTCCACATCCCTACGCTCGACGGGCGAACGCACACCATTTGGGAAATGGCCCAGATGGAGCCGCCTCGTGGTCTGCTCGGAACCCATGCCGACGCGCTCGCATTTCACCGAGACAGCATCGCCAATCATGTCGCCCGGATTAAACTGTATTTTTACGCGGGCTGGCTTTGGACTGCGCTTTCTCTGCTCCTCGTTCGCGTTGGAGCACGGCGCAAAGCTGCCCGTATTGAGTGACCGCTCTACGTCCCCGCCTTGCGTTCCTTGTTTTTCCAGTCGGGCTGGAGCTTTTGATAGCGGGCGGGATCGCGGCCGAGGAAAAATGGGGGTGCTTTTCCGGGTGTGGGTTTCGCGGCTTCTTGGAGCAGTTCGTTTGCGAGCGTCGTTTTGTCCGCTGCGCTCAAGGAATGGAGTTGCGGGAATTTCTCGTAGATCATGGTGCAACGTGCCGCAGATCCACCGAATAGCGAGCGGTGGTTCATCACGGTTTCGTCACCGTTTCGGATCCTCAAAAGCCGTGGCGAAAGACGGGCTGGAGTTCGGGGGCTTCGGCGAAGTCCTTGGGCGTGATCATGAGCCGGTCGAGCGGGAGGGCTCCGTTCTCGATGGAGCGGATGACTTTTTCATACGGCTCCCATGCGAGGTCGCCGAGCTTTTGCAGTTTGCCGAGCTTTTGGCCGGTGGCGTCGCGGACAGATTTCCACAGGAGCTCGCTGCAGTAGATGCGGGCTTCGTCGAGGTCGTAGTGGATGTCGTACGGGCGGCCTTTGTATTTCTCCGTCGCGGCGATGATCTGCGGAATCTTCGCATTGAGCGGCGCGCGGAGGCGGTAGGCGGCGTAGGCGTTCTTGCGGCCTTGCAGCACCCAGAGCGCGAGCGGCGTTTCCTTCACCGGCCCGATGGCCTCGACGACGACCCACGCGGTGCCGCTCCGTTTCACGATGCCGCAGTGGGAAAAGGGCGAGCCTGTGCTGCCCTCGATCGCGTCGATGAGGTCGTTGTGCGGGAGTGATTGGAACAGGAAGTCGCCCTCCTGCGGCTGGTAGCCCGCGGTCGCGCCGGGATCGCGGCTGCACGCGCCGAGGATGAGGACGGCGAGCAGTGTTAAAACGCGGATCATCCGTGCGGGGAGCGCCTACACCTTCCAGTCGCCGCGGTAGTCGCGGGTGAGCCACTCGGCTTTGCCGGTGCCGCCTGCGAATGCGAGCTTCGCCGGGTCCCACTGGATCTTTTGTCCATGGCGGTAGGCGAGGTTCACGAGGTGGCAGGTGGTTACGGTGCGCGCGCCGATTTCCACGTCGGCAATCGGGCGCTGACGGCTCTTCACGCACTCCATGAAGTTGTCCTTGTGGCCGGTCGTGGCGATGAGCTTCACCTTGGCGTCGGAAAGGAATTCCTTCTCCGCGGCGGCGACCTGCTCCTTCAGCGGCGGCTTGCTTTCGTTGGTGCTGAAGTTCGCGACTTCGCGGTCGCCGACTTTCAGGATGAAGCGGCCGCGGTTGACGAAGATCATGCCTTTATCGCCGTGGAAGGTGACGCCGTTTTCCGAGATGTGTGTGACTTCGACGCCGCCTGTGTATTTGAGCTTCACGCCCTTCTGCGCGTTGGGCTCCGAGGCGGGCAGGATTTCGAGCGGTCCGCGATCGTCCTCGCCGAGTCCCCACTGGCAGATGTCGAAATGATGGGCGCCCCAGTCAGTGACCATGCCGCCGCCGTATTCCCAGTAATTGCGCCAGTTCGGGAAGTGGTTGTGCACGCCGCGCGGGGCGAGGACGCTGTTGTAGGGGCGCATCGGCGCGCCGCCGAGCCACATGTCCCAATCGAGTCCCGGCTCCATCGGCTCCTCGGGAAGGTCGCAGGCTTTGCCCGGACCGCCGACGCCGACTGCCACGTGGTAGATTTTTCCAATGACGCCGTTGCGCGCGAGTTCGCACGCCACGCGGAATTCCGACGAGCTGCGCTGCTGCGAGCCGGTCTGGAAGACGCGCTTCGTCTCCCGCGCCACCTTCACCATTTCCCATGCTTCGTGGATGGTGTTGGTGAGCGGCTTCTCGCCGTAAACGTCCTTGCCCGCTTTCATCGCGGCGATGCCGATATATGCGTGCCAGTGGTCCGGCGTGGCGATGCACACGGCGTCGATGTCCGTGCGTGCGATAAGTTCGCGGAAGTCCTTGTGCGCGGTCACCGCGCCGCCGCCGTTCTTCGCGTAAAACTCGTCGGCGGTCTTTTTCGCGTTCTCGCGGCGGGTGGTGTCCACGTCGCACACGGCCACGACCTGCGTGTCCTTGCGGCGCAGCCAGTCGTTGAGGTGTCCGCTGTTCATCTTGCCCATGCCGATGAGCCCGATGTTGAGCTTCCCGTTCTTCGGGACTTCGGCGGCCCAGACGTGCGACGGCAGAATGAGCGGCGCGGTGCCGGCGGCGAGGGCGGTTTTGAGGAACGAACGACGTGATGTGTGGATGCGGTTCATGTGGGTTCTGTTGTTTGAGTTGCTTTGTGAAGAACACCCGGACGATGGCGAGCTTTGGAGAAAAGGCACGTGCTTTTCCGCTGCGAATACCGGTTTGCATGCCGCGGTTGCTCCGGTATTCCACACCGCTCGCATGAAGCTCCACCTCGCCATCCTGTTCGTCACCACCATCGCCGCCGCCGCGGAGCCGAAAGCTCCCGCGGACCTCGGCATCGACCTCGTCGCGATCAAAGCCGGCACCTTCCTCATGGGCAGCCCGGCGACCGAGCCGTGGCGCAATGCCGACCCGGCGAGCGGCGAGGGGCCGCAGACAAAGGTCACGATTTCCAAGCCGTTCTGGATCGCGAAGACCGAGACGACGCGCGCCCAGTACGAGGCGCTCATGGGCGCGCAGCCCGACCCGTGGGGCAAGAAGACCGCGGAGGATTGGAAGACCAAAGGCGCGGACTTCGGGAAGTTCCCCGCCGTGAACGTCACGTGGGACCAGGCGCGCGAGTTTTGCAAAAAGCTCACCGACCGCGAGCGCGCCGCCGGCCGCCTGCCTGCGGGCCTTGTCTATTCGCTGCCCACCGAGGCGCAGTGGGAATACGCGTGCCGCGCCGGCACCACCACGCGCAACTACGCCGCCGATTCCGACGACGCCACCGAGATCGCCTGGTATGTAAAAAACACCGGCCCTTTCAATCGCGGTACCATGCCCCGCATCCAGCCCGTCGCCGGCAAAAAGCCGAACGCCCGGGGCCTTCACGACATGCTCGGCAACGCCCGCGAATGGTGCCTCGATTTCGTCGGCCCGTATCCCGGCGGCGAAGTCACCGACCCGCGCGGCCCCGCACAGCCGGTGAAGGACAGCATGAACTTCCGCATCCAGCGCGGCGGCGCGTGGATCGATGCGAAGAGCAAAATGCGCTGCGCCTGGCGCGGATGGAGCGACGCCAGCTTCGGCTCGCAGAAAGGCTTTCAGGAAGGCACCGTCGGCTTCCGCGTCGTCGTCATCGCCGAATAACTCATGAAAGCGCTCCTGTTCCTCGCCTGCACCTCCGCCGCACTCGCAGCGGAGAAATTCCCGAATCTCGCCGCCGACAGCACCCTGCCGCGCGGCGCCGGTTTTGCAGCGAGGCTGAAGGCCGACGCCAACGCCGCGGCCCATCCTGCTGTGATCTTCGCCGACAACTTCGAGGACCGCGAACTCGGCGCGCGCTGGGATGAAAAAGGTGCGGGCGAGGGGAAGGCGCTGAGCTTTGCGCCCGTCGATGCACCGGAATGCGGGAAGCGTGCGATGAAAGTCGAAGCCGTGCTCGGAAAGAACCAGGGCGACGGACTCACCAAATGGTTCGAGCCTGCGGATACCGTGTTTGTGCGCTTCTACGTCCGCTTCGATGAGAACTGCGACTACGTCCACCACTTCGTCACCCTTCGCGCCAACAAAGGCCTGCGCGGCGGCGACAAATGGACCGGCTTCGGCGGCGCGGGGAAAAAGCCCGCGGGCGACGAGCGCTTCTCCACCGCGCTCGAGCCGTGGGGCGACTGGGCGAAACTCCCGCCGCCCGGCAAGTGGAACTTCTACAGCTACTGGCACGGCATGGACGCCTCGCGCGACGGCAAATACTGGGGCAACCAATTCATCCCCGAACAACCCGCGCCCATCGCGAAAGGCCGCTGGATTTGCGCCGAATTCATGCTCCGCCACAACACCCCCGGCAGCCCCGACGGCGAGCAGGCGATGTGGATCGACGGCAAACTCCTCGGCCACTGGCGCGGCATCAACTGGCGCAAGACCGGCACTCTCAAAGCCAACGCCCTCACGCTGGAAAGCTACGTCACCGACCGCTGGACGAAGAACGCTGTGAACACCGTCTATTTCGACAACCTCATCATCGCCCGCGAATACATCGGCCCCGCAGGCCGGTAGAAGTATTGTCGATCGCAGTCAGTTTGCTGCGTGCGAGGGATTGATCGCGGTTGTGAACGCCCGGGTGAGTTGATGTGCGGATTGGTATTCCGGGGGGGGGCGGCATCCTGACGCTTCGGTGGTTCGCGTGGGCTGTTCGAGTCCGCGGTTCAGCGCATTTGAGGTGGGTGGGAACTACCCCGTCTCGGTCTGTATTTGATGCATGTGGAAGGCGATTAAATGCGCTGAGGGCGTTTTCAGTCCTGCTTCCTGAATGCAATTAACGCATTTTACTTGCAGTAACGAAATCGCGCCTTTAATACGCGGCGCGACGATGAATGAACGAGCCACTGCCTTTGAGACCTGCTTCGGTGCGGACTTCGAGTTGTTCGGGCAGCCGGGCGGATTGGTGGTGCGAAAACCTTCTGTGCCGGTTCCGCTATTGCCGTCGGATGGCGAACTCCGTGCCACCGCTTACGCCGGGCATCCCGTGAAAAGGGGCGGCATCGCATACGGGGCGGCGTGTGTGTCCGGCTTCTTTCCTCAAACCGGGAAAGGCGGGTGCGATTGCGCGAATTCTGTCGCATTCGGAGAGTGTCAATGCGGCGTGCCGATCCGCGAGCGCCGGATGACTCTTGGCTTCACGCTCATCGAGTTGCTGGTGGTCATCAGCATCATCGCGATCGTTTCTGCAATGGTCGGAGTCGCTGTCAGGAGCGTCAAAAACGGCGGACTCAAAACGAAGTCCATGGCAAACATGCGGACGATTGGGACGGCGATGATCGCATACTCCGGCGATAACAACGGAGACTTCCCGCGATCGGCCCACACGGCGGAGGAGGAGTCCTGGATTTTCTCGCTCTCCCCGTATTTGAGCAACCTCGACGAAATCCGCGTGTGCCCGGCCGATCCGCAGGCGAAGGAACGATTGCGGGCGCGGAAAACGACGAGCTACACGCTGAACGAGTATATTTGCGTGCCGTCGCTGGATCGCTTCGGTCGGGTGAAGGAGGACTTCACGAACCGGTTCCGCCTGCCGGTCCCTTCGCGCACGATGGCCGTCTTCATCGGCGCGGACGGGCTCGATCTCGGTATCTCGAATGATCACACGCATTCGAGGAACTGGAGCCGCTGGACGTCCGTGCTCACCGATATTCAGCCCGATCGCTTCCGTATGGGAGAGCCGTCATCGGATCGCTCCGATGGTGAATCCCACTACCTGTTCGTCGATGGTCACGTGGAGACCCATCCGGCAAAATGGCTGAAGGACCAGATCGACAGCCAGCAGAACCCGGCAATCCCGCCCAAATGAAAGCCCGGCATTTCCTCGTTCTGTTTGCATTTGCGCCGGTGCTGACCGCCGCCGTGCTGGACGTTCAACACGCGGACATCAGCGTGAATTTTAACGCGTCCCTCATGGGCAGCGCCACGAATCCCTGGCGTCTCACCGTTCGCGATGAAGACGGACGGATTGAGTACGGCGGGCGGCGCGTCGCAACGCCGGATCAAATCCAGGTCGTGCTCGATGCGCTGGAAGCTTCGAAAGTCGAGGTGCCGGATGACTCGCGCTACGCGTTTCTCGGTCCGGCGGGTCGCGAAGTATACATCCTGCCGCAGACGCAGGAAACCGGCATGCTGTTCCTCGGCACGTCGTCGGAAAACAAGACTGCCCAGGCCGGATGGCAGGGTGTGGGAGTTCAGTCGAACCTGCTCGTGAGAGGCTTTGCGTCGGGTGTGTTTCAAAGCAACCGCGTCAACCTGCGGCTGGAGACTTTCTCCGGTCCGGGCGCCTTCTTCCTCTATTCCACAAATGCGTTCGGAGACCCGACGGTGTTCTACGACACGGCCGGCGGGCTCTCGCTCGATGACAACCGGCAGATGTCCCCGGCAAACCACTCGCACTTCAACTGGGCTTTCACCGAGCCCGGTGAATACACGCTCGGGCTCCGCGCATCGGCGACCACCGCGGGCGGAACTTTCACGCAGAGCGACGTCACCGAGTTCACGTTCCGCGTGATTCCGGAGCCATCGTCTGCCGCGCTGCTCGTGCTCTCGGGATTCGCCCTGTTGTGCCGCCGCTTTCGCTCCCGGGACCTCGAAACAAACAAAACATCATGAAACTAAAATCCATCATCGCAACAGCAGCCCTCGCGGGCTTTTCACTCACACAGGCGGCCGCAGCGCCGACGATCTTTTCGCGTGGCCACACGGACGTAGGCATCGCGTTTGAAGACGGCGCATTTGATCTTCACGTCCACTCGGAGGAATTCGGACTGGAAGCCGAGTCCGCGTCGGACGTGCTCCGCGTCCTGCCGGCTGCGCAAAACTCCATTCCGGGCAATCCGGCGTTCTCCTTCCTCGGGCCTTCCGGAAATCCGGTGTGGATCCTTCCGCAGGACGGTGGCGACGCCGAAGCCGCGGGGCTTCTGTTTCTCGGCATCGGCTCGGAGGAAATCGCGCCCGGTACTTTCTCCGGCGACCTGTCGATGGCTCTCACAAACGTCGCATTCACTCCGGAGCCCGGATTTGCGCCGTTTGGGCAATTCGCCGTTTTCACCGTCAATAGCGGCGGCGCTCCCACGGTCCTGATGAGCACCCACGATGGCATCGATTCATCCGACGCCGCCACCGTCACTCCCGGCGGCCACATGCACGTGAACTGGGCGTTCACCCAGCCCGGCCGCTACGTCGTCACCTTTGCCGTGACGGGCACCCCGACCGGCGGTTCGCCTGTCACCGCCTCGGCGTCCTACACGTTTGTCGTCAAATCGTGGGAGTCGGAAACTGACACGCAGGTGCAGTCTGGTGAACCCATCGCGGTGGGTGTTGGCGCTGCGCTCCTTTCCTCGCTGTCGCCGATTGTCGTGGCTCCCGATCAGAGCGGCTTGTTTTTCGCGACGCTCAAAAAGTTCGGCGCAAACACCGCGCTGATCACTCCCGCGAATGACCGCGCGCTTCTCCGCGTCAGCGAATACGTCCCGGCGATTCTCGCCCGCGAGGGCGATGAAGTTCCCGCGATTCCCGGCTCGAAGATCAAGTCGTTCACCGATGCCAACGCGAGCGTCGACGGAACGATCCTGGTAAATGCCACGCTCCTTTCCGGCGTCGCCGGTGTCGTGCCGGCAAACGACCTCCTCCTCGCCATCGTCACGCCGGGCGGCCTCGTGCCGGTCGTTCGGGAAGGCGATCCGGTCTCCACGCTTCCGGGATACAATTTCCTCAGCTTCACCAGCTACCTGCCGGCCGACAACGGTCACGTCATCGGCGTCGCCACCGTGCGCAACGCGATCGAGAAAAAGAACAAGACCATCGTATTCCGCGGCGCACCCGGCGCGGCTCCGACGATTCTCGCAGCCACCGGAGAACCGCTCCTCACCGATGCCGGCACGCTCGTCGTGAAATCCATCGCGCGCCCCACGCGCTCAAACCAGCCCTTCGGCCACACCGCAAACGGCTGCATCCAGATGCTCATCGGCTTCACCGATGGCAGCAGCCAGCACGTCCGCTTCGCAGCACCTCCGCTCCTGCTCGAATAAACACACAACCCCGGAGCGCGCGGGCACCCTGGGCGGGCTCGCGCGCTCCGTCCCTCCCGGCACGCCGCCCGCAGCTTTTTTTAAATCATGAGCAAACTACCAGTCACCGTCCTCTCCGGCTTTCTCGGCGCGGGGAAAACCACGCTTCTCAACCACATCCTCAACAACCGCGAAGGCAAACGCGTCGCCGTCATCGTCAATGATATGAGCGATGTGAACATCGACGCCGCACTCGTCGCCAACGGCGGCGCAGCGCTCTCACGCGCCGAGGAAAAAC
>SXGQ01437861.1_pt1 | contig 38731 bp, 12 predicted proteins | sample 3178371 | NCBI WGS metagenome assembly SXGQ01 (sample SAMN11356859, study PRJNA531348) | freshwater metagenome | isolation source: freshwater sample F1-20 | place: China: Fuxian Lake, Yuxi | collected 2017-12-25
AAAAACCCTGTTTGTTGGTTTTCAGGGTGTTCTCCCTGGGGTCTTTACCCTGGGGAGTTTTTATTTATAACTAACTTGGTTATTCACACTAACCTAAGTGGTTAAAATAATTTGGAAAATATCAAAAAGTTTCGTACCTTTATGGCAATTTTAACTAAACTAAATCATAAATGCCTGAAAATCAATCCCTTCTGCACCAGATGGAGCAAATGCTACATTGGAAAAAGAGCAAGAAGTTCTATGCAGAGAAACTAAACATTACAGAGGATGAGGTGGATGCGTTGTTGCGAGAGTTAAGAAATGCAGAAACTGTGGAAAATGAGGCAGAAGTTGGAAACTACATTGGAGAACTAGAAGATACAATTGTTAGGTTTATTGAGGATGTGCAGAAAGGAACTGGTGAGATAGTGGTAAACACCAAGGAAGAGATTAAGAGTTTAGAGGACCTAATTGAAAAGTGTAAGATTGATACGGACAAGTGGGAGATAACTAAATACGTCCAAAACTACTGGGGAAATGTTGAGCACCCCTACTACCAGGTGAAAGCCTGGTTGGGTAAGAAGAAGAATGAACAAGTTTTCCAAGACTCGTTCATTTCTTTTTTAGAGGCCTACCAACCAGTATCTCCCGAGATAATGGCTCCTAAGTTTGAGTCATCTAAAGCAGATGCTTGTTTGGTAATTAACAAACAAGACTCCCATCTGAACAAACTAGATATAGAAGGAAACAATGATATTTGGGAAAGATTTGCTATTTACATTGAAAAGGTAGAAACAATTCTTAATCAAGCTGCTCTTTCTAACAATATTACAGATATTAAATACATAATTGGGTCAGACGAATTTAATAGTGAGTTCACAAATACCACTACAAAGGGTACACCTCAGCAGAACATCCTTTCCTATCACAATGCTTTCCAAAGGATTTGTGATCATGAGGTGAATGTGATAAACCTACTTCTTCAAAGAGGTGGTGATGTAGAGGTGATATTTGTAGCTGGTAATCACGACGAGTTTGTAGGATGGCACTTGGCTAGCTGGTTACAGACCTACTTTAGAAACGAGGAGCGTGTGTTCTTTGACATCTCTCCAAGATATAGAAAGTATATTAGCTACGGAAGCTCTGCCATGATGTTCAATCATGGGGATGCTTTGAAACCTGCCAAACTAGCTGGTTTGTTTCCTATGGAGTATAAAGAAGCATGGTCTAACCATGAGAACTTCTACATCTTCACAGGAGACAAACATCACGAAGTGAGCTTGGATTTTAACGGTATTAAGTTCTTCCAGCTTCCTGCTTTCTCTACAGCCAAGAGTGGCTGGGATGATAAGAATGGCTACACAATAGCTAAAGGTGAGGTGACTGGGTTTCTCATAGACTTCGATTATGGAATAACAAACATATTCAAACAGTACTTATAATGTCTACTTTTAGGAAATTAGTTTCAGATGTACGCTCTATGCACAAGTTGCTCTCTACAGACAACTTGATCACAGATAGAGCTGTTATGTCTGAGATTAAGAATAATGCCTTCCTTCTGATTAAACGTGAGACTAATCTGAGGAAGCTTTGGGCCACTGATACAGTGTTCACCACTATCCCTTGCTTAGAGACGGTGGAAGTTCCTATTTCTGAATGTTGTGAATACGTTGATCCTTGTACAGTGGCAAGAACTAAGTTTAAGCTACCACGCATCACAGAGGGTAACTATCAGTATGTTATCCAGGGTGTATATTCTATAAATGCTTTAAGTGGACAAGGAAAGAAACTGAAAGAAATAACCATCAATAGATATATTAACTTGCTTAAGCTTCCTATCATCAAGAAGGAAGAATACTACTGGATTGCTAATGGATATCTGTATGTAAACAACCCCCTTCTAAAAGCCATCAGACTTGTTGCTTTGTTCGAGGAGGATGTTCCTAATTCCATTATGTTTCCAGAGTGTGGCTGTGGAACCCCAGAATATACAACAGAAGAACTTTGCAAGAACCCTCTTGATAAAGAGTCTCCTGTTCCTGGTTACCTAGAAAAGCAAGTGCTAGAGCTAACTTCCCAGAAGTTACTATCCACCTACTTTAGATTAAAGACAGACATTACAAGTGATGGAGTTGATGGTCAAGCACCTAATGTTCCAAACACTAGATAATGCGAGTGAAAATAGACTGGAGAAGCGCCAGTAAAGAAAACTACAATCATTTCTGTAAGAAAAACCCATCGATCAAATTAACATTTGATGAGTGGAGGAACATTGTATATGGGTACAATGATGCTTTCAAAGAATATATTCTAGAGACAGGAGAAAGAGCAAAGCTTCCTTATGGGTTTGGTGAGTTCTCCATAAACAAAAAAAAGCGTAGGAAGATAAAGGGAGTGGATGGTAAAGAGTTTGTTAACCTACCCATTGATTGGAAAAAGACAAAAGAGAAGGGTAAGCGCATCTACAATTTCAATTTTCACACAGAGGGTTATTTCTTTGGATGGGTTTGGTTTAAGGATACAGCAAGATTTAAACATTCAAAACTGTGGTATTTCAAACCCTCAAGAACAACATCTAGATTGTTATCTCACTATATCAAAACCGAAGATAGGTATCAACACATTTATCACGAATGGAAAAAGTAAAATAGATGTCATACTATTATAAATATAACTTCATCTCCCCTGAGATTGTTTATTCCACTGTAAAGGAAGAGTTTAAAAGCTATTTTGATACAGGGGCTATTGATGATCTTATGTTCCCCACCTATCTAGAGAAATGCCTACTAAAACTAGGTAGAGCAACGTATGTGATTCAGGAACAAGTGTTAAACATCTGTGACTACGAAGCTAGGCTTCCAGACAACTTTTATGCGGTTCGTGAGGCATGGATGTGTACAGCTGTAAATGGTTTTCCTTATCAACAGGCCAATTCATTCTACTCACAAGCTGCTACAGCCACCACTATTCAGGTGAGCCCTATTGTTACAGACTGTTCTATTCCTAGCCCTTGTTGTGGTAATGTAGGATGTGATGGATCTTGTATGCCTGAGATTATTCAGACAGTGTACAAGACAAACAACCAAGCTCCCGTTCTCTATCAAAGACAATATCTACTTAAACCTGGTAACATCTCAGCACAGAAGAACTGCGGTGTAGAATACACTAGTAACTGGGAATTCTATTCAGAAGCTCCTCCTCTACGTGAGTTTACACCTGGCTCTGCTGGATATGATTCATTTGATATCAGAGACAATAAGTTTGTTACTAACTTCCGTAATGGTATTGTACATCTTATTTTCTATGCCACAGAGTATGACGCTGGTGGTAATCAAATGATTCCCAACAATTTCCGTATCAGGGAATATATTGAGGCATTCATCAAGTTTAAAATGATGGAAACCCTCACTAATCAGACTAATGATGAAACCTTTAATCAACTCCAACAGAAGCTTGCGTATTACAAGCAACAATCTGAAGAGGCATTTATCATGGCTGATATTGAGATTAAGAAGCAAGATCCTTGGGCTAAACAGCGCAGGATTAAGAATGATCTGAATAGATTTAATATGTATGAACTCCCTAACCGTAGTAATAGATATGGTTGGAGACGCAATAACTAATACTAATGGCTGAGCAAGAACAAGGCAATATTAGACAGGAGTTTAACAACGCTACCACTGGCTTAAACCTCGATCAGACCCTCAACCAGATTCCTAAGGGTAAGCTAACGTATGCGCTAAATGCTGCTGTAGAAAACTTTGATGCTAATTCTGTAAACTATCAGAATGAGCCAGGGAACGAACTTTGTGTTACGTTCCCTTCTGGCTTTGTATTAATAGGTACCCATTTCATCCAAGAGAGAAGCAAACATGTATTCTTTATCACCAACCCAGAAACAGGTGCTTCTGAGATTGGCTACATGGATAATAATGACTGTGTCTATCACACCTATGTAAATCCTGCCTGTCTCAACTTCAACATTAACTATCCAATTCATAAGGCTGTCCACAGAATTACAGAATGCACAATAGAGGTGTATTGGACAGACGGCCTTAATCCCCGTAGATATATTGATCTTAACCCAGAGAACCTACCCTATATTCTTATAGGAGGCACCCCTGCATGCGATCCTGTGTACAGTGATCAAATAGATTGCAATGGGCTAAACGTTCAACCTGATTTTGTTATTCCTCAGTTAGATGTCACTAGAATCACTACAGGAGGAGATCTTCAAGCAGGTACATATCAGTTTGCTATTCAGTATTCTGATCCTGCTGGAAACCCTTTTACTTCCTACTACTCTGTTACCAATCCCACCCCTATTGCTGACCCCAGTATCACCACTGTTAATTTTAATTATCAGGTGGGTAGATCTATTGAGCTCACTGTCAGCAACTTAGATAATACAGGACTATACGATTATTTTAACGTAGCAGTTATTAAAACTGTAAATGCTATCACGTCTGTAGAGTTAATAGGTACTTATTTTATTGATGGCACAAGTCAGGTAATTACTTATACAGGTCAGAATAAAACTAATATCCGTCTAACAATTAACGATATACTTGAGAAGTTTCCATATTATGAAATTGCTCAGGATGTAACAGCTGTACGTGATATACTAGTGTGGGACCAACTTACAGCGGTTGAAAGAATTAACTATCAGAAGATAGCTAATGGTATTGATCTTCTATGGGAAACTTATCGTATTCCTAATACAGAAACATACGCTGATGCATTCAATGCCACTAACCTTAGAGGATATCTGAGGGATGAAGTGTATGCTTTTGAGATTGTATTCCTTCTTAATAACGGTAAGCAAACTGATGGATTTCACATTCCTGGTAGACTTGCAAACATTTTAGACCTATCTCCTGTTTCTCCTACAAACGATGACTTTATAGGTGATCCAGATCCTGTAACAGGAACTAGTCCCTATTGGAAGATATATAACACAGCTACAGTTACAGGATTCTCTCCTGGCTATTCTCCAGCCACAGATTACAAAGGACCTTATAACTATGGTGAGTTTAGCTATTGGGAGTCTACAGAAAAATATCCTTGTAATGATGAGTTGTGGGGAGACTTAGCTGGTCAACCTATCAGACATCATAAGTTTCCAGATGTACTAGTGAGCCCCATATTTGAGTCTGCCATCTTTACAGGCCAAAACTCTATGGCTATCCAAAAGGACGCTATATTCCCACTAGGTGTTAGAATAGACATACAACAAGTAAGTTCTCTTATTCAGGCTTCTAATCTCACTACTGAGCAGAAAAATGAGATAGCTGGATTTAAGATTATACGTGGTGACAGAAGCACTAATAAGTCCATCGTAGCTAAGGGTATACTTAGAAACGTGGGTAAGTATGAACGTGAAGGTCAAGAATACTACTTCCCCAACTATCCTTACAACGATCTTAGACAAGATCCATTCTTGTTAGAGAATAGTAATGCTTACACAATTCCTCTTGCATCTAGAAGCACATCTTCTGTATGTAGGCAGTTCACTGTGTACGCAATAGAACCTGGCACTATAAAGTATATTGATTGTTATTCAGGAGAAGCTGTTGAAAAAACAATTAGTGTTGGAGGAGATTTTCCTGTAAACACATCATTTAATCTATGTGCATTAGATTTTCCATCTCCTGTATTTGGTGGTGGAGCAAACGGATCAATTATATCTAATACCTATAGTTGGTATAAGATTACAATGGCAGCTAGTGATTCTGCTTATTTTAACTTCTATCCTCCTATTGGTACTTGTGGAATAGATGGAGTGAACGAAAGTTTACTTCCTCCTCCTACAGGATACTCTGATTGGGCAGAATACTGTGCTCAGAATCTTAGTAATGGATGTTGTAATCCTAATGGAGTTTCATCTGCTCTTAAACAAAGAGAGTGGTTTGTAGATGGATCTATACTTGGTGGTATTGTAATCATACCATCTCTTAACCCTCCCACCTATAAAAGTGGTGATGGTGGTTACAGCATTGAATTGGTAGGTGAAGTTGGATATGATTTCTGTGCTCCAGGTCAACTTGATGGATTTAAAGATGAAGGATCTAAATATAGACATGTATTTAACTCTCCTGAAACATCCTTTGGACAGCCATTCTTAGGTGGTGTGCTAAAGCTAGAGAACGTAATATTTGGTGCTGGTAGAGCTCACTTTACACAAGTGAGAGATAATGCTATGTACAGACTGGTGAGTATTGAGGCTCAAAATGATGCATTAAATAGCGCTAACCAAATAGCACTAATTACCACTGGTGCATATAATGCCACTGCTCTATTTGCTGCTTATCAGGCCTACCTTACTATTTATGTAAATGGCATCACCAGACAGAACTATGCTTACTCCTACAACTCTATAGCTAGCTATGACTATAGTAATACAATTGCTAACGGAATAGGAGTTAAACAACGTGAGCTTGAGCTTAAGCAATACCTAATTCCTGGTGTACAGGGTGTGAATGATGATAAAGATATAAACAACTGGAACAGAGAAAGTTCTGTATATCTAAAGACAAAATCAGCAAGACCTCCTCTTCCGTTCCCTAACCAAACTCCCACTATATCAGGCACTGTAAACGATAGGTCAAGAATGACTCTTAGTGATGCAGGTGTTGATGGAAATATAAACAATTGTTCTGTTCCTGCTAAGGATGAATATATAAGTGTTGTTTCTTATTACGGATCTCTTAAGAACATATTTGTCAATCAGTATGGACAGATATATTCTTACGATACAGTGGACACAGGGTTCCAAAGAGACATCACTCCTGCAACAGCTGCTACAGCTACATTCTTTGGTGGTGACACATTTATCAACAAGTTTGCTTTCAAGACCAAACTTCCTTTCTTTATTGATAACCGTGTGAATGCTCCTGATGATAGTGACATATTCTATGATGAAATTGGTAATGTAGCTTATCCATTATACTGGCACTCAGCACGTTCCATCCTTGTAGATGCATCAATTGAGACAGCTGTACTTACAAACTTCTTCTCCATCAAGGCTAATAATTTTGATTGTCCTAATAGTCAAACTCCCATCACTAGTAATGGTAGAACATTCTATGATGGTAAAATGTACCAGTTTGCTTATGGTATTCCTTATTTCTATTGTGAGAGTTCTTACAACGTTGACTTACGTCAAGCTTTTAACAATAGAGAAGGAGACTTCTGGCCTCATGTAAGTACAAGTATTCCTGATGATTGGGTGCAAGAAAGCTATGTTCCTATTGCTCAGGACAACACCTACTATTATAATGTAACGTTCTCTAAACAAAACAGAGAGAACACGTTCACTCACCTACCATTTGACTGGAAGGCAATATGTTATACACAATATCCTTTCAGAACCATCTATTCAGATCCTCAAAATATAGATGCTGATAATAGGGTGAATAACTGGTTGGTTTACAGAGCCATATCTTACTTTGACTTCCCTCAAAACTTTGGAGACCTTATCTCTCTAGATGGAATTCAGAACAGAGCTATACTGGCTAGATTTGAGAACAAGACGTTGATGTACAACAACTTGTTAACTATTGATACTAGCAACCCTCAGGCAGCATATGTTGGTAACCCATCGCTGTTCAGAGGAGCTCCTCCAATTGACTTTGCTGAAACTGATTTGGGATATGTAGGAACCCAAAACAAGATGCTCCTGAAGATACCGCAAGGACAAGTAACTATAGATGCTAAACGTGGTCAGGTGTTTCTGATCACTGGTACACAGGCTGTTGACCTTTCAGGTTTTGGTTCAGGAATGAACAGGTTCTTTACAGACCACCTAGCCTTTGAAATCCTACGTTATTTCCCCAAGATAAACATAGACAATCACTTTAATGGTGTTGGTTTACATGGTGTTTATGATAGTAAGTATGATAGGATAATTATCACCAAGCTTGATTATGTTCCAAAGGTGGACAATATCATCTATGATGATGTGAATAAGAAGTTCTACTTGGAACAGCCTGTACAATGTTGTGATGAGGAAAAGTTAACTAAAACAGAAGTGTTCCTTACAGATACAGAATACTTCTGTAATAAAAGCTGGACAGTGTCCTTTAACTTCAATACTAAGAGTTGGATAAGCTTCCATAGCTATTTGCCCAACTGGTACATTGGTGAGAACAACTTCTTCTACTCAGGACTTAATGATTGCTGTTCAGATTTTGAAGCTGTTGTGGGTAATCTTGTTCCAAACACTACAACCACTACCACCAGTAGCACTACAACAACTTCTACATCTACAACCTCTACTACAACAACAGCTTATACAGGTTGTGATTTAGAGGGTGTAGCTTGTGAAATTACTACAACTACTACTACTAGCACTAGTACAACAACCACTACCACTACTGCCTATCCTTGTGAGTGTTATGTTGTTTACAACACAACAGATTCTGTTCGTTATGTAGCTGCATATAAATGTGGAAGTGTGCAAATTTCTTACACTGCTGTAGAATCAGGATCTATTGTAAACTTATGTTTTAGTACTCAAGCAACTCCTTATTCTGATGCAGGAGTGATTATTACAGTGTGTGGTACATCTTGTACAAGTGATGACGATTGTGTGGAATGTACCACTACAACAACTACAAGCACATCGTCAACCACCACCACAACAACCACTACACTAATATGTGATGATTGTTACGAGTACACAGTTACAGCTGACCCCACTGCAACAATTCAGTGGTTTAACTGTAACGGAAGTACAGGAGAAGCTGTGCTTAGTGACTCCACTCCTTTTGTGATTGCGTGTGCTGTGGAGAACAGCATCATCACCACAGCTGGTGCTGTTACAATTGTAACAGGCGCTTATTGTGGAAACACATGTGGAACTACAACAACAACAACCATAGCACCTTTATAAAATGCCTCAGATTGTATTCATAAAGCTAGTGAAAGCCTCTCCCAGGAGTGGACCTTTTAACATTTCTGACAATCTTGGAAATGTAATAGCTACGGGTGTGCCTAAGAGTGAGCTGATTGATGGTGTCACGTATAGCGTGGACAGCAATGCCACTGTTATTATCATCACTTCCACTGGTAGTTGTAAGAAGTCTATCAACTTTCCAATCTCTGAGGTGACACCTAATGAACAGGTGACACTCACTTATACACAGTTGTACAGTGCTTGTATCTGGAGACACCTGAAGAACCCAGTGGTGTATAACTACTTCTACGGAAACATCGAGCCCTACATCATTGAGTATCCATTTGCCTACCAGTATCAGGATGAAATCCTGCAGTCTGTTCAGGACTACACTAAGGCATACAGATACTTCCCTGATCCAGATGGTGTGTCTGATGACAACCGCAAGATAGAAACTGATAATGTTTGGTTCAATAAAGCTGTATTATACAATGGTCAGCAGTCCACTGGTATCCTAGAGTTGGTTCCTAAACCAATCAACAACCTGAAGGACTATTTGAAGTATCCTATATATAACACTGATAGTAAGACAATTACATTCACCAAGAGTGATAACTTCTACCAGTATAACACATTCTGGTCATTGGTGAAGTATAAGCAGGAACCACTGTTCGTACGCACATGTGAATCCTTGTCTATTGACAAGGTGGTAAACCAGGCTAATATGGATTATGGCAAGCGCTCTTTTAAGAAGGAGCCTCTGCGTGCTAAAGAGTTGAAGGTGAGACACATATTGGACAACCGCTATGACGCTCATCTGGTTAGCCAGTTTATCATTACACCATCTCAAATCTCTTACAAGTAATGGCAAAGTGGTTAGATAAATACGATGCACCTAAGGCACAGAACGGCATAGAAGGAACTATGGGAGGTCTAACGGATGTTGGATTCAACTACAATGGTGCATGGGGTGGAACAATGCAAATGGGTGGTGTTCTCCCTGGTGCTGTAGGATTCACCTACGCACGTACACAGAGCCCTGCTCCTTCTAATGGACCATATGCTAAGAAAACAAAGGCTAGTGCACAGAATGGAAAATACATTAAGGATAAAGTTAAAGGTATTGAAGATGAGTTGCAAGATAGATTCATAAAACCAGACTTAGATAAGGCTTTCGAGCAAGCTAATAAGCGAGGAATTGATTATGGAGCACACAACGGTCCATTGGATGCAATACGACATGCTACATCTGCTTCTAAGGTTGCTTCCTCTATACCAATTCTTGGTTTGCCTGTTGCTAATATTTTAGGAGCAGCCCATGAAATATCAGCCAATCGTGGTGATAAAAAAGAATTACTTTCTGATTTATATAACAATTTTATAGGAAGTGTTATTGGCTCAGTACCATTTGTGTCAGATGATACTAGAAGAAAATGGGTGGTAGATGCACAAAAAAGTGGAATACTTTCTACAATAGATAATACCAAAAAAGAACCCAAAAAAGGACCTGAATTTTTAAGAAATAACTTTATAAATGTTTTAAACGAAGAGACAAAAAAGTTAAAAGAAAGAGAGGCAAAATTGTTTGACACTAAAATAATTTTTGAAGATGGTGGTTCGATGAAATACTACCAAGAAGGACTAGACTTCAAACCTAAGACTATTAGTCAGGATGGCAGTGAGATTTCTGTAGATCCCATGGGATATTGGAACCCAGACAATGTAGGCAACCCTGTAATCATCCCATCCACAGACATCACTATGGAGGGTGTAGATCAACCGCTGCTTGGTATATCTGACACAGGAGATGTCCAATACATGGAACCAGGAGAAGACTATGAGTTTGATGGTGAATATGTAACAGAATATCCTATGGCTAAAGGTGGTGTGAGTGTAAATAATGCTGATGCTCAACCACTTAAAAAGCTAGACCAATCACTTAACTTTACAAACTATAACAAACCAACCAAGGGTGGCTGGTTAGATAAATATAACTAACATGAAAAAACAGATCCTCAAAATTGCTGGTGTCAAGTCTGAAAAGGAATTCTACAAGAAGTTTCCTACAGAAGAAGCATTCATGGCTAAACACGGTAAGGAGCTAAAGAAGGCTCAGATAGGCACATACATGACCAGTGAAGCACCCTCCACTATGTATCAACCTGTTGATGTTCGTGGTATGTACGATGAGCTTGACTATCAGCTTACAGGTATGACAGCTGCTGACCGTGCTCAAATACAAGCTGCTCAACAAGCTGCAGCTCAATCAGCTCAGAGTAGTGGTGGCGGTAAACAAGGAGGAGGAATAGACATGGGTCAGATTGCACAAATTGCACAAATGGCAGGAGGTGCTAAAAAGGGTAAGAAGATTCCAAAAGCTCAACCTGGAGCTCCGATACCAGGACTAGGTCCTACTGGTCCTCAGCTTACACCTAGTGCACAAAACCTTCAGCAACAACAGTCTAACTGGGGAACAAATTATAATCCTCCAGCTATACCTGCAGCAGCAACAACAAAACAACCAGTGAATTGGGCTCAGGGTATTCCTATTGTAGGAAAGATTGTTGGTGGTATACAAAAGTCAAAGGAAGCAAAAAAGCTTTTGCAACAAACTATACAGCAAGAAAAGCTTACAGATGTAATGGGTCAAGCTGCTGCTAGCAGACCTGCACAACAGCCTAGAAGACAATATGTTAGACCAGAAGATATGGCATTCCAACCAGAACAAATGTTTCCTTCATATGGTGTAGGTACAAATGTACTTGCTGAATTTGGAGCATCTGTAGGTGGTGGAGAAATCATGAACACCTTTGCTCCTAACACTTTATATGACAACCTAGGATATGAACCCTTGAATGATAGTGAACGTTACAAGCAATTCTATCATGGTGGTAAAATGCATAAGGCACAAACTGGTCTTGAGACATTTATGAACCAACAAGGCGGTAATGAGATATTTGGCACCATTGATCAACTAGGAGCATTTAATGATGGAGGTGGTGATATAGGTTCAGGAATTGGAGAAGCAGTTGGTAGTTTTATTCCTGGTGCTGGACCAGTGCTTACAGCAGTTGGTAGAGTGGTTGGTAGTGCTCTAGATCAGAAACAGGAGAAGACAGAAGCTGCACAAAAAAGAGCTACACAAAACATAAATAAGATTGTAGGACAAAATGTTGGAATGGGTATTCAACAACAGTTTGGTGCTAACATGCAAGATGGTGGAACCACCTCTCCATACAAGTGGGTGAGTCACACATGGCAACCACAGGTGATTACTACCTTTGGAGACTACAAAGTGAAAGACCTGCTCAGACCTCCAGCAGATGCTGACATGCTTAGAGCTGGTGGTCATCTGAAAGAATACACTCCTCCTAGTGCAGCAGCTATGTCTACAGAAAGACCAGCTATGCAAATGGGTGGTGAGCTGGAAACACATTGGGGTGGATATGCAGAACCTATGTCCTACAATCCCTACTTACCAGATGGTGGTGAAACCATCATGTTTAGAGGCCAATCCCACGATGAATCTGATGGAAGAGGTAACACTGGTATTGGTATCACCTATGGTGAAAATCCTGTAGAGGTGGAAAGAGGTGAACCTGCTGTAAAGCTACAAGATGGCACAAGTGGCGATAGTAGTCTTGTAGTGTTTGGCAACCTCAAGATACCTAAGTCTTATATCCCAATGCTTGGAGAGGATGCAAAGGGTAAGAAGTTCAAAACCTATGTGGCTGATCTATCTAAAAAAGAGAACAAACAAAATAAAAAGCTTGATAAGGCTACAGGAATGTTAGAAGATTTTGAGGTGAGTACACCTATAGACAAAATAACACTTAACTCTTTGCAATACACTATGTTAGGAGCTAATCAAAAACTCAAAGAGCTTGCTGATAAGAAGATGACTGCTGCTTCCTTGCAGAATGCTATTAATGATACAGCTGAGGAGTATGGATTGATTGCTGATGATTTAGCTAAGGGTAAGGTGAAGATTGATAAGAAGGCTGCAAAAGAAGCTGCTAAGTTTGGAAAGGATATAGAGAAAGCTCAGTTTGGATTTTTTGGACCTATAATGGCACCTATGTTTGGAGTTTCAAAAGCTACACAAAAAGTGGCTCCCGCAATGAAGATGATGCTTCCCTCAGGAGGAAGTGGTCCTTTTGGAATTCCAATATCAGTACCATCACTTCCACAAGCTACAACAGCTCAAATGACTAGCAATTCTGCTCCTACAAGAACTCCTTTAGCATTTAACCCTGTAGCTCCAGTTCAACCATTATCTACATACTCAAGTGCAGTGGATGAAGAGGAAGAAGTTCCAGCAGGACCTGTTGCCACAGCTGCTGCAATAACAAGACCTGTTATTGCTAATAATACTATACCAGATTATCCAGTTGCTACTACTGATGAAGAGAAGGTGAATCAGATAATGGATTTGTATGAGAAAGCTAAAGCAGCAAATGCTAAAAATCCAGGTAAGAAGAATCCATACATACTAGAGCTTCAGAAGAGGTATCACACATATTTCCCTGAAGTTGCTGAGAAAATTATTCTGGGTGCTGGAGATGTAACAGCAAGGGCTAAGTCAAAGGGTATTAAATCTATAGATGAGCTTAGAAAGCGTTCAAAAGAAGAAATTCTTGATACTAACTTGGATGAATACTTTGGTCCTCGCACTGAACAATATATTGCAAACCTACCAAAGAAAACACCTCCTACTATTTCTTCAGGTGAACTTAAGGTTGACAAGAAGACTGTTACCACTACAACTGATAAAACAACTGTTCCTCCAACCGCTGTTTCTGTCACTCCTTATAAGAGAAATCCCTTACTAGATGTAATTGGTCAGGTGCTTCCTTACTTAAGACCCACAGATACAGAAGAGCTTGATCCAAGACAGTTGATAGGTGAGATGTATGCATTGGCTAACAACCAGTTAGAAGCTGTACAGGCTCAGACACTACAACCTCAACTGTCTGTTCCTTATGATATATCCTATCAGGATATTCTAAATGAGAATGAGGCTACCTTTAGATCACAACAGAGAATGCTGGGATATAACCCTGCTGCTCAAAGTCAACTGAATGCCCAGAAATACCAAGCTAACCAAAAGGTGCTTGCTGAACAGTTCAGAGCTAATCAGGCCATGAAGGATGCTGTATACAAAGAGAATAGAAATCTTTTGAATGAGTTTGGTCTGAAAAATCTAGAAATCCTAGACAGACAATACGTAAGACAAGAGACTGCTAAATCTAAAACTAAAGCTACAACACAGGTTGCTCTGAATTCCATTGGAGATAAGTTCATGCGTAATCAGTTGAGTAACAGAAAGTTAGCTACAGCAGAAAACTTGTACAACTTCCGTTATGACCCACGCTTCAGAACTATCAATATGAATGCTCCTTTCCAACCTCAGATACCTACAGTGTATGTAGGACCTGATGGAAAGCAGTATCAAGTGGTAACTCCTAGTACAGGGATTCCTTCTACAGCTACTCAGCCTATTGTTTCACAGGGAAGAGTTCCAGCAGCAGCCCCTTCAGCACCTGCGGTTCAATCCATTGCTCCAATCACTGAAGAAGATCTTGATAATCAGATGCTTACAGCTGAAGATCTAAAAGCTGGATATGGAAAGAAAGGAATAAACGTGAGCAAGAAGAAGAGCCTAAATAGCTCAGTTGTCAAAGCTTTTAAAAATCTCTAACTGATTCAGTTATAGCGATTTACCAAAACTCGTTATGGCTCTTGGAAATTATAATTATTCATATTACATTTGCTAACTTAATGTGTCATGGCTTCATTTACCGATATAATACCCCAGTTTAACCCGTACGTAGAGCAGTTGCCCGTAGAGACAATGGTGGCTGTAGGTATGGAGAAGCAGAAACGCTATGATGAGGGTATCCAAAAGATTCAGTCTCAGATAGATAACGTTGCTGGACTAGACATCTATAAGCCTGTTCATAAGATGTATTTGCAATCCAAGCTTAATGAGCTGGGTAATAATCTTAAGGTGGTGGCTGCTGGAGACTTCTCCAATTTCCAACTAGTTAATTCTGTTGGAGGTATGGTGAACCAGATTATTAAAGATCCCACTATTCAAAATGCTGTCCTATCTACACAAAGGATTAGAAATCAAGACGCTATCCAAGACAAGGCTAAGCAGGATGGTAAGTCATCAATTCAAAATGAAGACTTCTATTCAGAACAGAAGAATGCTTGGCTGAATGATGGAAACGTTAATAGCCTATTTACAGGAGAATACATCCCCTATACAAACATAGATGAGAAGCTAAGGAAGGTGTATGAGAAGTTGAAGGAAGAGAAGAACTCTGCTGATATTCCCTGGAAGACAGATGACCAAGGTAATGTTCTGTTCTTTAAGAAGGATACTAATGGTAGGGTGATAGGTGCTTCCACTGATCCATCAGGTGGTGGGGAGAAAGAACTTGACCTAACCATGCAGCGTATCAAAACTTCTGGCATTACAGCCCAGAGGATTTTGAATAACTTCATGAGCAGTCTTACAGAAAATGACAAACGTCAATTAATGATTGACTCAAGGTATTTCTATAAGGGTGTTACAAAAGACAGTCTTGTTAATGATTTATACAACACTGTAAGTAATCAAAAGAGAATACTTCATGATAGTGTTGTAGATATGGCTGTTGATCTTCAGAAAAATGATAAGCTCACTCCTAAACAAGTGAGAGAATATGAAGCTGCTATAGCAACAGGAAACGCTATGTTAGGCGATGGTACATTTGAAAAAATGTATACACAAGGTGCTGCAGAAATAGAAGGTATAAAAGATTTGGATAGTTATAAGTATAAACTATACACGGAGAAAACTCTTACCAACCTGGCAAAAGACCTACAGGTGATTAATCGTGAGGAGCAAATTGTAAACAATCCTATTTGGAGAGCTCTTTTTGATAAGAAGAAGTTTGAGTTTAGTGCTAAAATGCAACAGGCTAATTTAGGAATTGCGAGAGCAAGATTGGCTATTGCACAAAGTGCAGAACAGCGTGCTCAACAGAAGTGGGCATTTGAACTTCAAGAACTTGTAGAGAAAGCAGAGTTAGATAATCCTGTAACTTATGAACTTCCTTTAGATCCAAAAGATGTAAGGTTTAGTTCTGATGAGGTGAGGACAGATGCTAGAACTGAATTGTTAACTCAGAGAGGAACTCTAAATAATGATTATGGTCCTAGAATATTCCCCGATCTAAAAGGTAATGCTAGACAGGATGCGTTGGATAAGCTTTACATGGACTTCCTAGATAATCCAACAAAGCTTAAAAACAGCGATGCTGTTAATTATATTAGAGCTAGAAAACAAGTTGAGTCTCAATACGATAACTATACAAATCTTGCAAACTCAGCCACTACTTATGCCAATCAACAACTGGCAAGACTAGGACCTCTTTCTACTGAAGAAAGTGCACAAAAGAAAGTAGACCTTGAAGCTGACTTTATTTCTCAACGACTTGCTGTAGAACGTGGTGGTAGATATGGTGGATTAAATCCAAAGGGAAAAGCTACAGGTAAGGCACTCAAAAGCTTAATTACCAATAAACTTGGACAACTGAGAACACAAGGGACGCTTGGATCAGATGCTAACGCTGATGAAAACACATTAGTAATTGCAGCAGAGAATGTCGAGAATACAGTTCCTGTATTGAGAAAAAATGATGATGGTTCTGGAGTGCTTACAATTGATGTTGTTCAAGGAGAAGGATCTAAGAAGACAGTTACAAAACAAGTGATTCCTCTTTCTCCTCAAGAGATGATAATGCACTTCCCTAGATTCTCTTATACCAACCCACTTGATGGAATGAAGAAGAAAGTTCTTCAAACTGGAACAACAAATGCCTTTGGAGATAGAAACGCTGCGGGCGCTGAAATACTTGGATTTGACATTCCAGGGATTGTAGGAACAGGGTTTGACATTACAACTAGACTTGACTTAGAAGGACACAAAAGTAACAACGGTGGATCTTTTGATAGATTTAAAGTGGTGATGTATAGCCTTCAGAATAGCGAGTGGAAGAAGGGAGAAATCTCCGACTATGTTAATGAGGATGTTGTAGGTACCATTCTTTCACAAATTGGTCCTGGAACTGTACAAGCTTTTAATAAGAAAAATAACTAAGACATGCCTCTTTTTGACGAAGAATTATTGCGTGATCTCCGTAGTCCTGGGAATCTTCCCAAGATAAATTCCTATTTGAGTTCTCCATACTCTTCACAGATCAATCTGCCAGGCCCATCCACATTCGGTGGATATGCTGACTCCACTCCTAAAAGAGGGGGTATATCTTTAGAGGATATTAAAAAGTTGTCTAGTGTTCCAAAGCGTGACTTTGGATTTGGATCTCCTAGTCAATTTGTTTTTCAATCAGAACTGAACGATGCTTCCAGACGATACAATCTGTATGACAGAGGTATTGATCTGGAGGATTTACATGCACAGAATCAAGGTCCTCTTGACAAGCTGGCAAATGGTGTCATGAAAGGACTTGGTACAATGGGTGGAACATTCTTGCAAGGTTTTGCAAGTATCCCTCATGCTATAGACGCTACTAGAAAAGGATCATATAATGAGATTTCTAAACAGTACGGATGGGAAAAAGATATCAGTGAGAACTTACGACAATTCGAGGATCTTCTTCCAAACTACGTCGATAAATATGAACGTGAAAATCCTATGGCTGGTATTATTCCATTCACCAGAGGTTCTGCAAACTTCTGGGGAGATGGTGTAATCAAGAACTTAGGATATGGAGTGGGTGCGATTGGTAATGCTATTGTAACAGATGTTGCTATTACATATGCTACAGGTGGAATGGGTACTCTTCCAGCAATAGGAGCACAACTTGCTAAACTTGGAAGCACCGTAACTAGTGCTCTTGGTAAAACTTCTGTCTATCTTAGCAAACTTGCTACAGGTACATCTAAAATAGATGATGCTCTCAATGCAGCTAGATTAGCTGGTGGTGCCCCTCAACAGCTGGCCACATTACGAGGATTGGCTTATGCTGCTGAAGGAACTAAAGTTCTAAGTGGTGCTAAGTGGGGCCTTGGCTTATTTAACTCTTCTAGAACAGAAGCTGCTATTGAAGCTGCTGATGGAGAACGTACAATTACAGAAGCTTTAATTAACGATCATAAAGCCAAAAATAATGGTGAGTCTCCATCAGGAGCTGACCTAGAAATTATTAAACAGACAGCAGCTGATGCAAGAAATGTAAGATTTGGAATTAACATGGCGCTTCTGACAGTTTCAAACGCTGTTCAGTTTGGAAGCCTACTTAGAGCATTCACTGCTCCTGCTGCTGCAAGAGCTGCTGCAAGAGGCATAGCTGTTGGACCTGGTGGTGTAAGACTTGCTGAAGGATCACTGGATGTATTTGAAAGACAGCTAGCTACAACTGCTACAGGTAAAGTTTGGGACTATGTAAAACCCACCTTAAAGAATGTTCTTACAGAGGGTGTATATGAAGAGGGTGGACAGTTTGCTGCTGAGAAAGGTACATTTGACTACTACACAAGGAAGTATAAGAACCTCAAAGATGAAGGTAATCTAGACAACTGGAGAACCACTAATGAGATTATGGCTGCTACAATAGAGGGGCTATCAGAACAATTCACTAGTTCAGAAGGTTTGAAGAACATGGTGATTGGAGGTATCTCTTCTGTTATCATGGGTGGTATGTCAAATAGAGTTCAACGTGCCATGGGTGTTCCTACAGATAACGAGCGTTTACAAAGTGCCGTTAATCTGTTGAATAGATATGGTATAACAGGAATGCTGCAAGACCAATACTCTGATACACTCAATGCTAAGGGTATTGCTCAAGAAATGCAAGATGCTGTAGATTCTGGTAATGTATTCAAATACAAGAATCTAAAGCACGACATGTTCTTTAATCTTGTTAACTCTCGCTCAAGAAACGGAATGCACGATGTAACCGTTGAGCAGTTGAAGATGTTAAAAGATTTAGATGAGGCTGAGTTCACTAAGACCTTTGGGATGGACTTCAGTGATACAAATAAGAAGACTGTTTCAAGTTATGTAGATAGCCTGATTGAGAAGGCTAATCAGATGAACAGCACAATCACCTCTATTAACGAGTCATTTAGAAATCCGTTTACATCTTACGACGATCCTAAAACTAAAGAGGAAGCTCTTGAGAACTTTAAGCATGACACTGTAAATGAATGGAAGACTAACCTAGCGTACTATTCCACTGTAGCTGATGACGTTAATGGTAGATTGAAAAACATTGAGCAAGACTTAATGACAATCAATCCCCTTCTTAATAACAACACAGCTTCTTCTCTTACCAATAGAACTGGTCTGAAGGAGCTTTCTTCTACATACGAACAGAAGGCTAAGACACTAGGAGAAACCATCACTGAGTTCACAAGCCCTGCAGATAAGAAGGCTATTAGGAATCAAATCAAAACTCTACGCACATTATCTGAGCGTATCAACCTTGCCCTTAATAACAACAATCTTGATCTTAAAACCTTTGGAACACTGCTCAACTTTGAGCTAAGTGGACAGCAAAGTATTGAAGATCAACAAGTTCCTTCAGATAAGATTGAGCAGGTATACAAACTGGGTGCTGACATAAATGGACTTTTGCAGCACAAGAAAGATGCTCAAGCGTCTGTTGATGCTTTGTCCACCGAGGGAGGATTTAACAAGTTCTTTGAGCAGGCTGAAAAGATGAGTGAAGAACAAGAGGCTGCTGTAGAAGAACAAGAAGTGAAAGAGGAAGAAGAAGCAGTTGAGGAAAAACCTTTAGAGTTTGTAAATAAAGCAGGTCTTAAAGAGATTCCTCAGACAGATAGAGAATATCAACTTGAGGGTCTAAAGTTAGCTAAGGTTAATAAGATTGCAGATGACCGCTATGAGGTGGTGTCCCCACTTGGCGAGAGCACATTCTATGACAATAAAGAGGATGCTGATCAAGCTGCAGATGATATGAATGAGAACATCCAAGACCTACAGAAGGTTAAGGTGTTGGCTATCAATGAGGATGGTACAATAAAGGTGGAAGACCTAGCTGGTAACATACAGAATATCAAGCCTACACAAATGGCTGGATATGAAAGAATCCAAACTGCTCAGGAGAAACTGATTGAGAAGAAAGAAGAACTTACACGTCAACAAGATGAGATTGAGAAAAACTCTGGTGGTGTCACCACTATTGATTCCTCTCAAGAGTTTGGTGAAAGAGAGCCTGCTAAAAGAGAGGTGTCTATTCTATTCACTGGTGGTATTACAGAATCAGAAACTTACAACGATCCTACTAAGTCAGCTCCCCATGTTATACGTTCTAGAAGGTTCCTGAACAATGTGAAGAATAACAAGAACAGGGCTAATGTTAAAGCCATCCTTGTTACCCCTAATCAGGAAGCTGGTCTAGGACTTACAGGACTGGCTGCTCTGTCATATAAGGTGGACACCACCAAGATGACTGAGGCTGAACTGAAAGAGTTTAATGAAACGATTAGAAAGCCTGATACAGGATTTGTAGCACAAGTATTTGTTGTCCAAAAGGGCAACAAGTTGTTCTTTGCAGATGAGGCTGGTAATCCTATGAATGAGGTGGGAACACAAGTGGACCTGAACAAGGTGGTGTTCCAAACAATGCCCACTCCTGAACTCAATGATAGCAAGGGTAATCCTCGCTACAGAGCTGGTCAGGAGGCTGAGGCTAAAGCATATTCAGAAGCTTGGGCTAAATACAGAGAGCAACTTATGGGTGCTCCTGCTACAGCATTCACTATCTATGACTTCCGTATATCTCGTGGTATTCCAATTATAAATGATGTTCCTACATTAGATGAGAATGGTAGTCCTGTTCTCAACTCTCAGGGTAAACCGTTGATGACATTTGAGAGAAACCACGTAGGTGAGGTGTTAGTTCCTGAAGATAAGGTGGGTAACAAAGGTTTGATTTTAATATCAATCACTGGTGAGATTATACACAACGGGTTGCCTGTCAATGTATTAAGAGGCACACCTGTGTTACAATACGGTGACACCCTACAGGTATTAAACAATAGGGCGTTCAACAAAGCTGAGGCTAAAACAATCTTCCGCCTACTTAGTGAGCTATCCAAAGGATTTGCATTAAATAGTAATCTAGAAGAGTCTTACGTAAACTTCCTGCAGAATGTTCTGCACTGGAAACAAGGAAAGAGTCCTTCCAAGAATCAGGTGTACATCAACCCTGACACTATGGAACTCCGCATCGCAGGTAAGGATATACCCCTATCTGAGGTGGCTGATAGAGAAGCAGAGATAATGGAAGAACTCCAAAGGACCTTCTCTAACGTAAACAACAAGACTATCTTCAGTGACTATGCGTTCACTGAATACTTCATAGATGATAATGATCAGATTGCTTCCAGAGAATGGCCTAGCTACAACTCATATCTATTGTCTGCTAGTTATCCTGATGGTAGCAAACGTTCTGTAAAAGACACTCCCCTATTCACATCTGTATCTAAACCTACAGCATCTATTCCTTATTCCTACATGCAGAAATATGCTGTGTTGGAAGGACTAGAGTTGGATGTACAATACACAGCTCCTGCTCAGAAAGCTGCTGCTGATGGTGTTCCTACAGTGGATGGTTATGTACTAGACGGTAAAACCACTGGTGTATATTCTCTTAGAAAAGAGTTTGGAGATGTTGAATTTACAGCTAGTGTTGAACCCAATGGTTCTGTTTCAGTAGAACTAGTTGATAGTCAACTCACTAAAGATACACTAGCCAGGATTGCAAAGAACAAAGACCTCATCAACAATCAAATAGTTCCACAGCTTAAGGAGCTTGGTATCTATGACCCCGTAAAAGATGTTGCTAAGACGGATGAGGAGATTGCTGGTGATTATGTTGCCCTTATAGCTGCCACATCATTAGGGCAGAAGCTGAAAGAAAAGCCTGCTGCTGGAGCTCCAGCTCAAATTGCTGCGCCTGCAGCAGCTCCTGTTTCTAAAGTAGAAGACAAGTTAAAAGAATTAAAGCAAACTCCTGAAGGAGAAGAAATAGAAGACAGAAGAGCTTTAACTACTGTTTCTGATGAAGAAGCTGCAGAATATAATTACGATGGTTATTTTGAAGATAGAGTTAGTCCTGAAGGATCAGATGAATGGTTTAAAACTGGAGAGTGGGTAGGCACTTATATAAATAAAGCTGGTGAAAAAGAACAAGTTGTAACCAACTCTAAAGAAGAATTACTAAAAATTCTTAATGATAGGTATGATGCAGAACTAGCTGCTTTAGAAGGAGCTAAACCTGCCCAGCCTTACGACAATAAAGGAACAACAGGACCTAGCACAGACTTCCGTGTGATTGCTAAGGGTGAGAAGAAAGAAGATAAAATAGACAACTTAGACTTAGCTGAGTTTAGAAAGTGGCATGCTGCTAATGTTCCTGGTATTCCTTTTGAGATATTGGAAAACATCATCCGCAGAAACCCAGACATTACAGCTTGGGGTGTGTTTGAGAATGGTGTGGCTAAGTTCTACAGAAGTGCTACACGCGGTACAGAATACCATGAGGTGTTTGAGGGTATATGGAAAGGATTCCTGTCTCCTGGTGAAAGACAAGATCTTCTAAATGAGTTTAAGGGTCAGTCTGGCACCTTTAGAGATAGAGCTAGTGGACGTGATATTGAATATGCTGCTGCTACAGATAAAGAAGCTAAGGAAAGAATAGCTGATGACTTTGCTGATTTTAGACTGGGTAAGCTTCCTGCTAGAAGTCTTAAGGAACTGATACTCAGATTCTTCAGAGCCATCATGAACTTCTTTAAGAACTTCAACGCTAAGCCTACACTCAAACAACAATTGTTTGAGGCAATTGATATGGGTAAGTTCAAGGAGAGTGTTCTTCCTGACACTGTAAAGAATGAGGCTGCTGAGTATAAAGAGATTGAAGGACTGTCTGAGCAACAAGCCCAGAAGTTTGTTGAGGATATGACAGCCAGAGTTGCTGGTCTAGTCTTCCTCAAGGCAAAGAAGTTTTTGTATAGCCCACAGAAACTCACTGGTAAACAAATCTTTGGAGAGGTGGAAGAGATGTATCTAAGGGAAGGTGAAACTCCAGGATGGACTGGTGTAAACAAACGCACCAAGCTTGGAGATGCTCGTTGGAACGCGCTTGTACAAAGAACAAAAGAGAAGCTTCGCACCATGGGTGTGAACTTTGATATAGAAGATAGACTGAGTCTTAATAATGAGGAAACTAACAAGAATGACTATGCTCCAGAACCATTCACTGTGGATGTTAAAAAGAGCTCTTCATTTGATGTTAAGTTCACTCTTGCCACTCTGTTCAAAGCTAAAGCTATGGACCAGAGCAACTCTCTCACCCTGGAAATGCCTGAGGCTCAGATTGATCCAGAGGTGCTGGGATACAAGCTGCTCAACTTCAGTACAGCATTTGCCACCCTCCTTGAGAGATTGTCTAACACCAGTGGGGTGAATAATACAATGGATAAGCTTATAGAGCTTGCTGCTAATGATAGTGATTATGTTCGCATGTTCACACGTCTAGGTGGTAAGAAAGATAAGTCTGTTCCATACGGTGATTTCAAAGCTGAAGACTGGAGATTCTTTATCAGCTTCATGCAAACCTTCACTAGACAGAGACCTGATGCTATGGTGCAGCGTGTTGCTGGAGGTCAAACCTTCACCACCTCTGCAAACATACAAACTGCTGCTAGACAACAAGTTGACACATGGGTAACCAATATGAAGGTGTTGGCTAGAACAGACAAGGGTGCTGTTTTCTATAATTCTAAGACTGAGACATATAAAGCAAGTGTTGATAAGATTAAGGAGATGACCATTGAGTCTCCTAAAAAGATGATAAAGTTTCTAAATGAGATTGGTGTCACCTTTGATATGGACACCTACAAGAAACTAAAAACCTATGGTGGTGACAAGAGTCAGAAAAATCAGTTTGCTAATGCTGTAAAAGACATTCGTGCCTTCCTACAGAAAGCAAATGACCTAGTTAGTATAAGTGGTCAGACACTAGGTATCACTACACAGCTTAACACCCTGGGTAGATTGTATGTAAATGCAAACAATCCCAACCAGGACATCACCTATTTTGGTATTGAGAGAAAGAGAATGCAGGCCTACATTGATAACAACACATCTTCTGTGTTTGAAAATGAATTCAATGAGTCTGCCACACTTGATGAGCTTCTTGAAAAACGTCCTGAGTTAAAAGATATCTTCTCTATTAATTCTCAAATACTGAAAAAGGGTGGGCTCTACTTTGACAAAGAGGGTAATAGAATCAGAGAGATTAAGGTGATGACCATCCAAGGAGTGGATGACAGTGATGCTGCTGATAGTAAATCTATTTCCAAACTTGGACTTGGAGAGAGAATGTCCCTTGAAATAAACCAGAACCTAAATGGTAACTACTATATCCTCATCCCTGCAGATAGCTCTACAGAATGGATGATGAACGTAGGTAACCAGGTTAGTTATCAAGAGTTTGTAGATGGTAAGGCTTGGAACAAGATCTACAAAATCTACAAGGGTTATCTGATGGATGACATTGCTCTAGCCCGTGACTTCAAGAACCGTGGCAAGCTAAACAATGTTAAAGCAAGAGCTAAGGAGCTGCGCTTCTTTAATGACATCCTCCGTCCTAAAACCCTGGAGAAACTGAATAGCATGATTGCTGATAAGTCAGTTTCTATGGATGAGATTACAAAGTATGTAAACGAGAACCAAGAATTAATCAATCAAGATGTAGCTGCATTTATAGATGGTATAGCTACAAAAACAATGAACCTGTTAAGAAGTAATAGTCAGATTTCATATGTTGAAGGTGGTGTATTTTGGGAGGGTTTAGATAACGGGTTTGCTCGTGAGAATAAGATTGATAAGAACAAACCCATCATAGAAGATGTAGCAAAGCAAATTCTATTGTTCAGAACTGCCAACTACACTATTAATAACATTGAGTATCACAAGATGCTCTTTGGTGATCCCTTACAGTTCTCTACAGAGAAGGGTAAATTTGACGAAACTAAGCGTATCAAGAGCTTCCTGTCTCCACGTAGGACTACGTTTGACATGGCTGAGTTTGATAACTTCTTGAATGACAATATGAACGAGGTGGCTGGTATTATGCTCCAGCCTGGTGATCCTGGTTATCATAATCACAAAGCTCATACAAGAACTGTTACCCTTGTAGATCCTAGGATAGCCAGTGTGTTGGCTAACACTATTCCTGCGTACGTAGGTATTAAGGAGGCTGATGCTGCCTCTTGGTTAATGGACAACACCTTTAGAGAAATTAAACTAAAGAATGGTCAGTGGTCTGACGAGGCTGAAGATTTTCACCAATGGCAGATGGCTTACACTAGAAAGAAGCTAGCTGAAAAGGGTAAGTATACATATCGTAGTCCTGAACTAAAGGCTTACGATGAGAAGCTTACATCTACACCTTCTCCTAAATATACATTAGAGATATTAAAGCCTATTGTGTCTGGTGTTAAATACAACTCAAACAATATCAATCTGGTATTGGATAAGTTCTCCCAGATGCCTATCTACTATAGTATGGTGGAAGGAAAGAGTTTGGAGAAGTTCTACATACAAATGTTGGAGCAAGGATATGGCTATGCTATTGTAGAATCAGGAAGAAAGGTGGGAGCTGAAGGCTTGCACAATCTATACAATCCTAATGGTACATTTAACGAGGAAGTGTTTAACAACTTTGTTGATGTTCCTTGGAAGGCTTATGGTATTCAGGTGGAAAACATCTATAACGAGGGTAAAGAACAAACTCGTGGTTCTCAGCCAACTAAGCTTGTTAGCATTGACTTATTTGCTAACAGTCAGGTGTTTGCAGCCACAGGTCAGCGTGCTGAATATATCAAAGAGCTCTACAAACGTAATGTTAGAGACCTAGATAGAATGCATGTGAATGCCTACAATCGTTTGCTTAAGAAGCTAGGTATTATAGACAATGGTCAGGGATTCACCCTTGAAGATAAACAAGCTCTATCTGAACTGTTGGTGTATGAGATGTTCCGTAGAGAGCTCTCTGAGAATGCCAAAGATACAGTGAGACTTAATGAGGAAGATGAATTCAACATTCCTTTTGAAGCTTCTCCTTCCTACGTACAGATTAGAAACATCATCTACTCGATGATTGATAAGGCTATTCTTTCTCCATCAATGGGTGGTAAACCTTTGGTGCAGGCTCCTGTAACCATGTGGGAGAATGCTGAGAAAGGAAGAAGCCTAGTTCAAAAGACTGATGAAGGATGGAAGAAGATATCTAGAGAACAGTATGAGGCACTAGATGATAGTGAGAAGAAGAATGTGCGCATGACAAGTGACACCCTCAAGTTCTATACAAAGGATCAGCCTTACATGGAGGTGCTACTTCCTCACTGGTTTAAGGATAAGCTGGCTGCTAAGAAGTTCAAAACTGAAGAAGCACTTCTTGACTACATTAACAAGAGTCCTGATGGTGCCAAGATACTTAGAGGTATTGGATTCCGTATTCCTACACAGTCTTTGTCTTCCATAGATTCATTCAAGGTGGTAGGGTTCCTTCCTCAATACATGGGTGATACAGTGATTGTACCAACAGAATTAGTTACCAAGGCAGGATCTGACTTTGACATAGATAAACTCAACACCTACCTAAGAAACGTATATGTAGATACTACAGGTAACCTTAGACTTGTTAAATACAAAGGATCTGAGGAAGCTACAAAAGAGTTCTTTACAAAGGTGTATGAGGATACCATCCAAACTGAGATTGACAAAATAGAAAAGTTTGAAGGGTTCAGAGACAGACTCTTCAGTGTATTGATTGATCTAGAGGATCTATCAGACTTCTCACCTGAATCTGTAAACGCAGCGATAGATGAGCAAGATGTTGATTTCTTCTATGATCATGTCAACCTATTTAAAGAAATCATAAAGCAGGCTGCTGATGCAAATCTCCCTGCTAGTGAATACATTGCACAACAGGTTGAGAATCTGGCAGATAAGAAGACTAAGCTTACTAAGAAGATTCTTAACGAGAAACTCAAGACAGAGTTTGTAGAGGATATGTATAAGCGCTCCCTTGAGAATGAATACTATGACTCCTTTGAAGAGCTACTTACACTTCCTGAGAACCGCCAGCGTTTGCTGTCTCCTGTAGGAGATGGTGGTCTGAAAGAAATTGCTTTAGAGATTGAAGATCTTACTAATGATAAAGAAGCAGATGTAAAGAATAAGATTCTTGATCCTAACTACATGACCACTCTTAGACATGCGTTCTTAACTGCTAAGCGCTGGGTGGGTATTGGTGCTGTAAATATCACCAACCACTCTTTGTCTCAGAAGGTTATAGTGTACATGGACACTGAAAGAATAAAAGACGTTCCTGCATTTAACCAGAAGTTTCTGGGTGACGGTACTATTCTGTTGCCTCATAATAAGGTGACTGTTAATGGAAAAGAGTACATATCCATGTCTGGTGTAATGGATGCAGATGGTAAGCTCTACATCTCTGATGGTCTATCTGGATACATCACATCCTTTGTGGACGTGGCTAAGGACCCCTACATCATGAAGATTATCAGAAGTGATAAGGCTGTAGGTACATTCATGCTCATGCAAAGAATTGGTGTTCCTATTCGTACAGCAGCTTTATTCATGAACCAGCCCATTATTAAGCAATACCTAGAGCTAGTAGAAGGAACAGGATCTCGTGGACTGTTTAGTTCTGCTAACATGAAGAACATCAGAAACAGATTCCCTGTTAAAGAGAAAGATCAACAAACTGTAGAGGTGGCTGATACCATTGATACAGAAGCACTTGCAGAAAACATTCGTGAGTTTGCAAACAATGGTAAGCTTAGCACCCTCAAGAAGAATGCTGAGCAGCAGTTGATATTTAACCAGTTCTTGAGACTGGCTATAATGGCTAAGTATAATTTCAACTTTACACAGGCTATCAACTTTGACACCACTAAGTTCAAGAGCTCTGATGCTTTGGGTAGAAAGATTATGAAGAGTGACATCGCTGAGGAGACTAACATCTTTACATCTCCTGAAGAGGTGCTCAACAACTCCCACATTGGACTGCAGAAGAGAATCCTTGAAATGTCTGATGATGCTGTTGGTTCCATCTTTATATTAGACCAAGATAGGTTCAGAGGTATTACAGACAAGATTCTTGATCAGTACAAGAGAAAAGAATACATATCTGATGATGACTATGCTCGTACAGCTAATAAGATAAGAGCATCCTTCTTAGACTACATCATTCAGACTAAAACAGGTCTGAACGCTGCAATCAAACCTTTGCTCATTGACGCTAACACATCTGTAGCTACACGTCTAGCTGAAGCTAAAACATTGTATGCTAATGAGTTACCAATCCTCAGACAACTTGAGGTGAGGTTTAACAGAGATAACGGTATCCATACAGTGATGCTAATGGCTAACGTGAAGGATGCTGCTAGTGAGAACATGTACATCGGTATGATGAGAGAGCTTAGAAACAACCCTAAGACTAATCAGCTTTACAAAGATCTGATTACACTCTCCATCCTTCAGGGTATATACCAGACAGGGGTGTCTATCAAGAACATCGTTCCTATTGAAGACTACAGTGCTATTGTAGCTCCTGTAATAGGAGGCCTGCAAGTGACAGAAGACATGAATGCATTTGCTGATGGAATGTTCCAGCGTAACAACTGGGATGATAATAATATATTCTATCCTATAAGAGAGGTGTTCTTTAGAACCACTGCACAGCAACCCAGCTTCTCAGACATTGCTGGTGAGGAAGTATATGAATACTACTCTCCTGTTTTCCCTAATAATGAAGCACTTAAGATTAAGTCAAGTGACAGAAAAATCTTATATTTGGACGAGAACTACGACAATGATGCTATCACTAGTGGTGACTACGTAAAAATAAGGAGGATAGTGGCTAACAAAAATGGAGGAGAACTTGTAGATGTTCTGAAGGGTGTGGGTGTTTCTGGTAAGGCATATGCCTTTATGAAAAAAGCTGGTAATCCCATACTTACACAAGTGCTTGGTTATCAGAAGGTTACCTATCCAGATGGCACTCCTGTAACAATTGGCGTAAAGAATTACAAGGGTGAAGTAGAGAACAAATATGTATACAAGCTCATTAACCTGTATGGTGAGGGAGCCTTTGGATCAGAATACTACACAGACTTCAGACCTTCTGTAGTGGATAACAACACGCTCAGAATCAAGAACGAGATTCCTAATGCTGACATCATTGCTGCTCTTTCCCAGAACATTAAGGTGGATGATATTATTGAGAAGCCCGCTGTTGCTAAAGTTGATGTAAAGATAGATACACCTACAGTGGCTCCTAAATCTGATGTAAATAGTTTAATAGACAGAAGTACAATTAGAAGAAAACTAACTAATGGTACATACAGTTTCTATCCAACAGAAGAAGCTGCTGAGAACGATAAAGGGGTTGTTATAACAAGAGAAAATGTAGATCAGGCAATTGAGGCAGAGGAGAAGTTTGGAGAGATGATACACACCACTAAGGGTAAATTAATTACTGGACTACCTAGCACAGCAATTGATATTAAATTAGATTCAAGTTCTTCTATTGAATTTGAAGATGCAAAAGATTTACAAGACTTTATAAATAATGAAGAAGAAAATGATCTTGAAAGATCAACAGCAGCAAAAGAATATAATAGACTTGCTGGACTAGAAGGAGTAGAGTTTACACCAGCTCCTATAGCAGGGTTTGAGGAGTCTAGGTTTAACAACATAGAGAAAGAGATTGGTAACATTATAACTATAGACAAGTCTTCCTTGAGACTATTAGCTGTAGAAGAAACAGGATATAGCAATGTTAAATTTTTAAGACTGCAAACAAAATCTGGATTAATTGCTCCTGCCACAATTATGTATAATGAGGAAACAGGTGAGTCTGAGATAGCAGTAAATCCATCAGCAGAGGATCTTGGACTTGATGAAGAAGATTACAACACTGACGATTTTAAATGTTAAGTTAATATGGCTAAAGTTTGTAGCACAGGAATCAAGAGGGTAGTCAAAGACATGACTAAAAACAAACCTTGGTATAAATATCAAGAGGATAGTGATTTTATACAGGTGTTGGTTTCTCCAAACAAAAAGATTAACGAGCGTAATCTTATGGGAGTTGCTATCACTACTGCCAATGCTTTAAACAAGTCAATTAATAGAAGCTTGCCAATTGGTGAGGTGTTTGTTGCCCAGTCATATTCTGATGGAACAGTTGGGGTGCTAATCAATCCTACAAACAAACAGCTTCAGTTACTGAATGCTAAAGAAGAATCTGAAATAGACAAGCTTGTAGAGGAAGTTCAGAAAGAAGAAAATGAAAAAGAGGCTAGGAGCTTAGCGGATATTGAAAGAAAGAGAGGAGGATACACAGAAAAACAAAAAGGAGAGTTTTTTCAACTACGTGGTGGTACTGTGGCATCTAATGCATCCCCTAGAACCATTGCAATGATTAAGGACTTCCTTAAGCGCATTGGTGTTAGCACACAGAATGTTAACAGCATCATCGTTAATGGTGTTCAGATGGATGCTAACGCTGCAGCCATTGTAACACAAAAGCTCATACAGGTGGTGAATGGCATGGAGGCTAGAGCGCTTCCTGAGGAGGCTATGCACTTTGCTGTTGAAATCATCAAGCAAACCAATCCTAAGCTCTACCAAAAACTACTTAGTGAGATTAATAGCTATCAGATATTGAAGGATACATTTGCTGAGTATAGCAACAATCCTCTCTATCAAACCAAGGATGGTAAGCCTAACGTATTGAAAATCAAGGACGAGGCTATTGGTAAGGTGCTTTCTGAAACTATCATCTACCAGAATGAAAACAATAAAGAAAGCGCTGAGAAGCTAGCTAAGGTGCAAAGCTGGTGGGCCCAGATATTGGAATGGCTCAAAGGGCTGTTCTCAAGAAGTGGGTTTGACCAAGCATCTATGGACATCATTGCTGGTAAAGAAATAGGTACAGCTGATGACATTCGTACTAATGAGAACGAGGTGTTCTTGCAACAGTCTAAACAGCAACAGATATTTGACACTATTAAGAGGGGTTCCATGTCTGTTGAAAAGCGTGGTGATGGATACTATGTAAATGGTAAGAAGGTTCCTACACGTGTAACAGATCTAGTGAACGATTGGTATCAGCGCAGGTTTAGTGAGAAGAAGCTGACAGATTCAGAGTTTCAGAAGGCTATTGATTCTATGAAAGCTGATAAAGGTACAGCTGGACACGCTGACTTAGAGTATGCTTTCAAGGTGTATGTTGATCCTGAGACAGGATTGATGAGATCTGTACCTCTGGATGACAGTGCTTATGTGTCTCAGTTAAATAATCAAGACCGCAAGTATTATACTATCCTCAGAGACAACCTCAAGAAGCGTCTAGATTCATTTGGTCCTAATGCAATGTTCCTTGCTGAAGCTGTTATATATGATGCTAAAAGACAGGGAGGTGGTATTGCTGGTACAGTGGACTTTATTGCTATTACAGAAGATGGTAAAGTGAACATACTTGACTGGAAGTTCATCAACCTCAATACAAACAAGTATGAGGATGTTCCTTGGTATAAGATAAATGCTTGGAGAACACAGATGAACCAGTATAAGTTAATCCTAAAGTCAGCATATGGTATTAAAGAAGAACAGTTTGACCAAACCAGAATGATTCCTATTCAAGCTATATACACAGAAGCTGACTATAAAAAAGAAATCTTACCACGCCTTTCTGGTATTAGAATTGGAGATGTAGAGATAAAAAACATCCAGGAGGACTATCTGTTGCCTGTTGGTCTAGAGGAAGAAGCTACAGGAGAACAAGAGATGGACGAGCTATTGGTAAAGCTCAATAAGATATACAAAAAGCTATCTGAAAAGCAGGTAACTCCTGGTGAGAAACTCACTAAGGCTGAGCAACTTAACTCTCTATTTAAGGCAATGCGTCACTTGCAGATGAGAAGAGATGCTAAGTCTCTTGTGTATCAAGCTCGTGTAATCAACAAACAGATTAACGACTTATTTACCAAGTTTGATGAGAAGTTCAAGGGTAAAGACCCAATGAGTTTTACAGAAGATGATCGTAGTGAATTCACAAAAGAAATAGGAGATGGACTAGAAGCACTGTCTATATATGCTGATTTATCTACAGATCTTGACTTCCTGTTTACAGGTAAGCTTAGTAAGGATGCTGAAAACACTAGAGATGAAATTTCTAAAGCTAGTGCTGAGGCTGCTAAGTTAAGAGCTAAGTTGTTGCGTCTAGACAAAACCTTTACTAGTGACTTTATTGCAGTGTCTGAAAAGGTAAAGGGAATCAAAGAAGGAGAAAAGCCTGTAACATTACTTAGTAAATGGTTTGGCACTACAGCCACCCTACAGCTCAAGTCTGCTAGTGTTTTGTTTAGAAAAGCCAACCGTGCATTTACATACGCAGGTCAGGACACAGCTGCAGAAAGCAGAAGACTTCTTGAGATAAAGAAAAGATATGACGCGTGGGCTAAAGGAAAAGGACTCACCTCTAAGAACTACTTTGACATCATTAGAAAGAAAGCTGATTCATATCAGAAGGAAGCTGATGCTCGTAAGAAGATCGAGATGGATGAGCTCAACAAGATGAAACCTGAGCTTAGCGAAGAATCATACAAGCAGGAGGTGGCTAAGATTGAGGAGCGTTATCAACGTGCTATCAAAGATAAGAATCAACTAATTGACGAATTTGATCCTCAGTTCTATTCTAAACTCAGACGAGCTGTAGATGAGAAAAACTACACTTGGATTAGAGATAATGTAGATAAGGCTGCTTACGCTGAACACTTACGTAAGAAACTAAGTGAGGAAGAAACACGCATATTTGATAAGCCTCGTATTGGTACGGAGGAAGATATAGCTAACCAAATTAAGAATGAGCTGAGAAAGGCAAAAGAACTTTACAATGTTAGCACAGACCAGTCTGTAGGATGGTTATTATATGATGATGTAAAGCTATTCCCAAAAAGAGAAAACTGGGAATCTAAAGAATGGAAAGAGCTTACAAAGAAGGATGCTTCTGGTAAATACATCAACCAGCCAGCTATTGATTTCTACAACTACATCCGTGAGAGAAATGAACTGTACAGAGACCTTGGATATATTAACGCTAGACAGTCTAGGGTGTTCTTACCCTGGGTGAGAAAAGGGCTTACAGAACAATTAGTTCTGGGTGGCAAAATAAGTATAGGACAACAGTTCCTTAGAGATATATCCATTGATGAGGGTGATGTGGGGTATGGACAGCGTGACCCTATTAGTGGTGAACTGATAGATAAGGTGCCCATTTATTTTACTAGAGAGCTCGATGATGATTTTAGTACAGACTTGTTCCGTACAATGGCTCTATACAATGAGTTTGCTCTTAGATATAAATACCTATCTCAGATTGAAGATCAGGTGACTGCGCTAAACAGACTTGAAAGAAACAAGAGATCTATTGCTACCACTTACTGGGGAAAAACAGAATACAAGAATGGAGAAATCCAGTACAACCCCAACAATAATGAGAATGCCCAAATCATAGAAAGTATGAGCAAGGCAATTATCTATCAGCAGAAGTATATTCAAAGTGATACATTTGATGCTGTTCTTGGTAACGTGGGTAAGGTGGCAGATAAAATAAATAAAACACTGGGTTTCAAGCTTATACCTACAGAAGGGCTTGCTGGAAGACAGTTTAGTTTAAATAAGGCTATTGACACCTTAAATACCAACTTCCAATTACAAGCGTTGGGTTTCAACTTCACATCCTCTATGTCCAACTTGTTTGGTGGTACCACCCAGTCTTTAATTAATTCAGGTAGGTATTTTACCAAAACAGACTTTGTAAAAGCTGAAGCTAATTTACTGTGGAACAAGCTAGGGGGGGAGGATGCTAAGAAGTTCATAGCAGCCAAAGATTTCTTCATGCCGTTCATAGAAAACTACAACAGAGATTTGGCCAAGAGTTTGTCTATGAGTAGAATAAGTCAGGAGAGCATACAGGACTGGCTTATGATATTGATGAGAGAGTCTGACCGTGCTGTACAGGCTGTTAACTTTTATGCCTTCCTTAATAACAGCATAGTGGTTGGTAATGAGGTGGTTAATGTTAGAGAATACCTTAGACAACAACCCGAGTATTTCAACAAGATGTATGAAGGAACCAGAGAAGAAAGAAAAGCTAGAGCTGATAAGTTTGAGCAGGATGTGAAAAAGCTTGTTGAAGAAAAGGGAGTGATGAAACTTGGTAAGATTGAAGGGGGCCAGTTTGTGATTCCTGGTGTAGAACAGAAGTCTGAGAGTGTTGTTGAGTTTAGAAAGAGAGTGCAACAAGTTACAGCTGATGCTTTAGGTAACATGTCTGAGGCTAATAAACGTCTCATCAACTTGAATATATATGGTAACTCAGTGATGGTGTTTAAGAACTGGATTCCTCGTCTAGTGGATGTACGTTTTGGTAATCTTAAATACAACTCTGCCTCAGATGCTTATGAGTGGGGTAGAATGAGGATGCTGTTTAGATTTATAACTACAGATACAATCAATGCTATAGATAGCTTGAAGAGTGCTCTTCTTGGAAATGATGATAAGTTTGTTCAACAGATACGTAAACTCTATGAAGCAAAGAAGAGAGATTATGAGCAAGACACTGGTAAAGAGCTAGAAATGACCGAGGATCAATTCATTGACTTAGTGAGGATGAATGTAAAGAACCAGCTTTTAGATGTGCTTATATTCATAGGACTACTATCCATCTACTTTGGACTCAAGGCAAACATGCCTGATGATGACGAAGATCCAGCTGTAAAAAACAGATGGAAGTATATGCTTAGAGTGACTGACAAGCTTTCTGATGAGATTGCCTACTTCTATAATCCCACTAATATACTTAACCTGGTAGGTCAGGGTGTATTCCCATCCATAAGCCTGTTAGACAACTACAAGAAAACCCTGTTCAACTTCTCAAAGGAGATGTACGGAATGGCTATAGGAGATGAGGAAATGGTAGAAAAGAACTACGTAATCAAGTATTTGATGAAGTCTTTCCCCATTACCAGCCAGGGAGCACAGCTTCTTCCTCTTGGATCTCCTGACCTAGCCAAGGACCTTGGAATCAGGATGCCTTCCCAGTCAGGAATAAGGTAGATGTGATTGCTATATTATGCTGTATTTTTATTTTAACTCATTGAATATTAATAACTAATAACTAATTTCGCTCGCTATGAGAACCGCTGCAATTTGCCCAACCTGTTCCGTGTATGAGAATGCTTTGTGCATCCTCTATAACGGTCCCTATCTAACTAATATTGATGTCAATCCCCTTGATTCTCTAGAGGTTGCATTAGAAAAGGTGAATGATAACCTCGTTCCTATTACAGGAACTGGAGCACCCACAGCTGCTGCTATCTATTTAGGGCAGCTCTACGTAAGAACCACTGGACCTAAGAACCTGTATTATGCTCAAACTACAGGTACAGGTGCCCTGGACTGGAGAATTGTTCTCTCTGTTCCTTATACAGGCGCCCCTGAATATGCTGATAATGCTGCTGCCATACTAGGTGGTTTGCTACAAGGTCAGGTGTATCGCACAGGTGATGTATTGAAAATCGTACATTAATTTAGAACATGAACGTACTTCCTAACATACTACAGTATGGAAGTAGTGGTACATCTGGTTCCTCAGGTGCATCACAGGCTCCTGACTGTCTAGATAATTTCCCAACATATACAAATGTAGTGGTTGAACCTATAGTTTTTCAGCCACCCTCTAGTGAAATACCATCTAGTCAGCCATCCTTTTTATCTAAGCTGTTTGGTAGGGCCACCTATAATCAGGAAACTCCCACTATTACTAGCGAGCCTATTGTTTATGTAGCTGCTCCTGATCCAGTGGATTCAAATGATAATCAATCATTTGTCTCTAAGTTATTTGCTAGCAGTGCTAATAGTACGTGTTTTTCAAACAGCCCAGTGATATGTGGTGCTAATCCTTGTCCCATCATATTAAACGCCACTTGTGTGTTTTATGAAGGACCCAATCTCATCTATACAAAGATTAACACCAATGACAATCTCCAAATAGTTATTGAGAAGATAGAGGAAGCTCTAGCCAATGATTTAGCAGGTAGCTCTGGAACATCTGGTACGTCTGGTACTAGTGGAACCAGCGGCACTAGTGGAACATCTGGTACTACGGGCACCAGCGGTACATCAGGTACAAGTGCTACAGCTGGTACATCAGGTACTTCTGGAACCACAGGTACAAGTGGAACGACAGGAACCAGTGGTACATCTGGAACAGATGGATCAGGTGGAACATCTGGGACAAGTGGCACTTCAGGTACAGACGGAACTTCTGGGACAAGCGGTACCTCTGGTACAAGTGGCACCACAGGAACAAGTGGAACTAGCGGTACAACAGGAACATCAGGTACTACAGGAACAAGCGGTAGTTCAGGATCTAGTGGTACATCAGGCACCTCAGGAACTTCTGGCACTACAGGTACATCAGGATCTAGTGGAACAGATGGCACAGGGGGCACTAGTGGTACTAGCGGTACGTCTGGCACTACAGGAACCAGTGGAACCTCAGGCACCACAGGTACTAGCGGAACTAGTGGGACATCAGGTACTGATGGCTCAGGAGGAACCAGTGGTACAGCAGGAACAAGTGGCACAAGTGGAACTACAGGTACCTCTGGCTCAAGTGGTTCTTCAGGCACTAGCGGAACTACAGGTACAAGTGGAACATCTGGTACTGATGGTACCAGTGGGACATCTGGAACAACAGGTACTAGTGGTAGTAGTGGAACTTCTGGGTCCTCAGGGACTAGTGGCACAACAGGAACTAGTGGTACGTCAGGTACCAGTGCTACGGATGGTACAGGTGGAACCTCTGGTACTACAGGTACAAGTGGCTCTTCAGGTACAGCAGGAAGCTCAGGAACAAGCGGTACCACTGGCACATCTGGAACTTCTGGAACTAGTGCTACAGATGGTACTGGCGGTACAAGTGGTACCTCTGGGACCAGTGGCACAAGTGGAACCTCAGGGTCTAGTGGGACTAGTGGTACAACTGGAACTTCTGGCACAAGTGGTACATCAGCTACAGACGGAACAGGGGGAACCTCTGGAACCTCAGGAACGTCTGGCACATCGGGAACTGCTGGTACTTCTGCAACTAGTGGTACTGATGGAACAGGTGGTACGAGTGGTACGTCAGGTACTACAGGCACCTCTGGGACATCTGGTACTAGCGGTACGGACGGAACAGGAGGTACATCAGGTACTACGGGTACTAGTGGAACGAGTGGTACAGCTGGCACAAGTGGGTCTAGTGGAACTGCAGGATCTTCAGGAACATCTGGTACAGATGGAACTGGGGGTACATCAGGCACCTCTGGCACAAGCGGCACTTCAGGAACCACAGGTACATCGGGCACTACAGGAACTAGTGGGACATCTGGCACCACAGGTACGTCTGGGACCTCAGGAACTACAGGTACGTCAGGTAGTAGTGGTACTGATGGAACCTCAGGCACATCAGGGACAACAGGCACGTCAGGAACCACTGGTACGAGTGGTACAAGTGGCACCTCTGCCACCTCAGGAACCAGCGGGACAACTGGAACATCGGGCACCAGTGGAACTAGTGGTTCCTCTGGATTGTCAGGAGATAGGTTTGCCACAACATCGTCTACATGTTACACCATCCAGGCCCCTCCTGGTACGGGCACTATCACTGTAGGTACAGGACTTGCCTACACTATTGGGCAGTCTATTATTATAACTTATTCAGGCAATCCTCTTGTACACAACGAGGCTATTGTCACATCATATGACCCAAACACTGGTAGCTTAAGCTTCCAAGTGACTGGTCAAACTGGCTCAGGAACATATTGTTCTTGGGTGGTAAACCTAGATGGTGCAACGGGAGGTGATGGATCTAACGGTACATCAGGTACTAGCGGTAGCTCTGGTACATCAGCAACATCTGGTACTAGTGGCACCTCTGGAAGTACAGGTACATCTGGATCTTCAGGCACATCTGCTACCAGTGGTACTAGCGGTACTGATGGTAGTGGTGGTACCTCTGGTACGGCTGGTACATCAGGTACAAGCGCTACATCAGGCACTAGTGGAACCAGTGGCACTACAGGTACTTCTGGTACTACAGGAACGTCTGGAACTAGCGGAACCACAGGTACATCTGGTAGCTCTGGTACATCTGGCTCCTCAGGAACAGATGGTACGGGGGGAACATCAGGAACCAGTGGCACATCTGCCACTAGTGGTACAAGTGGTACAACAGGAACCTCTGGAAGCAGTGGAACCAGCGGTACCTCAGGTACAGACGGTAGTCCTGGAACTAGTGGTACAAGTGCTACATCTGGCACCTCTGGAAGCTCTGGTACCTCAGGTACTAATGGTACAGGAGGCACTAGTGGCACTAGCGGAACAACGGGTACTAGTGGTACCACAGGTACGTCAGGTACCTCTGGCACTTCTGGAACAGCTGGAACAAACGGTAGTCCTGGAACATCTGGTACGTCAGGCACCACAGGTACCAGTGGAACTTCTGGAACCTCAGGCACTAGCGCTACGTCTGGAACATCTGGTACAACTGGTACCAGCGGTACAGATGGATCTCCAGGAACCTCAGGTACAAGTGGAACGACAGGCACTAGTGGGTCCTCTGGAACATCAGGGACTTCTGGCACTGCTGGTACCACAGG
>SXGQ01574004.1_pt1 | contig 38674 bp, 20 predicted proteins | sample 3178371 | NCBI WGS metagenome assembly SXGQ01 (sample SAMN11356859, study PRJNA531348) | freshwater metagenome | isolation source: freshwater sample F1-20 | place: China: Fuxian Lake, Yuxi | collected 2017-12-25
CTTCTCGCCATCGAACACCGCGGCGAGTTCCACGCCATCGAGCGCCTTCGTTTTGCAAACGAGGAAGCCGCTCGTCGTACCGCGCCACACTTCCCTCCCCTGCCAGTGGATGATGGTGATACCATCCACAATGCGCGTGGAAATCCCGCGGCCCGCGACCGGGCCTTTCGGCGGAACGGCGCTCGCGCGAAGCTCGGGGCTTTTCTCGCGCACCTTCACGCCCGCGCCCGGCTCGCTTTCCCACAGGGTCTTCTCGCCATCAAACGCAGCGGCGAACTCGCGCCCGTCAACCATCACCGCGGCAGCGCGGAGCGGATTCGTGGTGCGGCCCTGCCACACCGTGGCACCGTTCCAGGTGACGAGGGCTTCGCCATTGACCGAGGAAGTGGAAATCGGCCCCGCAAACGTTGCCGCATGGAACAGCAGCAGCGGCGGAAGCACGCGGAACGCCCGCGATTTCATCAGACGCGTTTCTTTTAGCAGATGGACAGAACGCGGGAGACGATATCGAGCGGCCGCGGGAGCTGCTTCTTCTCAAGCTCCGGCGAGTAGATGGCCGGCGCGTCGATGGAGCTGATCCGGAGCACGGGAGCGTCCAGGTCGTCGAACGCCTTTTCCATCAGGATGCTGGAGATTTGTGCGCCGACGCCGCAGAAGGGTTTGTTTTCCTCGATGAGGACCGCGCGGTGAGTCTTGCGAACGCTCGCGAGGATGGCCTCCTCATCGAGCGGACGGATGCTGCGGAGATCGACCACTTCAGCGTTGATGTTGTGCTCCGCAGCGAGGATCTCGGCGGCGCGAAGCGCAGTGAGCGCGGCGCGACCGTGTGCGATGAGCGAGATATCGCTGCCCTCGCGCTTCACATCGGCCTTGCCGAGCGGGATGAGGTATTCCTCCTCCGGCACTTCCCATTTTTCACCGTAGAGAAGCGTGTTCTCCATGAACATGACCGGATCATTGTCGCGAATGGCCGTCTTCATCAGCCCCTTCGCATCATACGCAGTCGCCGGGCAGACGACTTTCAAGCCGGGGACGTTTGCGAGGAAGTTTTCGTGCGTGTGCGAGTGCGTCGCACCGACATTGGTGCCGCCGTTCGCAGGTCCGCGGACGACGATGGGGCAATTGATGAGGCCGCCACTCATGTAGCGGACTTGCGCGGCGTTGTTGATGATCTGGTCCCACGCGACGGTGGCAAAGCTCCAGAACATGAGCTCCATCACAGGCCGGATGCCGAGCATGGATGCACCGATGCCCATGCCGATGAACGCAGCCTCGGAGATGGGCGTGTCCATGACGCGCTTGTCGCCCCACTTTTTCCAAAGTCCGCGGGTGACTTTGTATGCGCCGTCGTATTGGGCGACTTCCTCGCCCATGAGGACGACGTTTTCGTCGCGTGCGAGTTCTTCGTCAAAAGCCTGGTTGAGTGCGTCGCGGTATTCGATGAGTGGCATGGTGGTAAGGTGGTTATTGTGGGTGAGTGTTGGACTCGTTCTTTGTTCCGGGGATTTTTAAAATGTAGGCCAGCAGCATGAGCACGCCGACTGTGGTGAAGAGCACCGGGGCTTCGATGCGTGTCTCGAGCACGCCCGTCTGCCGCAACACGGAGAGGATGGACGCGACGATGAGTGTGATGCCGACGACGAAGTTAAAGCGTTCCAGCCCTCCGAGTGTGAGAAGCAGCAACCCGGAAACACCAAGCCCGGCGACCCATATCCAGTCGACGCGCGGGATGATCCCCATGGAATTCAGCAGCCACGCAATGCCCAGCGAGATAATGAGGAGGGAGATGCCGATGGCGCATTTGCGGCTTTCCATGGAGCCGGATTTGTTTGCGACTGGAGACTCCAAGGGACCTTAGTCGTTGAAGAAGTGCTTGCCGGTGCGGCCTGCCTCCGTCTGGCGATCCACCTCGAAGTAGACATCCTCGGTAATGCTCGACTCCGCCGGATACGGGCTCTCGTCTGCAAACACCGCGCTTTGCTCTGCCTCAGTCTTCGCGGCTTCGTCTATGGCGTCGAACTTCTCTTCCGTCAGCACGCCCTCGGCAATCAGCTTCGCCTTGAAGACGTTGATCGGGTCGTGGTTCTTTTTGTAAAACTCGATCTCCTCACGCTCGCGATAGCCGCCCGGGACGTTGTGCTTCGCATCGGCGACGGAGTGACCGTAATAGCGGTAGGTGTCGATCTCCAGCATCGTCGGCCGGCTTTCGTTGTGTGCGCGGTCGAGCGCCGTCTGCACCGCTGCGCGGACTTCGTAAATATCCGTCCCCTCACACTGCGCCCACTCGATGCCGAATCCCGCGGCGCGCTCGGCGAGGCAGGACTTGAATGCGCTGCTCCGCTCCAGACTCGTGCCCATGCTGTAGCCGTTGTTTTCGATGATATAAATCACCGGAATATTGAAGAGCGAAGCCATGTTCAGGCTCTCGTAAAGACATCCTTGGTTCACCGCACCGTCGCCCATGAAGCACATCGCCGCACCCTTCGCGCCCTTGTATTTCAGAGCGTACGCAAGCCCGAGACCCAGAGGTGTCTGCCCGCCGACGATGCCGTGCCCGCCCCAGTAATTCTTGTCCGGCGCGAAGAAGTGCATCGAACCGCCCTTGCCCTTCGAGCATCCCGTCGCCTTGCCATAAAGCTCCGCCATGCACTCGTTCATCGTCATGCCAACCGCAAGTGCATGACCATGATCGCGATAAGCGGTGATGACGTGGTCGTCGTCGCCCATCAGCGACACACATCCGACCGCGACCGCCTCCTGCCCATTATAAAGATGGAGAAAGCCGCCCATTTTCTTCTGGGTGTACTGACGGAGCGATTCGGTCTCAAAGTTCCGGATGCGCACCATGTCCGTGAGGAGCTTGATTTTCTGCTCCGGGGAGAGGCGTGTGTTCGTCGGAGACTTGGCGAAGTCCGGTTTGGAAGCGTCCTTGGATTTTGCAGAGGTGGCCATAGCGATTCGGTTTTTAAGGTAAGATTGCCGCCGGACCGGACAAAAAGTGCCCAAATTCGACGTCGTGATTCTATGACATGACGAAAATCGCGCAACATTCGATTCACATTTGTCGAAAATTCTGCGCACGGCTTTATCCGCCCGCAATTCCGGGAAAACTATGTAAAAATCCGCATCGAAATCGTTGACGCAGCCGCTCCCGGGTGCGGTGCGGGGCGGCTCAGCAGGGGCGGATATCGAGGGAGAAATCGACGGCGGGTGCGGAGTGGGTGAGTGCGCCGACGCTGATGAAGTCGACTCCGGTGGCTGCGATTGCGGAGACGGTGTCGAGGGAGACGCCGCCGCTGGCTTCGTAGGCGACGGGTTTGTCTGCGCGAAGGCGGACGGCTTCGCGCATTTCGTCGAGGGTCATGTTGTCGAGCATGATGACGTCGATGCCGTCGAGGGCGAGGAAGTCGCGGACGTTTTGGAGGGACTGGGCTTCGACTTCGATGCGAAGGCCGGGGTGGTTTGCGCGGAATTCGCGGATGCCGGCGGCAAGGCGGACGAGGTCGGTGGCGGCGACGTGGTTTTCCTTTGCCATGGCCATGTCGTAGAGGCCGAAGCGGTGGTTGGTGCCGCCACCGGCGACGACGGCCGCCTTTTCCAATGCGCGGAGGCCGGGTGTGGTCTTGCGGGTATCGAGGATGCGGGCATTGTGGGGCTTTACGGCATCGACAAAGCGGCGGGTGAGTGTGGCGACGCCGCTGAGTTGCTGGATGAAGTTGAGGGCGGTGCGTTCGCCGGTGAGGATGCTGCGGGTGCTGCCGGAGATTTCGAGGACGGTGTCGCCACGGCTGAGGGCGGAGCCGGATTCGCGGACGATGCGGACTTCGAGGGAGTCGTCCACGAGCTCAAAGGCGCGTTTTCCGACTTCCACTCCGGCAAGGATCGCTGCGGGGTGTTTGCAGAAAATCTTTGCGACGCTGCGCTGGTCCGCAGGCACGAAAGTGGCGCAGGTGACGTCGCCGGTGCCGATGTCTTCCGCGAGCGCGACGGCGACGGGGTCGGGCAGTTGGTGGACGTATTGTTTCCAGGAATCTCGAGTTGCAGCCATGGGACAGCGGGAATAGCGGCGGCGGCGGGTAATTGTAAGGAAATATCGCAACCCGGGGCGATGTTCATTTTCCCGCTATGGCGCGGGCGGGGAAATGGATAATAGGGGGCATGGCCACATACGTTTACGAAACCATTCCGCAGAAGCCCGGCCAGAAGCCGCGGCAGTTTGAAGTCGAACAGAAGATGAGCGACCCGGCGCTGACGCACGATCCGAAGACCGGCGAACCGGTAAGGCGGATCATTACCGGAGGGAGCCTGATCACGCGGGGTACGAGCATCCTTTCGATGAACCGCCCGAAAAGGCGCTGATTTCTATCGATCCTGTAAGGCACGCACCGGTTGCCTTTTGGGAAGTCTGCGATCATAGTGTCGGGCTCTCATGCCCCGAACCTTTCGCGCACTTCTCACCACATTCCTGATTGCATCCGCCGCACATGCCGGCGTGGTGATCAATGAAATCATGTACCGTCCGGCTGCCACGTATCCGGAGCCGGTGCAGTTGGAGTTTATCGAGCTCCACAACACGGACCCGGCCCCAGCAAACATCGGGAACTGGGTGCTGAACTCCGGGGTGAATTTCACCTTTCCCGCAGGAACGACAATCCCGGCGGGAGGATTCGTCTTGGTGGCGGCGGACCCGCTGCAGGCCGAGACTGCGTACGGACGCACGGACTTCCTAGGGCCGTGGACGGGGACGCTTTCCAACAATGGCGAGCGCATCCGGCTCTCGAAACCCGGCGTGACGCCCGGAACTTTCGACAAGGTCGATGAAGTGACGTATTCCAGCGAGGGCGACTGGGCTTCGAGGGTCCGTGTGGTCGGCGGCGCCGCAGCGGGAGGCTGGGACTGGTCCACAAACGCGAGCATCGGGCACTCGCTCGAACTGCGGAACCCGGCATTGAGCAACGATAACGGGCAAAACTGGAGTGCCTCGACGAATTTAAACGGCACCCCGGGAACCGCCAACTCCGCGCTCGCTGCGAACATCGCTCCAATCATCAAAGCGGTGAAGCATTCCCCCGCAGTCCCGAAACCCGCGGACCCGGTGACGATTTCGTGCGAACTGAATGACGAGACGGTACCCGCCGGGCTGGGCGCGACGCTTTTCTGGCGGAACGCCACCACGGCGTCGCCGGGCGCGTTTCAATCGCTCGCGATGACCGGTGATGGAACGGGGAAATTCTCCGCCACGCTTGCTGCGCTGCCGAATTTGAGCATCGTGGAGTTTTACATTTCCGCGACCGACGGCGCGCTGACCCGCACATGGCCGGCGGCGACCGCGGAAGGGCAGACGGCCAACTGCCAGTATCAGGTCATCAACGAAACGCTGAACAACACGGACACCTATTATTTCATAGTGATGACCGCCGCGGAGAACGCGATTTACGAAGGCCTCGCGACTTCGAGCGACCGGCAGATGAATCAGACGTTCATCACCTACCGCGCGGGTGAAGCATCGATCCGCTACCGCGCCGGAATGAGAATTCGCGGGAAAAGCAGCCGCAGCTACGTGAACCGGCCGATGCGAATCGCAATCCCCGGAGATGACTTGCTCGATGGTGAAAGCGCACTGAATCTGAACCCGAAATACCCGTGGCTGCAGTTCGCAGGCATGCGGCTGATGCAGGCGAGCGGAGTCCGCGCCGCGGATGCCCTGCCTGTGGAAGTCCGCCGAAACGGCGTGGAATACTCGACCGGCTCCGCCAATGCGCAGGACTTCGGGAAATGGGTGCGGGTGGAGGATGAAGGGCGGATGTTGGTCGCGAATCACTGGCCCGGGGCGGATACCGGAAACCTTTACAAGAACGGCGCCGGCAGCACGACGCTCGGCTGGCGCTCCGGGCAGGCTACACCTTCGAATCCGGACGGTCTGATCGACGGGTGGAGCAAGCAGAACAACAGCGACGCGAACGACTGGAGCGATTACCAGAACTTCGCCACCGTATGGCAGACTCAGGCTGCGAGCCATTTTACAGGCGGAACCGCCGGGAACGTGCAAAGCTCCACGTGGCAGGGCACGGCGTTTTCCGCGTCTGCGATTACCCAACTGGAAACGGTGGCGGACCTCGATCAATTCGCACGCTGGTTCGCGGTGATGACGATTTTCGCCGACAATGAGACGAACATCTCCAACGGTCGCGAGGACGACTACGCGGCTTACTTTTATCCCGAAGTCGACGGCCGGCGGAGAATGCAGCTCATCGCGCACGACTTCGACACGATATTCGGGGAGGGCGATTCCAAGATAACCGCGACGGCTCGCGGATTGTTCGACATGACGGAGACGGGCGACAGCTTCAAACCGCTGCTCCCGCTTTTCGGTGATTCGACGACTGCCGGAAACGCCGCCTTCCGCACGAAGTATTTCAACGCGATTCGCGAACTGTACGGAACCGTGCTGAACTCCGACACGACCGGCAATCCGAACCCGCCCTTCTATCAATGGGTCGATGCAAACCTGACCGGGTGGGTTCCCGCCGCGACGATCACTTCGATCAAAACTTGGATGACGGCGCGGCAGGCGCATTTGCTCGGATTGATCGGTGCCGCGGCCATTACGCCTCCGGTTGCCACCTCGACTTCCACGCTCGCGGCGACGCCCGCAGGCGGCGTGGTGATCCACGAAGTCCTGGCAAACAACCGGAATGTTTACGCAAACGGCGCAAGCTTTCCCGATGTGATCGAGCTGCGAAATACCGGGGCTTCGCCGGTGGATGTCTCCGGCATGACGCTGAGCGACGATCCTTTGGTTCCGGCGAAATACACGCTTCCGGCGGGAACCACGATCCCGGCAGGCGCGACACTCGTTATCCATGCCGACGCAGCGACCGAGGCCCCGGGACTTCACGCGGGCTTTCAACTCGATAGCGATGGCGACTCGGTGCTGCTTTACGCGAGCGCGGCAAACGGCGGAGCGCTGGTGGACTCCGTGAATTTCGGCGCGCAGGCGGAGAATCTTTCCATCGGCAGAACCGGCGGCGCGCTCAACACGTGGGCGCTTTGCACTCCCACGATCGGAGCTGCGAACACGGCGGTCGCCACGCTCGGCTCGCCGGCGGCGCTGAAGATCAATGAATGGGGAGCGAATCCGGACTATTTGCTCAGCGGCGATTTTGTGGAGCTCTACAATCCGTCCGCACAACCGGTGGCAATTGGCGGAATGCGCGTCACCGATGACCCGATCAACTACTCGGCGCGCCACGTCTTCCCGCCGCTGAGCTTCATGCCAGCCGGCGGCTTCCTGCGCATCAACGCCCGCGGCGGCGACGCCTCGCCGGGGAATTCGACCGAGCTCGCATTCTCGCTGAATTCGACATTTGGACAAATCGCGCTCTCCGGTGCGAATGGCACCACGGTGGATCTCGTTCCCGTAGTTGGCCAGCCGCGCGATACGTCCACCGGGCGCTCGCCCGACGGTGCAACGACGCTGGCCAGATTCGCACTGCCCTCGACTCCTCCCACGCCCGGTGCATCGAACATCGCACCGCCAGCGGGTGTGATAAACTTGATCAACTCCCTGCGGGTTACCGAAATTCTGTTCCGGCCCAATGCGCTTGAATACATCGAACTCCAGAACACCGGCACCACGACTCTCGATCTCTCCGGAGTCCAGTTTACATCGGGCATCTCCTACACGTTCGACACCGGCGTCACTCTTGCGCCGGGAGCTTTCGCCGTCATCTGCAAAGACCGTGCGGCATTCATCGCGCAGTTTGGAGCGCTGCCCAATCTCGCGGCGCGGAATTTCACGGGAACGCTCGATAACGCAGGCGAGTCCATCGCGCTTCAGCCACCGGCGCCGTGGAATATCAACATTCTGAATTTCAGCTACGATCCGGACTGGTTCACGGACCCGACGTCCAACCACAGTTTCGTGACGAACAACCCCGCGCAGACGGCGGCGCGGGACTGGAATGAAAAGGAGACGTGGAGCCTTTCTCCGCAGGTTCTCGGGTCGCCCGGAAGTGATGGCCCTCCTGCTATCACGAGCGCACTCACGGCATCTGCGCTCACCGGGAATGCTTTCAACTATCAGATCGCCGCGACACGCCTTCCGCTTTCCTACAACGCGACGAGCCTTCCAAGCGGTCTCGTCGTGGATACGGGATCCGGGCTCATTTCCGGAACCCCGCAGGTCAACGGAGTCTTCAACGTTTCAATCTCCGCAACGAACAGCGGCGGCACGGACACAAAGACGCTGGTTCTGACGATATCCCTTCCGCCACCGCCGGTAATCACCAGCTCGCTTGCCGCGCAGGCCGCCGTTTCGGCGCCATTCTCGTACCAGATCACGGGAAGCAATAATCCCACGAGCTACAACGCGACGGGAATGCCCGCGTGGCTTTCGGTGAATACGGGCACGGGCGTACTTTCGGGCACCCCGCCAGCCATCGGAACATTCACGGCGACCATCACAGCGACGAATGCGGGTGGATCGGATTCAAAGACGCTCAGCATTGAAGTGAGCGATGTCGGCCCGTTTGCGAATTTCCAATGGGAGCCGATCTCCGCGCAGGTTGCGAACACGCCGTTCAACGCGACGTTGCGGGCCGTGGATTCGTTCGGGCGCACGGTGAACTACAATGGTCCGGTCAATGTGGGTGCCATCGCCTCCACCGCCGGCGGAGTCTCCACCATGGGCGTGGTTCTTACGGAACTCGGATGCAGCAGCCCGACTCCCGACTATTTTGAAATCGAGAACCTCGGCAGCACGGCGGTAAATACGGCCGGCTGGTTCGTCATCACGAACCGCTCCTCGCAGGGTGTGAACTCCGCGCTCGCGACGACGTGGGCACTGCCTGCAAGCCTCGCGCCCGGACAAATCGTCGGCGCAACCGACGGCACTTCGAGCACGAACGAAACCTACTACGGTGTCGATATCGACTGGCCCGGCGCGCCGAAGGGATGGGTGATTCTTTCCGACGCATCCGGCACCATCCGCGACTTCTGCGCGTGGGGCTACACGGCGGCTGAAATTGCGACGATCAATGTGACGTCCGGAGGATTCACCTACACGATCGGTTCGCAGTGGAGCGGAGACGGTGCCCCCATTCCGCCTGCGGGAAGCTCGCTCTTCCGGAGTGGCATTTCGGACTCCAACAGCTCTGCAAATTGGGCGCTCGGCTCTACGCCTTCCCCGCGCGGCGCGCAGAACAGCGGTCTCGCTGCAGCCGTGCCTCTCGCGGTTGCGCCCGGGAGCATTACACTCGCCGCCGGCGTCGCGACCGTGCCCGTCCGTGTTTTCAACATCGGATTTGCGACGCTCACCGCCACGGCGCAGGGCACGCCCGTCGCGTACTCGTCTGCGTTCGACGTGACGACTCCCGCGGCAAACACGCCTCCCTACTTTATTGCCGGGGGGAATCAGACAGTGCCGATCGACAGCGGTGCGCAATCGATCGTGGCGTGGGCAACGGGAATCCGGCCCGGTGCATCGAACGAAGCCTCGCAGACCGTGTCCTTCGTCGTGTCATCGAACAATCCCGCACTGTTTTCCGTGCAACCGGCGGTCGATGCCGGTGGTGCGCTCACCTTTACACCGCAGGCCCAGGCGGCGGGCACTGCGGTGGTTTCGGTTACACCGTTGGACAATGGTGGCACAGCAAACGGCGGCATCGATACCGGTGCGGCACAGAGTTTCTCCATCACCATCCTGCCGAACACGCCGCCGTCATTCACCAAAGGCGCGGACATTACGGCGGGCCAGACAGCGGGTGCCGTCACGCGCACCGGTTGGGCGACCGCGATCAGTGCGGGAGCCGGCGAGACGCAGCAGACCGTTTCGTTCACCGTGACGAACAACAACAATGCACTGTTCTCCGTGCAGCCGGCGGTGTCGCCGACTGGCACGCTCACGTTCACCCCGGCTGGAAATCTCACCGGTGTGGCCACGGTTTCGATTACGGCCGTCGATAGCGGCGGAACCAATGCGGGCGGTCTGAATTCCAGCGTGACGGCGACGTTCACGATTTCCATCGTCGGCGTGAATCAGACACCGACCTTCACCGCGGGCGCGAATCTCTCCGTTCGTCACAACGTTGGTGCGCAGACCATTTCGAACTGGGCGACTGAGATCAGCGCGGGCCCTGCCGAGGAGGCCGGCCAGACGCTCACCTTCGAGGTGAGCAATTCGGCCAACGATATCTTCCTCGTCCAACCTGCGATCTCCGCGTCGGGTACTCTCACGTTTACGCCGCATCCGTGGCGGAGCGGTTCAGCCACGGTCACGGCGACTCTGCGCGATAACGGCGGTGCGGCAAACGGAGCCATCGATTTCATCACCCGGCAGTTCACAATCACCACCCGCGCCGTCAATGACGCGCCGTCGTTCGTTCCAGTGGCCACGACGATCACTGCGGGAGTAGGCGCTCCTTATGCGAAGCCATGGGCGACTTCGATATCCGCAGGACCACCGGATGAATCGAGCCAATCGGTGACGTTCATTGTTTCAAACAGCGATCCGACGCTGTTCACCAACGCGCCGACGCTGCTTCCAAATGGCACGCTCACCTTTACGCCCGGCATGCGCGCCGGAACCGCGACGCTTACCGTAAGGGCGAAGGACAACGGCGGAGTCGACGATGGTGGCATCGATGAATCTGCGCCGCTGCTTCTCACCGTGCGCGTCACTTCTGCACTCGAAGCCGCCGGCACCTACCTCGGGCTCATCGTTCCCGATGCCGGAGTGGCCGCGCCGGACTACCGTCACTTCGGAATGGCGACCATTACTCTTTCGAAGACCGGTGGGCTCAGCGGCTCGGTGATTTTCAGCGGCAGAAAATATCCGGTGAAGGGAAAAGTGAACGATGTGGGAGCCATCACGCTTTCGACTGGTAACAACAATCTGGCTCTCGCGAGAAAACCCGATCCTGCAATCCCGGGTGACCTCGTCAGCGTAATCCTCTCGCTCCAATTTCAGAACGGCGATAGCCCGTCCTTCACCGGGCTCATCAAGCCTGCAGTCGGCGCAGCGATGGCGCGCTTCACCGCCACGCGTCCTGTTTACAATGGCAAATCCGCACTCGTTCCCGCCGCCTTGCTCGACCCGCTGACTGATAAAGGGAAGCAAACCGCCGCATTCCTCGCGCTCACCGCACCGAACAACGGCTACACCGCCGCGCAATTCCCTCAGGGTGAAGGCACTGGCAGCTTCACGATTTCGAAAACCGGCGCTGTGAAATTCGCCGGCAAGCTCGCAGACGGCACAGCCTGCACGATGACCTCCGCGCTGCTGACCGGCGATCAAGTCCCGTTTTACGCCGCACTTTATGGAGGGAAAGGCCTCGTCTCCGGGACTGTTACGGCGCGGAGCCTGCCGGGCTCGGATGCGGACGGTGCCGCCTTCCGGTGGTTCCGCCCCGCGATCGCCAAACCCGCGCATCCCGGCTGGCCACAGGGAATCAATACCGACTTCATCGCTTGCAAGCTCCTGCCGAAATCCGCGCCCCTTCTTCCCTCGCTTGGCGTCACCGACACGGATGGGAATGCAAACGTGGATCTCTTGGATGCCGCGCTTCCGATCAAAGCGGTGAACATCGACGCGAAGAACAAAATCACAGTCATCGCACCGGCGACCGACAAACTCAAAGTCGCCGCCTCTGCTTCAAGCGGGAAGTGGAGTGGAACATTCGTTCTTCCTTCCACAGGGAAGAACGTGAAGTTCGCGGGCGTGATCCTCCGCAAAGCGGGATACGCCACCGGATACTACCTCGACGGAATCCCCGGCGGACGCGTCCAACTCGCGCCTGCGCCTTAAGCCGTCTATGGCGCGCGCAGCTTTCCGCGGAGGAAGCCGCTGTTCCCGAGTGCCGGTGCGATGCTTCGGAGTGTCACTCGTTCGATTCCTCCCGGGAGCGTGGTGCGTGCGGTAATCTCGAATTCGACACTTGCCGGTGCCCATGTGCCGCCGAGGGTCGCGACGGATTCCAGCGTCCAGTCGGCGTCAGCCAATGGATTGCGCTCGAGCGTGAACGTCTGATGCCGCTGGCCGAGCACCGTTTCGCTTCCGCCCACCGGCATCGCGCCGGAGCCGACTGCCTGCTCGACGAGGTTCGAAATGCCGTCGCCATCATCGTCTCCGCCCGGATTCGCCAAAGGCGCGAGCGCATCGCTGCCGCCGGGATTTCCATGGATCGATGCGCTGGCACGCCAGTGGAGCGGATCGGTCGCATCCGGGTTTGTGAGCGGTGCGACGAGCACGAGCGAGGGACCGCTGCCATCCGGACTCGCGGGCCATTTTACACTGCCGCTGTCGTTGTAGCTGAAGCGTGTGATATCAAGTCCCGTGGCGCCGATCAGCGCGAGTTCCTCGCCGCCGTTGCTCAGGAAGTTGTCTCCGGCAACGTAATAATGCGCGAGAGTCGGGACTCCGGGATAGCGCGCTGCAAACGCCGTGCTGTTGCGTGGAATGACGGCATACGCACCCGGCGCGAGCGTGGTGTTTGGGAAGGTGTAATCGATGCCGCCGGTGAATCGGCAGCCGGCGAGATTCACAGTCTGCGAGGCGCTGATGTTGCGCACTTCGATGAATTCGAACTCGTCGTTGTCGCTGGACGCGCTCAATTCGCCGCCGGTTGGATTCGCCGGATTGTAGTGCACTTCGGATACCACGAGGTTTCCGGCCGCGGCGGGGACGATTCCACCGGTGCCGGTGATGGTGATCGTATCTGTGCCGACGAGATTGCCATGGTAATCGAAAGCCTGGAGCGTGAGTGTCTGTGCGCCCGGGGCGACCGGAACGGTGGCCTGCCAGCCGGTCGCGCTGTTCCACGTAACGGGCAGCGCGAGTCCGCCGTTCTGAATAACGATATTGCGCACGTTCACCCAGCCCACGCCGTTGATCGTCGCACTGCTTCCGCTCGTGCTGAAATCCGCCGTCGTGACATCAAATGTCGTCGGCGGGTAGGCCGCATTGATCTGCGAGTTCACGAAGTTGACGCGGTCGTTCACGTAGGTGGTGATTTCGCCCCAGTTTCCGCCAGCGGTGCTGAAGGTCGGGTAGTGCGTAATCCACGACGAGAGGTAGGTCGTGTTGAAACTCGTCGCTATGATGTCCTGAAGGTGCTGGTAGAACAGGCGCTGATTCGCCGCGCTGATGCCCGTGATTCGGGAGATGTCCGGATTGATGATGAGCGGATCGTTGCTCGGCGCGGTCTGGAAATCGAGATCCCACGGCAGGAAGAGCATGCGCCCGTCGATACGCGAGTAGAGCTTCAAGTTGTGCCATGCTCCGCCGGTGGTGATGTAATTGTCCTGCACTCCGGCGAGCGAAAGCGCGGCTGCGGTGCGCAGCCACTGGTCCACGTCGATGGTATCCGGCAGTGCGGCATTAAACGAAGCTCCCGCGGGCAGGCGGTAGGTCTGGTTCAACTCCAGCATGCCCGAGTAGTCGTCGTTCGTGCGCGCGCTTCCGATGAGGAAGTTCCAGCGGAAGGCCTCTTTGTCAGCCGTTGTATAGCTCTCGAATTCGACACCTACGACGTTGTCCGGACTTGGAAGTTTTGCGCCCTCGGGTCCACCGCCGACGGTCGTCGTCGGGTAATAGATGAGTTCGTACTTGAACGACGGCTGCGACGCGCCGTTTTCAAACGTGCTGTCGGCCCAAACGTCGTTGAACTCCGCCATCGTAAGGATCGCAGAGCCGTTGTGCGCGCTGCGCGGGGCGATGACATATCCGATGTCGTTCCACATCGAGGGAACCCCACCGGCGCGCTGCATGAAATGCCACGTAATGATTTCCGAATGACCAAATCCGCTTCCCACCGTTCCGCGCCCGTAGCCCGAGCGATCGAGATTGATCGAAGTGTGTGCGCCGCGGAATGGCTGCATCGGATCGAAGTTAACCGCGAAGCCGAGCCGGATGTCGGCCGGACGGCCGCGCTGCGACGACTTCAGCCGCACGCTGGCGTCATAAAATACTTCGCTTTCACGGTAAACCACCGTGCACGGCAGGAAGTCATTGCTCATGCAGTTGGTCGGGTCGTGCATGAAGTTTGCGTCCGCCGTGAGCATGAGAATCCGCACGCCGTGGCCAGCGGTCGTGGGCGTCGTGCCATCCGCCCAGCGCACCATCGCGCGCGAAGCCGAGCCGGCGGCCGGGAATGTGGAAGTCGTCGTGCCGTCGCCGGCCTCCACGTAGAACTGCACGAGCGCGCCCGTGGTCTGCCCGGGAATCTGCGCCTCGTAGAGGCCGCCGGTCAGAGTCATCGGTACGCTGTTGAACGAAACCGAACCATCGAGCCGCCACTTCAACGCCACGCTCGCGACGCCCTGCGGATCGGCGGCTGCGACGCGAACCGTCACCGGAACGCCCACCTCCGGCAGAACCGGTGTGTGGGAGAGTGAAGAGAATGTGGGGCCTGTCAGCGCGACGAATCGCGAATTTTGCGCTCCAGGCGTGCCGTTGTTTTGCGGCATTGGAAGAAGACTCGTGCGTGCGAGTCGGTTGAAATACAGCCGCGAGTGCAGTCGTGGCGTTCCGCTAATCCAGCGTGCGCGGAACGAAACCGTATAGGTGTTCGTGTTGCTGAGCGTCGCGTAAGTCGCGCCGTTCTTCAGCGTGGTCTCCAGATGATTGTGCATGTGCTCGGTCGCTCCGGTGGCTACGACTTTGAGCACCTTGTTTCCCGGCGCGGAGGGATCGTCCACGACGACGGTGCGACCGTGGCTGCCGTGGTTGCCGATGTTGCGCCACGCGTTCGCGGTGCCGCTGGAGAAATTCCCGTTCTGGATCAACTGAACCGTCCCGGACGTGCCTTCCATCACGCTCACGTCGTCAATCAGGCACTCGCCATCGTTCAGCAGGCCCATGACGAGCTCGTTGTATTGCGTCGGGTCGTTGCTTCCCGGCGGCGGTGCGCCGGTTCCCGTGTAACTGAATGTCTGCCACGATGATTTAGAAGTCTCGTCGCTCGCTGCCCACGCTTCGGGGACGCTGTTGTCCATGCCGGGGTTGCGAAGCTCCAGACTGCCGCCTCCGCCGTCCGCGCGGCCATCCCACCGGCCACCGCTAAAGTAATGGACTTCGTCCACGGGATTTCCGTTCGCATCCTCGATTGAGACGAGATCGTCCGAGTTCGAAAGACTGCCCGTCATCGGGCCGACGACAGAAATGCCGGGGAACTTCGCCAGGAGCGCCGTGGGATTGTTTGAAACGACGAGGTATCCGCCCGCAGGAATCGTCGTTCCGGGAGCAAAGGCAAAGCCGATGCCGCCGCCGAGTTTCCATCCGGTCAGGCTCACAGGGCCTGCGCTCTTGTTATAAAGTTCGATCCATTCCTCCGGATTTGCGGTGCTTCCGGTTGGCAGAAATACCGGCGCGTGGTTGTACATGATTTCGTTGATCACGACCGTATCGGGCACGCTGAACGTGTTCGCAGCGCCGGGCGTCGCAGCGGATGGTGCCAGCCAGCGTCCGTTCGCATCCTTCGCCTGCGCGGCGTTCTTGATCACCGCTCCTTCCACTCCGGCTCCTGCGACGCTGAGGAAAATCTTTTCTCCGTCAAACGGGCGCCAGCCGAGCGTTGTCTGGTCGAGTGAAAGCAGTGCGCCTGCTGCGAGCGTACCACTGAGCGAATACGTTGCACCGCTGGAGGTCGAGAGCGTCCAGCCGGTAAGCGAAACGGACGAGCCGGTCGTGTTGCGAATCTCGGCAAACCAGGTTCCCGCAGTGGCGGCTGCGAGCTCATTGAATTGCAACGCCATTGCGAGCGTGGGTGCAACCGGTGTTTCGGTCATGTCCAGTTGCGCCATGAAGAAGGCGTCCGCTGTTCCAGATGGATGCTGGTGCAATTCCACGGCAAGCACATTGGTTCCATGCACAATCGCGCCCGCAGGAATCTCGACGACGCCGTTAAATTTCGGATACACGACGTTCGAATCCGCAGGCGTGCTGGATGTCGGAGTTCCCGTGATATTGTTCCGGTGAACCTCGACGCCGTTGATGTAAAACACCGCACCGTCATCGATGAGGTAATTGAGCAGCAGCCGGTAGGCGGAAGTGCCCGCGCCGGTGTTCGTGAAAGTTTTCCGGAAGTAGGTCGTCGTTGGATTTGCAGCGAGCGTTGTCTTCGAGAGGATTGGCTGCGCCGTTGCATCCCACTTCACGCGGAAGCCGCCGGGGTTCGCGCCGGGTCCGGCATTCGTCCATGTGAAGTCGAGCGTGTTGGCTCCATTTGCAAAGCCGGTGATACTCAACGGGCCGTTGAACGCGCCGAAGCCCGCGCCGCTGATTGCCTTGTTCGTGCCATTGAGCAGCACGCTGTCGAGCGAGTTATCCACGGCGAAGTAGAGCTTCACATCGAAAGTGCCCGGCTGATACGCGCTGAAGTCCGCAGTGGTGCGCCAAGTGAACGTGCCGGCTGCGACATTCTCCGTGCCGTTGGCGGTGAGTCCGCTCCATTGCGAAAGCGCATCGGGACCGAACCACGCCGGGTGTCCGCTTTGGACCACGGCTGGCACGCCGTTGGTCACATTCGTGTAGTGCAGATCGTTGCTTCCGGAAGTTGCGACCGCGCCAGCATCCGTCACGCCGGTGTTGTAAAGTGTCGAAATCTTTTCCCGCAATGCGACCGGTGTTGCGGGTCCCGCCACACCCTCCTTGTAGAACTTTACCTCGCTGAGGCCGGCGAAACTGTTGTCTCCGCCGTGATTGCTGAGGATATTGAAACGCACGTAACGGATGCCCGTCGCTGCGAGTTCAACATGCTGACCCGACTCGGTAGCGAGCCCGCTTGCGCGAATAAAATCGACCGTCGCGACTGTCGTGAACGGACCGCCCGCAGCAGTCGAGGTCTGGACCTGCACTTGATTTGAGCCACGCGTCGGCAGATTGACCTCATTGTAGTTCCAGACGTGGAACGACGTGAGGTTCACGATCGCCCCGAGGTCGTAGGTGATATCTGCGGGGAGTGTGTCGTTTGGCGTGCCAAACGTGCCGTTTGAAAGCCACATCGTGCCATCGGGCGTCGTGCCGTGGGTCTGGCCGGAGATGCCGGAACCGTTCACGGTGTTGGCAGCGCCGCGCGTGAAGCCCGTCGTCAACTGCGACGAAAATCCGGAAACACTGGCGGACGCCTCGACCTCTCCGGGCACTGCGCCGGCGACCTCGTTGCTGAATGCGTAATGGTGCCACGTTCCGGAGTCGATTGGAGTGAAATCGAACGCGATCGTTCCATTACCGCTGGCCTTGTAGTGGTATTTCACAATGAGGCCGTTACCGGAGCGGGTCGCGTTTTCATCGACGATGTGCCCAATGCCCGTATCGCTCGGTGTAATCAGGTTGCGGCGAACCGGCGGGTCGCCAAAGCCGGTTGCGTAAAAGGTGGCGATGTAAGTTTGATTCGGCGTGAGGTTCGAAAGTTCGAGACGTGATTTTCCGTTGAATGAATTGCCGTAGAAAAACTCCTGGCAGAGCTGGAAGCTGCCCGAGCCCCCGGGCAGTGCATTCGCACCCGCGCCGCTTCCGTTATTTGCGAACTGATTGGTAGCGCCGAGGAGCACCCAGTTTGCACCGCTGGTGACTCCGGTCCCCGGTGAATCAAACGTCACGCCGTTGATTGCCGTGTAACCGCCGGCGCGATTCAGGCCGATTTTGTGTGTGTAACTCTTTCCCGAGGAAATGTCGGAAGTCGCGTCGTTTGTCCACGTCTTCACTGTCCAGATTCCGCCCGGCACGACCGGCGGCGCATCCATGTAAAGCTGCGGATTTCCAAATTGAATGCCCGCCTGCCCGCTGCTCCATGCGCTATCATCGAAGGCCGCGGTGTTCCAGTTCGCGGCTGGAACGGTCTGGGTGAACTTCCACGTTGCGTCGCGCGAAACCGGTCGCGTCGTGACGGGCGGCGGCGGTGGCGGGAAATTCACCGTTCCCGGAGTGCCTCCGACCTGCTCGCTCGCGCGCCATGATTGAGGGCGGGCGGAGTTGGAAAAAGCCGAGGATTTCGAAAGAGTCACACCGCCGCCGTCCGGTGCCACCGGCCATTCGCCCTTGTCGCCGTAGGTGAGTTCATCCATCGCGCGATCGTTGTTGTCGCGCAGGCGGAGTGTGTCACCCGAGTTGCTCAGCGCGCCAATGAACGGTCCCATCGCGCCGGAATACATAGCAGGGGTTTTCGCCACTACGATGCGACCGCCGCCGGGAATCACCGTTCCATTTGGAAACGCGAAATCCACACCGCCCGAGATGCGCCAGCCGGACATGTCCACGTTCACAGCCATGATGTTCTGGACCTCGATGAATTCCGCCGCTTCTCCTGCGCCGCCGGGGTTGTAATGGATTTCGTTGAATACGACGACAGCGTCGTTTGGCGGCAACGCCGCGAGCGGGCAAGCGAGGAGCGAAAGCGCGAGAAGTAGTTTGTTGTTCATGGTGAGACGGACTTTGAGAATGAATGCGAAAAGAGAAGGGACGCAAGGGACTCTTCGGTCTCCTGCGTCCCTGATTTGGAAGTCAAAGAAAACCTACGAGCGGCGGCGGCGGCGGATGAGCGCAGCGCCTCCGAGCAGCAGCAATGCAGCGCTGCCGGGCTCCGGTGTGGCGTGAACGGTCACGTCCTTGCCGCCATCGGCCGCGTAGCTGATTTGCAGTTCCTGCGTAAACGCGCCGGTGGTGACGGAGAAAGTCTCGCCCTCATCGAGCAGGTTACCGAGGTAGCTGAAGCGTGCGCCGCCGATGTAGCCTGCGAACGGCGAGCTTCCATCGATGAGCGTGAACACCGTTCCGTCGAGCGGGTCTGCGAGCAGCGAGAGCGCGAGATTTACCGTGCCGGAAATGCTTCCGCCACCCGCGAGGACCAATTGGTCGCCAGTGGATACACCGAGTTCGATTGTGAAGGTCGAGTTGTTCGCGAGTGCGATGGTTCCGAGAGTGAGCGTGCCGATGCTGTTGCCGGGCGAAACTTCCGCGCCGCCTGCCACCGTGACTGTTGCCGCCGGATTGATGCTGCCACTTCCGCCGAGGGTGCCGGAATTCACATCGACCGAGGCCGTGGCCGCGAGCGAGCCGTTTACGAGCAGCTTGCCGCCATTGATGGTCGTCACGCCGCTGTACGAGTTTGCACCGCCGAGCGTCAGCGTTCCGCTGCCCTGTTTCGTGAGCGCGAGCGCGCTGGTGATGCTGCCGTTGAAGGTCGAGTCGGCGGAATCACCAACCGTAAGAGTCGATGCGGCCGCTGCAGCCACGACTTCGTTTGTCGCACCGTACCAGTGGTAACTTCCAGCGCCGATCATCGTGGTTGAGATGGTCGCTGTTCCCGAGGCATCCGCGGTGTAGCGGAACGACAGGAAGCTCGGCGTGCCGCTGGCATCCTGATTGTAGAGCAGTGTACCCGATGCGCTGCCTGCGTTCACCTGGAAGAGCTGCGTGCGGTCGCCGCCCCAGAGACGGTTATAAAGCCGAGTCTCATAGCTGGTGCCCGGAGTCAGGCCCGAGAGCGTCAGCACCGCAGGGTTGCCGTTGTAGTAGAAATCTCTCAGCAGTTGATTCATCCCCGTACCGTCTGCGCCGTCGGCAAACGTCGGGGTACTTGGAGCACCGGCGCCCTCGGGTAGCAGCGCGGTGGCATTGGCGAGCGACCAGTTAGCGCCGGTGTTGGCCGCGGCTTCGAATGCAACGCCATTCACCGTCGCCGCTCCACCGTCGCCGAAGTCGAGCGCGTGCGTGTAGGTCTTGCCGGTGGAGATTCCGGAGCCCGCGTTGGTGGCGAAAAAGAACGGTGCTCCGATGGTCACGCCCGGGCTGGATGTGACCGTTCCCGAGCCCGAGAGGTTGTTAATCGTCTCGTTGTTGCCGGCGAGGTCGAGCGTGGTGCCTGCGCTCATGATGACGCGCCCTTTCCCAGCTCCGTGAGGAATTACTTCGGACGCTCCGAGCTTCAGCGTGCCGTTCGTAATCGTAGTGTCGCCCGCATAGTCGTTTGCGGGGTTGTTCAAAATGAGCGAGCTGTTTTCATCGCCGCGTCCCGAGCCTTTCGTAAGCCCGCCCGGACCAGTGACAGCACCGAGCACGCGCAGATTATTTGTGTTGTGTCCGCTGATGTTGCTGGTCGCGGCGAGCGTAACGCTGCCTGTGAGCAGATACTCGTTGTAGCCTCCTCCTCCGCCATCTGCGTAAATCGCGCTCTTCAATCCATCGCCCGCATCACCGCCGAGGCCGTTCAGCGTGAAGTTGTGCGGAATGATCGGCGATCCCGTGTTGAACCATGGGAGGTAATTTCCGCCCGCGCCGATGCTCACCGGTCCGGTGCCGAGCGCGGCGACATTAAACGCGAAAACCGGGCCGCTCGAAATGGTCGTTCCGCCGCCGTAGGTGTTTGCGCCCCCAAGGGCCAGCGCGGCCGGGCCGCTCTTCGCGAGGCTTGCCGTCCCGCCGGTGATTGTTCCGTTGAACGTGCCGCCGCCGTTGACCGCGAGGCGCGAAAACGGCCCCATGTTCACCAGGCTTCCGCCCACGCCGTCGAGCGATGCCACGGTCTGGTGGACACCGTCGAGTTCCAGCGTGGCGCCAGTTGCGAGCGAGACCGGCGTGGTGGGCGCGAGGACGTTCGTCTTGAAGTTATTCACCGCGAGGTTGTCCACACCGCCAATCATTCCGCCTGCCGAGCCAAACGTGACGTAGCTTGCGAGCATGCCTGTATTCAGCGCGAAGCTGCTGATGACGCCGCCGCCCTGCGTGACGACGACCTTCGTTCCATTGCCTGCGAATGGCGAACCGGTTCCCGCAGAATCCGCGAGGTAAAAGGCGAAGCTGTCGCCGCCGGTCGTTGAGGCGAAATCCTGCACCAGACCGCCGTTGCTGAAAATCTGGATGCCCGTGTTCTTGCGGTAAAGGAAACCGAACTCACCCGAGCCCGCAACCGGGAAGCCCTGATTCGCCGAGTTGCGCATCGTGAAGCTCGTCCACTCGGTCGCGTTGCCGGTGTTTCCCTTGAACATGTCGAAGTTGATCTTCAACGGTCCTCCGACGGTGGCCGAGGTGAGCGGGCCGCCGACTGTCGCGCTCGCGCCGAATGCAAGCAGGAGATAGTCGCCATTCACGCCCGCCGGTTGGGTGACCGGCGTCGAATTTCCCACCTGCGTATTTCCTGCGGGCGTCCAACTCGCCGGAGCAAGCGAGCCCGTCTGGCGATTCGCGAGGTTGAAGTTCAGGTCCGCCGTGTTCGGATTTCCCGTTGCGCTGAAATTATCTGCGATGAGCGGAGTCGCGCCGGCCTGCAGCTTCAAAGTGCCCGCGTTCACCGTGGTCGCAGCGGAGGAAACGCTGGAGCCCATGAGCGTCAGCGCACTCCCCGTGTTCTTCGTCAGTCCCACGCCTGCACCGATGGCGCCCGAGAATGTTCCTGAGTCCACCGTCGCCACACTCAATCCACCCGCGCTGTTTGCCAGCGTGCCTGAGCCGCTGAGTGAACCGAGGCTCTGGCTTGTGCCGTTGAAATCGAGCGTCGCTCCGCCGCCCACCGAGGTTCCGCCGGTGTAGCCATTGGTCGCTCCAAACTTCAGTGTGCCGCCGTTCACGCTCACCGATTTCGGGCCCTGGATTCCCGCCGCCGTCGTGATTGTGCCCGCTCCGAATTTCACCAGATCCGAGCCGAGGATGACCGGCGCGTTGATTGTGTGCGAGCCGCCCGCGTCGGCCTTAATCACCGACACGCCGCCCGCATCGGTCTGCAACGTGAGCGGGTCGATTCCGGCGATAGTGTAGCTTCCGGTGCCCTGGAATTCGATATGCCCGGTCGTCGTCGCGCCGGAGAGCGTCACTGTACTCGGTCCTGCCTGCGCTGCGAATGTCGCATTGCTGCCGATGGAATTTGGCACCGCGCCGCTCGACCAGCTTCCCGGCGTATTCCATGCGCCCGATCCGGCGGTCCACGTGTTGTTGAACACCTGCTCGCTCGACAGTCCGTAGAAATGCATCGTGTTTGCCGGAATCTTCGGAAGGAACTTCAAATCCGTCGCCGTGCCCGTGGCCACAAACGTATAGCGCAGCGCCGACGCCGCGAGTTCGTCTTCATTATAAACAAGGCTCGCACCTTCCGTCGTCGTGATCGTCTGAGTGCGGTCCGCACCAAGGCCCCACGCCTGATTATAAAGCGTCACCACGTAAGTCTGCCCAGCCGTCAGGCCGTTCATCGTGAGTGTCGCGGGATTGCCGTTGTATTGGAAAGCGTCGAACAGTCCTGCGATTGCCGCGCCACCGAGCGGCTGTTGAATTCCGCCGCCGCCAAACTGCGCACCGGCACCCGCGAGCGACCAACCGGCGCCGGAGAGCCCGCCACCGCTGCCGATGAACGTCACGCCATTCACCGTCACATTCCCGCCGACCACATTGCCGAGCGCCACATAAGTCTTCGCGGCATTTAAGCCGGAATCTGCATCGCCGGTGAAGGCCCCGCTCGAAAGCACGGCGTCCGCCGCAAAGCCCTGCGCGGAGAGGAGCGATGCGATACTGGTGATCAGAATGCAACGCCTGCGGCTGTTGCGGGATACGGGAGCGTTGGAACGGTCTGATTTCATAAAGTTCATGTTCATAGGAGCATTGACGGGATGGTTGTTACGTTGGAGTGAAGGGTGTGTTGCGATAAGCCCGCAGAGCCCTCTTCGCAAGCGAATTGTCGCAACATGAACAACCCCTCACAAAACGGCCCCGCCAGCCCGTGAACATGAGTGCGGCGTGCGGTGTCGTGCGAGCGCGGAGTTCCTGCGGAGTTGTGACGTCAGAAAACGGTCGGAAGCCGGTGGTCTTCGTGGGGCTCCCGGCTTTTTTGTGGTGCCGGATGCGGTGGAAATGGGCATGGTTCGGGCATGCTCAGAACCGCATTGCTCTTCGCTTTTCTTTCCACTGCCGCAATTTCCGCTGATGTGCCGGTGGCGGATTCCGAATCGCTCGGGCGGGCATTACGGGACGCGAAACCGGGGACGGTGATCCGGCTTGCTCCTGGGCGGTATGCAGGCGGGCATTCGGTTTCCGGGGTGAATGGGACTGCGGCGGCGCCGATCGTGGTGGAGGGTGCGGCGGGAGGGGCTTCGGTGATCGAGGGCGGGGCGAGCGGGATTCATCTGGTTGGGTGCTCGTATTGGGAGTTGCGCGATGTGGTTTTCAGCGGGGCGACGGCAAACGGGATCAATATCGACGACGGGGAAAAGGCGGAGAGCCCGGCGAAGGGAATCGTGCTGCGCGGTCTGGATGTGCGGAACGGTTCTCCGCGCGGGAATCGCGATGGAATCAAGCTTTCCGGCGTGGATTCGTTTCTGGTCACGGGTTGCAAAGTCAGCCACTGGGGCGACGGTGGCTCGGGGATCGATATGGTGGGCTGCCACAAGGGCGTGATCGAGGGAAGCACATTTACCCACGGTGAGAACGCGGCGATGGCGAATGGCGTGCAGACGAAGGGCGGAAGCGAGGGCATCGTGGTGAGGAAGTGTGTTTTCACAAATGCCGGCGGCCGCGCGGTGAACATCGGCGGAAGCACGGGGGCACCGTATTTTCGCCCGCTGAACGCGACGGCCGAGGCGCGGGATATCACGGTGGAGGATTGTCAGTTTACCGGAAGCATGGCACCGATCGCATTTGTGGGAGTGGACGGCGCAATTGTGCGAAATAACACGATCACCAATCCCGGACGGTGGGTCGTGCGGATTTTGCAGGAGAACCAGAACCCCGCGTTTGCGCCGTGCCGCAACGGGGTGTTCAGCGGAAATCGAATCACCTTCCGGAGTTCGCTCGCCATGGCTGTGAACATCGGCGGCGGGACTGAGCCGAAGAGCTTCCGCTTTGAGAAAAATGCGTGGCTCTGCGAGGACGCGCCGGCTTCCACACGCGCAGTACTGAAGCTCCCCGTGGAGGAAAGCGGTGGTGTTTACGGACAGCCGATTCCTGCCGGCCGTCCCGCCCAAGGCGGCGGACGCTGAAGGGCGAGAGGCCGTTTTCTCCGTAGCTCGGGAGATGGCCGCGCTGACTGACTGTTTCGATACCAATTTCCTTCTCCGCGGCGATCACGGGCAACCCGCGAAAGGTACGGAAGATGCTCATTTTCCAGCAGGTAGATGAAACCCGAAATTTCCGTCCCGCGTTGCGCGAGCTCGCCCTACCCTGCGAGATTGCGTGCGCAATCCAATATAAGGCGAGCCGCCCTGTCGATCGTCGAAGTGCTGGTCGCGTGCTCAATAATGATCATCGCCTTCGGTGGCATGATCGGCTCCATGGTGCTGATCAACCGGCAGGCGTTTCTGTCCCGACTCCATACAAATGCACGCATGGCGGTGCAGCGGAACATTGATCAGGCTCTCGGGGAAAAATTCACCGACCAGACGACGCCCTCAATTCTGGCAATTACCGCGGCGGCGGGCGAAGTGTGGGATGACGATGGCGGCGGCGACAACAAAGTGACGCTCATCGTGCGCGATGGAACGACGACTCCGCTAGCCTCCGGCGTGGTCACCCGCCGCGTTCTCAGTATTGCGAATGCCAATGGAGCCGATGTGCGCAGCGTGGAGTTCACAATCGCTTACGACTACCGGGGACGCTCCTACAATTTCAGACTGCAAACGACTAGAGCGAGGGACTGAATATGATGAGAGACCTGGTCAAACTTCGGAATGCGAGCGGACTGTCGATGCCGGAAGTCGTGGTGGCATTGCTTTCGTCCGGCGTGCTTGCGGCTGCGTTGTTCATGTTCCTGAACACGAGCACCATTTCATTCGCGAAGAATTTCTCGACAAATTCCTCGCACGCCACGCTGCGCTCAGCGGTAGACCGGGTGGCGGACGAATTGAACAGCTCGGCCGGGAACGTGACTTTAATCACCACGACGGGAACGGCTGTCACGAGCGGGAGCGCAGCGGGCTTCACGTACGACCGCTACCTCGGCGGACCTTACGTAGTGACGCATCCCGGCGGAACCGGTCTGGCGGCAACCGCCACAAGCCTCACCATTACACGCTCGCTGCACGCATCCGCGTCGCCGCCCGTTCCGAAAGCCGGGGACGTGGTTCGCATCAACGGAAGCGCGGCGCGGCTTGTTGTAGCGTCAGTTTCAAGCGGCACTGTGGACGCAAACAACCGGCAGTCCCACACCGTTACACTCACCGCGGCAATCGGCTCGGCGATCACGTGGAACGCCTCCGACGTGAAAATCGCGACGCTCATCCGGAAAAGCGCGTTTGTTGTGATTGCCGGGGCTGCGCGGAATGAACTCCGCTACTTTGCGACGGCGGAAACCATTACCAATTTTTCGACGTCCACTGCCTTCTCGGTCATCTGCAACAACGTGGGCACTGGCACCGGAGACACGACTCCGTTCTCCGTTTCCGCCACGACGGATTATGCCGACCGCAAGTTCATTACGATGAACCTCAAGATCAGGGCGCGGGAATTCGACACGCGGCTCCTCACGCTGGAGAGGAAGAACTTCTCGGCGGTCACACAGATGTCACTCGGCTTCACCCCGAAAGGAACCTAAACCATGAAAAGACAACACGGACAAAAGGGAAGCGCCCTGATTGCAACAGTCGGGGTGCTTGCAACAGTCGCATCGGCAGTCGCCCTCAGTTATTCCTACACAAACCACACGAGCCGGCTGGCGGATCGTGGTCAGGATGGAACGAAAGTCCGCGTGGCCGCGGAAGGGGCTCTCGAATACGCTTACGCGATGTGGCGTGGGAAGTCGGGCCAGATGGGCCGGCCGCTGACGACCGCGGAGTGTTCATCGGGCTGGACGGTGCCGACCTACGACGGCGTGGTGTTCGATCAGGCGCTGACCGTTTCTGCCGCAGACCAGTATGGCGCGCCTGTGGCAACGCCGGTTGCTGCCAGCGTGGATGTCGCGGGGTTCCCCGGTTGGAGGGGGAGGTCGCACTACTACGTCGCCACCGTCGGTGCGCGTGGGACTTCCACGCTCGGAAATACCCCGATCCGATACCGCGCAAAGCGGGTGTTTGAATACGTCACGGTGAATCTCTTCCAGACGATGTTCTACTACGAGAACGATTTCGAAATCTACAAGCCGCAGGCGATGCTCGTTTCCGGACTCACCCACACAAACCGGAAGTCCATGGCAAGCCAGTATCTCGCCGGAGGAAACACGATCAATTTCGCCAGTCCGGTTTCGAGCGTTCTGGGTTGGACCAACGATGAACCGTTTCGCATCACGACATGGGGCAGCTACGTAACCAACGGAAACCAGCCTGCGACACTCTCTGCCGGCGTTACGACCACGGCCCGGCTGGAGGCGCTCGGCACGCAACCGGCCAGTGTGCTCGACGCTCCGCCTACCTCCCCGCTTTCGCCGAGCGGGCAATTGATCGGCCCCGACAGCGACTCCGATGGCAACCCGAACAACGACAGCTACCGTGAACTCATCGAGCCCCCGGTTGCCGGCTTCACGGACCCGGCACCGCTCGCCACCCGGCGTCTCTATAATAAGGCGGGGATCATCGTCACCGTGAACGGGACAACGAAAACGGTAACCACCCAAAACGGCACCAGCCTGACTGCGGCCCAAATCACCGCAATCAGCAGCGCCATCACCACGACCACGATATACGATGCCCGAGAGCTTGCGAACGTCCGCGTCAGCAGTCTCAACGTCGGTTCCGTGGTTTCGACTTTGAATGCCGCGACGGGATTCAACGGAGTGATCTACATGCACGACACGACGACGACCACGACGGCTACGCCAAAAAATGCGATTCGCCTTACGAACGGTGGAACGCTGCCCAATAACGGACTTACGGTAGCGAGTCAGAATGGCGTGTACATTCAGGGTGACTACAACACCGGTTCCACCGCAACGAACGCGTCCACCGCGGTGCCGTCGAACAGCGGAGGAAATCCCAGCAACACCGACGCCCCGACCGTAACTGGATACACCCGAAAGCCCGCGGCAGTCATTGGCGATGCGGTCATGCTTCTGTCGAATTCTTGGAATGACGCAAACTCTTCGCTAGCAATCGGTAGCCGCGTGGCGAGTCACACGACTTACAACACGGCGATGATCGGAGGCTTCATACCTTCCGGCTATCAGCCCGGAGGAACTGCCGCGCAGTACGGTTACAGCGGAGGCGCGAACAATTACGCGCGGTTTCTGGAGAACTGGAACGGGCAGTATTGCACCTACTTCGGGTCGATGGTGCAGCTTTTTGTGAGTAGAAACTTCACCGGGAAGTGGGATACCGGGAACATCTTCTCTCCGCCCAACCGTTGCTGGAATTTCGACACGAATTTCAACACAACCCCGCCGCCCGGAAGCGTTGAAGCCGTCTTTATCGCCCGCGGTCGGTGGTCACGAATGTAACGCAGCATGAAACGCCTCCTCTTGTTTGTAATCCCGCTGGCCGCGCTGGCGAACGGGCCTCAAATCGACCTCACACCTGTCACGCGCACGTATTTCGAAGACGGCGGCAGTTTTTCGCGGCTGACCTTCGATGGCGGTGATTCTACGCATAGCCTGACGCTGGATCATGAGCTCACGCTCACGAAACTTGCGGCTGGGGTGCGTATCACGTTCACACGCATTCCGGATGCGTCCTTTTCAATCCTTCCGAGCCCGATCGCCGCGGATAAGCCCCTGAAGCCCGAGAATATGGAATTGTATTCGAAGGCTGCCCTGGCGCAGGTAGCGAATGGGACCTTGGCCGAGGAAGTTCCGGCTCCTCATCCAATCAATGGCTGGACCACGCACCGCTACATAATTCGCTACCAGGTGAACGGATATCCGCTGAAAATGGCGGTGACTTTCCTGACCTTTCCGGAACGCGCGCAAATCATGCTCGTCACGAGAGCTGCCGAGAAGATGTTCGACGACGCAATCGCGCGCTCCGATACGCTACTGAGGTCTTGGAATACGGTGTCCAAGAAGGGACAGGTTCCTTCGGGAAGCTAGTTTTTGCGAGGCTCGACACCAGCGAGCCGGGTTTCGGTGAGAATCGACAACCGTCGCTCGTCAACGAGCAGCCGGGCCTGCGTCGCGAAACTGTTTCCAAGCTGAATAAATTGGTTGCGGACGTGATGGACGTGGTGCATCCCGAAGGCCTTATGAAATCCATCATCAAGTTCATCACCCGGACATCCCTCGTCGTCGCAGCACTGGCTCTTACCGGTTGCTCCGGAGGCGATTCCCACGAGAAAGTTGCTGACGCCGTGCTCGTTCAAATGGAACGCATGGCCACCGCAGTAAGCTCCGTGACCGACAAGGCCACCGCGGAGAAGGCTGTCACCGAGTTGAAATCCGTCGGCGAGGAAATGAAGAATCTCGCCGAAAAGGTAAAAGCGATGAAAGATCCGTCGGCCGAGGTGCAGGCGAAAATCGAAGCGAAGATGAAGGCCAAGCAAGAGGAAATTCAGAAGAAGATGATGGGCATGCAAGCCAACCTCACTAAAGCAGGTCCCGAAGCTGCGGCTATCCTGATGGGCGGCATGGCGGAATTCGGCAAAGTGATGGAAGAGGCCGGCAAGGCGTTCACGAAGAAGTAAGCCGCTTTTCTTCAACTCAAAAAACCTTTCAGCACGGCCGCCGCGTTCCACGGGTTCGCGGCGGCCGTCTTCGTTTTCACACTCGCCTCTCGACACATCGCGGCAGCCCTGTTTGAAAACGAAGCGTATCGCTTTCTGTAAAACATGATCGGCTCTCTTTCATCCAACATTCCGTCCGGCCCGCTCGACCAGAAATGGGAGAAGCACAAGTTCGAATCGCGCCTCATTAATCCGGCCAACAAACGGAAATACTCGGTCATCGTCGTCGGCTCCGGTCTCGCCGGTGCCAGCGCTGCGGCTTCGCTCGCCGACCTCGGGTATGCGGTGAAATGCTTTTGCTACCAGGACTCCCCGCGTCGTGCGCACAGCATCGCGGCGCAGGGCGGTATCAATGCGGCGAAGAATTATCAGGGCGACGGCGACTCGGTTCACCGTCTGTTTTACGACACGGTAAAAGGCGGCGACTTCCGTGCCCGCGAGGCCAATGTGCACCGGCTCGCGGAAGTATCGGTGAACATCATCGACCAGTGCGTCGCGCTCGGCGTCCCTTTCGCCCGTGAATACGGCGGACTCCTCGCCAACCGCAGCTTCGGTGGCTCGCAGGTTTCGCGCACGTTTTACGCACGCGGCCAGACCGGACAGCAGCTCCTCCTCGGCGCGTATTCTTCGCTGAACCGCGCAATCGCGCAGGGCGGCGTGCAGATGTTCCCGCGCACGGAGATGCTCGACCTCGTCGTCGTTGATGGCCACGCAAAAGGCATCGTCGTCCGCGACATGGTCACAGGCAAAGTGTCGTCGCATTCCGCCGACGCCGTCATCCTTGCGACCGGCGGCTACGGCAACGTCTATTACCTTTCCACCAACGCCAAGGGCTGCAACGTCACCGCGACATGGCGCGCACACAAGCGCGGCGCGCTCTTTGCGAATCCCTGCTTCACGCAGATTCACCCGACGTGCATTCCCGTCGCCGGTTCGTATCAGTCCAAGCTCACGCTCATGTCCGAGTCGCTCCGCAACGACGGACGCTGCTGGGTTCCGCTGAAAAAAGGCGACACGCGCAAGCCGCACGAAATCCCCGAGGCCGAGCGCGACTATTATCTGGAGCGCATGTATCCCGCATTCGGAAACCTCGCACCCCGCGACATCGCCTCGCGCGCTGCGAAAATGCAGTGCGACGAAGGCCGTGGCGTCGGTCCCGGCGGACTCGGTGTTTATCTCGACTTCGGCGCAGCGATTCTCCGCTACGGCAAAGGCACCGCGGGCAGCGCAGGGCTTTCCGAAGAGGAACTCAAAAAGCGCGGCAAAGCCATCGTGGAGGAAAAATACGGCAACCTCTTCGAGATGTATGAGCAAATCACCAACGAAGACGCCTACCACACGCCGATGCGCGTTTACCCCGCCGTCCACTACACGATGGGCGGGCTCTGGGTGGACTACAATTTGATGAGCAACGTCCCCGGCCTGTTCGTCCTCGGCGAAGCAAACTTCTCCGACCACGGTGCAAACCGTCTCGGAGCCAGCGCGCTCATGCAGGGCCTGGCTGACGGCTATTTCGTCATCCCGACGACCATTGCCAACTACCTCGCCACTGTCGCGCCGGACAAACGTCCGAAGACCGACGACGGCGCATTCCGCGAAGTGGAGGAAGCCGTAAATGCACGCACCACGAAGCTTCTCAGCATCAAAGGCAAAAAGACCGTGGACGAATTCCACCGCGAACTCGGCCTCCTCATGTGGGACCTCTGCGGCATGGCACGCTCCGAGAAATCGCTCAACCGCGCGCTTTCCCGCATCCCGACGCTCCGCGCCGAATTCTGGGAAAACGTCAACGTCCCCGGCAGTGGCGAATCGCTCAACATCTCGCTCGAGAAAGCAGGCCGCGTCGCCGACTTCCTCGAGTTCGGCGAACTTACCTGCCGCGACGCCCTTGAGCGCCGCGAGAGCTGCGGCGGTCACTTCCGCGAAGAATTCCAATACACTGAAAAAGACCCCGAGGTCCAAAGCGGCAAAGTCTGCGCCGGCGACGTCCGTCGCGACGACGAAAACTTCCTGCACGTCGCCGCATGGGAAGCCGGGGAAGACCCGAGCAAATCCATCCGTCACGCCGAGCCGCTCATCTACGACGTCGCGCATCCTTCCGTGCGCAGCTATCGCTAGAGCGGCGGCGGACCCGTCGCGATGATTACCGCTGGCTGCGTACGCGTATCTGCCCAAAATCAAGCGGCTTGAAGATTGCCGGGCGTTCGGTTTTTGCGAATAACCGTGCGCATGAAAACGCACATCCGCTCCATCGAGCTGCTTGAGGCCCGCATCGCCCCCGCGACGTTCACTGTCACGACCAATGCCAACGGCGGCCCCGGCTCGCTTGGCGAGGCGATTGCGAACTCCGCAAACTCGATGGGCGTGGATACCATTTTATTCAATCTCCCGGCGGGCCAGCTTACGATGACACTTCCCGGATTCACGATCGATCACCCGGTGATCTTCGATGGGCGCTCCCAGCCGGGTTACGTGGATTCGCCCCTGGTCGTGTTGCAGGGCGCTGAATTTGGGCAGAAAGGTTTCCGTTTTGTGAGCGGCTCGGGCGGCTCGCAGGTGCTCGGGATGAAAATCACAGATTTCGACGACTCCGGTATCGTGATTGATACAGCGGACATCACGGTCGCGGGCTGCGATATCGTCGGTAATGTCATCGGCATCAGCGTCAACGGCGCAGGCGCAGTCATCGGAGGGTCGGGCGAGACAGGTAAGAACGTGATTTCGGGAAATACGGTTTACGGAATCACAGGCGCTTTCATCGGCGACCTGAAAGTCCAGAACTCACACATCGGCGTCAATCGCGCGGGCACCGCGGCGATGGGCAATGGCGGCGGCGGGATTTTCCTGGACAGTTGCACCGACATCACGATCGGCGGAGTGGGCAGAAATGTGGTCTCCGCAAACGGCGGAGTGGGAGGCATCTGGATGATCAATTGCTTCGGCAATTTTCGCATTCAAAGCAGCACCGTGGGATTGAGCGCCACAGGCCTCGCGGAAACTTCATTCAGCAATGCCAACGTAGGCGTCCATCTCGCTGGAAATGCCGCATTCGCGATCGGCTCGGATGGTTTCACCGGGAGCAGCGCGAACTTCATTTCGAACAATAACGGAACCGAGCTTGAGGTGAACACCAACAGCCCGTTTGAATTTTCGCTTCCGGGCTCCGCTTCAATCAAGGGCAACTACATTGGCACCACGAATTCCGGGATGGCCGTTGTTCCCGCAACCGCGGCCACACTGGGCATTCGTGCGCAGGGACCGAACATTGTCATCGGCGGCGCCGGGCCGGATGCAAACACGATTTTCTCGCAGACCGACGGGATCGCGGCGGACCCGGGAGTGCGGATTTCCGGAAATGATTTCTTCCAGGTCAGCGGTTTAGTGATCGACGTCGAGCCGGATGGTGCCACGCCGAATGACGCGGGCGAACTCGATGGCGTGCAGAACAAACCGGTGATTGGCGGCGTCGCGGTCGTGGCGGTCGGGAATCAATACGCTGTCACCGGAACTCTCGATTCGAAACCGAACACAGACTACTTAATCGAGCTCTACGGCTTTGACGGGCAACGCTTCACGAATGTCGCCACTTCCAGCGTCCAGACGGATGCGAATGGCCACCTCGATATCAGCCTGCTCGGTTTCAGTTTTGCCGGCTTCACACAGGTCGCGGCGACCGTCACGGATCAACTCACCGGCAACACGTCGGAAATGTCCGCCATCGCGAAGGTCGCGCCCGGTATTGCATTTGTCGGGAGCACCGAAATCACACAAATCGAAGGTAACACGGCGTTCCAGATTCTGACCTTCAATGTTCTCGCCACGGCCCCGCTCACCGAAGGGGTCAGCATGGACCTCTCCGCCGCCGCGAGCAACACGGCGACCCTTAGCGTTGATTACTCCTTCTCGCCTACAAGCCTTTCATTCGGCCCCGCCGTCACATCGCAAATCGTGAACGTCATCATCAACGGCGACACCAGCGTCGAGCCGGCGGAAGTGGCCAGGCTGGTTCTCAGCAACCTCACCGGCAACGCCGTCCTCATCGTCCCTTCGCTCAATATCACCATCACGAACGACGACACCTCGCTGAAAATCAGCCCCGACAGCAAGACCGCGACGTGGATTGATGCCGACGGCGACCTCGTCACGCTCAAAACCACAAAACCCGTGCTCAACGCCGGCATGTTTGCATTGAACGCCACTGGCACCCTTGGCGGCGAACTCCTGCAAAGCATTGATTTTAACTTCGCCAGCATCGACCCCAAAGGCACCAACCTCGCCCTTAGCGCGAAGTTCGACAAGGCACGCAATCGTGGCGACGGCATCGTCGATGTCGGAACCATCTTTGCAGGCGGTACCGACCTCGGCGTCGTGAAACTCGACGGCGACCTCGGCGCCATCCTCGTCGGCGACTCCACCGTTGCCGACGGCTCGGTGAAATCCCTCACCGTTGGCTCCATCGGCGTCCTCGGCGCAACGCAGGACTCCGTCTTCCGTGGAAAAGTCGGCGTACTCGCCGTTCGTGGAGACATTGCGAACACCTCGCTGATCAACGACACCTCCATGGAACTGAACCCCGGCGCGGGCGCATTTGGCAGCATCACCATCGGCGGCAATTTCGAAGCTTCACGGACCGCCACCTCCCGTATCGTCACCACCGGCGACATCGGGGCGCTCAAGATTGGCGGTTCACTCATCGTCACTTCTTCGAACAACAGCGGCATCGTGTCCGGTGGAAAAATCGGCTCCGTCACCGTTGGCGGCTCCGTGATGGGCACCGATGGCAGGGCGCTTGTGCTCGCCGGAACCACCATCGGAAAAGTCGCCATCGGCGGAAGCCTCGACAACGCCCAACTCGCAGCAGGCGGCAATGCCGTCCCCCTCAATCCCGCCGCTGCAATCGCCATCGCGAGCGTCACCGTCAAAGGCCGCGTTCAGGACTCCCTCATCCAGTCCGGCATCAACCTCACCGGCGCGTTCAATCCGGACACCCAGATTGGCTCCATCACCGTCAACGGCGACTGGATCCGCAGCAACGCAAGCGCCAGCACCGCCGCAGGTCCCGATGGCAAATACGGCACGCCCGACGACATCCTCTTTGCCGCCACCGGCACCTACACCAACAACACCGCCATCGTCTCGAAGATCGCCTCCGTATTCGTAAAAGGCCAGATCTTCGGCACCAGCGGCGGCACCGACAGCTACGGCTTCGTCGCACAAACGATCGGCAAATTCGGACGCGGCCCCGCTGCCTACACGCTGAAGCCAAACCCGACTCCCAACGCCGCGCCGCTCGACGTCGTCGCCCTCAGCATCACCGGCGACACATTCCTGCGCGAAGTCCTCTAATCGCCGGCACCCATCCCGAAACCAACGGGAGACGATGCGACCGACTGATAGGGCTGATACTACCCGGCCGCCCCGTCACCACCACTTCGGAAACTTCGCCTCCAGCTTCCGGCGCGACTCGATAGGCAGCCTCGAAAGGTAATCCTCCCGGTTGTCCATATAAGTATCCAGAATCTCGCTGAACTGCTCCCGCGCCGCATAATCCAGTTCATCCCAACCCGCCCGAATCATATGCACCGCCTCAAAAATCTTCTCAATCAACCCCTGCTCATGCTCCGCCAGATTCGCCGTCGCCTGGATATACTCCTCATTCGCCTTGTCCGACGCACTCTGCGCCTCCCTCAACCTCTCAAGATTCCGCCCCAACTCCGCCAGATGCTCCTCCGTGCAAAACCCCGCATCCGTCAGCCGCTCATGATGCTTCTGCAAAAACTCCCCCATCTCCTCGCTCACCCGCAACATCTCATCCGAATCATCCCGCGCCACCTCCAGCCGGTCCCGGAACTGCAAAAACCACGCGAGCAATTGTTCATCCGACAATTCCGGCTCCTCCCCGCATTGACGTTCATCGTCGGGCAAATTCATGCCGGAAAAGTTGCACTCTCCGAATCCGGCGGCAATTTGTTTTCGAGTAACCAATGACGAATAGCCTGTGAAACACACGAAAAGTGTCCGAACGAGGACTATTTGCTGGCGGGCAATATTCTTCGTGAGAGTACTGAGTAAACCAAAGCATGAAACTGTGGAGAATTGAGGAAGATAGTCGATGCGAAGTCGCGTTCCCGCCCATTGCGACAGCGGAGAGCTTTCCATGAATCAAGTGTTCAAGATGCGGGGCATGGGCAATGGTCGGGCGGATTCCACTCGAATTACCGGACTCTGCCGTGGAGAGCATTCGACGTTTGCCTGGCTCCTGTGAGGCCGCGCAGTTTTGGGAGGCTGCGCAAAGGGTTCTCAGTGAGTCCGGGTTGTCTGCTGCGATGCCGATTATCGAACCGGGGTATGCTTACGGTCGAAGCAAGGTCACAAGAATCAAAACCCTTCGCGTCGGCAAAATCGGCTGGCACGCATTTCGAATGCTCACAATTGCAACCTCATCCTTCAATGTCTCTCGCGCGGAAGACTACGGTTTAAACATTCTGCACTGCGTGGCTCCTGGAAATGAGGTGATCGAGATTGTCCCGGATAAGCTGCCGTTGAGGCTCTTCTACCGCACGCTGAAATGTTCAGAATGTCGGAGCATCGACCGCGCGTCCTTTTCGATGCCCCTTTATACAGACGCACTTGCTGCCGAGTTTTCACGGGGAAGGACACTCGTTAGCACGATTGGGGGGACGTTGACTGATGAGAGGGGCCGAACGGTTATTGATTCGTTGAACCTAAAAGGTGTCCCCGTGCCCGTGAGATTACGTTGCAGGAGATTACAGAGATGGCAAAATGAGGTAACCGAAAAGCAGGAGGAAATCCTCATCAGACCGGTTCTCAAAAGCATCGGGACAGGCTCGAAGTGTTCAAGCAGTTCCGCCAAAACCCGAGTAGTTAGATACATTGGCGCCCCCCAAAAACAGAAGTCGAGAAATTAGCGTTAAAACTGTAGTCGAAATTTAAGGGCTGATGACGACACGCGGAAGCTTTTCGTGATCAGATGTGGATCGGATGACCGTACGCCACGCCGGTCGCTTCGTGAATTGCTTCACTGAGGGTCGGGTGCGCATGGATGGTCGCCTCGATTTCGTCTTTTGTGACTTCGGCGGTAATTGCCAGTCCCATTTCGGCGATCATTTCGGTCGCTTCGGGCCCGACGATGTGCGCTCCGAGCAACTCGCCATGCGGCTCGCCGTAGATGAGCTTCACAAAACCATCGATTTCACCAATCGCGCGCGCCTTGCCGCTCGCCATGAACGGGAATTTTCCGACTTTGAATTTAAGCCCTTTTTCTTTGGCCGCGCGCTCGGTGAGGCCGAGGCTCGCAACCTGCGGATGGCAATAGGTGCAGCCTGGGAAGGTGGTGACTTTTTTCGGCTTATGCCCTGCAACGAACATCCCCTCGACGGCTTGAATCGCCTCGAAACTCGCGACGTGCGCAAGCCACGGAGGCCCAATAATGTCGCCGGCGGCAAATACTCCCGGAATGCTGGTCTCATACCGGTCATTCGTCGCGATATACCCGCGTTCGGTGAGCACCTTCTTATCGGAAAACGCCGCACCGCCGGGCAGTAGCGGCTGGATGCCGATTGCGACGAGGCAGATATCTGCTTCGAGCGTCTGCTCTTTTCCGTCCGCTCCGGCCACAGTGATTTTCACACCGCTCGCGGTAACCTCGGTTTTCGTCGTCTTCGTGTTCGTGAGAACTTTGATGCCCTGTTTCACAAACGCCTTTTCCACAGTTTGCGAAACTTCAGTATCCTCGACCGGCAGAATGTTCGGCGCCATTTCCACGATGGTGACCTTTGTTCCGAACGCATTGTAAAAATAGGCAAACTCCACGCCGATTGCTCCGGCACCGATTACGACCATGGAAGCCGGCTGTTTTTCCAAAACCATCGCTTCACGCGAGCCGATCACCTTTTTCCCGTCGAACGGAAGCCCCGGCATCGGCCGTGAGACGCACCCGGTCGCTACGAGAATCTTCGGCGCAGTGTGGGTCTCGGTCTTTCCGTCCGCACCTTTGACCGTCACGCTTCCTGCCTTGTCGAGCGTTGCCTCACCCCGGATGTAATCGATTTTGTTCTTCTTAAACAGGAACTCGATTCCGCCTGCGTTCTTGTCGCTCACATCGCGGGAACGCTTGATGACCTTCGACCAATCGTAGCTCAGGTCAGAAAAAGAGAATCCAAACTCCGCCGCACGGTGCTTCATCAAATGGTAAAGCTCTGCGTTCCGGAGAAGCGATTTCGTCGGAATACAGCCCCAATTCAGGCAGGTTCCGCCGGCGCGTTCCTTTTCCACACAGGCGACTTTTTTGCCGAGTTGCGCTGCTTTAATCGCTCCGACGTAGCCCGCAGGCCCGCCGCCAACAACAATGAGATCGTAGGATGCCATGATATTTAAAAAATTGTATGCGCGCTGGAGAGAGCGTTCACCATCCGGTTTGCGGCCTATTGCGTCAAGGCAACTGCAACTAAATCACCTCTCCCACGAGGTCGTAAACCTGCGTACCGGTGATTCGGACATTCACAAACTCGCCTACCGGCGCCGGCTTTTTGAGAAGAATCCGACCGTCGATATCCGGAGCATCGGCCTCGCCCCGGGCGACCAGTGGCTGATCAACAAGCGCACGGAATACTTTTCCGACCTGCGCCCCGCTGATTTCTTTTGCGATCTTTTGCTGAAGCTTCATCGCTTTTTTGTAGCGGGCTTGCTTCACCTTCGGCGAAAGCTGACCTTCCATCTTCGCAGCGCGACTCCCCTCCTCCTGGCTGTAGGTAAAGACCCCGAGCCTCTCGAACCGAGTCCTTTCAATGAAATCGAGGAGATACTCAAACTCGTCCTCCGATTCTCCGGGAAAGCCCACGATAAAAGTTGTCCGAAGTGAAATTCCCGGGATCCCATCGCGAATTCGATGAACAAGTGATTCGATGTGCTCGCTGGAAGTTTCACGTTTCATCACATCAAGCATCCTCGGATGAATATGCTGGAGAGGCATATCGACATACCGGGCAACGTGACGTGTGGCGGCGATGCAATCAATAAGTTCGTCGCTCCAGTGGGCCGGGTGTGTATAGAGCAGTCGAATCCAAAAATCGCCTTCGATTCGGTCAAGTTCCCGCAACAGCTTGGTCAACGTCGGACCGCGACGACTGTCCACGGGCTGCTTTGGCCCGGCTTTTTCAGCCCATAAATCCATACCGTAGTACGTCGTATCCTGACTGATAAGATTGATCTCCTTGACTCCATCCGCCACCAACCCTCGCACCTCAGTCACCACGCTTTCGATCGAACGGGAGCGGTGACGTCCCCTCATTTGCGGTATCACGCAAAATGAACAGGGATGATTGCAGCCCTCTGCAATTTTCGTAAAAACCGTGTGCTTCGGAGTCAATCGGACCCGCGGAGTGTTCCAATCCGGTATATACACGGGCTTCCGGGTTACCAAATTCAACGGCTCCCATTTTTCGTCCAACGATACGGATATGACCGGATCCACTTTGTTCCCCTCGGCAACGCCACGGCCAAGCATTTTATCGATGATAGTTCCGACTTCCTTCACCTGGTCGAGCCCGATGAAAGCGTCGACTTCTCCTTTGAATTCACCCGCAAGCTCGTTTGAAAATCGCTGGCTCATACACCCGGCCACGATCAGTTTCTGTCCGGCCTTCCGGCGCTTCAGACCTTTGGTTTCGTGGGCCTCAAGAATTGCCTCGATGCTTTCCTCCTTTGCCGAGTCGATGAACGCGCAAGTATTCACGATGAGGATGTCGGCATCAGCCGCATCGTTGGTAATCGTCATTCCCTTCTCGAGAACATCTCCAAGCATAATCTCGGCATCGACGAGATTCTTCGCGCAACCGAGCGAAATCATCCCGACCTTGGGAACGCGCTGTTTCTGGAGTGCAATTTGATGGGATTTCTTCATTTCAAAGTCAAAACTATCAGGGCTTCGCCACGACGCAACCGTCAATGAATCTGAACCATCTTGACGAGCAATCAGTGCAAAAAAGAGCCCCGTCCCCTGCTTTCACAGGAGACGGGGCGTAACTCTGGCAACGTCCTACTTTCGCACGACCTATAGACGTACTATCATCGGGGCTGCAGCGTTTCACTTCCGTGTTC
>SXGQ01414462.1_pt1 | contig 38652 bp, 22 predicted proteins | sample 3178371 | NCBI WGS metagenome assembly SXGQ01 (sample SAMN11356859, study PRJNA531348) | freshwater metagenome | isolation source: freshwater sample F1-20 | place: China: Fuxian Lake, Yuxi | collected 2017-12-25
GGGCAACAGCACCGACCACTACGACCCGACGCTGTACGGCTACGACGACCTGGGCCGCCGCACGCGGGTCAAGGATGCCACCGGAACCATCACGAGGATGCAGTTCGATGCGCTGGGGCGGACGGCGGCGCGGTGGACCGGCGACAACGACAACGGCTGGACGGGCCCTGGCGGCGAGTCCTCCGGCACCGACAACATGGTCAAGATCGAGGTCCTGGAGTACGACAGTAACGGCGTCGGCAACGGCCACCTGACCACGCGCACCACCGACCCCGACGGCAACTGGGGAACCACCGGGGACCAGCGGGTGACGGAGTTCCTCCACGACTTCCGCGGCCGGACGATCGTGGTCAAGAACCCCCAGGCGCCGCACATCGTTCACGAAGTCGACAACATGGGCCGCGTGGTGGCGACGGGGCTGTACAGCAGCCATTCGGGGCTGACGGCCGGGTCCGTTCCCACCAGCGACACGACCAACCGCATCGGGCTGTCGCAGAGCTTCTATGACGAGCTGGGTCGGGTCTGGAAGAGCCAGCGGCACAACATCGACCAGTCCGACGGCTCGGACGACGACTCACTGGCGAGCTTCCACTGGTTCGACGAGGCGGGTCGGCTGGTCAAGACCGACGGCGAGCAGCTGACCAAGTCGGCCTACGACCGACTGGGGCGCGTGACGGCGCAGTACGTCCTGGCGACCACGGATGACTCGGCGTACGGCGACGCCCTGGATGTGGATGGCGACATCGTGCTGGAGCAGAGCCAGACGGGCTACGAGGCGGTGACCGGCCGCGCCCTGCTGCGGGCCACGATCGCGCGCCATCCTGGCGACAAGGGCGGCGGGCAGACCACGGGCTCACTCAACAGCGAGAGCAGCCCCTTGGTGGTGACCGCGGCCAACATCACGGGCCGGGTCAGCATCTCGGCGACACGGTACGACGCCTGGGGGCGTGCCACCGACACCGTGGCGCTGGGGACCAACGGGATCGTCGGCGACGGCAGCACCTCGTCGGGCACGTATGACCGCGGGGCGGCGTCTTCGCCGCCCACGCGTTCGGACACCGAGCTGGTGACGACCACGACCTATGACACGGATGGGACGGTGCTGGAGGTGACGGACCCGCGTGGCCTCAAGACGCGGTACCTCTACGACGATGCGGGCCGCCGCACGGCGGTGATCGCGAACTATGTGAACGGGACCCCCTCGGGGGCCACGGGCAATGACGACATCTACACGCGCTTCGTCTTCGACCGCGGCCGCCAGGTGAAATACTGGATGGACACCGACGGCGACGGCGTCGAGGATGCCGATGAGCAGGTGACGCAGTACGTGTACGGCGTGGTCAAGGGGACCAGCCCCGGCGAGTCGGCGATCGCCTCTGGTCACCTCCTGGCCACGGTGATCTACCCGGACACCGAGTCGGGCGAGGTGCAGGCGGACCACAGCGTGTCGTACGCCTACAACGCGCTGGGCGAACAGGTCTGGATGGAGGACCAGTCGGGGAACATCTTTGAGACGGTCTTCGACTCCGGCGGCCGCGCGATCCACCGCCGGGTGACGACGCTGGCGGGTGGGTTCGACGGCGCGGTGCGGCGGGTCACGACGACCTACTCGCCGCGGGGCCAGGTGGAGCTGGTGACGCAGTGGGACGACGAGGCCCCGGGCACGGGGTCGGCGGTGAACGAGGTGGCCTTCGAGCATGACGGCTGGGGGCTCCTGGCCCATCTGAAGCAGGACCGCAACTCGGAGGTGGGCGACGGGACCCCGGACGATTACGGGGTGCTCTACTCGTACGTCAAGGCCGGTTCGGGCTCCGGCGGCGGCCGGAACACCCTCAGGCGTGAGTACCAGCGTCTGAACCACGCCGGGACGGGCATCGAGATCGTGTACTACGACTACCTGAGCAGCTCGGACCTGTTCGACGATGCGGCCAGCCGGGTCTCGCGGGTGACCCACAACGCGGTGACGGTGGCGGGTTATGATTACCTCGGCATGTCGCAGGTCACGGGCATTCACCATCCCGAGCCGGGGGTCTTCCGCAGGCACGACAGCGGGACGCTGGGGGTGTATCCCGATCTGGACCAGTTCGGGCGCCTGACGGCCTCGCGCTGGACGCGGGACCTGACCACCGACATCGACTTCGTGGCCAATACCCTGAGCTACGACCGCAACTCGGGCATCACCTGGAGCGAGGACGAGGTGTACCCGGGTCGGGACGTCAAGTACACCATGGACGGGCTGAACCGCCTCATCGATGCCGAAGAAGGCACGAGGTCCAGCGGCAGCATCACCAGCCGGACCCGGCGCGAGGAGTGGTCGCTGCAGCAGGTGGGCAACTGGGACCTCTTTAAACTCGACCTCAACGGCGACGGGGACCAGGGCGATGCCGGCGAGCTGGCCGACAAGGGCACGTTCAAGACTTCCGGTGGGACGGGCTTCAACGAACTCCGATTCAGGGACACCAACAACGACGCGTCGAACGACGTGACGCGGGTGTACGACAAGAACGGGAACTTGACCGACGACGGCGTCGCCTACACCTTCGAGTACGACGCCTTCAACCGGCTGCGGAAGATCAAGAACCGCTCGAACAGTGCGCTCGTCGAGGAGTACACCTACAACGGGCTGGGGCATCGCGTCGGCTGGCATTACGATGTGGACGCGGATGGCACCGTCGAGAGCAACTCCGACGATCCGTGGTTCTACTTCGCCTACGACGAATCCTGGCGCATGCTGGCGACGTTCAGGGCCGATGACACGGAGCCCAAGGAGTTCTTCATCAACCACCAGGCGGGGCTGGGAGGCATGAGCCTGGCGCTGGGGCTGGACGCCACCATCCTCCGCGACAAGGATGCGAACTCGAGCTGGGCCAGTGCCTACGACGTCCGCGAGGAGCGGATCTACTACTGCCAGGATCTCCGCAACGGCCGGGCCGATGTGCTGTGCCTGGTGTACGACGACGGGACGCGCGCGGAGTCGGTCAGGTACTCGCCCTACGGGGTGCCCTTCGGGATCCACTACGCCGACCTGGACGGCGACGGGACCAAGACCGCGGCGGATCAGGCGATCCTGACCGCGGCGATGAGCACCTCCGTCGGCGACCCGGGCTACACCGTCGTCGCGGACCTGAACCTCGATGGTGAGGTCGACTCCGCCGATCAGACGCTCTACACCAACGCCGCCGGCGTCACCCTCGGCCGCGGCGCGCTCTCACGCGTCAAGGTCGCCAACCGCAAGGGCTACGCGGGGTACGAGCATGACGGGGTGCTGCACACGCTGGCGCATGTGAGGCATCGGGTGTACGAGATCGAACGCGGAAGGTGGGTCCAGCGCGATCCGCTGGGGTTCGTCGATGGGGGGAGCGTGTACGGGTATGTGAGAGGGATGCCGGTCATCGGCGTTGATGTGATGGGGCTAGAGGCGTACATCGGAGGAGTAGGCAACTACACCGGGCCGGGGCTCGGGACCATCTGGTCGGTCGATCGACACTGCATCTGGAGTGGAGGTCCTTGCCTGGGGGCGGATCCGGGGAAGGGGGGCGGGGGCGGGCCGCCACAGACCCCCGGCAAGGGCGACAAGCCCCCAATCGATAGGATCACGTGTGACGAAGCAAAGCAGCTGTTAGACCCAGCACTTGAACAAGGAATGACGCAGGCTTGCGGCAGAGAGATAGAGATTGAATGCGGCAACTGCAACGGATGCGCCGGCTTCGATACTCGAAGAAATAAGATTATAGTGTGCATGGAGAACGACGGCCTGACAAGATGCGGCCGGGATCAAATGCGGCGGGGAATTAATGAGGAGGCCATTCACGCCATGCAATGGTGCGACGTGGCCAATGGCAGAAGCCCAATTCCGCCGGACTGGGACAAAGGACCTGGGGGAGTGGGGCCTCCCGTTCCTGTTCTTACTTGCGAACTGGCTCTATGCATGGAATTTTCTGCCAAATGCAACAATCCGCATATGCCCGCAGAAAACGCGATGTGCTGGAATGACCCCAGGCGACTCTGCAGGTTGGTGTGCCTCCACAACTCTCCTGCAGCATGCGGCGCAAATTTCGGCCACCCCAACCTCACTGCCTGCGCAGCTGCATGCGAGAACATGAGCAACGCCTGTCGCAATTGGCGTCCATGGTAATACCTCGAATGTGCAATGCCGTGCGGGCGATCGAGGCGAATGGCCGAGCGATTCAACGCTATTTCTTATTTGTAGCCATCGGAATGGCGACTGCGATCGCACAAGGCTATGCGTTTGCAACATTTGGTACGGTGACCAAGTGGGAACCTCTGCAGGGTGCCAAGTGGACAAGCGGCGTTCCCCAGCATTGGCCGGCGGTGCCCAGCGATGGCGAGCGTGGCCGTGGAATGGGCGTTACAATTAAGACGGTCCTTGCTATACCGGACCCGATAGCGTATAGAGAGCCTGAAGGCTGTCCATGGCTTCTCGTTAATGATGGAAGGGAACTGGTTTACCAATCAGAGGATACGTTTTATTTTGGATGGCCACTTCCGATTTTGGTGGGACATTGGCAGCGAGAATCTGGCCAGCCGGGGGCTTCCGGGGCTTTGCCTAGTGCCGCAGTCGGGCGGTACGGATTCGGGCGCTCGGGCGGCGAATATTACTTGGGGTACTCTCGGTTTATTCCCAATCGGATTTGCTTCGTTAATTTTGCTATTGCGAGCACGGCAATCGCGACAGTCTTGTGCGGGTTACGGTTTGCGGTGTGCTGGGGCCGTCGTCGCACGAGACACCGACAGCAGAGGTGTATGCAGTGCGGCTATTCATTGCGAGGCCTATTGGGCGGGACTGCCGCGTGTCCGGAATGCGGCAAGCATATTTGAGCGATCTGCGTGCTTCGTGTCCGTCAACGAAGCTTGCCTTCACGGAATACGCAAACGCTGCCTGTGGGGTCTTCCGCAGGCACGGCGCCGCGTGTGTTGCAGTGCGTTGATTCGCACCTGCTCTCGCCTCTTGCTACACGCAGCGCTACACCGCCTCTCCCGAACGCCGGAAGGTGACAACGTGGAACACCGCGGTGCTGGCCCGCACTCCCAGCAGCGCGGCCAGACAGCCCGGCTGCTCCGCCACGCCGATGGAATCGACTCGCCAGAACTCCCAGCCCTCGGCCGCCATCGTGTTGACGACCGATTGCAGGTACGCCGCGGCCTCACCACCCTTGGCCGAACGGACGGTTAGTGTGGGCGGGATCTGCACCATGCGGTAGGTGTACTTGCTCATACGGCAGGATTGTCCGGCACGGACGTCATGCGTGCAATCCCCGTCACAGCGGCACGGCACATCCCTGCCGCCACCCCACCCTTCACGAACCGCGCAGCGCCGTCTCTCCCGGGCTCTGGCAACACACCCTTGACGATGCGCAACGCCAGCGGCAATCTCGGGCGGAGCACACCGAGCGATCCCCAAAGCCCCGCTTCGGAGAGACGCCTGACACTTTCTGCTTGCTGATGCGGAGAGTATTCCGGAGCACTGGTTCTGATTCAGAACCACACGCTCGGGTGTGCAACGAACCATGGTGCGGAGAATCTCCGGGAACACTCGGGTGATGCTTCTCGTGATCGACCTTGACTGGTCCGGTTCCTGAGCAAAGATGTGTTCACCACGACACACGCCCGATGATTCGCCCTGCCTTCCACTGCCGCGGCGACTACGCCACGGTCAACCTACGGACCCTACGACATGCTTCGGATCACCCCCTGTGTCTCGGCCGCCGCGGCCAAGCGGTACTTCCGGCAGGCACTCTCACGCGGCGATTACTACACCCACCCCGGCGTGCTCCTGGGACAGGAGATTGTCGGCCAGTGGGGCGGCCATGCCGCACGGCGGCTGGGCCTTCACGGGGATGTCACAGCCGAAGCCTTCGAGCGGCTGTGCGACAACCTTCACCCCCAGACGGGCGAGAAGCTCACGCCGCGGACCAAGACTGATCGCCGGGTGCTGTACGACTTCACCTTCAGCGTGCCCAAGTCGGTCAGTGCGGTCCTGGAGCTTCTGGATGACCGACGGATCGTCGACGCCTTCCGGGCGGCCGTCCGCGAGACCCTGGAGGAAGCCGAGCGGGATATGAAGACCCGGGTCCGCCGCGGGGGGGCGGACACCGACCGCATCACCGGCAACATGGTCTACGGCGAGTTCGTCCACTTCACCTCGCGGCCGGTGGACGGGATCCCCGATCCCCACCTTCACATTCACGCCACGGTGTTCAACACCACCTGGGACGAGGTCGAGCAGCGCTGGAAGGCGGGCGAGTTCTGCGACCTCAAGCGGGACGCCCCCTACCACCAGGCGGCATGCGACGCCCGCCTGGCCATGAAGCTGGCAGACCTCGGCTACAGCATCGAGCGACGCGGCGAATCCGCGGGCGCCTGGGAGATCGCCGGTGTGCCGGATTCGATCGTGCGTCGGTTCAGCCGCCGGACGGAAGAGATCGAACGCCTGGCCGACGAACTTGGCATCATCGACCCTGAACTCAAGGCTGGGCTGGGAGCCCGGTCGCGGAACCGCAAGCTGACCGCGTTCACCATGGAGGAACTGCGGGAGCAGTGGTTCTCGATGCTCTCGGCCAGGGACCGGCAGGCTCTGGGCGTTGTCGGCATGAACGCCTCGCTCGGGTTCAGCCCGTTGATCGACCGGGCACACGCGGCCGAACTGGCCTTGGATCACGCGGTGGGGCACGGGTTCGAGCGGGCCTCGGTGCTGCCCGAGCGGCGGCTCCTGGAGCGGGCCCTGGTCTGGGGCGTTGGTTCGGTGACCCCTGACGATGTTGCCACGCGGCTGGCAACGCTGGCAACAGGCGGTGAGATTCTTCGGGCGACAGTCGAGGGTGAGACGCTGGTGACCACCCGGGCGGTGCTGGAGGAAGAGCACCGCATGCTGGCGACGGTCCGTGACGGACGTGGCACTCACCCGCCCCTCAAGGCCGACCATGTCATCGAGGATGAGGCGTTGTCCGCCGAGCAACGCCGGGCGGTCCGGCACGTGCTGGAGTCGACTGACTCGGTGGTCCTTGTCCAGGGCCGGGCTGGCGTCGGGAAGACCCGGATGATGCAGGAGGTGGCCAAGGCTGTTGCCTCCGCCGGTCTCCGGCTGCAGGCGGCGGCCCCCACCGCCATGGCGACGCACGAGGTGCTGAGGAAGGACGGGTTCCGTGATCCGCAGACCGTTGCCGCCATCCTCGGCAACCCCGCCTTCCGCTCGAAACTTCAGAATCAGGTTCTGTGGGTGGACGAGGCCGGGCTGGTGAGCGTGTCCGACATGGCCCGCCTGGTCCGCCTAGCGGATGAGACCGGGGCCCGGCTGATCCTCAGCGGTGACACACGCCAGCACCGGGCCGTGGTCCGCGGCGATGCCCTGCGGCTCATGGAGAGCGAGTCCGGGCTGACGCCGGTGCTCCTGAAGGAGGTTCGGCGCCAGCGCCGAACCGACTACCGCGAGGCCGCCGAGACACTGTCCAAGGGCAACCTCATCGGCGGGTTCACCAAGCTTGAGAACATGGGGGCGATCCGCGAGGCCGGGGAAGAGGAGCGGTCACGGCTCGTGGCGGATCTCTATCAGGAGTCTATCGCCCGCGGTCGGTCGGTGCTGGTGGTCGCCCCCACGCACCTGGAAGGACGGCTGGTGACCCAGGCGATTCGTGAGCAGTTGAAGGAATCGAAGATCATCGCCGGCAAGGACGCCCCCTACACCCGCCTCCACAACCGCCAACTCACCGAGGCCCAGCGGCGTGATGCTGCGTCGTACCGCGAGAACGATGTCGTCCACTTCCACCAGAACTGTCCGGGGGGATTCCGCCCCGGCGACCGGGCCGAGGTGGTGACGACGTCCAGTGCCTGGGTCAAGGTCGAGCGGGCCCGCGATCAGGCCGTTGTCGATCTCCCCTTGGATGCCGCGAAGCGGTTCCAGGTGTTCGAGCCGCAGGCTATTGCCCTGGCAACTGGCGACCGCGTGAGGATCTCCTACAACGGCCGCGACGCCAGCGGCAGGCACCGCCTCAGCAACGGGGCCATCTACACCATCACCAGGCTGCACCGCGACGGCCGGATCACACTCGACAACGGCTGGCAACTCGCCAAGAACTTCGGGCACATCGCCCACGGCTACGCGGTGACCAGTGATGCGTCCCAAGGCCGCACGGTGGATCATGTCATCGTCGCCCAGTCCACGCTCTCCTCGGCCGCCTCGAACGTGCAGCAGTGGTACACCTCGGTCACTCGTGGCCGCCACGAGATTACGGTGGTCACCGACGACAAGGACCGCCTGCTGAAGGCCCTCGCACGGGACAACGCCCGGATGTCGGCGACGGAGCTGGCGAAGCTCGCCGTCACGCCGCCCGGCCGCGATGGCATGGAACACGGGTCGGAGCACCGGAAACACGCGGGGCTCTGGATGGCACGGGAGAACACCCGCCGGATGAAGCAGGAGGTCAACCGCCACCTGCAACGTCAGGAGCGGCAGCGGGCCCGCGAGCGACAGACCCAGGAGCGGCGACGGCGGCAACCCTCACGGGAGGGAGGGGTAAGCCGTGAGCGGTGACTCCATTCTCGATCGGTATCTGAACGAACCCCCGCGGCCGACGAAGCGAGCCGCGGCGCCGCCGTCGACCGAAGTGGTCGAGGCCTCCGAACGCTACGTGGCGATGCTCGACTGCGTGCTCGGCAACGGCAACCGCGTCGCGTTGCCCTACGCCATGCTGCTCAGGGCGGAGTTCGACCCCTCCAAGGGGATCACGCTGCGGTATTCAACTGAGGATGTGGAGATCGCTGGATACCGGCTGGAGCCGGTGTACCGGGCGATCGTGCAGCACCGGGCCCGCGAGATCAAAGAGACCTCCCGGCAGTCGGGGTTCGAGAGTGAACAAGAGGGAAGCGGTCCGGTGATCACCGCGATCAGGTGCCGGCCCGCTTCCGAGTTGGCGGCGGTGAGTTAGTCGGTGTCGGGTTCGATCGGTGCTGGAAATCGCCGTACGTTCGCCGCGAACTCGACCAGCGTGTCGCGTTTCTCCAGAAACGCCAGCATCAAGCGGGCCGCATCAACAGCATTGGCGAGATCCTCGAGTTCCAGCCCGTCGAAGCCGTGAGCATCGGTGAGGGTGTTCATTGGCACCTTGCCGGGTGCAAACAGCACCGTGTATCCGCCCTCGCCCCCATCGCCGTACTGCCTGATGTGGACGAAAACGTCGCCGAGGCAGAACGCCTCGGCGAGCTTGGTCGTCGGCTGGATGGTCACGCCGCGTTCCCATGGGATTGAGCGGTCTTGCGTTCCGCACGGTCCTGGGCCTGGAGGCTCTGGATCACCTCGTAGGCCTCGGTCACCACCTGGGCGACGATCAGGAGTTCGTCGCGTCCGAAGGAGTGCGTGGGCTTCCACTGGCCGTTCTGGCCCTTGTAGGTCCTCTCCACGGTGGTGCTGTACCACGGGTGGCCCTTGGGGCTGTAGTTCTTCCAGATGGAGGCGTGGATGTTGCCGTGGCGAACCTTGGCGATGGGCGGGTTGGTTGGTCTGTCTGCAGTCGTTGTCGTGGTGCTCATGGTGGTTCCTTTCTGTTGAGATTGAGCGACAAGCCGTCCGCTAGGGGGCGGCCTTGTCGCTCTGCAGGTCCCTTCACCACCCCGAGTCGCAGGCTGTCACCCGAAGGGCCGTCACGCGGAGCGTGCGAAGAGGACCCCGCAGGGGTTGACAGCCGAGCACGGGGTGGTACCTCGCCGGGAGTAATCCCCGGCTGCCCACCGCCACTCACACCGTGAAAATGAACTGGAGGTCATCCAGTGTTGGAGGCTGCTCGCGGTTATGTGTCCAAAGCGGCCGTGCGAACCAGCCGGTGCCCTATCGCTCCCGGTCCCGAAAGGGAAGCCGCGGGCTCACAGCCGTTGACTCCAAGGCCGTCTTCACCGCTGAAAGCCGGGCTGGCGTGAAGTGTTCGTCCCGCTCGATCCGGAGACCGCCGGGCCCCCTGATGGATTCGAGTTCGCTCAGGCTGAAGTAGCCCAGCTCCCGTTCGTGGCCGCAGACCAGGCCGAAGAACAAGTCCTCCCCGTCGAACTCCAGGACGTACCACGTCCAGCTTGACCAGGGCGTGAAGAACTTGGCGGCAACAAGGGGGTCCTGTTCCCGCTCGGTTGCGTAGAGCCTGGGGATGGTCCGGCGAAGCTCCTCGGTCAGGAGCTTCATCCGGTGCTCGCCTCCTGGCGAGCGTGAGAAGTGTGGGGCATGCGTTCTCTCCATGATGATGGTTGAAGGCCACGAAGGGCCACCAACTCATGGAAAGCACGGACAGGCGGCGTCAGTCAAGCAGGCGTTGCCGCGATGAGCGAAGGGTCGGCGCGGGGAGGAGGTCGCTCGGCAGACACAGCCGTACTCGTAGAGGAGAGCCTGCAGTGCTCAGGGATCATATTGGCCTAGCGGCGTAGCTTGAACGGATGCGAGGGCTGGTCAGATTGGGCACACCTTGCCATCGCTTCTTCAGCGAGCCTGCTTAAGGCCTGCTTGCGAGCCTCCAAGTACGTCGACGCGGCTTCAAAGAGCGAACTCCGCTCAGCCGGAACGAGGTCTCGTTCTTCGCTCTGCAGGTAATCGAGCTGGCACCACTTGAGCAGGTCTGCAGCGAGTTCTGCTGGTTCGATACTGAAAGCATGGCAGGCTTCCATCAACGACATCGCGATCTCAGAAGCAGTGCTGACACGCGGCTCCCGATCTCCTACTCCACTTACGGTGTACGTACGATCTTCCCCGGAACCGTCACTGCTGCGGTCTACCAGCCTAATGGTGAGTGAGTGTCGAACATCGCTCATGGAATACTCCTTTGGGTTTGCATCGTGTGTGCCTGGGTCAACGATCAACGATCGGCCACGGCTTCCCGCTCGCGATGTCGGGATGCCGCGGCTCGTCGTTGATCCGACCAAACTCGTGGCGTAGATCGTCGATTTCCTCCAGGCATCGCCGCGCGAGGCCACATTGCTTTTCGTCGTCCAGAAGTGCGAACAACTGTTTGCGCAAGGCGGTCAGTGGGACGCTGAATAGCTCCATCGCGTTGACCCAACGTGCCGACGGCGATTGGCCGACCGCAAGCTTGCGGAGCGCCTGCGAAAGCCGATGGTCGAACAGATCGCCACGGGAGGCCATGCCGTGAATCACGGCGAGAACCGCTTCGGCGCTGGCCAACTCGAGTAGGGCTGCCTCTATAACGTCGTGGGATGTGCAGCCACCGGGATTGGCATACCGGGCAACAAGCTCAGTCCGAAACGCCGGGTGAGCCTTCCCGAACGTGGCGAGCCGGCCAGCAAAGTGGTGTCGCAAGTGACGCTGCTGTCCGCTCAACGGAGCACTGCACAGGAACTCCAACAAGGTTCGTGCCGCATCTACGGAATCGAGACGAACGAGAGCGCCGACCCACTCATCACCCTCGGCAATGCGAGGATTACGCTCGACAAGAGCCTGCAAGACCTTCAATACATCTGAGTGAGGACTCTGACCAAGGGCTTCAAGCAGCCGCCGCAGCCGGTACGGCAATCGATGATCTGGCGGCAGAAGATCAAGAGCGGCGAGCACGGCAAGCGGCTGATCAGAAAAGGCGTACAGTTCGATCCACGTCGTCGCTTCGCCATGGTTCTCCTCCAGTCGCCATGACTGGGTCTTCGCGTCGTGCAGCAGCTCCCGAACCGCAGCAGTCAGCATGTCGGCCGAAAGCACAACACCCGACATCGCCGCGATGACGAATAGATCCTGCTTTGCAGCGTAAGGCAAAGGCAACTTGAACAGCGCCTCGAGTTCAGGTCGATTGGTGCCCAGCGGCATCCGCATCGCAGTGCCCGCCAGCTTGACCGCGTGTTTCTGCCGTTCCGCTGGTTCCTCGGCACCGCCATATCTGCGAACGACTTCCCAGATGGCCTCGGCCGATTTGCCACTGGCAGGTGGCTGCTGTCCCATCTGGTCGCGGCGTGCCTTGACATCCGAGTAATCGTGCCAGACGTGAAATCGTCGATTCTTCTCCGTCGGATGATCGCGATTCCACATGTCGAGCAGCACATGTGCGGCCTCGGTCCCGAATCGGAGGTCAGGGAGGTACGCCTGCATTAGCGTGTCAACCTGCTTGTCGCCGATCGCGGCAAGGGTGGCGCGGTACTGATTGCTCCACGAGGTGTACACGCCGCCTCGGCGGGAAGTCCTCAACACTTCCTTCTCTTTGGCGGTCTCGGCGATGTCTCGCTGGAGCATCTGGTCGAGGATCGGCACCAGCTCGGGCGACGGCACGCGCCGCATCGCTTGCACGGCATGCACGATGTCGTGGCGCGTGGCCCCTGGAGCCTCAAGGAGGATGGCGCTCCAGCGAAGCAAAATGGCGATGAGCAGATTGTGCTGCTCAGGCGAAAGCGCCATCGGTGCATGGTCAACGTGGCGTCCGTGCAGGTGGAGCAGTTCGGCCAATGCAGTGATGGCCTGCACGTCCTTGGTGTCGGCGCGTGCGATAAGCGCCGGCAGAAAGGACTCCTCTCGTGATTCGATGATCGTATCGCGACAGGCAAAATACTCGTCGCTGGACTCCTTGTTGTACGGTTTACCCAGGAGCGCGGCGCGAAGCGCGACAAACGCATCGATCAGCTTGCCGACCGTGGTCGGCCCGATCAGCCGGCGTGCCGCGTGCGACGCCGTTCGAGAGGAACTCGGCTTCAGTACAGCATCGACGATGGGACCTGAGTCTACCACCGGGGCTTTGTCCAGGATGTCCTCGATTCCATGTGGCACATCGTGGCCAGCTTGAAGGCGGGCAACCAACGCTGCGACGGCCACTTTCGGAAAGCGGTTGGCGACCTCTTGAAAGAGTGATCGGCCCTTGTCCGCCACCGTAAGTGCTGCGCCGGAGATCAACGCACTTTTCAGCTGCTCTTCGACGTTGATCCCGTCAACACGAGAGTAGAGCAGCAGCCGCGCCTGCTTAAGTGGGTCATTTTCTTCTTCGATTATGGACCGTTGCATTGCGGCCAAGCGCGCGCGTTGATCCGGATCGGCGAGTTTGCGGATGACGCCTCGCTTGGCAAGCTCCTGCCAGATAGCGTCACTCGCCTTCGCCAAGATCATGGTGACGTGGCGCTTCCCAGCGCGAAACTCCAGCGCCTCCAGCACCTCCACGACGACACGAGGGTCGCTGTCGTTCGAGGCAATAGTGGCGGCAAGCTCCATTCCGTCGTAGCTGCTCCGATGAGCGATCTCGGCGAGAACATCGCCGCGCTGCTCGTACGGTAGTGAAGCCAACCGTCGTTCCGCATCGGGTCCAAGCACCGAAGGTCGGAACGGATCAGCAAGGCGCAGGGCCCGCAAATAGACCTGATTGCTCGAGTTCTCCAGGAACGGCCAGACTCTGTCGGCGAAATCCGCCTTGCCAGTCGTGATCATGAACTTCACGGCACTATCGAGCTGATCGGGTGTATGCCATCGGCCGACGAAGCTCATGACGTGATCGCGTGCGGCGCTCCACACCTCCGGCAGCGAGCGTTGAATCATGGCGGCGGCAAGCATCGGATCAATGCTCAGCGTCTCGATGATGGCCTTGGCGACGGCTGTCACTCCGTCGCGATCTTTGCGGGACAGACGTTCGCACGCGAAGAGGATGGACTCTTCCCACGCGAGTCGATCAAGCATCTGTTCCCGTAAGACCCGCCGGGCGTCGCTGACCCCCTTTGCGGCATCGAGCATCGACTGCTCAACGCAAAAGGATGCGAACCACTCTTGGAACTGCTGGTGCTGAAAGGCGAGATTTCCCGCCGCCGACGCGCGGACGAGGAGATGGGAGTCAACAAGCGTGTCAAGGACGGTGGCCGGCTGGAGCGGGGCGGTCAGTTGACCCTGGGACTGAAGCTGTTTGACCGCGTCCGCTAGTGAGCGACGCGCCTGCTGCTCCGTGAGCGCCGTCGCCGAGTTGGCTGTGGCAGTGCTGGCGAGCGCAGTGAGCATCTCGCGGTGAACACCGAGCAGTTTCGAGCGAAGGGGGACGATCTTCTCTTGAGCAGATTCGTGCTTGTGAACGAAGCTGCTCAGAATCGCATCCTTGGTGTCGGGAAGCGCATCTCCGCGGACACCGAGTAGGAGAGCATTCAAGTACAATGGGATGGTGACCAGTTCACTAAGGCCCGATGTCCGCCACGCCTGATCGACCAGTCGCTCGCCGTCGGGACCGCGTAGCTGACGAGCCAACTCGAGTTGCTGGCCCTCATGCAACGGCTCGACTCGCACGACAGAGCCATCGAATGAATGAATCTGCTGCCGCGTGCCGAGCACGACGCCAAGCTGGGGATAGTCGCGCCGAAGCGCGGCAAGTTGCCGAACCGCCTGTACGCTTGCCTCTGGACTCAGCTCGTTCCAGCCATCAAGCAGCACCACGAGCTTCCCCTCGTAGGCCAGCTGCATGAAGTGTTGCGGCTTGCAGGATCGAAACGCGTTGCGCCGCGTCAGTGTGTCGAACCACGCATCCCGCGTTCCTTCCCATTCTCCAAGGGGAAGAAGCACCGCCACCTTGTCTCCCGCTCCAAGGATGGTTTCGGCAAGCTGGATAAGCGTTGTAGTCTTCCCCGTCCCGGGAGGCGATACCAGCGCGAAAGCACCCGTTACCGCGATTCCTTTCGCCATGCCTGCGAGGCTGCTGGGCAATTCTCCGGACTCATCCACAAACGTGAGGTCGAGCGCAATGGCGTGGGCAGGTCCCTCACGTTGGCCAAGAAACGCTTGGATATCGTTGCGTGCCGCCACAGCGAGGCGCTGCACGATTGCCTCGGTCGTATCTTCAGGTGGAAGACCAAGCGTGCGTAAGAAACTGTAATCTTCTTCCGATGGCTCGAAGATGATCTTGGGAGATCCGCCGCCAGGGTCGGAGAATGCCTCAGTCGCCGCCAACTTCTCCGCCTGTGTCTTCCACTCGTGCAGCAACGCGACGGGATATGCGGCCGCATCTTTGTCAACCAAGTCGGCATGGATCGGACAGAGCCAGATGCCGTTGTGAATCGAACGACGCTCCTCGGGCGTGAGCGTGGCGTCGTATCGAGGGCCGCCTTTGGCCGCGGCGGTAATGTGAGCGGCCTTGCCGAGGTTGACCGAAGCGTTGGGATCAGAGGATGGTCCGAGCGTCGGCTTGCGGCAGCCGGGACGGGAGCAGCGATGGCTGACCCGTTCCGCCAGTTTGCGGGCGACGGGCTTCGGGAAGTCGTCACGACTGCTAGACATGGAGCGAATCCTGCCCCCTTTCCGCCGACTGAACGATGATGTCTGTGCTCATCGACGTTCCTCTAAAGGTTGCTCCGCAGACCCTCAAATCTGGCCTGAACGGCGTCCCATTCCGGGAAGGACCCGTAGCAGAGCAGTTCGCACTGTTGGCGGTACTGCATGCCGAGCGTCTTGGCGAGTACGCCGCTCGGGAAAATCGCCTCGCTGTTGGCGAACCGCATCTCGTCGGGGTGGAAGTAGTGTGCCGGAAAATACTCGCGGCTGATGCGGTCATAGTCGGTCTTGATCTGCCCGTACTCCTCGGTCGTGAGCATGTGCCGCACTTCCTCCTGCCCAGCGAGCTGGTAGAGGTCGTAGTAGTGCCGGGCGTGGCCGCCGATTGGCGTGCCATCGCGCTTGAAGAGTTCGACCTTCTTGTGGACGGCAAACAACTTCTCGACAAATGTGCGGCGGAAGTGCAGCAGCCGCATGGTGAATGGGCCCTCGTCCTCCGCACCGAGCGAGCGACCTGCTTCTTGGAGGAACTGCCCGATGAACGAGCGGAGTTCAATAGCCGCGGTTGGCTCGCGTCCGCTTGCGATGCCGGCTTCCAGGAGCACTCTCGGCGCCACGTCGCCGGCACTTGCGAAGCGAGAGTCGTAGGCGAAGTGGTCATTGCGCCCGAGCCCGCCAAACGTCTTGCTTTGATCCTTCTGGAACGCGAGCGGCACACGATTGGCGATGGCATCGCGGAGTTTCTTGAGGTGGCGGTCGATCGCGTTCGTGCCGAGCGGGGGACTGAATGCTGCGGGGTCTAGGAACAGGTCGATGTCTTCCGAGAACCGCTCGATCAGGTTCCAGCCCTTTGACAGGCTCGTGCCGCCCTTGAAGATGACCTTGTCGCCGGCGGTGTTGGCGATGGCCCGCAACGCCTCGGTGACATAGTAGTCCTTCTCGATGAAGGATGCGCGTAGTCCGCGCGGCCTGAAGTGCTCCGCCGCGGCGAGGATCGCCTGTTCAAAGTCGGGGTGCTGGTGGAGCTTCATGATCGCGAGCGCTCCCTGGCCTGCCATTGCCTGGCGTTGGGCAAAATAGCGAGGGGGCCGAAGTCGAAGCGCGACAGTGGGTTCAACGATTCACGCAGGCGTTGGATGTACCTGGGCTCTCCGTTCATCTGCTCGGCCAGTGCCCCCAACATGGCACGCACGCGGGGCGGCTCCGATGAGGCCACGCGCAACAGGTGCTCCATTCGATGTTCCTCCCTCAGAAGACGCTTCAATCGCTTCACCATATCCGGCGGTGACAGTTCACTGAACCGGGCTCCGCTGCGGAGCACGTCAAGTATTGCGGCTTCCGTAGGAGTGAGCGTGGACCATGTTTCCGGGCGGTTGGCATGCACGACCGTATCCGCGCCGATGAGCTTGCGGGGCAGGCTCATTGCGCTGGTGGCCACTTCGCTGCGCTTGGTGGTCTGTGTCGTGAGCCCGAGCAGGCTTGCTGCCGCAATCCCCGCCGGGAAGACGCGCTTGCGCCGTTCGGCGAGTCTGCCGATGGCCGCAGGGTTGGGCTTGCTCCTGCCGAAGGCGGTATCCCGCGACCGGTAGTAGACGCCCTTGCTCTGGCGGTCCAAGTAACCATCACGAACAAGCCGCGACAGGGCCTGGGCGACCGCGGAAAAGGGCAGGTCGGAGAAGTCGTCCAGTCGCCACAGTCGCTCTCCGCCGCGATCAATGCGATCGCGAACAATAGCGGTGATCCCAGCCCTACTGCCGGTGGCGAAAGACGCTCTCTGCATACCCTCATTTTCGGTGAACCGGTACATTGTGTCAAGTTTTATCACTACAAAACTTGACACAGCATACCGAACATAGACCTTCCGCTGGTCTCCTGCTGCCTGAGGACGCGTCAGACGGCCCGGAGTTTTACAGTGATCGGTGCTGGAGCCTAAAAGCCGCCTGGCGACAACATGAGTGCTCGCGAGCGTCAAGGCGCTGCTCTCGGGAAACCGCGACGTTTCACTTGGAGAAGCAGTGCATTGGTAGTCGTGTCCCGAAACGGGCGTCGGACTAGACACGCCCTCTACGCCCCTTGCCTCGCCGCGTCGGTGTTCCAAAAGTGTTCCATTTTGATGCCGTGCCAGCTGCAATCATCGACAATGATCTGCAATCAAAGAAGACGCCAAGTGCTGATGGATTCTGGTGTTACGGTGAAATTCCAAGTATTAGGGCAGATGCCCGAACCCCGCTTGGCCGAATCCCTCCCTCTCCGCTTTGCCCCTTGAGCCCAGCCGGGCGTCAGCCCGGTGCCCGAGCACCCAACGCTTCGCGGGCGGGCTCACACCTCCCACATCACGATCGGCACCCGCGGCCGACGATCAGAGCACCAGCTCCGGGTGGGAATGACCGCGCCGGTTCCGTCTTGCACCTGAGACTCAGATGCTGCTCGCTCAGGATGTTGACGTGCCCTTCACATGCCACCTATCAGCGCCGCGTCTTCGGCCCGGCGTCGGCGCTGACGTGGTGCCGCCCAGCTACACTTGACGCGGTCACATCGGGGAGCATCGACCATGGAACACGCGTGGTTCGGCAAGTTTCGACTCGATCGCGGCGTCCTGCGGTGGTGGTTGCTAGTCGTCGGCATGATCGCGATCGACTCGAACTGGACGCTGTTCCTGATCGGCACAACGCTCGTGTGGCTCGGCGCGGGGCTGCACTTTGTGAGCAAGGGGTACCTGCGGCAGAACCGAGTGCTGACGCGCTCGGGGCCCTACCGCTACTGCCGCAATCCGTTCTATCTCGCCAACCTGATCGCCGAGACCGGCCTGATCGTGATCATCGGCCACTGGTGGGTGGCGGCGGTGTATCTCCCCGTGTGGTTCATCGTGTACGGGCGCCAGATCCAGGTTGAAGAGCAGAAGCTCCTGCGGGTCTTTGGCGACGAGTTCGCCGAATACCGCCGCGCTGTGCCGCGGCTCATGCCCCTGCCGTGGCGTTACTGGCGCGGCGGGAGCTCGGAGTTCTCGTGGCGGAATCCCAACATCCTGACCGAGCGCGCCGTCGAGCGGAGCCTGCGGCTGGCGTCGTACCCCCTGGTGCTGCTCGCGATGGACCAGCTTCAGGACTTCCGAATGGCCGCGATCGACTCGCTCCGCGACCCGGCGCCGTGGCTGCTGGCCGGCTTCCTGGCGCTGCTGCTCTTCGGCGTGTGGACCAGTTCGGTCCTGCCACGACTCATCAGGAAGCCGGGGACGCTGTCGATGTGAATGTGTGGCGGGAGCGGCGTCGAACGGGGCCGAGCTGCTCAGGTAGTCGAAGTCGACCATCTCGACGGTCGTACTGGCGCACTTCCTTCTGGCGGCCTTCGTCGGAAGAGCGCCTGCTCCGATATCCCCGCAGTCCGGACACCTCGCGGATCGGTACCCCGCCCTCGGCCTGCCTCAACGCGAACGCGATCTGCTGCTCCGCGAACCTCGACTTCTTCACTTTCTGGCCTCCAAGACAGAGGCCGGATTCTCGGCAGCGTACTTTCAATTTGCCCGGCTTAGGATTCGGGTTTGTTCGCAGTTACTTCAGTATGCCTATGAACTAGTACAGTGACTGCATCACATCGACTACTATCGCAGACAGAAAGACGATCGACATGAGCAGCCCGGCCACCTTGCCAACAGTCACGCATCGTCGCGCCTGGCTTAGTCGAAGATCACGCATTTTTTGCTGATCCTCTCCACACTCAGGGCATACGGATGAGTCGTCAATTCCATCCAGGCAGTACTCACAGTTGCCGCATGCGTGCAGCAATACTGACTGTTTCCGAGCAGTGGCTCTCACCCTCGCTTGCCACCCAATCAAGAAGCCACCCGAAGTCAAGAGCACAAGCACGGCACTGCCTGGGATGGTCGCGAGCAGAGACCGACCCCTGCCCACGTGACTGCTGAACAGATCAAGACGCGATGCATAGAAATCGCATGTGGCTAGCCAGATCCACACTGATACGATACAAGCTACAAAGAAAGGGACAGTGCGAACTGCTGCAATGCGAACACACAGGCGCGCCACCAACCCTCCCATGAGAGGCGTCGCCGCAATCCAAGCCAGTGGCACAACTGCACTCCACCATAACACTGACACTGCCGAACTTGCGCGCACAACGTCTCGTATAAAAACAGCAGCAACGATCCATGCCTCAGTCGAGACTGCCACTATGGAGCCGGTCATCACGCCAAACCAGCAAGATTCCGCCACTCGCAGTTGTTTGACAGCGATGTGCATGCCCATACCCTACCGCCAACCGCTCCAACCATGACACGCGGGCGGCACCCTCACGATCATTCCCCGCGACCCGCTCCGGGGTGCCATGGCCGCGGCTCGGGGTGGCTATGGCGAAACGCCGAGCGCAATCACACATAAAGCCAACGATGGCCCAGATCGTGGCGCAGGCCCCATCAGCCTGCACGGCCCGCGTTGCCAGACCCGGCTCCCCCTACCGCTCCATCGCGTCCGTTCCGGCCGCGGCGGCCGGCGGGGCGTTCTGGAGTTGGCGGAGCACCTCGAGCACATCCGAGACCGAGAGATCGGCAGGCGCGGGGGTGAGCGACTGGCCGCTGGCGACACCGGCGCCCGGGGCATCCTGCGGCGATGTCCACGGCGCACCGGCGGGCGCGGCCCGGTTGAGCCGCCCAAGGACACGGAAGGCCATGTCGCGCGGGGTGTTCAGGATGTTGCCGACATCCTCCCACGTGCTCACCGCGAAGGGCGCGGAGAGGAACTTGGCCTGCGTGATCTTGATGTGGCACTCGGCGAGCTGCTTGCACAGCACGTAGGCCTCTTCGGTCACGACGCCGGTGCCCTCGAGGTACCACGCGATCCAGTAGTTCTGCTCGCCGGGCAGGAAGACCTGACCCTCAGCGAAGCGCCAGCGGAGGCAGTAGGTCGTGAGCATGAGTCCTGAGACGGGGCTCATGAACGTGATCGGCTGGCCTTCCTGGTTCAGGATCGTGCGCACCTCGGGGTTGCTGAACGCGTAGAGCAGGTTCTCGGGGGTGTCGCACTCGTTGCGGAAGAGCTCCAGCCGCCCGCGCGACGGGACGCAGTTGGTGGCGATGTAGACCTCGATGGTGCAGATCTCGGCGCTGGTGCAGGGGCCGATCTGGAAGTTGTCGGCGGCCTTGGTGCCGAAGAAGGTGGTGTTGAGCATCTTGAGGCCGCAGTCAAGGGCGTAGGGCCGGTTGTCGCAGACGACCTCGCACAGCTCGCCGCAGAGCTCGAAGCACAGGTCGTGACACGCGCCGTTGCCGTTGTCGATCTCGTTCCAGTCGCCAAAGCCCTCGACCCAGCCGCTACGCATGTGGCCCTGGACGCCCTGGACCTTTGTGGAGGGCTCGGTCTTGCTGGTGGCCCAGAAGTAGCGCTCACCGGGGCGGTTGTTGCCCACGCCGATGACCGAGACCCAGTAGCGGGCCTCTTCGATGCCGCCGGCGAACTGCTCGCCGAGGCCGTCGAAGCAGAACTTCACGTACTTCCACTGGCCGGGAGCGCCGAACGGTGCGTTGCCCAGGACTTCGTAGCTGGGGTTGACATGGGTGGAGAGGATGTTGCCGGGCACGCCGTTGCAGTCCTCGCGGAACTGGAGGATGGCGTCGGGGGTGTTGTAAGTGTTGCCGATCCAGCGCGGCAGGTCGTTGGTGACCAGGCACGCGCACAGGCTGTCGGCCAGCAGCACGCGACCGGCGGGGACGATGAAGTCATCGGCGGCCTCGGAGGCCGGGACGACCGTGTTGGTCTCCGAGACGATGGCGTTCACGCCGTCGGCGTCGCCGTTCTCCCAGTAGCACAGGCCGCGGCTGCAGATGTCGGGATCGCACAGCACGTCGGTGCCCAGCGAGCGGGCGCCGGGTCCGCTGCAATCGGCCAGCGGCCGGTAGACGCACGGCCCCTCTTCCATGATGCAGCAGGTGACGCACTGGGCATGTGCGCACGAGAGCCCGGATGCGCCGGCGTACCCGCCGACGCTGTTGCACGCGGCCCGGGGCAGCACGCGGCAGCGATCGTCCGACAACGAAGTGATGTCGAAGCAGCACGGCGCACAGTCGGCATCGGCGCAGGACGTTTCACGCTGACCCGACACGCCACCGCCCTGCAGGCACATGAAGGGCGTCAGGACCTCGCACGCGCCCGTCGGCAGGCAGCACGGGCGGGGCGTCTGGCAGGTATCGGGGCCGCATTCTTCGCCGCGCTTGAAGCTGACGAAGCCGGGCTGCGCCTCGCACTCGCAGCGGGTCAGGACAGCGCACGATTCGATGTCGCCGACGATCGTGCAGCACGAACCGGTGCAGATCGTCGACTCGCACCTCGTGCCGATGCCCTCGAAGCAGCCGCCCGCCTGGATGCACGCCGCCTGGGTCAGTTCCTGGCACGATCCGCCGGGCAGGCAGCACGAGCCGGGGCAGCCTTCGCCGCCGTTGACCTCTTCGCACTTGAGGAGGGAGGAGCCGAAGTACTGGTCACCCGTCGCCTGGCACTCGGCCAGGGTCGTCAACTGGCAGCCGCTGGAGCCGGCCGCGCAGCACGCCCACAGGCACGTGCCGGGAGGCAGCGTGGCGCAGGATGTCCGCCCGCCGTTCCACGACCCGCTGTTGGGAGTCGACACGCAGCTGGTCTGCGTCTGGCCGTCGATGCACGAGCCGTTGGGCAGGCAGCAGGCGCCGGTGCAGTCCACCGTGCGGCAATCAGTTCTGCCGCCGTTCCAGAAGCCGCTGTTCGGCGTGGCCTCGCAGCTCGCCTGGGTCTGGCTTCCGATGCAGGTGCCGTTGGGCAAGCAGCAGGCGCCGGTGCAGTCCACCGAAGCGCAGCTCGACCGGCCGCCGTTCCAGAAGCCGCTCTGGCTGGTGCACGTCGCCTGCGTCTGGCTCCCGATGCAGGTGCCGTTGGGCAGGCAGCACGCGCCGGTGCAGTCCACCGAGGCGCAGCTCGTCCGCCCGCCGTTCCAGAAGCCGCTCTGGCCGGTGCACGTCGCCTGGGTCTGGCTGCCGATGCATGTGCCGTTGGGCAGGCAGCACGCGCCGGTGCAGTCCACCGTTGCGCATTCTGTCCGGCTGCCGTTCCAGAAGCCGTTGTTCGGGCCGCCCTCGCAGGTGGCCTGCGTCTGGCCGCCGATGCACGTTCCATTGGGCAGGCAGCACGCGCCGGCGCAGTTCACCGAGGCGCAGCTCGTCCGTCCGCCGTTCCAGAAGCCGCTCTGGCTGGTGCACGTCGCCTGGGTCTGGTTGCCGATGCATGTGCCGTTGGGCAGGCAGCACGCGCCGGTGCAATCGACCGAAGCGCAGTCCGTCCGTCCACCGTTCCAGAAGCCCGACTGCGCCTCGCAGGTCGCCTGAGTCAGCCCACCGATGCAGGTGCCGTTGGGCAAGCAGCACGCGCCGGTGCAATCCACCGTTGCGCAGCTCGAACGCCCGCCGTTCCAGAAACCGTTGTTCGGGCCGGATTCGCAGGTGGCCTGTGTCTGGCCGCCGATGCACGTGCCATCGGGCAAGCAGCAGGCACCGGTGCAGTCCACCGTTGCGCAGCTCGAACGGCCGCCGTTCCAGAAACCGTTGTTCGGGCCGGATTCGCAGGTGGCCTGCGTCTGGCCGCCGATGCAGGTGCCATCGGGCAAGCAGCAGGCGCCGGTGCAATCGACCGTCCTGCAGTCGCTCCGGGTGCCGTTCCAGAAGCCGCTGAGCGTGGTGCAGGTCGCCTGGGTCTGACCCGCCAGACACTCGCCGTTGGGCAGGCAGCACGCGCCGGTGCAATCGACCGACGCGCAGTCCGTCCGTCCGCCGTTCCAGACGCCGCTGAGCGTGGTGCAGGTCGCCTCGGTCTGACCCGCCAGGCATTCGCCAGTGGGGAGGCAGCACGCGCCGGTGCAATCGACCGTCGCGCACGACGTGCGGCCGCCGTTCCAGAAGCCGTTGTTCGGCGTCGCCTCGCAGCTCGCCTGCGTCTGGCCGCCGATGCACGTGCCGTTGGGCAAGCAGCATGCGCCGGTGCAATCGACGGTGGCGCACGATGTGCGGCCGCCGTTCCAGAATCCGCTGTTGGGAGTCGCCTCGCAGGATGCCTGCGTCTGGCCGCCGATGCAGGTGCCGTTGGGCAGGCAGCACGCGCCGGTGCAATCCACCGTCGCGCAGCTCGTCCGGCTGCCGTTCCAGAAGCCGTTGTTCGGACCCGCTTCGCATGTGGCCTGCGTCTGGCCGCCGATGCACGTGCCATCAGTCAGGCAGCAGGCCCCGGTGCAATCGACCGTCGCGCAGCTCGTCCGTCCGCCATTCCAGAAGCCGCCATTCGGGGTTGCTTCGCAGGATGCCTGCGTCTGGCCACCGATGCAGGTGCCGTTGGGCAGACAGCACGCACCGGTGCAATCGACCGTCGCGCAATCGCTGCGGCCGCCGTTCCAGAAGCCGTTGTTCGGGCCTTCGCATGTCGCCTGCGTCACACCCTCGATGCACGTGCCATTGGGCAGGCAACAGGCGCCGGTGCAATCGACCGTCGCGCAGCTTGTCCGTCCGCCATTCCAGAAGCCATGGTTCGGTTCGGCTTCGCAGGTGGCCTGCGTCTGGCCGCCGATGCAGGTGCCGTCAGGCAGGCAGCACGCACCGGTGCAATCGACCGTAGCACAGCTCGTCCGTCCGCCGTTCCAGAAGCCGCTCAGCGTGGTGCAGGTCGCCTGGGTCTGGCCCGCCAGGCACTCGCCGTTGGGCAGGCAGCACGCGCCCGTGCAGTCCACCATGGCGCAGTTGCTCCGGCCACCGTTCCAGAAGCCGCTCAGCGCCAGGCAGGATGCCTCGGTCTGATTGCCCACGCACTCACCGTTGGGCAGGCAGCACGCGCCGGTGCAGTCGACCGTGGCGCAGGTCACCAGCAGGCCGTTGAAGAAGCCGCCCTGCGACTCGCACAGCGACTGGGTCAGCCCCTCCATGCACATCCCGTTGGGCAGGCAGCAGGCGCCGGTGCACAGCGAGCCGGTGCAGGGCACACCGACGCCGGCAAAGACGTTCGGCGTCAGGCACTGGCCCTGTGGGCGCACCTGGCACTGCTCCTCCGCCGCCAGGCAGCACGCGCCGCAGCCGGCCTGATCGCACAGCACCCCGGCGGTGAACACGCCCGCCAGCCCGTTGCCCAGCGCGTGACACGCCTGGTCCCGGGGCGCTTCGCAGCACTGCCGGGTCGCCACGCGGCACAGCCCGTAAATCGGGTCGAGTTCCGGCAGGCAGCACGAGCCGCACTCCACGATCGGCCCCGTGCCTTCATCGTCAACGCCGCACCGTCCGAAGGGGGTATAGAACCCGCCGCGGCTGTTGCAGTCGTCCGCGGTCGTCCGAATGCAACCGCCCGCGGGCAGACAGCACGCCCCAGCGCACGGCGGTTCGGGGCCGAACTCCGGGCAGTCATTGAGATTGGGATAGAACTCCCGCACACCGGGCACCGGGTTGCACTGCGCCTCGGTGGTCACCGCGCACGTGCCGTCCGCGAAGCAGCAGCGGCCCACGCACAGGCCGGGTGAGCAGCAGACGCCCGGCTCGCTCGGGATGCCGCCCAGGCCGCCCGCACGCTTGGCGGTCATGCAGGTCATCAGCGGCACGTACTGGCAGTCCGCTCCGAATCCGCCCGTCACGGGTACGCAGCAGGCCCGGCAGTCCGCGACGGCACAGGTGACGTTCAGCCCGGCGTGCGTCCCGCCCAACTGAGCGCACGTCGCCACCGGCAGCACGCGGCAGCCCAGATCGGGCTCCACGCCGCACGACGACGCAAGGCAGCACGCGCCGCACACGGCGGTCTCGCAGCTCACCAGTTCGCCGGCGAAGGAGCCGCCCTGCATCTCGCAGTCGGTGCGGGTCAGAACGACGCACAATCCGCCGTTCTGCGGTGTCGAGAGACAGCAGGCGCCCAGTTCCTCGAAGAGGTATGCGAGCTGAGCGGTTCCCACATAACTGGCCAGGAAATCCTCGCACGCCAGTGGCAGGAACGCGCCCTGCAGGACGAAGTTGGCCGTGACATCGACCTCGCCCTCGATCGGGGGTCCCGGCGCCACAAACATGGCGCGCAGTTCGGGAGTTCCAGTCGCGACCTGCCCGCACTCATCGAAGGCGCACAGGTCGTCCGCTGGGATACTGAATGAATCGGTCCCGGCGCACTGATCGCCGTCTCGCGGGGTCAAGGTGCGCTGATAGCTGAAATCGCAGTTTGCCGTTTCAAAGAACTCCAGCTGCTGCGCGACACCAATGACTGTCGTCGTAAACTGAAGACTGAAGTTCAACGGGTTGACGCTCGGGTTCCCGATCGCGCCGCTCGGATCGGTCGTGCCTTCGACACGAAGCTCAACAGCCAGCAGACGGCGTAGGCCGTTCATCGAGTTGAAGCGCGAGAACTGGAATCCGATCGTCTCTTGGCCGTTCGCCGGATTGATCTTCTTCACAACCGTCGCCACCGGAGGCAGCGTCTGCCGAACAATCCCGGGCGCATCCGGCGGGCACGCGTTGCCCTGCCCGAGCACGGGGTTCGTCCAAGCGAGCACCGCCAACACACACGTACACACAGCTCGCCACATCATCTCTCTGCACTCCGGGACGCATACTCAATAGGGGGATTGTCCTCAGAATCACTGCCGAATGCAACACAAACACAGGCAGGACTTTGAGTTGTGTTCATAAGATCGCCGAATCGCCGGGGCCCGGTCCCCCGAACGCGCAACTCCTGCGGCAACCCCCTGTCTCACATCGGGCAGGTCCCCGATTCGTCATGACTGGCTGTAAAATGAGCCTTCCCCGGCCGCAAGAGCCTGGTGACGACCCGCTGACAGGCTCAGCCCGTCAGATCTTCTCAAAGATATAAATAGAAAACCCCCATGCCACCCGGCAGGGGGGTTTGTACATCACTCTTTGAATCACGACACGTGCCGTCGGCCTCATCTCGGAGGCCGTATGCCCGTGCCATCCGCCCCGGCGTCAGCGACCGACGCCGGAGCCCAGCAGGGTGGTCATCTCGACCAGGTCCCGAGCGTCAATGACGCCATCGCCGTTGACATCGCCCGGCAGGGTCTTCGTCGTGTCCGCTGGGTTGCTTGTTTGCGGCACGGACTGGCTGCCGCTCGTGGCCGGGAATCGCTCGTCACGCATCAGCTTGCCGTAGAGCTTGAACGCCGCATCGCGGGGCGCGGGCAGGATCGTACCGATGTCCTCCCACTGATTCACAGTGAACGGAGCCGACAGGAACTGTGCCTGCGTGATCTTGATGTGGCACTCGGAGATCGGACGGCAGAGGAAGTAGGCCTCTTCCGTGATCAGGCCCGTTCCTTGAAGGAACGTCGAGATCCAGTAGTTCTGCCCGCCGGGAAGAACGACCTCGCCCTCGCTGAAGCGCCACCTCAGGCAGTACACCTGAAGCGGGTTGCCCGACACAGGGCTTGTGAAGATCACGGGGTTGCCGCCGTTGAGCTGGATGATCACCTCAGGGTTCTGGAACTGGCGGAGGAGCTCGAAGGGCGTATCGCACTCGTTGGTCCAGAGTTCCAGTCGGCTGCGGGTCGGCTCGCAGTTGGTCGCGATGTAGACCTCGGCATAGCACAGCTCGGCCGCGAAGCAGGAGCCGATCTCGAAGTTGTCCGCGGTCTTGGTGCCGAAGGAAGTCGTGTTGAGGATCTTGAGGCCGCAATCAAGCGCGTACGGCCCGTTGTCGCAGATGACGTGGCAGAGGTCGCCGCAGACATCGAAGCACAGGTCGTGGCAGTCGCCGTTGCCGTCGTCAACGTCAGTCCAGTCGGCAAAGCCGGGGAGCGCCGCGCTGCGGAGCTGGGCCTGCACGCCCTGGATCGGCGAGAGCGGCGCCGTGCGGCTGGTGGCCCAGGCGTAGAGCTCGCCGGGCTGGTTGTCGCCGACACCGACGAGCGAGAGCCAGAAGCGCATCTCACCCGAGCCCTGCGTGCTCAGGATGTAGCCCTCCAGGTCGAAGCAGAACCGGACGTACTTGTACTGACCGGGGCTGCCGAAGGGAGCGTTCGCGCCGATCTCATAGACGGGATCGGTGAACGTCGCGAGCAGCGTACCGGGCTTGCCGTTGCAGTCGTCGTAGAGATAGAGCACCGCGTCCGGGGTATCGAGCTGATTGCCGTTCTGCACCTCAAGATCGTTCGTGATCATGCAGCCGCAGATCTCATTGATGATCAACTGCTTGCCCGCGGGCACCACAAAGTCGTCGGCCGCCTCGGAGGGAGGCTGGGTCACGTTCGTGTGCGAGAGGATCGCGTTCTGGCCGTCGGCTTCGCCGTTCTCCCAGTAGCAGACGCACTCGCCGCAGGTGACGGAGCCGCAGGTGGTCAGCGGGCCGCGGAAGACGCCCATCTGAGCGTTGCATTCGGCCGCGGTGACCAGGTTGATGCAGGTTCCATCGGGCAGGCAGCACGCGCCGCCGCAGACGTTGACCTCGCCGCAGATCGTGCCGATTCCCGCGAAGATGCCGGCGCGCTGCGAGCAGTCGGTGGGGCTGGTCACGATGCAGGTGCCGTCGGGGAGGCAGCAGCGGCCGTTGCAGATGGTGGTCGCGCACGTCGCGCCGGTGCCCTGGGGGATGCCGCTCTGAGCCGTGCAGGATGCCGGGAGCAGCACGACGCACGCACCGCTGGGCAGGCAGCACGCCTGCGGGCACACGACGCCGGAGCACGTCGTGCCGGGCGCGCCGGGCGTGCCCTGCTGCTCGGTGCACAGCGACGATGCCACGACGACGCACTCGCCGCCGGGCAGGCAGCAGGAGCCGGGAGCATCGGAGTAGTAGTAGGTCACGCGTGCGACCGCCTGGATCAGCGGTGAAGTGTTCTGACAGGCCGGACCCCCCTCACGGGGGCCTTCAAGCTGGAAGCTGAACGCGGCGCCGCCGGCGTCGCCGAGAATGGTCACGCTGATCGAGCCGGTGAGATTGCCGGGACCAATGAAGTCCGACAAGGTCGCCGGGTTGCCGACGAAGGTCTCGTCGAACATCAGCGGGCCGAGATCCCGGTCGCCGTAGTCAAAGAAGTCAGCGCCAGTGCACGGAACACCGTTGGTGCCGGCGAGATTCGTCAGCGGCAGCACCACGTTGAACGCCTCGAAATCCTGGAACAGTCCCATGGGGAAGTCGATGGTCGTGCCGCCCGTGATGGTCGGCGTGACGTCGCGCGGGCCCGCGAGGTTGTTCTCGATCGACGCGCTCAGGAACGCTTCGACACTCACCTCGATGTCCACCTGCTTGAGCAGCCTGGCGCCGCCCATCGAGTTGAACTTGGGGAGCGTCACCGCGATGTTCTTCGGGTCGCCGAACTGCGGCGTCGCCGGGTAGTTGAACGTATACGGACCGTCCACCGTGTTCGCGCTCACCGTCTTCCATGCACCGGCCAGCAACGCGATCGCCGCCAATGCCATACACCTGGTCTTCATCGATCTCTCCTTCCGGCACGAACTGCCCGCACCTCCTTCTGGTTTATCAGACGGTCCGATTACACGCAATGCCTTTCGGACTATGAACCTATAGAATTTCTGCCGATTCCGGGGGGCGTTCCCCCGTGCTTACCCAACTTCACATCAAGTGTCGTGTGCACGTCGATGCGCACCCGCGGCGCGCAAAAAAAGAAACGCCCCGGGCGTTGCCGCCCGGGGCGTATCAGTCTCAGTCGTGTCCGGCTTGGGACCGGAACTCAGAGCTCAGCGTCGGGTTCGCTCGTTCAGAGCGAGCCGAGGCCGTTGAGGACCTGAACCAGGTCGTTCAGATCAACCTTGCCGTCGGCGTCGATGTCGCCGATCAGACGGACGGGGTTCTCGCCAGCGCCGCCGAAGCCGGTGGTGGGAGCGTTGACCATGGAGCCGGTCAGGTCGCGATTCACGCGGCCGAGGATACGGAAGGCCATATCACGCGGGCCGTTGAGGATCGTGCCGACTTCTTCCCAGGTGTTGACGGTGAAGGGGGCGGAGATGTAGCGGGCCTGGGTGATCTTGATGTGGCAGATGGACTCCTGCTTGCACAGGAAGTACGCCTCCTCAGTGATCACGCCGGTGCCTTCGAGGTAGACAGCGATCCAGTAGTTCTGGCCGCCGACGAGGTTGACGATGCCATCCTCAAACTTCCAGCGGAGGCAGTAGATGGTCAGGGGCAGACCCGAGACCGGGCTGTTGAACGTGCGGGGAGTGCCGTTGTTGTTGAGGACGGTGATGACGTCGGGGTTGCTGTAGATGCCGATGGCGCCGTTGGCGGGCGTATCGCAGACGTTGCGGTAGATCTCGAGCTTCGAGCGGGAGGGCTCGCAGTTCGTGGCGATGTAGGCCTCGACCAGGCACAGATCCACGTTCGTGCAGGGGAGCAGCTGGAAGTTATCAGCGGCCTTGGTGCCGAAGAACGTGGTGTTGAGCATCTTCAGACCGCAGTCGAGAGCGTACGGACCGTTCTCGCAGATGACCTCGCAGAGGTCGCCGCAGATCTCGAAGCACAGGTCGTGGCAGCCGCCGTTGGTGTCCTGGACGTCGCGCCAGTCGCTGAAGCCCTGGATCCACGAGCTGCGGAGCTGGGCCTGAACGCCCTGGATGTCAGTCGTGGGAGCGGTCTTGCTGGTCGCCCAGAAGTAACGCTCGCCGGGCTGGTTGTCGCCGACGCCGACCAGCGAGGCCCAGAAGCGCTTCTCAGCGCCCTGGCCGTTGACGTACAGGTTCATGCCCTGGAAGCAGAACCGCACGTACTTGTACTGACCGGGGCTGCCGAAGGGGGCGTTGCCCAGGATGGTGTACGTGGGGTTCGTGAAGGTCTCGATGATCTCGCCGGGCTTGCCGTTGCAATCGTCGTAGAAGTAGAGGATCGCGTCGGGCTTGTCGAGCGTGTTGCCGTTCTGCTGCTCAAGGTCGTTGGTGACCATGCAACCGCAGAACGTATCGAGACGGAAGACCTTCCCCTCGGGGAGGAAGAAGTCGTCGGCCGCCTGCGAGTCGGGAACCGTGACGTTCGTCTCGGAGACGACGGCGTTGACGTTGTCCGCGTCGCCGTTCTCCCAGAAGCAGTCACAGGGACCGTTTCCGGCCTGAGTGCCGAAATCACCGGTCAGGTTTGCACCCAGCTGGGTCGCCAGGTACGGAACGGACAAGGTGTCCACGATGTTGTCCGACGACGCGCCGGGGCCACCGATGACCAACGAAGGTCCGGCATACCCCATGGCCGCCGCGCTGGCAACGAAGCCCGCACACAGCAGGCCACGCCCGGCCAGGCTCTGATTCCTACTCATGAGTTCTCTCCTTCCATGACTTTAACCGAGAGTACACACACCGACTCTCTGACACAACACACAAACGCTGATACGCCGGGCTGCGTATCGCTACACCGTTGTCTGAAGCCCTAGGCGAGTGAGCAGTTCGGTTCCCCGACTGCCCGCTCAAACACCCGATCACCCGGGTTCAGACGATCACCTGTCTTATCAAGGCGCGTCACGAACCGCAATCAAAACTTGCCGAGTCCCTGTGCTGCCAAGGGCTTACGATCCGTTCGCCCAGCTTGACAAGGTTCTCCACATTCACGAATGCGCGCATGCCGCGGCCTTCGCGCGCGTGAACATAGGCAATCTGACTCCCGGCCATGCACAGGACCGAGCCCCTCGCGAGCAACTGTAAGTCTCTTAAAACAAGCCACTTATGGGCATACTCGCCGACCGAGAACCTGCCGCGCGCTCAAAGGCGGAACACAGCCACACATGAACCGTCGAATCTGCACGCAAATCGTTGTTTTTGCAACGGTTATCGGCCAACGCACCCCTCCGGCAGCACCTCAAGCGGGCGCGCAGCACATCTCCACACCCGAACAGCCGACGCTCCGGCCTCCTGCCGAACATCACGCTCGCAGACACGCACACAACATCACTGCACGCGCTCACAGCGCAGCGCTTCGCTCTCGATCAGCAGTGCGCCGTGCTTCGTCAATGTGGGCACACAGCGACAACGCCACCATCTCGCGCGCACGAGCCATCGACGGGCATCGTTCGCCCAGCTCGCGCTGCAGACTCGTCACGCGACGGCCCGCCAGGCCGCACGGCACGATCAAGCCGAAATGATCGAGATTTGTCGAGATATTCAGCGCTAAACCGTGCAGGCTCACCCAGCGCCGCACGCGAACGCCGATCGCGCACACCTTGGCGCTCTCGCTCGCGCCGCACCCCGACCCTGTGACGCCGCCGCGCTGCACCCACACGCCCGTGGCGCACGCGTCGCGCCCTGCAGGAACGCCCAGCCCCTCGCACACGTCGATCACCGCCTGCTCGAGCAGACGGATGTACGCGTGCAGGTTGAGCCCGACGCGGTTCAGGTCCAGGATCGGGTACACGACGAGCTGGCCGGGACCGTGGTACGTGATGTCGCCGCCGCGGTCGGTCGGGCAGACTTCAATCCCGTGGTCGGCGAGGGACTGGGGCGACGCCAGCAAGTGTGCGGCCGCCTCGGGACGCCGGCTCACCGTGATCACCGGAGGGTCGTGCTCGACCAGCAGCAGCCGGCCGAGCAATGGGCGCGCGAGGCTCCGGGCTTCGAGGACCTCGGCATGGTGCCGGACCTGTTCTTCGTACGCCCGAGCGTACCCCATGCGCCCGAGATCGATCACCTCGAGCCCCGAGTCGTTCGCGTCAGGCGGTTGCGGGCTCACGGTGCAAGCCTAGGCCGGGGCCACTCCCGCCCCGCGGAACACCCCCGGGACCGGCCCCGTCAGGTGCCCCATCTGTTCGATGGCGGACTCATAGATCTTGGAGCACTTGTGGGCCGCACCGTCCCAGGTCAACCGCCGGATCTCGAACGCCCCGTGCTCGCGGAGGGTCTGGCTCAGCGGCGGGTGACGAAGGACGGCGATGATCTTGTTGGCCATCTCGTCCACATCCCAGAAGTCGACCTTCAAAGCGTGGGTCAGCACCTCGGACACCCCCGACTGCTTGGAAATGATCACCGGCGTGTCGAGGCTGATCGCTTCCAGCGGCGCGATCCCGAACGGCTCGGACACCGAGGGCATCACGTAGCAGTCGGCCATGCGGAAGACACGGGTCACATCCTTGCCGCGCAGGAAGCCCGTGAAGAGCACCTTGTGGCCGATCCCCAGCTCCGCCGCCAGCGTGATCATCCGCTGGTACATATCGCCCGATCCGGCCACGATGAACTTGACATTCTCGACCTTGTCCAGCACGCGCTTGGCGGCCTGAACAAAGTACTCCGGCCCCTTCTGCATGGTGATCCGTCCGAGGAACAGCACGATCTTGTCCTTGGCACGGACGCTCTCGGGATTCGGTTGATCGTGACCGTCGGACTCGATGCCGTTGTAGACCACGTCGATCTTGCCCGGATCCAGCCCGTAGCGCTGGATGCAGACCGACTTGGTGTACGCCGACACCGCCACCACCCGCATTGCCGCGTGCATGCCGCGGCGTTCAAGGTCGTAGACCCGCTGGTGCACGTGCTCGCCGGAACGATCGAACTCGGTCGAATGGATGTGCGCGATCAGGGGCTTGCCGGTGATCCGCGCCACCGCCATCCCCGCCGGATAGGTCATCCAGTCGTGGGCGTGGATCACATCAAAGTGCTGGCCCTTGGCCAGACGGACCACCAGCCGGGCGTACTGCTGGGCCGAGGCAATCATGTCGCCGGAGTAGTCCGCCGCCCGGCCCAGTCCGACGGAGCCGTGCGGCAGGTCGCCGAGCCACTCATCCGGAATCTCGACGCCGGCGGCCCGCAGGGCCTCGATCTCCGAGATCCCGGGCGCGGCCCCCGATCCGACGGCCGAACCCGAGGCCCCCACCGCTCCACCCGCGCCGTAGGGGCTGACGACCGCCGACGGAAGACCCCAGAACCGAACGTTGGGCATTCCCGCCATGGCGTACTGCACCGCTTGGGACCCGGCCGCCGCCCCGGGTGCGATCGACCCGTCAGGCAGTTGAACCGCGTCGGGAGACCCCTCCTCGGGGCTCAGGAGCTGAACGTGAGATGTGAAGCCACGTGAGACCGCGCGCGGCAGCGCGAAGATCACCTGATGTCCGAGGCGATCCATCGCTCTGGTCAGCCCATAACAGGCGGTCCCCAGACCGCCGCTGATGAAGGGAGGGAACTCCCAGCCCAGCATGAGAATGCGCACGCGAAGCTCTCCGTGGTGGTTCGACGAGGCCGGTCCGCCCCACAGCCGGACCGAACCTCAGGTTGCCTACTCGTCGTCGTCCTTCATATCGCCCAACTGGCTGAACACCGCTTCGTACGCCAGCAGGCAGTTCACCAACGCCGGCGCATCCCGAGCCGGGTCGAGCCGTTCGGGATCCAGCGGCACCGCCGATCGGAACGTGAACATCTTCTCGCCGCTCCGGTAGTGCTCGACGCCGCCGAGCGCCCCGCCGCTCCACCCCAGATCCGCCAGTTCCTCAGCGAACAGCTCGTCGAGGTCGTCGCCGGTCCACATGAGGTCCGCCTCGATCGACTGGCTCAAGTAGCGGTCCACGCTCAGCCAGCTCACGTACAGCCGCCCGTCCTCGATCGCCAGCCGGTAGGCGGCCTCGTCGGGACACTGCTTCGCCCGACACTCGACCATCGACTCGGTGGCGCGGACCGCACCGAAGCAGCCCCGCGCCTCCGCCAGGCCGGCGACGGCCTGCATGAGTTCCGCGGTCTTTACGCTGCCCTTGGGTGACGGGGTCGACACGGTCACGGCAATCTCGAGGGGTGAGGGGGAGTTCGTCCTGAGTGGGACGGGGCAGTCTACACGGCACGCAGGCGCTTTTCAGGACGCCGCATCCCCCCGTTCGGCCCCCTGTCGCCGGGGCGCGACAGATGCCCCCACCAGCCCGTAGACTTGACCCTATGACCACCGCCGGACCGGCCAAGGCCTGGACAACGCGGTCGCTGCTGGACTGGATGGGCGGCGCGTTCCAGAAGTCCGGCCTCGACTCGCCGCGGCTGTGCGCGGAGCTGCTCCTGGCCCATGTGCTGGGCTGCGACCGCCTCAGGCTCTACATGGAAGCCGACCGGCCGGCCACGGAGCTCGAACTGGGCACCCTGCGCGGCCTGGTGTCCCGGGCCCTCAAGCACGAACCGGTCCAGTACCTCGTGGGCGAGGCGTGGTTCTTCTCTCTGCCCTTCCACGTCGACCATCGGGTCCTGATCCCGCGCCCGTGCACCGAGACCATCGTCGAGCACATCCTCCAGCACGCCCGTGCGAGCACCGGCTTCGTCGCCGGCGGCCATGCCCAGATCGGCGATGTCTGCACCGGCTCGGGCTGCATCGCGGTGGCGCTGCTCAAAAACCTGCCGCACGCCCACGCCGCCGCGACCGACATCTCCGCCGATGCGCTTTCGGTCGCGCGTGACAACGCCCAGCGGCACCACGTGCTGGATCGCCTGAACCTGCTCCAGGGCAACCTGCTCGCGCCGCTTGAGGGCCATCCGGCGGGGCAGCAACTGCACTACCTCGTCGCCAATCCGCCCTATATCCCCGACCACGAATGGAACGATCCCGCGATGATGGGCGCCAACGTCAAGGGCCAGGAGCCGGACATCGCGCTTCGTGGCGGCGCCGACGGCCTCGACGCCGTCGGCCCCATCGTCGATCATGGCCATGAGCGCCTTCGCCAGGGCGGCCTGCTGCTGGTCGAGATCGCCGCCTCAACCGCCGACGCCGTGCTGGCTCGGGCCCGTGCCAACTCCGCCCTGGCCGACACCCGAATCGTCAACGACCTTGAGGGGCTGCCCCGCGTGCTGATCGCCAGTCGCGTCTGAACCGCCGCGGCATCCCTCCGGCACCCTCTCGGTACAACCCCGGCTCCCATCCCAGGACCAGCAGGGGAAACCGGCAGTGGCGGAACACGAGCCCACCGAACCAGCCGCGCCGACGACGCTGCTCCAACGCCTGATCATGCTGCGGCCCGGCGAGGCTCGGCCGCTGCTCTGGTCCGTCGCAGGCGGCTACCTGCTGTTCACGGCCCAGTTCATCGTTCGTCCTCTCCGCGAGACCTTCGGCATCGAGCGCGGTGCCGACAAACTCCCCGGGCTGATCACCGCGACGCTGATCGCGATGCTGCTGGCCACACCCATCTTCGGATGGCTGGTATCGCGGCTGCCGCGACGACGCTTCATCCCGATCGCGTATCGCTTCTTCCTGGTCAACATGCTGATCTTCTTCGCGCTGGTGCGATGGAAAGACCACCTGCCCGACCTGGGCGAAGGCCACCCGCTGACCGTGGGCAACGTGTTCTATGTCTGGTACAGCATCTTCAATCTCTTTGTGGTGTCGGTGTTCTGGGGGCTGATGGCCGACGTGTGGTCCAGCGGGCAGAGCAAGCGGCTCTTCGGCCTGATCGGCGTGGGCGCGACCGTGGGCGTGATCTGCGGGTCTGCCTTCACCGCCCTGCTCGTCGGCTCGATCGGCCACGCCAACCTGCTCCTGGTTTCGGCAGTGCTGCTGGAGGGTTCGGCGCTGTGCCTGCTCCGCGTCGCAGCGTGTTTCGGCCTCACGGCAAAGTCAGCCCCGACGCCCGAGCCCGGCCCGGGGGCGCTCGCGGGGTTGAGAGCGGTCGCGCGGTCGCCCTATCTGCTCGCCATTTGCGGCTACATGCTGGTCTACACCGTCTGCTCGACTTTTCTGTACTTGAAGGTGGGCGAGGTGGTCAGCGCCACGATTGCCGACCGCGGCCAGCGCACCGCCTTCTACGCCCAAATCTCACTGTGGTCCAACATCCTGACGCTGGTCACGCAGATCTTCCTCACCGGCCGGCTGGTGCGGTCTCTGGGTGTGGGCATCACGCTCACCGCGGTGCCGCTGGTCACGATCGCCGGCTTTGTGGTGCTCGGCCGCGCCGAGGCGTGGGGGCTGGCGCTCTTGCCGACCGTCTTCGCCTTCAACGTGGCGCGAAACTGGACCAACTACGCGGTGAGCCGGCCCTCGCGGGAGATGCTCTACGCCGTGTTGACCCCAGACGAGAAGTACAAGGCCAAGCCCTTCATCGACACATTCGTGTACCGCGGCGGGGACGCGATCGGCGCGTGGGCCCCGAGCTGGCTGGCCCGGGCGGGCATCGCGATGTGGAGCGGAGCGGTGGTGATCGGAGCGGTCGGCCTGGGGCTGGGACTGCTCCTGGGCGTGATGCGCGCCCGCAAGGACAGCCCGATTACTTCGAACCCGACTTCCGGGACTGCACCGCCGAGCGGGCCTCATCGATCAGCTTCTGGGCCTGGAACGGCTTAAAGAGCACGCAGCTCAGCCCTTCCTGGCTCGCCCGGACGATCGAGTGGTGCGGGTCGTAGCCAAAGCCCGTCATCAGGATGATCGGGATCCGCTGGTCGGCCAGCTTGGCGGCCCGGAAGACGTCGTAGCCAGTCTTGTCGCCCAGGTTGATGTCCGACACCACGAGGTCAAACGCCTCCTCGGCATCGTGGCTGGCGCCCCACTGCTCGAGCAGCGCGATCGCGGCGAGGCCGTTCTCGCTCGTCACCACCTCGCACCCGCGCGACTTCAGGATGTCGCGGACCGTCTCGAGCATCGTCGACTCGTTGTCCGCCACCAGCACGCGCCGCCCGGCCAGCACGGGGTCCATCTCGCGGCGCTTGAGCGCCTCGTCGACCCCCAGCAGCGTTCGCGGCCCGCGCCCGACATCCTTGATCCGCTTGCGGATGGAATCGACGTCCAGCAGGATCCGGTCGATGTGCGACGCGAGCGACGGGTCGTGCCCGGCCTGCTCCTTGATGTACTCGGCCTCGACCATCAGGTCGTTGAGCGGCTCGCTCAGCTCGCCCTGCACCGTGCCCGTGGCGGTCTCGCGCGTCGTATACCGCTCGACCAGCAGCAGGTTCAGGATGTGCAGCGCCATCGCGATGTACTGCGCGAAGATCTCGGCGAACTGCCGGTCGGTGTCCGTGAACGCCGCGGGTCGGTCGCTCTCGACGTTGAAGACGCCGATCACCCGGTCAAAGAGCTTGAGAGGCACCGTCAGCGACGAGCCGGCCTTGGCCAGCCCGAACACGTACAGCGGGTCCCGCTGACAGTCGTCGCAGATGTAGCTGTTCCCCGTGGCGGCGACGAACCCCGAGATGCCGTTGCCCACCGCCTCGGCGCTCAGCTCGATGTCGGCGGCGCCCGGCGCCAGACCGTGCGACATCACCAGGTCCAGCTTGTTCGTGTCGACGTTGACCAGCCGGATCGCAAAGTGATCAAAGTGCAGCAGGTCGTGCGACGAACGGATGACCTGGCTCTCAAGCATCTGCAGACGCTCGGCGACGTGCATCTTGGCCACCACGTCGGGCTGGATGTGCACCAGCTCGCCGCCCGCCCGCGCGATCGCGTCGATCTTCTGCTGCATCAGCTTCCGGCCGGTGACATCCCGCACCACCGCCACCAGCTGCGTGGTCGGCGGACGCACGGCCCGCCGCTCTTCACCCAGCGCCTCGGCGTCCACCGCCGTCACCGTCACGTCGTAGTATTTCTTGATCGGCGCGAACGACAGGCTGAACCGCCGGCCCCGCCGCTCGCCGTTCCGCGCCGGCTCGAACCCCGGGGCATTGAAGATCTCCGCGGCCCGGCGGCACGCCGCGCCCACCCGCCGACGCACCCGGGCATCAAGACCGCTGAACAACTGGTTGGACCACAGCACGCGCCCCGAGTCGCTGCACAGGCACACGCCCTCGCCAATCGCGTTGAGCAGCATCGAACTCTGCCGCGCGATCAGGTCGCGCTCCAGGGGGAGGAAATCACCCGCATCCGCCAGGACCGCCTGACAGTCCATGTCGCCCAGGAGGTCCATCGCCGCCTCGGGGGTCGAGGGCACGACCTCGAACTGGTCGCCCAGCGAACGCCCAACCGCGTCCGCATCAACGTGCGGGCCGCCAAGGACGAGGAGCCTGGGTCTCTTTCGGGCCATATCCGTCGGCTGCAAGGACCCCGCCGGCAGATCGGTGCTCGGACGGGCGGGCAACGAGGGTGGTTCTTCAACGCCGGTCGTCATGAATCATCGTCGATAGAGCAACCACTTCACCGGGAAATCCCTTCCCGGCGTCGGGGCGCTGGTGCCTCTCACGTGCTGTCGGCTGGCCCGAATCGCCGGGGAGTGTGCATCCTGCGGCGGGGGGACCCCAAAATCTCGACCCGTCTCGACCTCTCCTCTCTCAGCCCGAAGCTTACCCCGTTCCCGAACAAACCGAAGCGATTCGTCGCGCTTCGAGCCGATCGGTCGATTCCCTACGGACCAAGCATATTCGCACGAACCCGCCGTTCGGATGCCGGTTGGTGTCCGGCTGGCCGCAAATTGACACCCCCCCACAGTCCCGCTCGCGTCGGTACCCTGCCGCCGATGGTCCGGCTTCACGATGTCTGGAAGGTCTACGGGCCCGTGCGGGCCGTTCAGGGCGTCAGCCTCGACATCCCCGCCGGCCAGGTTGTCGGCATCCTGGGGCCCAACGGCGCCGGCAAGAC
>SXGQ01156821.1_pt1 | contig 38646 bp, 36 predicted proteins | sample 3178371 | NCBI WGS metagenome assembly SXGQ01 (sample SAMN11356859, study PRJNA531348) | freshwater metagenome | isolation source: freshwater sample F1-20 | place: China: Fuxian Lake, Yuxi | collected 2017-12-25
AAGAAAACAGGAACAAAACGATGCCAAGAAGAGCCGTTTGGTAGAGTTTAGTCATTGCCTAGGTTACCACTTGGTCCTTGATTGATTCTTGGAGGAAACCGTTTAGGGGTTTCAGATGGGTTGTTTGTAGGCTTAGGTGCAGGTGATTCTCCTTTGGAAGCTGCTGCATCTGAATTGCCAGCATTGAAGTTTGGCCGAGGCTTATTTTTATGTTTTTTACGCTTATCACCTTGCCTTGGCGACGGACTTCCTTCTGCTGGTCTAGTTTGAATCGGGGCAGCTTGTTGCTGCTCTCCAGCTTTTGGAGCTTGACTCTCAGGACGAGGAGCTTGGTTCTGATTCATGCGCATCCCATTTCCTTCAGTAGGCCGCTTCTTTTTCTTTTTCTTTTTCGAGAATTTTTTATCCAGCAACTCCAACTCACGCGTAGACTGTGCCGCAAAATCTTCCGCCTCAGTCGATTGATCTACTTTAAGGTTAAAAACCTTCACACCTTGTTCATTTAAAGCTTGAATTTCGCGTACTCGATCACAAGTGATGCTGATCCAATCGTTGTCATGGTTGTAATTAAACCACATCAACTTTCTAAAAATATCTGTCTTTTGCAACTTGGCAGGACCCTGTTCCGTCAGTAGCGGCTTTTCTACTTGAGGGATATCCTTGATAGCGTCCATGTAGGTATCAAGCTCATAGTTGAGACAGCATTTCAAACGTCCACATTGGCCACTCAATTTTCCGGGATTAAGTGAGAGATTTTGGTATCGCGCAGCAGAAGTGGTTACATTTTTGAAGTCTACTAGCCAGGTAGAGCAACACAGCTCTCTACCGCATACTCCTATGCCACCTAATCTCCCGGCCTCTTGACGAAGGCTGATCTGGCGCATTTCTACGCGCACCTTAAATTCACCTGCAAGCGATTTGATCAACTCCCTAAAATCAATTCGATCCTCCGCTGAATAATAAAAGGTTGCTTTGGAATTGTCTGCCTGAAACTCAACATCAGACATTTTCATGTTTAAGCCATATTCATCCACAATTTGCTTGCATCTGTACAAAGTTGGGACTTCTCTGGATTTGGCCTCCTCCCATTTCTCCATATCCTTCTCTGTGGCTACCCGATAGATTCGAGTGATGTTGTCGTCGTTTCTAACTTTCCGCTTTTGCATTTGGAGACGGACCAACTCACCTTGTAAGGAAACATGACCGATATGGTGGCCGCTGGGTACATCCACTACTACTGGATCTCCCGTGTGGAGCGATAAGTAGTCCACATTTCTAAAATATTCTTTTCTACCTCCCTTAAATTTGACTTCAACGACATCAAATTGATCTAGCTGGGGGATACCCATTTGGGTGAGCCAATCAAAAGAATTCATTTTATTGCAATCACTCGTGCCGCAGGTGCCATTGTTTTGGCATCCTCCAGTACCTCCAGAGGAGGTGGAGCATGAACTACATCCAGACATATCTATTTTTTACAGGGCTTACGCCTCTAAATCCAATTATTTACTTCCTAATTTTAAAATATCCTGACCAATATCTCTTCGGTAATGAGATTTTGACCAAGTGATTTTTTTTACTTTGCCATAAGCAGCAGCTAGGGCATTTTCCAAATTAGCACCAATCCCTGTTACTGCAAAGACTCGGCCACCTGAATTAATCAGCGCCCCTGATTCATTACGCGCAGTACCAGAATGAAAAAGAACCGTTTCTGAATTTGCTTCAGGTACCGCTATGGAAAATCCCTTTTCGTACTCCTCCGGATATCCACCACTAACCATCACTACAGTAGCACAGGTTTGGGGAGATAGCTGAAGTTTGTAGCTTGCAAGAGTTCCTCCAGCGATAGCCTCAAGCAAATCTACAAAATCACTTTCAATCCGTGGTAGCACTGCCTCTGTTTCTGGATCACCCATCCGCACATTGTATTCTATTACGAAGGGTTCACCATTCGAATTCATCAAACCGATAAATAGAAATCCTTTGTAGGGGATTCTTTCTTTTTCTAATCCCTGTATGCTAGGGATGACTATCTGATCTTCCACTTTTTTCAAAAAGGCCGCATCTGCAAATGGGACAGGGCTAACTGCTCCCATACCACCAGTATTGAGCCCTGTGTCTCCTTCGCCAATCCGTTTGTAATCTTTGGCTTCGGGCAATATTTTGTAGCTAATCCCATCCGTAGCCACAAAAACTGAGAGTTCAATCCCCGTTAAAAACTCTTCCACTACTACTTTGGAAGAAGCATCTCCAAATTTAGCATCTACAAGCATTTCTTTTAAAGAGATTTTTGCTTCTTCTAAACTTCCGCAGATCAATACTCCTTTGCCAGCAGCTAAGCCATCCGCTTTCAACACAATTGGTAGGGATTGCTTTTCTAAATAGGCGAGTCCCTCTTCCAATTCATAGGCATGAAATGTGGCGTAAGCCGCAGTAGGAACTCCATTGCGAAGCATAAACTGTTTGGAAAAATCTTTACTTCCTTCCAGAGTAGCTCCCAATTGTGAAGGACCAACAACCAATACTTGCTCCATTCCTTCTTGGGAGTACAGGTAATCCACCAATCCTTTTACCAAAGGTTCTTCTGGTCCAATGACCAAAAGGTCAATGTCATGGGATTGAATGAAAGTATAAATTCCAGAGAAGTCAGTTACGCCCAGTGGAACATTGGTTGCGATTTCGGCTGTTCCTGGATTGCCGGGGGCAACAAAAAATTTATTGCAGCGCGGACTTTGCGCAATCTTCCATGCAAATGCGTGCTCCCTACCTCCACTACCCAATAAAAGAATATTCATGGATTCGTTTTTTAATTGGCATGTTCTGAAATAAACTTGATTCGGTACACACGAAGTTCCTCGTCCGTGAAATCTTCTCCCTCAAGCTCTTTCAAAGCATCCTTAATATGATCTGTTTCCGCATTCATGAAGTAATCCAAGAGAATATCTTCTCGCTCATCATCCATAATGCGATGGATGTAATAGTCTATATTTAGTCTGGTGCCACTGTAGGTTATCTGTTCAATTTCTTGAAGCAGATCTATCAAGGAAAGATTGAGATTTTGAGCAATTTCTTCCAAATTGATTTTGCGATCAATTTGCTGGATGATCGAAATCTTAACCTTAGATCGAGTTCCTGAGGTCTTAATGACCACTTCTGAAGCAGTTTCTATTTCATTTTCAGATACATAATTTTGGATGACTTGTAGAAATGAGGTGCCAAACTTTTCTACTTTTCCCATTCCTACTCCATTGATTTGGGAAAGTTCTTCCTTGGTTGTAGGATAAACAGTTGCCATCTCTTCGAGGGAAGGATCTTGGAAAATCACATAGGGGGGAAGCCCTTTTGATTTTGCTACACGCTTCCGCTCAACTTTTAATAGCTCAAATAATTTTTCATCATAGGCTTGGGTCGACTGGAGTTGCTCCTCTTCGACCTCATTCTTTCCCAATTGCTCGAAATCCTGATCTTTATAAAGCTCGATTAAATAGGGGTCCTCCAAAAAGTTTGCTCCCTTTGGCGTTAATTTTAGCAACCCAAAATTCTCAATATCTTTTTCTAGAAGGGCAGCGATCATTCCTTGACGAATTACTGAAGTCCAATGCCGTTCATTTTCACCCTTTCCTTTACCAAAAACAGGGAGTCTATCGTGTTGATAACTGATAATGTAGTCATCTTTTTCACCTGTAATCACTTTCACCAAGTGCTCAATACCAAAGCGCTCTTGTGTTTGCTTCACTGCTTCCAAGGCAATGCCAAGCCCATGAATTCCCTCAAATGTTTCACGTTCTCGTTTGCAGTTGTCACAAAAGCCACAATCCTTTTCAAGGATCTCTCCAAAATAATTCAGGATAAATTTTCGCCTACAGACACTTGTTTCAGAATAAGCAGACATTTCCTGCAGGAGGATTTTGGCATTCTCTCGTTCCGTTACCGCTTTATCCTTGTTGAACTTATCTAATTTGATGATGTCTTCGTAGCGGTAAAACATCAGGCAGTGCCCTTCTAAACCATCTCTGCCTGCTCTGCCAGTTTCTTGGTAATAGCCTTCGAGTGATTTGGGTACATCGTAGTGAATCACATACCGGACATCTGGTTTGTCAATTCCCATCCCGAAGGCAATGGTTGCTACAATAACATCCAACTCTTCATTTAGGAAATCATCTTGGGTTTTTATCCGAACTGCTGAATCTAATCCCGCATGATAGGGAGCAGCATTAATTTGATTGACTTTCAATAATTCGGCAATCTCCTCTACCTTTTTTCTACTCAAGCAATAGATGATGCCAGACTTTCCTTTGTGTTGCTTGATGAATTTGATTAGTGATTTCTTAGAGTCATTTTTGACCTTTGGCCGAATCTCATAATACAAGTTTGTGCGGTTGAAAGAGGATTTAAATAAATCCGCCTCCTCCATCTGTAAGTTGCGCTGTATGTCTTGCTGCACCTTTGGAGTGGCTGTTGCAGTCAGTGCAATGATCGGCATTTGGGGGGCAATTTGGGCTACAATGGATTTGATTTTTCGGTATTCTGGTCGAAAATCATGCCCCCACTCTGAGATACAATGTGCCTCATCGATGGCGACAAAACTTAAATGTGCTTCCTTCAAAAATGCAATATTCTCTTCTTTTGTGAGTGATTCTGGTGCCACATAAAGTAACTTAGTTTTCTTTTTCAAAACCTCATTCTTTACTTTGGTGGCCTCAGATTTTGTTAATGTAGAATTTAAAAAATGCGCATTTATACCGATAGCATTTAGCTGATCTACTTGATTTTTCATCAAGGCAATTAATGGAGAGATGACGATGGCTGTTCCTTCACTGACTACTGCAGGCAACTGGTAGCACAGCGATTTTCCCGCCCCAGTGGGCATGATCACAAAAGTATTCCGCTGGTTGAGTAAATTATTAACTATAAGTTCTTGGTTTCCACGGAACTGACTAAATCCGAAGATTCTCTTGAGGTCTAACTTAACTTTTTCTTCCACTAGAAGAAAGGGCTTTGAGGGTGATGTCTACCTGGGCACCAGATTGAACGATTACTTTTATACCTTTGTACAAAACTAATGTTTAACGCAGGTAATATTGAAGTTAACAAAAAAAATTAGAAACACCGCCGTTCGGGTTCTTTTAAATGAATCCGAAGCCATCACCAAGATTTCTACCCTCCTAAATGAGGACTTTGAAAACTGTGTGTACCATCTCCTTCAATCCAAAGGTCGATTGGTGATCACTGGTGTGGGAAAAAGTGCATGGATAGCCAATAAACTGGTGGCCACGCTCAACTCCACCGGTACCCCGGCACTCTTCATGCATGCTGCTGACGCCATTCATGGGGACCTTGGAATGGTACAGCAAGACGATACGGTACTTTTTATTTCAAAATCTGGGAACACTGCTGAAATCAAGGTACTTATTCCTTTGGTAAAGCAACTTGGAGTCAAGGTAGTAGCCCTGGTATCCAACAGACAATCCTTCCTAGCAGAACATGCACACTTTGTGCTCAATGCTACGATCAACGAAGAGGCATGCCCTCATAATCTAACTCCCACTACGAGTACTACTGTCCACATGGCACTAGGGGATGCTTTGGCTATCTGCCTTTTAGAAGCTCGTGGGTTTACTTCCTCGGATTTTGCACGTTTCCATCCCGGAGGATCACTTGGGAAGCAGCTTTACCTGAAAGTAGGGGACTTACTCTCCAACAATCAATTGCCAACAGTGAAAGAAAATGCGAGTTTAGCAGCCGTTATTGTGGAGATTTCAAGCAAGCGATTGGGTGCTACAGCAGTGCTTGACGAGTCAGGAGATCTTAAAGGAATCATTACTGATGGAGATTTACGGCGAATGCTGCAAAAAACGCTTGCCATTCAGGAACTGCAAGCAAAGGATATCATGACTTTGAATCCCAAATCAATCGCAGTTGAAGACTATGCAACTGCAGCTTTTTCTTTAATGAAAATGCACAATATCACACAATTGGTTGCCTTAGATGGTAAGAAAATCGCTGGATTTGTGCATATTCATGACTTAATGAAAGAAGGTATTGTTTAAGCTTCCATGAAGGACCACCCTTACATTGTAATCATGGCCGGAGGGGTTGGTTCCCGATTTTGGCCCTACAGCAAAAGCAGCAAGCCCAAGCAGTTTTTGGATGTCTTAGGTACAGGGAGGACTCTCCTCCAAATGACTTTTGATCGATTTAGAGAAATAGCTCCAGCGGAACAATTTTATGTAGTCACCAATCAAGCACATGCCAGCCTTGTAAGCGAACAACTACCAGAGCTTCTTGATCACCAAATTCTAGCTGAGCCGTTACGGAAAAATACTGCCGCCTGTCTTGCCTACGCTGCCTATAAAATATCAAATTTGGATCCCGATGCCACCATAGTTGTGGCTCCCGCGGATCACCTGATTCTACAAGAGGGCAGGTTCCTTCAAACCTTGGTTACGGCAATTTCAGCCGCACAAGTGTATAATAGGCTGCTGACGATAGGGATCAAGCCCAACAGACCAGAAACGGGGTATGGCTACATTCAATACCTTCCCGATTCTGAATATTCTCAGGTTTTGAAAGTTAAAACCTTTACGGAAAAGCCCAATGCCAAACTTGCCTCTACCTTCTTGGAAAGTGGTGACTTCGTTTGGAATTCTGGCATGTTTGTTTGGAAGGCAGAAAGCCTAATTGAGGCTTTTAAGCAGTACATGCCAGACCTATCGGATGCATTTGAAGAAGGAAAATCACAATTCGGAACAAGTGCTGAGGAAGATTTTATAGCTACTACCTACACAACCTTAAAAAATATTTCCATTGACTATGGCATCATGGAAAAATCAGATCAAGTATTTGTAGTTCTAGGTGATTTTGGTTGGTCAGATATTGGTTCCTGGCAAAGTCTCCATGAACTTCGTAATAAGGATGAACAAAATAATGTCGTAGAAGCGAATGCGCTTTTGTATGAAACTGAAAATTGCTTCATCAAAACAGATAGCGACAAGCTCGTGGTCGTTCAAGGATTGGACCATTTCTTGGTCAATGAATCTGAAAATGTCCTGCTAATTTGTAAGCTAGATGCCGAAAATAAGTTTCGAGATTTTGTAGCTCAGGCAAAGAAAAAAGGAGAGGATTTCATTTGAAATCCTCTTTTATTATTTTTTGCGTTGGCGTATAGCCTCGTAGATCGCTATTCCAGCTGATACAGAAACGTTTAAACTTTCGATATTTCCTGCGAGAGGGATTTTAACTTGGTCATCTACCATGCCCATGATCTCTTGGGAAATTCCGTCTTCCTCTGAGCCCATGATGAGCGCAACTGGAGAAGCGAAGTCTCCCTCATACATAAGTTTTTCGGTTTTTTCTGTGATTGCGATTAGGGATAATCCCATTTTTTGTAAATCTCTGCAGGTATAAAATAAGTTTTTTACCCGCGCTACAGGAATGAAGTTCAAGGCTCCTGCCGAGGTTTTTACTGCATCTGAATTGATTTGAGCACTCCCTTTTTCTGGAATTACGATGGCATCTACACCTGCACATTCTGCAGTACGGGCGATTGCTCCAAAATTGCGTACGTCTGTCAAATGATCAAGCACTAAAATTAAGGGTGCTTTGCCCACAGCATAACATTGATCAATGACGTTGTCCAAAGAGGCATAGGCAATGGTGGACATCTGCGCAATCACGCCTTGGTGATTTTTGCGTGTGATGCGATTCAGCTTGGCATCAGGGACCCTCACTACTGGAATATTTTCAGCTTTGCAAAGCTGAAGTAACTCCTTGATGAGGTCGTTATTGAGTTCTTTTTGAACTAATACTTTGTCTATCTCTTTACCGGCATGGATGGATTCCATCACTGCTCGGGTTCCAAAAATAAAATCTTTGTCGAAGGCTCCTTTATCGATTAGAAAGCCATCCTTCCGCTTCTCCATTGTGAAATGTTTTTGAACCAAATCGGCTGGTAGGCCCTTGATCGGTTCAGGGTATAGAAATGTGGACTAAGAATTGTTTTAACCCGCGTAAAGGTAAACCTAATTTTGGAAGAGTCGTTTATCCCTGCATAGGACCAAACTTCCTGATCTTCAAAAAAATTAACTTCCTGAGGAGGGCCCATTACAATGTACACCATCCCTCTGTCTGTTTTCCAGCCTTCTTTAAAGTCGGTAAACAGAATATTGGAAAACTCTACCATCTTGAAGTAATTTCGGATAAGATCCTTAGCAACTTCTTCATTTCGAGTCAAATTAAGCCAATAGGCATCTAGAGCCTTTTTTTTGTCCTGAGCCAACAGTAGACTTTCATGTTCTTTTTTGGTTGAAATGTAGGTAACCATTTCTACCATTTCATTCCAATTTTTGACTTTAGGGAATGCCTCATGCACAGTTCGAAGTAACAAACCAGTAGAAGCGGTGCTGTCTGATTGGAAAAAATAATATCCCTCATCTGTAAGGGTTTTAGGAATATTAGACAAGAAATCACCCCGATTTTGTACCACTACTTCCTTTGGTACATCGGCAAGTCTGGTTTCCATGGGTGGGAAGGGAACCGCAAAAGTGCTTGGGTAAAAAAATGAAAATAGGGTAGGCCCCTTACTTGTCTTAAAGAGTATCGATTGGTCTTTGGTTAGGTAGCTTTGATCGAATGGAACCTCATTGGCATAGAAATAGCCAAAATCAGGTTGATCAAATACAAAGGATCCCTTCAAATCCAAATGGGTGGTGTAGGTATCTTTTTGTCGACTGTCCACCGCTTCAAAAAATGCAATTGCTGTTTCTTGTGAGGAAGGTATTTCTACACTAGTTTCGAAAAGCCAATGACGCTCCGTATCTCCCACCAATTGCTCAGTACTTAGCTTTATTTTTTTTTCTGATCGAATTTCTTCCTCATAGGAAGAAAGAAGCGTGTAACTGAATTGATAAGTATCCAATCGGGCATTTTCTTCTATTTTTTCCACTACAAACTGTAGTTTGAACGCCGTTTCGGAAAGCTTAATTGGAATGATTTTTTGCCCCAATCGAGCATAAATGGAATAACGAAGTGCCTGATCTGTGGAGCTTAGTGTTGTTTGTGCAACTGTGGTATGGGACAGAATAACTAAAAATAAGAATAAAGGCAGCAGCTTGAAGTACTTTTGATTCATTTGGTTTAGTTCTCAGGTTTTAAAAATTAGCCTTACTTTTGCCAAAATACTAAAATTTCTAATGGCTACCTATACAACGGAAATTGCGTCAGATAAGTTGATCAGCGACAATCCCATACATCAACGATTACTCAAGGCCTATATTGCTGCTAAACCCTGGATTTCTGGAAATTTGCTAGAAATCGGCTGTGGAGAAGGAAGAGGCGTGGAAGAATTGTTGCCACATGCCATCCAGTACTTAGGTTTGGATAAAATAGGTGAGGTAATTCAAACTTTGCAACAAAAATACCCAGGCGTTGAATTCAAGCAAGCGGTAATACCTCCGTTTGAAGGAATTGAGGATAACACCTACGATACCATTGTGAGCTTTCAGGTGATCGAACACATCTATGAGGACCGTCTTTTCCTCCAAGAAATCTACAGAATGCTGAAGCCAGGGGGGAAGGCCATTATTTCTACTCCAAATAGCAGCCATACGCTCTCTCGAAACCCATGGCATGAGCGAGAATACATCCCACAGCAATTGATTGACTTGGCTCAACCGATTTTTGATAGGATCGAAGCAAAAGGAATAGGGGGAAATGGAAAGGTTTGGGCATACCATGAGGCCAATCGTAAGTCTGTACAAAAAATCATGCGTTTTGATGTTCTGGATTTGCAGCATAAACTGCCTAATTCAGTGCTCAGATGGCCCTATGAATTCTTAAACCGATTCAATAGGAATCGACTGCATCGGATGCAAGGAGCTGCAGTAGTAGCTATTTCTCATGAGGATTACCTTGTGGTGGAGGATCCAAAGGAAGGTCTGGACTTATTTTACATCCTCTGGAAAAAATAATTTCAAACAGACAACAGTCCACGGTCTACCGCTCATTTTCTTAAACTTTAACCATTATTCTCTTTGGTTATTGGTTTTAAAGTGAATAAACAAAATTCAACTTGTGCGAGTAGGAAAGGAGCTAAATGAAATAAGGCCAGCAGAATTAGTTCTGCTGGCCTTATTTATAAAATCTCACTTAAGAACTACTAGTATAATTAAAATAGGGTTGAAGTTCAATTTACTGAGCCGTGGACTCTGGTCTGTTAGCCGTTGACCTGTTGATTACCTTCTTCGGATGGTACTTGGATCCTCACTTTCTTTTCCAATCAGGCTTTCCAACCTTTTTTTCAGTTCAATTGACTTTTCTGTGTAGCCACGTTCTTCCAGTAATGGAATAAAAAACTTTACCATCTCGATCGATACCAACAGTTCTCTATCGTAGCCAAGATCATTCTTGGTGTAGAACGTGATCATTTCAAGGGAGCGTTTTGAAATTTTATCTACGATCTCCATCGCTTTTTCATCTTCACCGACCTCAAAGAACAAGGAAACAGATTGGCCACTGCTCAGGTCATAGGGGACGGCTTTGTCAGGAATTGTTTCCAGACCAAAATTCAAAAGTTTAGCAGCATCTTCAAGATTATCCTCTTCAATCAGAGCAAGGGCTATGGAATTGAGTGCGCTACGATGGTTGGAAGTAAATCTGCGGTATTCCTCATCCAAGTACACATTGGAATCATTCATACCTCTGAAGGCAAATTTCTCCATAAAATTTTTCATTGCCAGTTTGGTGTTCACCAATTCCTCTCGGATTGTGTCTGGCTTCCGAATCGGGAGTAGTCGGTAGGTCAATCCTTCCATAACCACATGCTCCTCTAAGTTTAACCCTAATGTAGACAAGGAGGTATTGTTGAAATAAATCGGGCGTTCCCAATTATTATTTACGATCAAATCAAGTAGCATTAGGGTTCCTTTGGTGACATAATTACCTCCGACTTGTAAGTTCATTTGCGGCACAAACAGGTCCTTGAATTGAGGGGGTACAATTTCATCGTTTGCTAGGAAGCTGCTGTCTACATCTAAAATTAAATTTCGGGAAGGAACCATGTTAATCACAGTTTTTCCTGAGGTTTTCATTTGGAGTAATTCGGAGCCACTGTTGATTAACTTAAGATACTCACGTGCAGAAATAGCATCTAGTCCTTCTTTTTCCATCACGTAGATGACATCGTTGGTACCTTTTTGATAGCGCTGAGGTGCCAGAGAGAAGGGCAATGCTTTGGATTCATTGACCTGTCGGGTCATCTGTTCCACATACCAGTCAGTATCAAAATAGCTTAAAACAATCACGCGAACATCCGTGCGGAAGTTTTCCACCTCCTGCACATACCAGAGCGGGAAGGTATCGTTATCACCTCCTGTAAATAGGATGGCATTTGGAGCACACGAAGCCAAGAAATTTCGAGCGGCATCCACGGAAAAATACCTGCCTTTTCGGTTGTGATCGTCCCAATTTTCAGATGCCATCAAACCAGCAACTGGTAAGGTCAATAGGGTCGCTGCTATTCCAGCAGTACTCAGATTTTTAGTAAACTTATTTAAGCCATGCGCAAGGGCAAGAGTACCCAATCCAATCCAAATGGCAAAGGCATAGAAGCTACCTACATAAATGTAATCGCGCTCTCTAGGTTCAATCGGAGGGGAGTTGAGGTAGAGTACCAATACCACGCCCATCATCAAGAAAAGCATGAGATTGACATAGAAGTACTTTTGATCTTTCTTCGCTTGGAAGAAAAAGCCTGCCAATCCCAAAATCAAAGGAAGCATGAGGTAGTTATTGTGTGCCTTGTTATCGGTGATGTATTCCGGATACTTGTCCGATAACGCATCAGCAATTCCTAGCCAATTCGCGTCTGAAAAGTCACTTTCTCTACCTGAGAAGTTCCACAGGAAGTAACGCCAATACATGTGTCCCAGCTGGTGGCTAAACATGAAATACAGGTTATCCCCGAACGTGGGTTCCTGATCTTCTTTCAAACCCAATTTGGCTCGATAGATCCGCTTATGACTCTCTTGTGTGGAGTAAATTCGTGGGAGAATTGTAGTTTTTTCGGGATCGTAGGTATTTTTTAAATCGTAATCTACAATCTCATAGGAATCCTTACCCTTCATGTAGATGGGATCTCCTTCTTCTTGATCAGTCAAAGTGGCGGTAAAGTATTGCCCATGAAGGAGGGGTCGGTAGCCGTATTGTTCTCGCTTCAAGTAGGAGACGTAGCTGATAATGTCCTTTGGCGCATTTTCATTGATGATGGGGTTTTGATTTGAACGCACTACGATCAAAGCGTAGCTCCCATAACCTATAAGAATAAAAGTAAGGGAAAGTAAAATGGTGTTGAAAACTGCCATATCGCGCTGGATGGAAATACGGAACGCAATCACCAAGGCACTGATAAAAAGTAAGGCAAAAAACACGATTCCAGATCCAAAGGGTAATCCCATGGAATTGACCATCCAGATTTCCATGGCCCCTGCAAGACTTGGGAGACCAGGAATGATCAAGTTATTGATGATGATGAGGGCGATTCCACCCAAGAACATTGCAAAAAAGGCTCCTTTTAAACTTGGTTTTTGATACTTCTTGAAGTAATAAATCAATGCAAGTGCAGGAAGAGTCACCAAGTTGAGCAAGTGAACCCCAATGGAGAGGCCTATTAAATAGGCGATAAATACCATCCACCTGTTTTCCTCTTTAGGGTCTTTGATTACATTCCACTTCAAAAACGCCCAAATAACAATGGCGGTAAAGAAGGAAGACATGGCATATACTTCAGCCTCTACTGCAGAAAACCAAAAGCTATCCGAAAAGGTGTATACTAGAGCTCCCACCGTACCCGCGCCCATTATGGAGATAGTTTGTCCTTTGGTTTCTTTTCCCTCGACTACCGAAAAGAGGCGCTTACCCATCAAGGTGATGGACCAAAATAGGAAAAGGATGGTGAAGCCAGCGAAGAGTGCGCTACCAATATTCATCCAATAGGCCACCTGCAAGGGGTCGCCCATTGCTAAGAATCCAAACATGCGGTATACCAACAGCATAAAGGGTGCACCTGGAGGATGGGGAACTTGCAGTTTGTAGGATACGGCAATGAATTCGCCTGGATCCCAAAAACTAGCTGTTTGCTCGACAGTAATAATGTATACGAGCGTGGAGATGGCAAAAGTAAGCCAACCGCTGAGGTTGTTGATTTGCTTGTAAGTGAGCATTAATTCGTTCAATTAGAGCTACGAAACTATGAAATTTTAGACCAACTCGAGAATTTTTGAAATTTTTAACCTTTCTAAATCAAGCCTAGCTAGTCTTGTGACAAAGATTACCGTGAATTGGGGAGGTGGAGTGGTAGATTTGTAGGGTAATTTGAATATTAAACCACTATTTGCCCGAGCACCTTGCCGTAAGTTCAAAAATGAGAACTATTCAATCGTATCAGACAATTTTTGGGTTTATATCAATCAAAAGATAAATCCTAGTTATTTTGGAAGTAAAATAAAACTAGTAAACCTATACAGAACCTATGAATCAATTTATTGGATGGATTTCTCAATCCTGGCCTTGGTATGTTGCAGGCCCTATGATTGGACTCACCGTGCCTGCGCTCCTCATCCTAGGGAATAAGGCCTTTGGAATCTCCTCTTCCTTGCGTCACATCTGTGCTGCATGTATTCCAGCTGGAATACCTTTTTTTACTTACGACTGGAAGAAGGAAATCTGGAATCTCCTATTTGTTCTTGGAACGGCCGTAGGTGGCTTTATCGCAATGAATTTCCTTGCTAATCCAGAGACGATTGTCATTGCAGATGCTACTCAGGAAGATTTGAAAGCCTTAGGGCTTACAAATTTTTCAGATTTAATGCCACTAGAAATTTTTAACTGGGATATTGCCTTTACAGGTAAGGGAATTTTATTCTTTGTGATTGGAGGCTTTTTAGTAGGATTTGGAACGCGCTATGCAGGAGGCTGTACTTCAGGCCATGCGATTATGGGGATTAGTTCCTTGCAGTGGCCTTCCCTGGTGGCTACGATTTTCTTTATGGTCGGTGGCTTTTTTATGACTCATGTCTTGTTAGCGCCACTTATGAGATTAGTTGGATTTTAATCACCAGAACTTATGTCAAACACTACAGATAAAATGGGTTCTATCGCTGATCCAAACTGCGTAGCACCTAATTCCAGCACAACTAAAGACAGAGGCCTAGCCTTGTTGAAATATGTACTTATTGGGACTGTCTTCGGAATTGTTTTTGTAAAAGCAGAAATTATATCCTGGTTCCGAATTCAAGAGATGTTTCGTCTCCAGTCCTTTCACATGTTCGGGGTCATTGGATCCGCAATTGTAACAGGTATTATTTCAATTCAGTTGATCAAGCGGTTCAATATTAAATCCATTCAGGGAGAAGCAATAGTCATTCCAACTAAAGAATTTAAAATAGGCCAAGTGATTGGTGGTTTTATTTTTGGGCTAGGATGGGCAATCACTGGCGCTTGCCCTGGGCCTTTGTTTGCACAGATTGGAAGTGGCTATACCGTTGTCTTGGTGACCTTGGTGGCCGCCCTGGCGGGAACTTGGGTGTATGGAAGGTTTGAAAAATATTTTCCCAATTGAAACTATTTTTGCATTGAAAAAATCTTGTTGAAAAGGCGTCATCTTGATAAATGGGCGACACTTTTTAGTTAAAGACCTTTTTGACGATAAATCGGATAAACACGATTATGGTGATTACGATACTCCCTACAATGATAAATTCCATCGGCTTAAAACTTTATTCATTAACTGCCAGATCCCAAGAATAGTTTGTTCTATGAGTGGTATCCTTATCGCTTTCCCTTACTTTCTGTTTACCTTTAACCTGTTTTGTTGTAGACTTATCACATGAATTACCTTTCCCAACGTAGGGTTGCTTTAGGAGCACTTTTTTTCTTTATGGGAATTTGCTTTGCCAGCTGGGCAGCACGCATCCCAGATATTCAAAGTAAGTTTCAGCTATCTGAAGGGCAGCTTGGTACGCTTTTGCTTTGTTTACCTATTGGTTCTATGGCAGGATTACCCATTGCAGGTTGGTCTGTTCATCATTACGGAAGTCGAATTGTTATTTTGATTTGCAGTTTTGCCTATGCCTTTACTTTACCCTTGATAGGCCTTGCACCTAATCCTTGGGTGATAGTTCCTGTGCTGATGATTTTTGGTATGCTGGGTAACATCCTGAATATTTCACTCAATACACAGGCATTGGGATTAGAAGATCAGCTAGGTAAAAGTATTTTAGCCTCTTTTCACGGCCTATGGAGCATGGCAGGATTTTCTGGAGCAGGCATTGGTGCTGGAATGATTTTCCTTCAATTTTCACCAGCTGCACACTATGGAGTGGTGACGCTGTTATCGGTGGTGATTATTTTTTTTACTCAAAAATACGTTCTCAATGACAAGAAGAAGGAAGACGCAACAGGAGGCCTAGTTCTAAAAAAACCAGATCAGCTACTTCTAAGGATAGGAGTGATTTCCTTTTTGGGGATGATGGCAGAAGGCTGCATGTTTGATTGGAGTGGTGTTTATTTTAAAAAAATTGTGGAGGCTAAGCCTGAATTTGTTTCCTTAGGTTATGTCTGCTTTATGGGGGCAATGGCCTCTGGAAGATTTTTAACTGACAAAGCAAGCAATCGGTATGGAAAGATCCCAGTGCTTCAACTTAGTGGCATCCTTATTTTTCTAGGATTACTTTTGGCAGTATTTTTTCCTAATTTATATACCGCAGCTTTTGGATTTTTATTGGTAGGATTTGGTGTAGCATCTATTGTGCCGGTTTCTTACGGTATTGCCGGAAGATCAAAGTTGTATTCACCCAGTGTTGCTTTAGCAATGGTTTCAACGCTCTCATTTTTCGGATTTTTGGTGGGACCACCATTGATTGGATTTATAGCCGAAATCCTGAATTTAAAAGCGTCATTTGCACTAATTGCGATTAATGGACTAGGTATTCTGTTGCTCACTAGTTTTAGTAAAAATGTTTTTCATGCTCAAGAAAACTCGGTAGATGCATGAGTTTGCCTGAGAATTTTCAGTTTGAAAAGGCATTTGAAGTTGGAGCTTTTCAAGTTCATCCCCATGGAGACATGCGTCTCTCCTGTTTGGCAGATTTATTTCAAGAGATTGCTTGGAAGCATGCTGATTCTGAAGGTTTTGGAAGATCCTTATTGGAGCAAAAGTTGATGTGGGCGCTTTCAAGAATTGAAATTAGGGTGAACCAATTTCCTCGTTGGGGTGATCGCCTTCGGATTTTCACTGGAGGGAGAGGACAAGCTGGTGTTTTTGCTTTTCGAGAGTTTTTGGTTTGGAATGAACAGGAAGAAGTGGTTGCCCGTGCAATGTCCTCCTGGTTATTGGTGCATATTGAGAAAAAGAGGATTTTAAAGCCTGATTCTGTGTTGCCCAGTACCCTTTTCAATCCCCTGGATTCTCCAAGTTGGCAACCCGTCAAGTTGGAGTCTTCAGGTCAAATACAGGATATTAAATCAATACAGGTGCAGCATTCGGACTTGGACCTTTACAATCATGTAAACCATACGAGTTACATCCGTTGGATAGAAAATAGGGTTGCAGTACAGGGATTGTTTCCCTCACAAATTGCTATAAATTACCTAGCAGAATGCAAAGGTGGGGATGAAGTTAGTTTAACAGTTTTAGGTGCAGAATCTTCTCCTTATTTACAAGGTAGGGTACAGGGTAAACTGGTCTTTGAGGCACAGGTTTCAAAATTGTAGTGCAATTTATTTGCTAGGGTTCGGTACCCAACAAAAAAAGGGGAGACTTTTAATTGAACCTGTCACGCTGTTAAGGCAATTAGCTGTGCACAAGCTGAATCAAAGTTTTCAGGTTCTATCTTGATCCTAGCGGATTTTCACCTACATTTTTTAATTTGTAAAAGATTGAGTGATAGGAGTTACAAGAAATGAAGTTCAGGATAGCGCAACTTTGTATTTTACTAGAATAACCTAATTTAGATGAGGCAGCAATTTGTTAAGCTAATATCCCTAGTTGTAGCCCTGCTTGGACTTTCTACTGCGTTAGTGTTGGCGCTTGGGTTTGTGTTTTTTTTATCGTTTTCTGGGGTACAGTTACCAAGCCTTACAGAAGGTCTGCAGGCTAATCCAGTGGAGGCTGTTGAAATCCCTGTGGTGAAGGCATTGATTGATCCAGCCTCCGTATGGAAAGCATCTGATTGGTCAGTTATGGATAAGGAGCCCAATGCGGATGAGCTGAACTATGGGAAGGAATTGGTAGCAAATACTGCAGAATACCTGGGCCCAAAGGGTAAGGTAAAAGCCATTTCAAATGGAATGAACTGCCAAAATTGCCATTTACAAGCAGGAACAGCTCCTTTTGGGAACAATTACAGTGCTGTAGCTGCTACTTATCCAAAATTCAGAGCGAGGTCTGGAACTGAAGAAGATATACAGAAGCGAATCAATGATTGTTTTGAACGCAGTCTCAACGGCAAACCATTAGCTAAAGATTCCAAAGAGATGAAAGCCATGGTAGCCTATATCAATTGGGTAGGGAAGGAGGTTCCAAAGGGTGAAGTACCCATAGGATCTGGGCTCTATGAAGTACCACTTTTGGATCGCGCAGCAGACCCAATAAAGGGAAAGCTAGTGTATGGTAAACAATGTGCAAGTTGCCACCAGGCTGATGGAAGAGGAGTATCCAAACCAGATGGCTCTGGCTATGTTTATCCACCGCTATGGGGAGAGAACAGCTACAATCATGGGGCCGGTTTGTATCGCCTATCCCGATTTGCAGGATATGTAAAGGCAAACATGCCTTTGGGTGCTACATTTAAGCAGCCTATTTTGAGCGATGAGGAGTCTTGGGATCTTGCTGCTTATGTCAATAGCATGGAGCGACCCGCGAAAGACCTTTCAAAGGATTGGCCAGATATTTCAAAGAAGCCCATCGACCATCCCTTCGGGCCATTTACTGACGGATTTACAGAGGAGCAACATAAATTTGGACCTTTCAAACCCATAAAGGCTGCAAAAGCTACCCCCAATTGAGATTTTTTTGATTTAATGTTGAAGAAGCTCTACTATTTTTCGAAATACGAGTTTGCTAGTATCATTGTAAAGAACCTTTTGGAGCTATTTTTGGCAGCTTTTATTTTTGATTTGAATGTTAGAGTTGATTGAGTACACTTGTAGGGTCTTTCCTAAATTTTATCAGAGGTTTAGGCTTCGAGCCTACACGAAAGCGTAGATGCGAATTGAATTAAATACCCAATCAAATCATTCTTTTTGGCTTTAGATATCTGTAGGCAGAAGAGACCTTACAAAGAATTGATTCCTTCAAAATGTACTTGAAAGCAGTTATCTGGGGGTGCTTCCATTTTAAAAAATTAGGAATTCTCGTTTTCTCCCCCTAATTTTAGGGATTGAAAAAATGTTTTCGATACTTGTCACCAAGTTTAGCATCGGCGATTCACCTGCCACAAGTAGCAAATCAAGAGTTCTCCAACACAGGTTTTACTTCTTTTTCTTCTACTTTTTTAATTCAACAGAAGTCATTCTTTTTGAGTTAAAACCTGCAGCCATCATCCTTTATAGAACTCAGATTTACTAGTTTCACCCAAACTACCTTATTATTAAAACGATTCGATTTTCTGATTCATCTCTTTCTGAATTTTCAACCACACTTAGAAGCAGAGTCAACACTTATTTTACTTCTACTCAGCAGACTAAGTTTGCAAACAATGAAATGAAGTTCAAGACAGTGGTGATGTTGTGTTTGTACTTCGTTCCTATTCTACTACTTTCCGTGGGCATATTGGATCAAACCTGGCAGCTTTACATTTGCTATATGATCAGTAGCTTTGGAATGGCAGGTATTGGTATGGGAGTCATGCATGATGCAATCCATGGGACTTATTCTCAAAATCCAAAAATCAATAAATTACTTGGGTACACGCTCAATTTAGTTGGAGCTAATGCAACAGTTTGGAAAGTACAGCATAATGTATTGCATCACTCCTACACCAATATTGCTGAAGGAGACGATGATATCAATGCTCCTTTTTTCCTTCGATTCTCTCCTCATGCACCCAAAAATAAAATACATGCCTTTCAGCATTGGTATACTTGGATCTTTTATGGTTTATCAACGGTTTCTTGGGTAACGTCTAAAGATTTCATCCGTTTTGATCGGTATTACAAGATGGGATTGTTTAAAGGGGAGAATGTATACCGCAATACAGTACTAAAGATTATTGCTTGGAAATTAGTTTACTATGCAATTATTCTTGGCTTACCTATTTTGTTTTCTCCATTCGGGATTGGTCAAATTTTTCTCGGATTTCTATTGCTTCATTTTATTACTGGTCTCAGCATCTCATTGGTGTTTCAGACTGCTCATATTATGCCCGAAGTTTCTTTTCCTCAGGCAAATGAAAATGGAGTGGTAGAAGGAGAGCGAATGCTGCATCAATTAGCTACTACCTCAAATTATTCAGAGAAAAGTCCTTTTTTTTCTTGGATGATTGGTGGGTTAAATTACCAGATTGAACATCATTTATTTCCAGATATCTGTCACGTACACTACCAAAAAATTGCTCCTATTGTAAAAGCAACAGCAGCAGAATTCAACATACCTTATTACACAAAAAAGACATTTTTTGATGCATTGAAGGCCCATGCGAAAATGCTTTACCACCTAGGTAATGTGGAAATGCAGCCTGTCAAAGTTTAAATCCAACTGATGAATAACTCTACAAGAAAAAATACCAAACCTGCACCAGCTACTCGCGGAGGAAATCAGGACCGCAGAACGGTAAAAAAGAAGGAATCTACTTTAGATCCCCGTCTATTTGTTAAAAAAGCCCAACCCAGTGGACAAGAAGGCTTCCGTACGGAAAAGACCTTTGCAGATCTTGGTTTGACTGCTAAGTTGCTTCAAAATATCCTAGCAAAAGGATACCAGACGCTGACTAACATTCAGGAGCAATCCATTCTGCCTCTCCTCCAAGGGAGAGATATGATGGCGATTTCAAAGACAGGGTCAGGAAAAACTGCCGCCTTCTTGATTCCTATCATTGAACATGCGCTGAAGGATCCTAGCAACTACACTGCCTTGGTGGTAACACCGACGAGAGAGCTGGCCTTACAGATAGAAGAAGAATTTAAGTCGCTTACACTAGGTATGTCGCTATACTCTGCCACTTTTATCGGGGGAACCAATATCAATTCTGATCACCAAAAATTGCAGCGCAAACTTCAAGTGATTGTAGGTACTCCAGGAAGGCTTTTAGACCTTTCAGACCGTCGTGAATTAGATCTCAGGAAAGTAAATACCCTTGTTTTAGATGAGTTTGACCGGATGTTGGATATGGGCTTTGTCCTAGATGTTAATAAACTGGTCAATCGAATCGGAAAAAGAAATCAAACACTCTTGTTTTCAGCGACACTGGAGCCAGGGCAAAAGAAATTGATTGATGGCCTACTTTCTAATCCTTTAGAGGTGAAAGTTGCTGGAGGGGGCTCAACCAATGAAAATATTGAGCAGCAGACGATTCGTGTTCTGGAAGGACAAGATAAGTTTGATGTACTAGCTGAATTGTTCGAAAACCCAGAATTAGAAAAAGTAATTTTATTTACTGAAACTAAAAGGCTAGCGGATCGTTTAGCTAAAAAGTTAGTACAAGCCGGTATCAATGCCGGTCAAATCCACGGAGATAAGTCCCAGAATTTTCGAAATAGAATGATCGATGAATTCAAGAGTGGGGACATCCGCGTATTGGTGGCGACTGACGTTGCGGCCAGAGGGATCGATGTAGCTGATGTGAGCCATGTGATCAATTATCAGCTACCGATGACAATGGATGCTTATATCCATCGAATCGGAAGAACTGGCAGAGCCGGTAAAGTAGGTTATGCCATCACATTTGTAAACTAAACCACTTGCATGTCAAAAAATCAAAACACATTTATCAAAAAACAGAAGGCGGAACTAAAAAAGAGAAAGCAGAAAGATAAAATGGAGAAGAAACTTGAGCGAAAAGGACAACCAAAAGATGGAAGTCTTGACAACATGATCGCTTATGTGGATGAATTCGGTAACATCTCTGATACTCCTCCAGAACCGCCAGTAGAAAAAAAAATTAGTTTAAATCAGTCCAATCAAAATCGAGTAAAAACAAATCAAAATTTCAAAAATCATGAATGAAGGAACAGTAAAATTCTTTAACACAACCAAAGGCTTTGGATTCATCACCCCATCTGATAACAGTGAGGACGTATTCGTTCACCACACAGGTTTGGTTCACGAGATTCGTGAAAATGACAAAGTAGTGTACGAATTGGTACAAGGTAAGAAAGGCATCAATGCCGTAAATGTGAAAGTGGTTAAGTAATACCACCTTCCCTTGCTTAAAATCCCCAGGTGATCAGTCGCTTGGGGATTTTTTTGTATACCGCTCGTAACAAATAGTTGCTTTTAAAATAGGGTTGATAGTAATAAAACATCCTATGGACCACAGCGCTCAAATTATTCAAAAAAATCCTTAGGGAGCTTGATTTATTTCTTGGTTGACTTATAAAATTGCGGCCAATCCTATTTATTTTTCAATTCAGAAGTTTTAGCTTTAACATCTTCTAACCTTAGTTTTGAACTGAGTTGTCCTAGTTACTTTGCTTCTCTTAATCCTTCCTATCCCATGAAAAATAGCTTGATTTACCTCATTTCTTTACTACTTCTACTTTCTTGTGCTCCTAAAGAAAAGGAAGCGGAACCACTTTCGAGTACTAGTCCAGAAATAAATCAAAATAATCCAACTATGCCAGATTCCGTCCTTCGCCATGTAGTCCTTTTTGCATTTAAAGCAACTTCCTCTCAGCAAGATATCGATGGGATAGTAGCTGCGTTTAAAGCTTTGTCTTCAAAAATTTCTGAAATCAAAGGCTTTGAATGGGGGATAAACTCTAGCCCAGAAGGACTCAATCAAGGATTAACGCATGCCTTTACCGTAACTTTTCACTCGGATGCGGACCGTGATACCTATATCCCACATCCCGCACATCAGGAATTCGTGGGACTCTTGGGTCCACATTTGGATAAGGTAACCGTAATTGATTATTGGACAAAGGAGTAACATGCCTTACTGCCGAAGGCAGGCAATCCATTTACCTCTTTTTTCTTCAAACCAATTGCATTGTTGACAAGTTGATACGTATGCAGTATGCACTACTACCCCTCGAAACCAACAATCTCCTTCCTTTTTTAGGTGAGGTTTATTTCTATTCCGATTTTTTTTCTTTAGAAGAAGCCGATCTTTATTTCAAGTTGCTTCAAGAGGAATTAGTGTGGCAGCAGGAGGCTATCTGGATGTTTGGTAAGAAAGTCCTTCAGCCACGTCTTACAGCGCTCTATGGGGATCCTAAGGTGCCTTATGGGTATTCTGGGATTTCAATGCAACCCTTACCATTTACGAAGATATTGGAGACAATTAAGCAACGATTGCAGGACTATACGCAACATGAATTCACGCACGTGCTCTGCAATTATTACCGAGACGGTCAAGACAGTATGGGGTGGCATCGAGACAATGAAACAGTTTTAGGGCAAAACCCAAAAATAGCCTCGCTCACCTTTGGGGCTAGCCGATCTTTTCAAATGCGGCCATATACCGAAAAGGAACCTAAATTAAAATTGGAACTTTCCCACGGTAGCTTGTTGCTAATGGAGGGAGCAAGTCAGCATCATTGGGAACACCAGCTCCCCAAAACTAAAAAAGTACAACAACCTCGAATCAACCTTACTTTCCGGAAGTTACTGGGTTAGCAATTTGATGAATGTAATTTAGTTTGGTTTATACTTGGTGTAAATCAATCCACTACCCAAAGGTAATCTTTGTAGCCTTCAGCCTCCATTTGGGATTTGGGGATAAACTTCATGGCAGCGGAATTCATGCAGTAGCGCAATCCCGTAGGTGCTGGACCATCATTGAACACATGTCCTAAATGTGAGTTTCCTAGTTTACTCCGCACTTCTACCCGCATCATGCCTAGGGTTTTGTCAATGGGCTTGTCAATGATCCGCGCATCGATAGGCTTTGTAAAACTAGGCCATCCCGAGCCTGATTCATACTTGTCCTTAGAGCTAAAAAGTGGAGCCCCAGTTACCAAACAGACATAAATACCTTCCTCCTTATTGCCATTGTATTCATTGTTGAAGGCAAATTCAGTAGCTCCTTCCATGGTGACTTCGTATTGGAGTTCATTCAATTTATTTTTTAAGTCTCCTTTAGATGGCGAAGGATATTTTTTAGCAGAAAGCTCAGGCCAATGTTTTTGAATGAATGCATCTCTACCTGATCCTTTCCGGTAAGCATAATAGTCTTGAGGGCTCTTTTTGTAGTAATCTTGGTGATATTCCTCAGCTGGATAAAAATTGGTATACTTGATGATGGGTGTGGCAACAGGCTTGGTGAAACGTTTGGACTGATCTAGAAGCTTTTTACTTTCTTCCGCAACCTTTTTTTGTTGGTCATTGTGAAAGAAAATTGCAGATTCATATTGAGTACCCCGATCAAAAAAGGAGCCACCTACATCTGTAGGGTCGTAGGTCTGCCAGAAAATATCGACCAATTCAGCATAACTAATCACTTCTGGGTCGAAGGTAATCTGAACAGACTCCCTATGGGAAGTTTTGCCTCCAGCCACTTCGCCGTAGGTAGGGTTCTTTTCTTTTCCACCAGAATAGCCAGAAACGACAGATATCACCCCATCTAGGCCTTCAAAAGGGGCTTCTACACACCAAAAGCAACCTCCAGCAAAGGTGGCCACTTGCTGAGATGCAGAGAAGATTTCTTGGGGATTCTCCGATTCTTCTGAAGTATTCTTGAATTCGGTAGGAGTAGAACTTCCAGTACAAGCAAGGAGAAGGGATGCAATCAGTGCGATCATGGGATAGCTAAATTTTGTTTTGAGTATCATTTGCAATGTGGTTCGCATAACGGATTGAACTGTAGTTAGCGGTTACGAATTAAACTCCGAATCCAGCCTGTCTGTTTCAAATTTAGGGAATTAATTGGGAGGGAATTCTACATGAACAAAGAAACCTGATTCTCTTTTTTTGTTTGGGCTGTGTTTTTTTGAAGAAAAAAAGTAAATAATTAAATAACACTTTTAGATTTGTATACACCAGTTTTTTTTAGCCTACTATGAATTTATCTGTTCGAATTCTTTCCTTATTTATTTCAATCTCACTGCTATACTTTTTGCCTGTGAGCAAGTTGCAAGCCCAAGAGGAAGGCTTTATTTCCCTATTCGATGGCAAGAGCTTATCTGGATGGGTAGGAAACAAAAATTCATACTTGGTCAAAGATGGATTGATCGTCATTGAACCCCAAGGTGGGGGAGGTGGAAATTTATACACCGAAAAGGAATATGGAAATTTTGTACTGCGATTTGAGTTTCAATTGACTCCTGGAGCCAACAATGGATTGGGAATTCATACACCCCTAGAAGGGGATGCAGCCTATGTGGGCAAAGAATTACAGATCTTGGACAATGAAGCAGAAAAATATGCAAACCTACAGCCGTACCAATACCATGGGTCGGTCTATGGGGTAATATCTGCCAAACGGGGTTATTTACGTCCTATGGGAGAGTGGAATCAGCAAGAGGTACGCGTCCAGCATCCCTACGTCACCGTTGTACTCAATGGGGAAGTGATTTTGGAAGGCAATTACCTTGAATCCAGCAAAAACGGTACGTTAGACAAAAAAGAACATCCTGGACTCCAAAGAAGTCGAGGGCATATTGGATTTTTGGGCCATGGTGATGTGGTCCGTTTTCGAAATATAAAAATCAAAGAATTACATTAAACCCATGAATGCCTCATTTGAATATGAAAAAAGACTATCAAGTAATCGACCGTAGAAATTTTATTAAGAAGTCGGCTTTAGGTATTGCTGGCTTATCCTTGGCTCCTGCACTACTAGCCAAAGTAACTGCCAATGGCAAACTCAGAACCGTTCACATCGGTTTGGGTGGAATGGGAATGGAGGATTTGCGCGCCATTTCCAGCCATGCCATGGTAGAAGTAGTGGGGCTCTGCGATGTAGATTCGAATGCCTTGAGTAATGCAACTGCTCTTTTTCCTAAGGCAAAAACCTACTCGGATTACCGCTTGCTATTGAGTGAAATGGAAAATCAGTTTGAGGCGGTCGTGGTGTCTACACCAGATCATACTCATGCTCCAGCCTCTTTGATGGCTATGGAGATGAATAAGGCCGTCTATTGTCAAAAACCGCTCACCCACCATGTGACAGAAGCTAGAGCAATGAAAAATCTGGCTGAAAAAAAGAATTTAGTCACCCAGATGGGAATTCAGGTACATTCTTTTTACGATTACAAGCTAGCTACGCTTCTTATCCAATCTGGGATCATCGGAAAGGTACATACTGTTCGTGCTTGGTCTCCCAAAAACTGGGGATATGATGGACAAGAACCTAAAGGTAGCGATCCGATTCCGAGCAATCTGAATTGGAACTTGTGGTTGGGGACAGCTCCTGAGCGGAATTTTAAGGAGGGGGTCTATCATCCTGGCAACTGGAGAAAATTGTTGGATTATGGATGTGGTACACTTGGAGACATGGGGGTGCATATTTTTGATACTCCCTACAATGCACTTCAGTTAGACGTGCCACGAACCATTGTCAACATCTGCAGAAAACCTACGGGTTTTGGATTTCCAGAGAATAATATTGTGACTTATGAATTCCCTGCTACACCTTACACCACCGATACTTTGAAGTGGGTTTGGTACGATGGAGTAGGAGCTCCTGACCAGCATGAGGATTTGGTGCTTCCCAATGGAGATAAACTTCCAGATCAGGGCGCCATGTTTCTAGGTGAAAAAGGGCGTCTTTTATTACCACACTTTCAGCAGCTTCCTCGATGGATTGTGGATGGAAAATACAAGAAGTTTGATGTAACTCCATTCAACCTGGGAGCTCCAGTGAAAGATTATGTAGGAGAAAGCAAGAAGCATTACCATCAATTCGTAGATGCCTGTTTGGGTAAAGGAGAATGTAGCGCACCTTTTTCCTATTCAGCGCGCCTAACTGAGACGATTCTTCTAGGGGTGATTGCAGGTCGTTTTCCAAACGAAACCCTTCACTGGAACAGTAAAAAAGCAAAATTTGCGGAGCGAAAAGCAAATAAATTTCTCGATGGGAAGTATCGTAAATTCTAAATTTTAGATCTCGAAAGGGGGATTTACCTCTTTCGAGAATTTTTTAATGTACTATTTTTTAAGATAAACTTTGGGTGAAGTTTACACTGCTAAGTATTTAATTTTTTTAACTATGCCAACAGAAAATCGCTATTGTCAATGCTGTGCACAAGTCCTTTATGGTAGATTGGATAAGAAATTTTGTGACGATGGTTGTAGAAATAACTATAACAACCAGCAAAATTCAGTTCAAAATAAAGAGATACGAATCATCAACCGCGTTTTGAAGCGTAACAGGGCCATCCTGCTTAAATTACTCGAATTAGGAAATAAACCAACGAAGATTGACAGAGAATTCTTGTTGCTCGAGGGTTTTAATTTTCGGTACATGACCCAACAAGGAATAAGTCCAGACGGGCAAACTTATCAGATTTGCTATGATGTAGGACTGATTTCAAAACAGAATATGGAATACCTGATTGTACTTGCAAAGGACGTAGCTTATTGAATCAGTATCAATTTTGCTTGGTAAGGACTTCTTCGAATAGTTTATCGGTGACTACGGCAATGGCGCCTCGTAGTCCTACCTCTGTTCCCAATTGGTACAGTTCAATCTTGGTTTTCTCTCTTGATTTTGCCATGCTATACACATTCAATGCCTGTTGAATTGGAGTCAAAATATAATGATTGGCTTCAGCAACCACACCTCCAAGGATGATAAGTTCAGGGTTGAGGAGCTGAATTAGCATGGAAATTCCCCTTCCCAGGTTTAGGCCTACCTCAGACAAGATGGTGATGGCACGTTGATCCCCTTCTTGGGCGGCACGCACCACAAGATTGGGATCGAGTGGTCCTTTGTAGGCTTTGGCCATTCGCGCTAGGATACTGTCCTTGTCGAGCAAGAGTGCTTCTTCAGCCATACGGACGATGGAAGTACCCGAGGCGACAGCTTCCAAGCAACCTTTTTTTCCGCAGGTGCAATTGATCTCTTGAGATTCAAAAAGTGGGGAGTGCGCAAATTCACCTGCAAATCCAGAGGTACCCTGATAGATTTTTCCATCCACGATGATCCCTAGTCCGATGCCCCATCCTACAAAAATTCCCAGTACGTGTTGCGCACCTTGAACCCCTCCAAACTTGTATTCTGCAAGCGTCATGGCCCGCGCATCATTCTCCAGAAATATGGATTGTTGAAACCTACTTTCGAGGTGCTCTAGCAAGCTTTTTTCTCCAAAATTTAAATAGGTATGGTTAATCCCAGCCTTGGAATCAATCAATCCTGGCATGGAAATTCCGATCGCAATGATTTTTTCCGAAGGGAGAGCAGATGCATCTAGGTAGCTTTCGATCTGCTGACAAAGTTGTTCGAAGGTCTCCGGCTCATTGTTTAATACGATTTTATGCGTCACTTTTTCCCGTTCGATTTCCTGCTGACAATTGTAGAGTGCCAAGCTGCAAGAGTACTTGCTAAGATCCACTGCTACCACGTAAAATGCATCCGGTGCCAATCGGTATAAATCTGGCTTTCTTCCACCTTGGGATGCTGCACGGCCTTGTTTGATTACCTCTCCTGAGCGCATTAGATCGGATAAGAGGGCATTTACGGTGGGTAAAGAAATTCCCATACTCCCACAAATTTCATTGGCAGTAGAAGCGCCTTTCTGGTACAAATTCTTGATCAGGCGAATTCGTAGCAGGTAGTTTTTTACTTCAACTACGCCTTCAATTTTAGTAAGGGCCTTTTGTGGGTTTATTAGGTGCATGACTCGGAAGTGAGCATTCAAATACGTAAAAAATTGGCCAGTATAAAAATACTTTTAAAAAAAAATTAAAGAAGGTATCGGTAATTTATTTAAGAAAGTGGAAAAGTAGCGACTTTTGGATTCGGAATTCTGTTTTCTACTGCAGTTTGACAATTTTATTGACCACCAAGTTGGAAACTAGAAAAATGTCTAAATTTGATTTCTTTTTTAATTCTAGTGTATGAAACCTCTTATTCTTTCCCCCGATTTGAGTAAAACTCAAATTGCTGAACTTGTGGAACGCTTTTTAGGTGAGGAGGGATTTTCGATTTCCACCAAAGATTTAGAGCGCCCTTGGGGAGGATTTTTTGTGTTGGATGAAACTCAAATTCGAGCATTTAAAACTCGATTTTTCCCAGAAGTTATTCTTTCTGAAGAGCAATTTGCACAGAAGTTGAGCCCTAAATTTCTACTTGTAGCACCTAGAGCACGACTTTCCTGGCAGTACCACTACCGTCGTGCGGAGTTGTGGACCTTAGTAGGAGGAAAAGCGGCCATAAGTCGGAGTTTGGACGATGAGCAGGAAGAAGCTACCCCTATGATTAGCTATGAAGTAGTTTCACTTCAGCAGGGAGAACGCCATCGATTGATTGGTATGCAAGGTTGGGGAGTAGTTGCTGAGATTTGGATGCACACAGATCCCAACCATCCTTCAGATGAAGACGATATTGTTCGATTGCAGGACGATTACTCAAGAAAATAAAGTTGACTAGGCCTTGTTGAGGGCGTCGATTTGTTTGGCTACTTCTTCAGCTTCTGCCATTAACTTATCCGCTGCAGTTCGGTTGCTATGCGACAGTTTATGCGCATCTGCCATCATCTTGGCATAGGTGTCTTGAAGCTTTTCCTTCTCGCTTTTCTTTTTAAATAATCCAAACATGGGTATCGGTTTTAGGTTTAACCGAGATTACCTGAGAATGTTTTCCTGCCTGCCGAAGGAAGGTTATTGGCTATCAGTACTTCCTTTAGGATACTGGATTTCATCATCCTTAAACTCAAGGAGATCTTCCAGTCTTCCAGCTGAATTGTAAAACTTCCAAGGCCCTTGTTTTTTACCATCCTTCATGTTGCCTTCAGAGGCTTTTCTGCCGGATTCGTGGTAATAGATCCAAAGTCCTTCTGATTTACCTCCTTTAAAGCTTCCTTCGGATTCTCTTTGGCCTGTGACATAGTAAGTGATTCGGGTGCCCATTCCGTCCTTCAAGGTGCCCTTATCTCGAGTTTCTTTTCCATCTAGGCTGTAATATTCACTCACATTGAGGAGCCGGCCATTGTCCCAAAACTCTTCTTGGGTCAGTTGCTTGTTGTCGTAGAATAATCCCCAAATCCCATCCTCAAACCCTAAGTTGAACGTGCCTACGGACTTTAGTTGACCCCCATCGTAATAATAAACCCACTGTCCATTCTCCATTCCGAGTAGGTATTCTCCTTCAGCTGCCAATACGCCAATTTTATTAAAATACTTCCATAGGCCTGTTTTGAGGTCACTTTTGTATTCCCCAATGGCATACAAACTCCCATCTGGGTAAAAATTCTTCCAAACCCCAACTTTAGCGCCTCCAGCGTATTGACCTTGTACTGAAAGTTTACCCGAACTGTGGTTTTCTACATAATCACCTTCGGGAACACCCAAGACATAGGTTTTGCGTTTGGAAATCTGCTTGTTAGGAAAATATTCTTCCCAAACGCCAACGGCTACGTTGTTTTCGTACCTCTCTTTTCGAGCCAAGCGTCCGGTTTCATAAAAATAGCTCCAATCGCCAATGCGATTGCCAAAGTCATCGTAGTATTCCTCCGATTCAAGGATTTTTGTTGCTGGAAAAAAGCTTTTCCAAGTACCAATTTTCTCCCCATATTTGTAGGTGCCAGATTGGTAGACCACATTGGGCAAAGAAAAGGTCTTGTAAGCACCTTCAAATTGCCCTTTTACTGCAGTGGCTTCGGCCATGATATTTCCCTGCGGGTCAAATTCGAAATAAGGCCCTTCTCTCAATCCATCCAAATAAAATTCGCGCACAGCAAGTTCTCCCTCTGAAAAATAACTGAGCCATTGTCCAGTTTTTTTTCCATTAACGTAATTGCCTTCCAACTTGACCTGGGTAGGATCCACATAAAAATCCTTTTCAGTGCTTCCATAATATTCCGTGTATTTACCCACCAAAATGCTATCCTGAAATATCATTTCTTTAACTAAATAACCGTTTGAATCAAAAAACTTGGCTGGACCAAAAAGTTTTCCATCGCGGTAATCCGCCACCTCTTTTCGCTTGCCATTGTCGTGAAAACTCGTCCATTGTCCATCTCGAAGCCCATTTTTAAAAACTCCTTCCGTGATTAGGGTATTGGTTTTTGTATTATAAAACTTCCATAGCCCAGTTTGACGCTGATTTTCAACTACACCTGTTCCAACAATTGAAGAGTCATTGGTGTACCGCACTGAGATTTTTGAAGTCTGTGCAAAAAGCGAAAAATAAAGAAGGGAGAATACTGCAATCAGTACATACTTCATGGTAAATCAGGATCTTAAAGGTAGGTATGAAATAGATTTTGGTACTCGGAATTAGACAATTCCCTTATTCCTACGTAAAAAATCTTTTCCTGTTTAAAAGTACATGAAATCCTTAAATTTTTTGATTACTCAGCTGGATTTGCCTGTAGAATTTTCTTTAATTCATCCTTCAAAATTTGGAGACAATTTTCCTGGTTCCGAACCAATGAAATCTCCTTGATCCAAAGCTTGGCCTCTCCTTGGTTTTGAGGGTAATCAGGAATTGTCTTGCAGGTCTGAATCCACGTCACTTGTGCTGCCAAATCCCAGGGGAGGTCATTGCGTCCCAATAGGAACCCATTCTCAGTAAATAATCGATCAGGTTGTGGCAGTTGTTTGCCTAAAAAAACGCAGCAATAAAGTCCATGGCCAAACCAACTCACGAACCGAATGTTACACCCATACTCTAAATCAAATGCTCGAATCAGGTCAAGCACAAGGTAGGGGAATCCGAGTAGCTGATTTCCTTTGGAGATTTTTTTACCCTTCGATTTTGAGAAAAAATGGGTCAACTCCTCACTAGCAACCGAGTTGCCTAGCTGCTCAAAAAGGTCTAAAAATTCAATTTTTAGTTGATTTTGCCGTTGGACTAGCGTTTTATCTAGCCAGAGAGTAAGGTCAAGCTCCGACTTCACCTCATTACCATTTCAAAAGCGCAGAAGCCCAAGAAAAGCCTGATCCAAAAGCGGCAAGACAAACTAGGTCATTTTGCTTCAATCGCCCCTGTTCCCAAGCTTGGGAGAGCGCAATAGGGATGGTTCCCGCTGTGGTATTGCCGAGATGCATGATGTTATTAAACACCTTCTGATCGGGTAGCTCTAATTTCTGTTGAATGTATTGTGAAATTCTCAAATTGGCCTGATGGGGCACAAGTAGGTCGATATCGTCTTTGGTCAACTGACTAAATGCCAAGGCCTCTTGGATGACTTCCATAAAGCGAACTACAGCATGCTTGAAAACTGCATTTCCATTCATTTTTAGGAAAAAATCCCCTCGCTCAATCAATTCTTTTGAGATTCGTACTTTTCCACTGGAACTCGGGGCAATACAATAAAGTTCTTCGGCGTGAGTGCCTTCAGAATGGAGGTGGGTACTGATAATCCCTTTTTGACCAGGCTCCGCTCTGCCTACTACTACTGCGCCTGCTCCATCCGCAAATATCACTGCACTGGATCTACCTTCATCACTTTTATCCAATGCTGAAGATTGGATTTCGGCACCGACAACTAGAATTTTTTGGTACATACCGGTTTTGATAAACTGATCGGCAATTGAAAGCGCATAGATAAAGCCAGAGCAAGCATTTCGAATGTCAAGGGCACCGATGGTTTTGAATCCCAGTTCCCGCTGCAGCAGTACGCCATTGCCTGGTAAAAAGTAGTCGGGGGTGATGGTCGCAAAAATAATGAAGTCAATTTCATCTTTTTCTACACCAGCTCGTTCCATGGCCATTTTACTTGCTTTAGCAGCCATGTTTGTTACCGTATCTACGCCAGGTGTATACCAACGTCTCTCTTGGATTCCGGTGCGCTCTACAATCCACTCGTTGGATGTATTCATGAGCTGAGAAAGTTCCTCATTGGTGACGATTCGTTCAGGGACATAATGTCCCGCTGCTAGAATTCGTGAAGTGTACATGGGCTTAGGGTAATGTTTGGGTAAATAGCATTGCAATATCGGTACTGCAAATTAGTTCAACAACAAAAGATCGGCTTGTTTGAGTTATCCAAACAGGGTGTAATTACCAAATTGATCCATAGGGGAGGTTTTCCGAACAAGACTATGGGAATCATTTTGAACTGAATTGACCAAGGGAGATACTGTGTAGCTATCCATCAATTCAGTAGGATAGGGCTTCAATAATTCCAAAAGTTCGGACTCAGAGCTGTAACTATCCAACCATTTTTTCTCTTGCCCAGGCCTCAAAATTACTGGCATGCGATCATGGACTTCTGACACCAATTCATTTGGGCTAGTTGTAAGAATTAAAAAAGTATGTTGAGACTCTCCAGATACTGTTTCATATTCTTCCCAAATACCAGCAAAAGCAAAGGGTTCCTCTTCACGTAGGACAAATCGATGTGGAATTTTGGTTTTCTTTCCTACTTTTTTCCATTCGTAAAATCCATCTGCCGGGATTAGGCACCGTCTTTTCAGGAAGGAGGATTTGAAAGTTACTTTTTCATGAATAGATTCAGCCCTTGCATTGATAAGTTTGGACGAAACAGGCTTATTTTGACCAAAATCTGGGGTAATTCCCCAGTAAAAAAAAGAAAATCCTTTGGGGCTATCGGAGGTGATTATAGGCACCAACTGCGTAGGGGCAATGTTGTATCGCGGAGAAAAATCTACCAGCATTTCTGCTTGGAAGCGTTCTTCTAATTCGATTTTACTCTTGGCAAGTGAATATCTTCCACACATGGGCGCAGTTTCAGCTATTTTTTTCGAAGTTAGGAATCCTGGTAAATAAATTCAACTGCTCGGGCTTCAGAATAAAAGGGTTGCTGAGGATCCGATTGCATAAAACCTACATGCCCTCCCTGAATTGGAAATTCAAAGTGTACTTGATCCAACTGTTGAGCAAGCTGAGTGGGGTAACAGGTGGGGCTGAGGAAAGGATCATTTTGTGCATTTAGAACGAGTGCAGGAACTTGAATGTCCGGTAAAAACTGCAATGCTGAGTTGATTTGGTAATATTCTTCAGCATCGAAAAATCCATGCAAGGGCCCAGTAAAGGTGTTGTCAAAATCCCTAAGGGTACGAATGGAGGCAAATTTTGCCAATGGGAATTCCTCTTGAAAATGGGCAGATTTTTTTTTAATTTTTTGTTTTAGGCTATTCAGAAATCGACGAGTGTAGAGACCAAAGGCTAAAGTTGAAATTTTATCGCAAGATCCTCCGAGATCCAAGGGCACAGAAATTGCCACTCCCTTTTTAATTTTTGGATCTAATTTTCGCTTTTCACCTAGGTATTTAAGGGTCAAGTTTCCTCCCAAACTGAAACCGATCAGGAAAATCTCCTGATAGCTAGGAGAGGCATAGTTGACGATGGTTTCTAAGTCGTAGGTAGCGCCGCTGTGGTAAAAAATAGCCTTTCGGTTGACTGCTGCACCACAGCCTCGGTAATTCCAAGCCAAGACATCGAATCCATTATTTAAGGCCTGCTTGGCCATTCCTAAGACATAAGACCTGCTACTATTGCCCTCCAAGCCATGGCTGATTACTACCAATTTGGCATTACCTCTTCGGTGCCAATCCACTTCTAAGAAATCCCCATCGTGAGTTTCTACAAAATCTTGCGCCGTAGGAGGTAGGATTACTTTTCGAAATAAGGCAGGAAAAACAGTTTCTAAGTGACCGTTAAAGAGATATTTAGGTCTTTGGAGTTTGCAGGACTGGAGTAAGGGCATGGATGCAATAGTTCAAAAACTGGATGGAAAATACAGCATATAATTTGAATAAAGCGTTTTTAAAAACTATTTTTGGGCACTTAATTTATTACAAGAGCTACTAGAACATGGCCGAAATTATAAGAATGCCAAAAATGAGTGACACCATGGAAGAAGGTGTGATTGCATCCTGGTTGAAGAAAGTAGGAGACACTGTAAAGCCTGGAGATATTCTTGCAGAGGTGGAGACCGATAAAGCTACTATGGAACTGGAATCTTACGAGGAAGGTGTGTTGCTATACGTAGGTGTTAAAGAGAAAGATTCGGTTCCAGTCAATGGAATCATCGCAATAATTGGTGAAAAGGGAGAAGCAATCCAGCATTTGTTGTCTGGAGCAGCTGCTGAAGTAACCAAAGCAGAAGCAGCCATTCTAGCTTCAGCCTCAGTGCCTGTTGCTGTTGAATTAAAAGCTCCAGTAGCAGTCGTCAATACATCTGCTATTCCAGCGGTAGTGGTTACCATGCCTAAGATGAGCGATACCATGCAGGAAGGCACTATTTCGGCTTGGTTAAAAAAAGTGGGTGATGGTGTGAAATCAGGAGAAATCATCGCTGAGGTTGAGACAGACAAAGCCACTATGGAGTTGGAGTCCTACGAAGATGGCGTTTTGTTATACATTGGTGTAGAAGCTGGTGGAAGTGTGCCTGTAGAAGGGGTTATCGCAGTGATAGGAGAAAAGGGTGCTGATTTTAAGAGCCTTTTGGCTGCCCATCAAGGAGGAGGATCCACAGCAGCTCCTGCTGAAGTTGCTAGTCCTGCTGCGCCTGTAGCTGCAGTAGCACTTGCTCCAATGGTGTCTCAAGCGCCAGTTGTGGCAGTAGTGGCTAGTTTAGCTGTAAATGAGCGTGTTAAGGCCTCTCCATTAGCCAAAAAAATAGCCAGTGAAACAGGAATAGACATTCGTCAAGTAGCTGGTAGCGGTGAAGGTGGACGTATTGTCAAACGAGATATTGAAACCTTTGTGCCCGCAGCTGCTCCAGCTAGCCCTCAGGCAGCTTCAAGCCCAGTAGGAGTTGCTCCAGCACTTGGTCAAGAGAGCTTCACTGAAGAGAAGGTTTCTCAAATGCGTAAAACCATAGCCAAGCGATTGGCAGAGAGCAAATATTCTGCACCACATTTCTACTTGACTATGGAGATCAACATGGACAAGGCGATCGAGGCAAGAAAGAGCATGAACGAGTTTGGTACTGCAAAGATTTCTTTCAATGACTTGGTCATTAAAGCATCAGCAGCGGCGTTGCGTCAAAACCCCAAGGTGAACTCCAGCTGGCTTGGAGATAAAATCCGCTACAACGACCACATCCATATCGGCATGGCGGTAGCAGTAGAAGAGGGACTCTTGGTTCCTGTGATCAGATTTGCAGATCAGCTATCGCTAAGCCAGATTTCGAATCAAGCCAAATCTTTAGGTCAAAAGGCTAAAAACAAAGAACTACAACCCAAGGATTGGGAAGGAAATACCTTCACCATCTCCAATTTGGGAATGTTTGGCATCGATGAGTTTACCGCCATCATCAACCCTCCAGATGCCTGTATCCTAGCAGTAGGCGGGATCAAGGAAACGGTTATCGTCAAGGATGGCCAAATGAAAATTGGCAATGTGATGAAGGTGACGCTCTCCTGTGATCACCGAGTAGTCGATGGAGCTGTGGGATCTGCCTTCCTTCAAACCCTGAAAGGGCTTCTGGAAGATCCGGTTCGAATCCTTATCTAAAATTAAAGTTGTCAAAAAGTCCTCTTTAAACAGGACTTTTTGTTTTTGTATGGTTTTTGAAATGCATCTTAAACTAGGATTCTAAATTTGGATACTAGAAAATAAATTTTCCATGGAAAAAATTAAATCCACTACGGTAGTAGCCATTCGGCACAATGGAGAGGTAGTTATCGGTGCCGATGGGCAAGCCACCCTTGGTAATACAGTTGCGAAGAGCACGGTGAAAAAAATCAGAGTGCTTCAAGGTGGTAAAATTGTTACGGGATTTGCAGGCTCTACTGCCGATGCCTTTACCTTATTGGACAAGTTTGAAGAAAAGCTAGGTGCATTTGGGAATAACATGAAGCGTGCGGCCGTGGAGCTAGCGAAGGACTGGCGCATGGATCGCATGCTCAGCCGCTTGGAGGCCATGATGATCGTGGCAGACAAAGACGATATTTTGATTATCTCAGGAAATGGGGATGTGATTGAGCCTGATATGGAGATTGCTACCATCGGTTCGGGTAGTGTGTATGCACAATCTGCAGCTCGGGCGATGAAGAAATTTGCCCCGCAGCTATCTGCTGAGGAGATGGTTCGTGAAAGTTTACATATCGCAGCAGATGTTTGTATCTACACCAACCATAATTTGGTGGTAGAAAAGGTGAGTGCTTAACTGTAGGTGTTCGGAACGAGAAAGTCGGAAAAGAATTCCGACTTTTTTTTGTTTTCAGCAAACCTGAATGCCTCCTTTTGTGTTATCAGGCTATACGTATTGAATCCAAATGGAACCACCAAAAAGTAAAAAAACAAGCAAAAGAGACTACAGACAAGCGATAGTGGATGGATTTGTAGCGCATGTTCTCGAGCATGGTAAAGAACCTGCTTCCATTTTTAAGTTTGCCAAAGATTTAAAAATCAAAGAAGAGGAGGTTTACAACTATTTTACCTCTTTTGAGGCGGTAAAGTCTGCTATTTGGGTGGCTTTATTTGTAGAAACACAACGTCAATTGGAGGATCAGGAGGTGTATAAGGAATATTCGGTACGAGAAAAATTCCTTGCCTTCTTGTATACGTGGATTGAGGAATTGAAGAAAAATAGATCCTATCTACTTTGCCTCTACCAGGACAAGGCTAGCACCTTTAAGACGCTACCTAAAGACACTAAAGACTTCAAAGAGAAGTTTAGTGATTTCGCTTCTGAACTGATCTTGGAAGGAAAAGAAACACAGGAAATAGCAAGCAGGCCTTTTATTTCCGAAAAATACGATGAGGCTCTTTGGATGCAGGTAGGCTTCGTATTTCGCTACTGGATAGATGACAGAAGTCCAAGATTTGAAAAAACAGATGCAGCCATCGAAAAATCAGTTAATCTAGCCTTTGATTTGATGGGAAAAAGCGCATTGGATTCCTTTCTGGATTTTGCTAAGTTTCTCTACCAACATAAATAATTCATGTCTAAGCAGGTAAAAGAGCAGGGTTCCATCCCTGTCTCTAAAGTTCAACGGGCTGCCAAATTTATTTCTACGGGAGCGAAGGTAGGGGGGAATTACATGAAGCACTACGCCAAAAAGATGGTAAACCCCACGCTTAACCGAGAGGAGTTGCACCAAAACAATGCTACAGACATCTACAACTCCCTCAGCGAGCTAAAGGGCTCAGCTTTGAAAGTAGCTCAGATGATGTCCATGGATAAAAATTTGCTACCGCGGGCCTATCAAGATAAGTTTACAATGGCTCAGTATTCTGCGCCTCCCTTATCCTTTCCGCTGGTGGTCAAGACCTTTCAAAAGCACTTCCAGAAAACTCCTGATCAGTTATTTGACACCTTTACTCGCTCTGCTGTCAATGCAGCTTCCATTGGACAGGTACATCAAGCTACTACCCAAGGGAAGACACTTGCTGTAAAAATTCAATATCCAGGCATTGCAGACTCGGTAAGTTCAGATTTGAGATTGGTACGACCATTTGCCTTGCGATTGCTCAACATGAATGAGAAGGAATTGGACCACTACATGAGTGAGGTAGAAGAACGCTTGCTTGAAGAGACCGATTACCATCTGGAAATAGCTCGATCACGTGAGATCTCTGAAGCTTGTGATCACATTCCCAACATTCGATTCCCTAAATACTACGATTCACTGAGCTCGGAACGAATCATTACCATGGATTGGATTGCAGGCAAGCACATCAAAGAATGGATGGATACCAATCCCAGCCAAGCACTTAGAAACCAAGTTGGACAAGCCTTGTGGGATTTTTACCACCACCAGGTGCATAACTTAAAGCAGGTTCATGCTGATCCCCATCCGGGGAACTTTATCATTCAAGAGGATGGAACCCTTGGGATTATAGACTTTGGTTGTGTCAAGGTGATTCCTGAAGATTTTTACCAGGGTTATTTTGCTTTGATTAAGCGGGAATTGGTGATGAATCCGGAAGAATTGGATCAAATCTTTTATGGGCTTGAATTTATTTCTGATAAGGATACGGAAGAGGAAAAAGCCTATTTCAAAAGCATATTTACAGAAATGATTTCTTTGCTTGGTCAGCCTTTTCATGTGGATCACTTTGATTTTGCGGAGGACAATTACTTCGAACAAATCTTCTTGCTTGGGGATCGGATCACCAATGACAAAATGTTTAGAAGTTCAAGGCAGGCGAGAGGCTCCAAACACGGTTTGTATATCAACCGTACCTATTTTGGACTCTACAATTTACTGAACCAGCTAAAAGCTGAAGTGGATACTACCAAGCCAGATTGGCTTAAATAACGAAAGGCTGTCGAGAGACAGCCTTTTTTTTGACTAAGGTGGTTTTTCGCTCTCAGCTTGCAATACTATTGCTTGGGATAGCTCAAACGGTAAATGCAATTTGCGACATCATCAGAGATCAGTAGGCTGCCATCTTCAAGTTGTTGCAC
>SXGQ01319774.1_pt1 | contig 38621 bp, 49 predicted proteins | sample 3178371 | NCBI WGS metagenome assembly SXGQ01 (sample SAMN11356859, study PRJNA531348) | freshwater metagenome | isolation source: freshwater sample F1-20 | place: China: Fuxian Lake, Yuxi | collected 2017-12-25
AAAAATCTAAAAATATTATGAGTAAAAAAGAAATTATACAAGCTACCCCAGAAATGATAAAAAATTTCTTGGAAGGTCACGACCCTGAAAAATATATTGTATCAATAGAATTAGACCAAACAGACGATTGGTCAATTGACGAAACTAATAAAGTTTATATTGTTATTGATGATCCTGAAAAGGTAAGAAAATAAAAACCCAAAAATTCACACCATTTTGTTGGACAAAATCTTTAAGAGGTAGTGGTTTTTATGGTGACGATATGGATGTAATTAGAAGAGAGGCTAAAAAATATGGTATTTACACTGAAAAACTTAAAACAGGTGACAATGAAAGGTTAGAAGATGGTTTTAAATTTATGGTTAAAACTAGTGGAACTTATCGTGACCTAGTAAATTTTTTTAGAAAGGGTGGTATTAATCCATGGGATAGGGATAGAAAATTAATAGAAATCTTACCACCAGTAGAACAATTTATGATTCAAACAGGTAAAAGATTATTTAAAGGTTATGAAGATTATACTGAAGTCCATAAATTAACATTTGATATTGAAACAACTAGTCTTGAAGCTAAAGAAGGTCATGCTTTTATGATTGGGGTTAAAGATAATCGTGGATTTCAAAAACTACTAACTGCTTACGATGAAAATGGTGAGTACAGTGAAGAAGGTGAAAGAAAAATGATAAAAGATTTTTTTGAAATCATTCATGAATTAGAACCAACAATTATTATTGGATATAACTCTGAAAACTTTGACTGGACTTATCTTATAGGTAAATGGGTTGAGTATAGGCACCCTAAAACAAAAAAAATAGAAAAAACTTTATTACCTGGTAGAGCACAATTATTAGGATTAAGTACTGATGATATAGCTAAAACTAAACACCCATTAATCAAACTTAAAAGAAGTGACGCAACTTTAAAATTAGGCGCGGAAGTAGAAGATTACCAACAAACTTATTTATGGGGTTATAATGTAATGGATACTTATCATAGAGTTAGACAAGCTATGGCTTTAAATTCGGCTTTAGAGAGTGGTACCTTAAAGTATATTGCTAAAGAGGCTAAAGTAGAAAGGCCAAACCGTGTTTATATTGACGGTAACCAATTAGGAAAGATTTGGAAAGAAAATAAAAAATACAATTACAATCCAACAAGTGGTCAATGGTATAATTTAGACGGTAATAAGCCAGAACCAAAAAACTTTGACGGTGAAATAATTAAAGGTTACGAAGATAAATGGGAAGTTGTTGATGGGCAATTTTTAATTAAAGAATACTTAAATGATGACCTTTTAGAAACTGAATTGGTTGATGATATATATGGTCAAGCAGGGTTTTTAACATCCGCTTTAGTTCCAACAAATTTTATCAGGTCTATTACAATGGGTACAGCTACAATGTGGAAAACTCTAATGATGGCATGGTCATATGAAAATGGTTTAGCTTTACCTGGGACACAACCAAAAAGAGATTTTGTTGGTGGTTTATCTAGATTATTAAATTTGGGTTATAGTAAGAATATCGCTAAATTTGACTACGCATCACTATACCCTTCAATACAATTAACACATAACGTGTTCCCTAATGTAGATATTTCAGGTGCTTTAAGAGCAATGTTAAAATATCTTTTAGATACACGTAATGAGTACAAATATTTGGCTAATAGTTACAAAGAAGAAGGTAATGAGAAATTAGCTAGTAAATTTGATAAAAAGCAATTACCTATTAAAATCTTTAATAACTCTGCTTTTGGTTCTATTTCAGCTCCATATATTTTTCCTTGGGGTGATATTGATATTGGTGAAACAATCACTTGTACAGGTAGACAATACCTAAGACATATGATTAAATTTTTTATGGATAGGGATTATAAACCTTTGGTGTTAGATACCGATGGTGTTAACTTTTCATATGGTGATAATGTTTTAGAACACACCTATATTGGTAGAGGTTTACATAGATTTACTGAAAAAGGTAAAGAATATAAAGGAATTGAGGCCGATGTAATGGAATATAATGATAGATACATGTATGAAGCAATGGGTCTTGATATTGATGAAGTTTGGCCGGCAACAATTAATTTATCTCGTAAAAATTACGCAACATTAAAACCTAATGGTAAAATTAAATTAACAGGTAACACTATTAAAGGTAAAACCATACCAAAGTACATTAAAACATTTTTAGATAAAAGTATAAAAATGTTATTAAGTGGTGATGGTAAATCTTTTGCTGAATATTACTATGAGTATTTGGAAAGAATTTATAATATGGATATACCTTTATCAGAGATAGCTAATAAATCTAAAGTTAAAAAAACTATACAACAATATAAAAATAGGGGTACAAATAAAAATGGTGGTGACTTACCTAGACAAGCTCATATGGAACTTTTAATTAAAGAAGGGGTTCATGCTGATTTAGGTGAAACTGTTTTCTATGTTAATAATGGGACTAAAAAATCACACGGTGATATACAAGTTAGAAAAACAAAAAACGACCCACCTGAAGGTACTTTAATTTTTAACTCTTATTTAATTAGAAGTGAAGAAATAGAAAAAAACCCAAATCTAAAGGGTAATTACAATGTCCCAAAATACATTGACGCTTTTAATAAAAAAGTAGAACCACTTTTAGTTGTTTTTAATATTGGTGTTCGGGAGACTTTGTTAATAACAGACCCAGAAGAAAAACAGTATTACACTAATAGTGAACTTGAACTTGTTTCGGGGATACCAACAAATCCTAAAGACCAAGACACATTAGAGGAACTTTTAACTATAGGTGATGCTGAATTAGAATTTTGGAATAGAATGGGTGTTTCACCAGATTATATGGTTAATGATAGATTCTCTGATAAAATAGAAAATCTAGACTCAAAAAGTCAAAATTTAGTTCATTAATAAATAATTATCATATCTACGTGATATTTATAATAAAAAAGATTTATTATGAATATCTTGATTAAAGAACTTATTGGTAAAGGTGGTTCTCCTATTGGTGGTGATTATAAAATAGATCAGGATGACTCTATGACAACATCACCAACAACACCACCAGTAACAACCGATGATTTTATTAAAGCTACTAGACAAGGTCCTAATAGATTTATGTATCGTTCATTTGCTCGTGAAAATGATAATGAAAATGATGGTGCTAAATTACCTAAAAAAGATAAACAAAAAAAATTCCCTAAAAAATTGAAAACTGAACTTGAAGAAAGTTCTAAAATAAAAATGGATGATTTGTTAGAAGACATCATCAATAAAAAATCTTTTGATAGAGGTATTGTTGATAAACTTAAGCAATCTAAAATGGAATCAGAGGGAATACCTAAATTAGAATACATTAAAGAAACAAACCCTATTCTTATTAGAAAGATTACGGCCCTTAAAGACATTATTGAAAAAAATAATGCTACTGGTGAAGAGAAAGCTATTATATTAAATTATTTAATGGATATTAATATGACTGATATTCCAGAAATTTATAAACAAAAACTTAAAAATAAAATTATTTAATGTCTAATTCTTCATTACAAGGAAAATATTTTGATGTACCCCAAAACGTAAGTGAACATTTAACAAAAATATTTAAAGCTTATAAGGGGGCTAAAAATGTTGAGGGATATCAAAGACTTGAGGGATTAGTTAGTAAAACAGAATCGGGGGATAATAATACAATTAGTTATGAACAATTAAAATTGATTAAAAATTTTTTTGATTCATATAGTGGTGATAAAAAAAGTACCCCATACCTTTTAAATGGTGGTTCTTTAATGAAACAATGGGTCCAAAAAACCTTAGATACTGCTAGAGATAGTATAAAAAGCAAAAAAGATACTATGAAAAATGTGGGTATGGATAACCAATTTATCCAAAGTCACGAAAAAAATAGTGTAAAACTAGACACTCATGATAGTGACACTAATAAAATTTTAAGGCAAGAAGGTATTTATAGCCTAGGTATTCTTGAAAGCCTAATAACAATAATTGATAAAAACAAAGAACTATGCCGAATGGACAACAAATCTCACCTGTTCTAACTGATGCTGCTTCAGTTCAAGAACTAAACCCTAATGGTGGTGGTGTAACTAACCAATTACCAACATTAAAACAAACTGGTGAAGTTGTAAGATTACAAAGTTTATCTTTTAACACTTATGCAGATAATAATGGTAACCGATATGGTGCAACACATCCTAACGCACAAAGTGATGGTGATGAGTATGGTAGAGGTGATGCTAATTATGGTGTTGGTACTAAAACAGATAAAATTGTAAAAACTAGCTTATTGTATTCTTCAGGTAATAAATATAATCCTGTTGGGGGTTATTATAATTTTGATTTTGGGGAACAGTATTGGTAATGAAACTTTACTATCTATTAGAAAATATTATATTAGAAGCAGTCAATAAATCAGATATTGAACGTGCCATGGATGGTCGTAGAATAGTTAGTTTAAACTATAACGATGAATCAGAACCAGGGGGTAACGGTAAAAGATTTGTTGAGATATACTGTTATGGTACATCAAAAGCAGGAAATGATATTATAAGAATTTACCAAGTTGGTGGGGATACAAAAACTGAACAACCACAATGGAAAACTCTTAGAGTGGATAGAATAGATAATTTTGAAGTTTTAGGTGGTACTTTTGATACACCTAGACCTTTATTTAATCCTACTGGTGATGAAAGTATGGATAAAATATATAAAATAACACAGTTTTAAAAAGTTGAATCTTAAAATGGATCCTAGATTAAAATCAATATTACAAAAAGCTAAAGCAATAGACCAAGCGGCAAGAAAGTATGATACTGTAGACCATACAGTTTTAGAACAAAGAGTTAATAGTAAAACTAATTCTGCTGGTTTAATGGACCAAGTTGTAGGTGGTAGTACACCTTCTTATCAACCAATAGATGTTTATTCTGAAAACTACAAAGAAAAAGTGAGTACTTCTAAATTACCACCAGAGATACAAAGAGCTATGATGGAAAACCCAATACCACAAGCTAGTATGGTTGACCAACTAACTGAAGAAGATATTAGGGATATTAATCCACAAGCTTATTCTGAAGAAGATGAATGGGATATTCAAGAGAGGTCTAAAAATGTGGTTACTAAAAAAAGAAAAGTTATAGAAGAATCTATCACACCTAAAAGTGAAGGTATAACCACTTCCCAAGTAAGAAAAATGATAGCTGAGGAAATAGCTAAAGCTTTACCTGGTATTATAGAAAATTATTTTGATAAGAAAGTTATTCAAGAAAACATGAGAATAATGAAACATGTTATAAAAAATAGTCAAAAATAAAATAACAAAAATTAAAAAAAAAGACCATGAAATCAAAAATTGGATGTGGGTGTAAAGGTAAAGCTGGTTCACCAAAGAAATAATAATAAAACCCGACTTAGTTCGGGTTTTTTTATTTACATAAATTATTGATTTAACTATATTTTACTTATAAAAAAAATATTATGAGTAAAATTAAAGTTTTAGTACTTCCTAGCGATCGCTCAGGTGTAAGTATGTTTAGATCTGTAGAACCACACATGAAACTACAGGAGTTATATAATGATGAGTTTCATGTTGATATCATTACTGCCGGAACAATGAATTTTGATTGGAATGATGACAATTTTTTAAGAAATTACGATATAGTACATTTTCATAGAGCTTTCCCTTTTATAGTTAACGGAAATTTACATCAGGCATATCTTGAAAATGCTGATATTATCTTTAAAAAATTAAAGTCTTTAGGTATCATTACTGTAATGGATTTGGATGATTACTGGGAAGTGGGTAAAGAACATCCAGCTTATGAGATGATTAAAAAAGAAGAACTAGGTCTAAAAATAAAAGAAAACATTAAGAAAGCGGATTACGTTACAACAACTACACCCATATTTGCAGCGGAAATAACTAAATTAAATAAAAACGTAATAGTATTACCTAACGCTATTGACCCATCACAGAAACAATTCAAACCTAACCCTGAAGAAACAAATAAAAAACTTAGGTTTGGGTGGTTAGGTGGTTCCTCACATTATCACGATTTAAAATTAATGAATGATAATGTTACAAGATTCATTAAAGATAATGGTGAAGAAACACAATTTGTCTTATGTGGTTTTGATTTAAGGGGTAACATCACAGAAATTAATAGAGACACTGGTGAACAAAAAACTAGAAAAATATTACCACATGAGAGTGTGTGGGTTAGGTATGAAGAATCCTTCACTAACGGATATAATAATTTAGATGAAACTTACATTAAAAATTTAAAGAAGTATAATAGAGAATTTGATGAGGATAATAAAATAAAAGATAAAATGTATCGTCGTGTATGGACTAAACCTATCACAACTTACGCATCAAATTATAACTTATTTGATGTTTCAATGGCACCTTTAAAAGAACATATGTTCAACAAAGTTAAATCACAATTAAAGGTAATTGAGGCTGGTTTTCATAAGAAAGCTTTAATAGCACAAAATTTTGGACCTTACCAAATTGATTGTGTTAATGTTATTGAATACGGTGGTAAAATTAATGAAAAAGGTAATTCTATTTTAGTAGATACATCTAAAAATCATAAAGATTGGTACAAATCAATGAAAAAATTATACGATAACCCAGAACTAGTGGATTTAATGGGAAATAATTTATATAATTTAGTTAATGAAAAATATCACATTGATGTGGTTACAAAAAATAGAGCTTTTTTCTATCAAGAAATAGTTAAAGACAACAAAAAAGAACTTGAACAATTAATAGAACATACAAATGCAATTTAAAGTAGACAAATTATTATTTTTTGATATTGAATCAGTAAGTCAGTATGGGGACTTATATGAAATGGATGACAATAAATTAAAAATGTGGGAATCTTACTATGATTCATTTAGAAAAAAAGTAACAGATGAATCTAGAATAGATGGGGAAATTATGTCTGAAAAAGATATAAAAAGAGAAGTTTATAGACAAACAGCAGCATTCTTCCCTGAATTTGGGAAGGTTGCTTGTGTTTCTATGGCCTTTGTAACCAAAGGTGGTGAAGTTAGATTTGAGTCTTTTTATGGTGAAGATGAAATCCATATTTTAACAGAAACAAGAAAAGTTTTTGATAAAATTGAATCGCTTGGATTTGACCTTTGTGGTCAAAGTATTAAAATATTTGATATCCCTTTTTTAGGTAAAAGATACTTTATTAATGGTATGAAAACACCTAAGTTGTTCCCAACCCATGAAACTAAACCATGGGAGATGAGAGTTTTAGATACTAAAGAAATTTGGCAATTTGGTAATAATTGGTCATTGAGTTCTTTAGATTTAATGTGTTCTGTATTGAATATTGATTCACCTAAAAATGGTGATGTTAAAGGAGATAATGTAACCAATAACTATTGGGATGGTAAACATGAAGAAATTAAAGAATATTGTGAAAGAGACGTTAAAGCTCTTGTAGACATTATCCAAAAACTTAATAATTTAAAATAATGGATGAAGGAATAAAAAAACATATTGAAGATTTAAAACATCTTAAATCTTTGGGGTTATTAGATGAAGAAACTTCAGAACAAATAGATAGTGTTTTAAATGAATTTGAAACTCTTTCAGATGAAAATACTGTAAATAGTGATTATAAAATAAAAATTAAATACATTAATAAATCAGATAATGAAAACCCTGTTTACGCAAAAGAAGGTGATTCAGGTTTTGATTTAAGAGCTAATGAAGGTGGTACATTAAAAACTTTAGAAAGAAAACTAGTTAGTACAGGTTTATTTTTTGAACTACCTGATGGTTACGAAATGCAAGTTCGTCCTCGCTCGGGGTTAGCTTTTAAGCACGGAATCACTGTTTTAAATACCCCAGGTACTGTAGATACAGGTTATAGGGGTGAAATTAAAGTTTTATTAATTAACTTAAGTAACGAGGATTTTACTTGGTCAAAGGGTGAAAGAATTGCTCAAGCAGTAATATCATCTAGGGTTAGTTCTGATTTTGGTGATTTAATTGAAGTTACAGAAATAAACGAATCTGAACGTGGAGAGGGTGGATTTGGATCAACAGGAACAAAGTAATGAAAATTCAATTAGATACAATTAATAAAACTATAACAATAGAGGAAGATGTTAACCTTCATGATTTTTATGAAGAAATTAATTCTATATTACCTGGTGGGTTATGGAGGGAATTCACTTTAAAAGTGGAAAAAATTAAAGAATGGAATAACCCCATAACAGTTACACCACACACACCAATAAACCCTTATACAAATCCATATCCAACGTACCCACAAATATGGTACACATCATCAAATAGTGATAATGATACACTAATCACGGGAATTTATAATATAACAACAAAAGCTTAATTATGTCAGTAGTAGCAGTAAAAGTAACAAATAAAAAAATAACAATTGGAGCTGATAGTATTATAGCTTTTGGTTGGACACAAGAAAAAGATAAATTAGCTAAATTAGAAGAAGTTAATGGTATGATTATCGGTTCTGTTGGTGTTGCTCAAGAGGGAGCTTTATTTAGAGTTTTTTGTAGAACTAGAAAACCAAGAGCGGCAGATGTTGAATCTATTATTGACTTTATGTCCGATTTTCAAGATTGGTTAAAAAATAAAATAGATGATTCAACAATTGAAAATGGTTACATTTTAGTTTTTGATAAAAAAGTTTTTAATATTGAAGGTTTTTATGTTAAAGAAGTTACGGATTATACCGCTATCGGTGCCGGAATGGACTTTGCTCTAGCAGCATTGTACCTAGGTAATTCTGTAGAAGAATCCATTAAAGCTGCTTGTCATCTTTCAGTATATTGTGAAGAACCAGTTAACATGTTTTATGTAGAAAAATAATTTATTATGAAAAACGAAACTTATTTAGATTTAGAAAAAGAACGTATTAGAGAGAAACATGAATCTCTAAGAATGGAAGTTATTGAACTTTTAGTTAAAGAATACTCTGATGACACAAAATTAGGTAAAGCCGTAAGAGAGTTCGTTGAAATAAAAGAAAAAACCAAAGAAGATTTTAAACTATGATTAGTGTTATATATTGTACAAAAGAACATAAACCTGAATATATAGAACATGTTAGGAAAAGTTCTGGTCTAAAAGATATTGAAGTTATTGAATACATAAATCATGGTGAATCTTTAACAAAATTTTATAATAAAGGTTTATTGGAGACAAAAAATAATATTGTTGTTTTTTGTCACGATGACCTTGTTATGAATTCTAATAATTGGGGTAAAAAAATACTAAGTCATTTTAATAATACCGATTTTGGTATTTTAGGTGTTGCTGGTACAACAGATCTTTCTGAATCAGGTAGATGGTGGGGTGATAATACAAAAATGTTGGGTCAAGTAAGACACCAACACGAAGGTAAATCTTGGGACTCTATCTATTGTTCTAATTTTGGTGAGTCAATTCTACCTTCTGTTATTGTTGATGGTTTATTCTTTGTTGTTAATAAAGAAAGAATAAAAGTTAACTTTGATGAAAATGTTAATGGTTTCCATTTTTATGAAATAGATTTTTGTTTTAATAATCATTTAAATGGTGTTAGAGTTGGTGTGATGTCTAATATTAGGATTACACATAAATCTATTGGTATGACTGATGAGGAATGGGAGATTAATAGATTACAATTTGTAAATAAATATAAAAATAATTTACCATGTAATTTAAAAACTGAAATATTCTATAACAATAATAAACCTAAAATTAAAAAATACCCCCATGTAGGTGTCATAATACCGACTAAGGGTAATATAGAACTATTGACTCAATGTGTTGATTCTATATATGAAAAAGATGATTACCCGTTACTAAAAATTTATATTGCTGATACTGGGTCAACAGATGAAGAAAAAGAATTAATTAAACAATTAATATCTAAACATGATAAAAATATTGAATTAATTGAATATGATTATTATAATTTTGCTAAAATTAATAATGATGTAGTATGGAATCATGTTTCAGATGATGTAGAGGTTTTATTATTTTGTAATAACGATATTAAATTAATTAATAACGCTATAACTAAAATGGTTGGTGTTTTAATTAGTAATAATAATGTTGGTACTGTTGGTGCTAGATTACATTTTGAAGATAATACAATACAACATTCAGGTGTCATAGCTTTTTTAGCACAAGACCGTACAATAAGAATATCACATAAAGGATTAAGGTCATATTATAACTACCATACCCAAACAAAAGAAGTATTTGGTAATACAGCCGCATTTATGATGATTAAAAAAGATATTTTTAATAAAATTGGTGGATTTAATCAAGGATATAAAGAATGTTTTGAAGATGTTGAATTAAACGTTGATTGTTTAACAAGAAATTTAAAAAATTATTTTGTTTCTGATGCTGTTTGTTATCACTATGAAAGTCAAACAAGAAATAAAAATGAAGAAAAATTACAAAGAGAATCTGAAGATTACTATAAAAGATTATTACCTGTAGTTATGACTAGTAAAAAATGTTATAACCATTTTGAAAATGTCTCAGCTAAAGATTTAGAATTTGTAATAAATCAAACATTAGAAAAGATAAATATATAATATGAAAATAGGGGTTAGTTACAATACCTTTGATGGTGAAGAATTATTAGAATCATCCATTAAAGCTATTAGAAATGAGGTAAACTATATATCTGTAGTGTATCAAACTACATCTAATTTTGGACAGGGTTGTGATGAAGGTTTAGTACCATTACTTGAAAGGTTAAAATCTGAAAATTTAGTTGACGATCTATTTGAATATCACCCTAGAATTAACAAAGGTGGTCATTTTAATGAAATAACAAAAAGAAATATAGGTCTTTCTCTTTCTGAAGGTGCTGGATGTACACATCATATGGCAATGGATTCAGATGAATTTTATACAGTAGACCAATTTAGGTACATGAAAAAAATAATGGAAGAAGGTGGGTACGATTCTTCTGCCTGTCAAATGACGACTTATTATAAAGAACCCATTTACAGATTAGAACCTAAAGAGGAATATTATGTTTCTTTATTGTTTAAAATAAAACAAGGAAGAGAGTATGTCATAGGACATCCGTTTCCAGTTTTAGTTGACCCCACAAGAAGAATGGAACCTGGTAATTGTAAAATATTTACCCGTGATGAGATTGAAATGCATCACATGAGTTATGTTAGGAAAGACATTGAAAAAAAAGTTAGAAATTCTTCAGCCAAAGTAAATTTTGAATCTTGGATACCTGAATTTTTAGATTATTTTAACAATTGGAAAGAAGGTGATGATGCTTTGATGCCAGGAAGACCCCCTGGTAGATATAAATTAATTGAAGTTGAAAACAATTTTAGTATAGAAATATGATTAATATAAAAAAAAATATTATTACAGTAACAGGAATAAGACCTGATTTTATAAGAATGTCAGAGATTTTTAAAAAATTAGATCAAAATTTTAATCATATTTTAATACATACAGGACAACATTTTGATAAACTTTTATCTGATGTTTTTTTTGAAGAATTGGATATTAGAGAACCTGATTATAATTTAGAAATAGGTGGGGTAGGAAAAGAACATTTTCACCAAAGTGCTGATTTGTCTATAAAATTAATAGAATTAATTCGTAAAAAAGATTTAAACCCTGATATAATACTTTTTTTAGGTGATTCTAATTCGGTTACTTCCGCTTTACCGTTAAAAAAGGAAGGTTACAAAATTGGTCATATTGAAGCTGGTATGCGTTCCTATGATAAAAGAATGTTAGAAGAAATTAATAGGGTAGTTTGTGATCATTGTAGTGATTTTTTATTTGTTTATCATGATAACTACAAAGAAAAAGCTTTAAAAGAAAATATACCCCAAGAATCTATTTTTGTTGTTGGTAATACAATAGTTGAGGTTGTCAATAAAGTTAAACCAAACGAATCTAAAAAAAATGATAGAATAATATTAGATATACATAGACCTGAAAATTTTAAATATAAAGAAAGATTACAAAATATTATTACATATGCTAATAATATGAGTAAAACTTATGAATTACCAGTTTATATGTTAGGTTTTAAAAGGACTTTAGACTACATGAAAGAGTTTAATATTGATTTTGGTGATGTTAAGGTTATAGATTTATTACCCTTTAAAGAATACCTAAATCAAGTTTATCACTCTAAATTTATTATTTCAGATTCAGGTACAGCACAAGAAGAACCTGCTTTATTGGGTACACCTGTTATTGTCCCTAGAGATTTTACAGAAAGACCAGAATCAGTAGAAAATAATTGTTCATTTATGATTGATGTTAACGCAACTAACAATTTAACATGGACTTCTAGTGAGAGTTGGTTATTATTAAATTGTAATAAAAGAAATACTGATTGGTTAGGTGACGGTAAGACATCTCAAAAAATTATCAATATATTAAAAGAAAAATTATGATTTCTATAGTAACAGCGTATCATAATAGAAAAGATTTATTTTTTAACACTTTAAAAACCATAGATAAGTTTAAAGGTGATAATGAAATTGAGGTAATAGCTGTAGATGATTGTTCTTCAGAGGAACATAGAATTGAAGATTTAGTAGATGTTTTCCCATTTTTAAAAGTAATTAGAATAGAAAAAGAAAATAAATGGTATATAAACCCATGTGTTGTTTTTAATATTGGTTTTAAAGAAGTTAAAGGTGATGTTATCATAATACAAAATCCAGAATGTTTACATGTTGGTGATGTAATTAGTGAGTCTTCAAAAATAAATGAAAATGAATATTTAAGTTTTGGTTGTTATTCTATGGATAGAAATAAAACTGAAATAATTAAAAACTATTTAATGGGTGATTTTGAATTGGGTCCACTATTAAATAACATAGATCCCAATTATAGATCAGTAACATCAGATGGTGAAAATGGTTGGTACAATCATTCTATGATACGACCTGTTGGTTATCATTTTTGTTCAGCAATATCAAAAAAAAATTTAGATGATTTAGGTGGTTTTGATGAAAGGTTTGCTAATGGTATAGCTTATGATGATAATGAAATATTAATAAGAATACAAAAAAAGGGTTTAAGTATTAAAATAGTAAACCAACCATTTGTTGCACACCAATGGCATTACTCTAGTCACAATTACCAACATTTAAATGTTAATGAATTAATAAATAAAAATAGGGGGTTATTAGAAATAATTAGACGAGAACCAAATTGGCAGTCTAATAGATAAATAAAATAAAAATGAAAGTATTTGATTGTTTTAAATTTTTTAATGAATTAGAACTACTAGAACTTAGATTAATGGAACTCTACGATGTTGTAGATTATTTTGTTTTAGTAGAAGCTAACAAAACTCACACAGGTAAAGAAAAAAAATACCTTTTTGAAGAAAATAAATATATGTTTAAGGATTATTTAGATAAAATAATTCATATAAAAGTTGACGATATGCCACCATATTCACAATCTGATATATGGACGGCTGAAAACTACCAAAGAAATTGTATTATGAGAGGTTTAATTGAACACGCTGAACTTGGTGATAAAATTATTATTTCAGATATTGATGAAATCCCTAATTCAGAAGTCATTAAAGAAAATTTAAATGATCCTAATTGGGTTACATTTAGGCAAAAATTATATTATTATTATGTTAATTGTGAACAAAATTGTCAATGGGATGGTCCTATAATGGCATCATATGGGACTTTTAGTTCACCACAACAATTAAGAAATAATGGTAGAGGTGGTTTTAACGTTAAATCAAATGGTGGTTGGCACTATAGTTTCATGGGTGGTCCAGAAAGAGTTAAATTAAAAGTTGAAAGTATAGCTGAATCACACTATATTATAGAAAACGTTGGTACTTTGGAGGAAATTAAAGAAAAGATGGGTACACAAAAAGACTTATGGAATCGTACCGAAGATTATGCCCAAAAGAAAATTGTGGACATATCAGATAATAAACCAAAAATGATGGATAAATTTTTAGAAAAATATCCACACTTTTTTTATAAAAATAATTAATATGAAAAAAAATATTGAAATAATTTCTTTAATATTTAAATCGGTAGATTATTTGAATTTAATATATAAAGAATTAAAAAGTGATAAATGTAAAGTAGAAGGTTGGGATGTGGGTATTCGTATTGTGGCTAATGATGCGACACCAGAAGTTTTAAACCATTTAAAAGAATTAGATATACCTTACACAATCTACAACGATTCAAAACCTGATGATTATTATTTAAACAGGGTTTATCGTTGTTGGAACCAAGCTGGTATTACTAGTGATTATGATAATATTTGTTTTGTAAATTCAGATATGGTTTTTAGTACTGATTGGTTAACGAATTTATTAAAACATCATGACGGAGTTAACATACCAACCTCTAGATTAGTTGAAAGTGGTAAAATGATGAGTGGTACACATGGGGTATCCTCTAATTGCGGAAGACACCCAAATAATATAAATTATGATTTATGGGATCAAGTAACAAGTCAATTAAAAAAAGATGAGACACATATGAACGGTTTATTTATGCCTTGTGTTTTTGAAAAAAGTAGATTTATTGAATCTGGTTTATATCCAGAAGGTAACATATATATGGATGGTATAGGTACTTTACATCCTAATGGTGTGATACAAAGTGGTGATGATTGGTATTTTAGAAAATTAGAAAATGAGTATAAAATGAAACATATAACTGTATTTGATTCTTTAGTTTATCATATACAAGAAGGTGAAAAAGATTGTTAATGAAAATAAATGATAACGTTCTAGTTGAAAAAATGAAAAATTTAATTTTTCATGATGGTGATATAAGACCTGTGTGGGTTGGTCCAGGTATAGGTGAAACTGATATTTCTGAATATAAAAATTATGCTAAATGGGCAAATGAACACTGGGGATTATACCGTGGATTTAATGACCAAGTAAAAGAATCTGACAATACTGTAATATTAGATTTAGGTTGTGGTTGTGGGTTTTGTACTATTAATTTATCAGACATATTTAAAAAATCTATTTTATATGGTTACGATATTGACCTTGAAAGTATAAATTTTGCTAATGAATATAATAAAAATGATAAAACAGAATATTTTACAGAAAATATTTTAAATACAGATTTACCCAAATCTGATTATATATTTTTAATTGAAACTCTAGAACATATAAAACATGTTGACCACTATAGTTTAATTGATAAATGTCTTTCTTCTTTGAAACCTAACGGACTATTATTCATTAGTACTCCTAATGAAAATTCTTTTAGTGATGCTGAAAGAGGTCATATAGGTATTTTAACCCCACATTTTTTTGAAGATTTTAAAAAAAAATATGAAAAGAATATTATAGAAGTAAAATATTTTAATAATAAAAAATTGTTAGATGAAGTTACAGATTTCACAGTAATTGAACCTGCTAGTCATTTTAAAATAATATTAAAAAATGGATAAAATTGGTTGGTTAGTTAATGATACATTAACTTGTATTCCTGGTACAAAAACTTTTTGGCATGACCTATTAGATAACGTTGAGGGGTTAAAAGACAAATGTAATGGTCATACATCTTACAATGTGTTAGCTAATAAAATTGTTGAATACGCAAATAATGAAGGTAAACCAAATTACATTATTAGAAACGGATCTTTTTTTCCTATTATACCTTTAAGTGTACCCACTATTTCTTTATTACAGGATTTGGGTCATGGTAGAATGGATGTGTGTAATAATTCTACTGTCGTAGTATTTAATTCAGAATATACTAAAGCACATTACCCACAAGTTAATGTTAGAACTGAAATAATACCATTAGGCATAGATTTTAACATATTTAAACCATCTGAAAATTATAAAAATGAGTTAGGTATTTTAGATAATTCTATATTATTTATAGGTTCAAGCCAAAACAACCCCAAAGGATTTAATAAAGTTATAGAACTTATTAATAATACTAATTATAATTTTTGTTTAGTTATGAAAGATGAGTTTAACTTGAGTCACCCAAGAGTTAAAGTCTTTAACCGTGTTGGTCATGATTTATTAATTAAAATAATAAATTCTTGTTCATTATTAATATGTACATCAATAGTGGAAACTCAACATTTAGCCGGTATTGAAGCCGCGGCTTGTAATATACCTTTAATTACCACTAATGTTGGAGCTTATTATGAAAAAAAAGATGGTGACTGGGGTATGTTGGTGAAAGATGGTGATTTTAAAAATAAAATAGATTATGTAATTAATAATTTAGATAAATTTTCCCCTAGAAAACATTTTTTAGAATTAGGGTATGATAAATCTAGTTGTATGAATAAATGGAATGAATTAATTAAAAGTATAATATGATGGAAGATAAATTAGGGTACCCAGGTTTTAAATATAACCACTCAAATTTTATTGCTGAATTAGTTAAACAAATAAATTGTAAGACTTATTTAGAGTTAGGTGTATATGATGGTATTACATTATCATTAGTTGAACCTTTTGTAGATAGAATTATATCGGTAGATATTAAAGATGTTAGAAAATGGAGGATAGGTGAATTTCATTTAGAGACTACAGATAATTTTTTTGAACATTTTAATGAAATGGTTGATGTTGTTTTTATAGATGCTGACCATAATTTTGAATCTGTTAAAAAAGATTTTAAAAATTCTTTAAATATTTTAAACAAATATGGGATGATAATTTTACATGATACAGACCCAATGGAGAACATGTACTTAGACCCAGGGTATTGTGGTGATTCCTATAAAATGGATTCTTGGGTAAGGGATAATTTTGAAGATTTAGATGTTATGACTTTACCTTTAACACAAGCTGGTTTAACTTTAATAAAAAGAAAAAAAGATAACAGAGTTAATAATTTTATTTAAATGAGTAAAAAAGTTTTAGTAGTAGGAGGATCAGGTTACATTGGTGGTTTAACTTGTGATTATTTAATTAGAGATGGTTTCAATGTTACTGTCTACGATAATCTATTATATGAGAATAGGTTTTTAAAAGAAATACCATTTATTTATGGTGATATTAGAGACACTGAAAAATTATATGAAGTTTCTAGAGATTATGATGTTGTGGTTTTAATGGCTGCTTTAGTTGGTGACCCTGCTTGTAGTGTTGATCAATCCTTAACAGAAGAAATAAATTACAAAGCAATTAAAGATTTTTGTGAAGTTGTTTCACCTAGTAAACATTTAATTTTTATGTCTACTTGTTCTGTATATGGTGCTCAAGATGGTTTGTTAAATGAAGAAAGTTCAACAAACCCTTTATCTTCTTATGCGTCAACAAAACTAGCAGCAGAAAAATATATTTTAGAAAAAGGTGGTACCATTTTTAGATTAGGCACAGTATTTGGCCTTGGTGATACTTACTCTAGATTGAGGATGGATTTAGTTGTTAATGTATTAACAATGAAAGCTGTTAAAGAAGGTGAGATTACAATTAATGGTGGTGAACAATGGAGACCTATTATTGCTGTTAAAGATATTGCTGAATATGTCACAGAAGCTTGTAAGGAGGAGTATGAAGGTATTTTTGTTTTAGCAAAAGAAAATGTTGTAATTAGAGAACTAGGTGAAAGAGTGGGTAAATTAATCCCTAATACTAAGGTTAATTATACAGAAATATCCTTCCAAGACGCTAGAAATTATAAAGTAGATAATTCTAAATCTTTAAACACATTTAAATATAAACCACAAGTCACGGTTGAAGATGAGGTTTCTAGAATGTTATTAATGTTTAAAGAAAATAGAGTACAAAACCCTGAAGATAAAGTTTATCATAATGGGGCTTATTTAAAAAATAAAAAAGAAACAAATCAATTAGTTTAATGGGTACAAAAGTTTTAAACGGTGGTATTGCCGTAGATGATAGAGGTTCAGTTAGATTTGTTAATGATTTTAATTTTGAGGGGGTAAAAAGATTCTATCAAGTAGAAAATCATAGACAGGGATTTATTAGAGCCTGGCATGGTCATAAAAAAGAAGGTAAATATGTATATGTCACAAGTGGTTCTGCATTAGTGGGCGTTGTTAATATGGAAACAGAAGAAGTTTCAAAATTTGTTTTAAGTGATAAATCACCTAAAATTTTATGGATACCACCAGGTTATTATAATGGTTTTAAATCACTAGAAGAAAATACTAAAATATTATTCTTTTCAACATCAACATTAGAAGATAGTCTTGGTGATGATATTAGAGAAGAACATAACAGATGGAATATCTGGGAAGAAGATTATAGATAAAATTATGAGAGATTTTGTTTTTGGATCAAATGGAATGTTAGGTAGATATGTTTCTACTTATTTAAAAAATTATTATGAAGTTATAGAAGTAACTAGAAATGAAATAGATTCTTCTAATGTAAGCCAAGAGGAGTTACATGCTAAATTATTTCATATGGGATTAAAAGAAAATGATGTTGTAGTTAACTGTGTCGGTACTATTAAACCTATGGTAGATTCTTTAGGGGATTTAAACGCTATACAAGTTAATTCAGTTTTTCCTAGAATACTAGCTAATGTTTGTCAAAACATGGGTGTAAGAATGATTCACCCTACTACTGATTGTGTTTATACTGGTAATAAAGGACATTATGATGAAAAAGATTTACATGACATTAGCGATGTTTATGGTAGAACAAAATCTTTAGGTGAACCTGAAAATTGTACAGTAATTAGGACTTCTATTATAGGTGAAGAAGTTAGTAATGGTAGGTCTTTAGTTGAATGGATTAAATCTAATAATGGTGGTAAAATAAATGGTTATTTAAACCATCATTGGAATGGTGTTACTTGTTTACAGTTTGCTAAGATTGTAAAAACAATGATATCAAACGATTTGTTTTGGTTTGGGACTAAACATTTACATTCAAATACATTAAATAAATATGAATTATCGTCTTCAATAAACAATCATTTTAATTTAGGTATTGAAGTAACCCCTATGTCTGTTGGTAATGACGTGGACCGTAGTTTATCTACGATTTATAAAGATAATTTAGAAAAGTTTGATATCCCTAGTTTGGATGAACAAATTAAAGATATGTATGAATTTCATTCAGAATTATATAACATAAAAAGTGTAACTGTTTAAAATGGTTAGAAAAAAAGGTAAAATCAATACGCAAGAAGCGTATGATGAGTATTTGGAAAACGAATCAGTTAATAAAGAATTTGGTTCATATAAAGCAGTTAAATTGTCAGAAAAACAATACGAACTTTTTAACGGAATAAAAAATTCAAGAATCTCAACAATAGTGGGTCCTCCAGGAACATCAAAAACGTTTACCGCTTGTTGGGCAGCAGTTAAAGCTCTACAAAAGGGTGAGATTAAAAGAATTGTTTTAGTTAAACCATTAGAAACTTCTGGTGAAGATTTAGGTTTTTTACCTGGTTCTGAAAAAGATAAAGTACAACCATTTATGGAATCTTTCCTAGATAATCTAGTTGAAATGATGGATGGTAAAACTTTAAAGATGTTAATTGATAATGGTACAATTAAATTTGAACCTATTGCTTATATGAGAGGTAGAACTTTTAAACATTCTTTTATTATTTGTGATGAAATGCAGAATGCTGACATTAAACAATTAATGACAACAATTACTCGTTTCGGTGAAGGTTCTAAAATAACTATTATCGGTGACTCAAGGCAAAATGATATTAACGAAAAATATGTTGCTCTTGATTTCTTTGTTAAAGAAATTTTAGGTGAAGATGACCAAATGTTTCATTTTAAATTTGATAGGACTGATATCGTTAGGGACCCACTTCTAATTAAGATTATTGATAACTATGAAAAAGCTTTAGCTGATGGTAGAATACCTACAACAAAAAGAAAAAATTAATTATGAAAATAGGAGTATCAATAGATGGGGTGTTGCGCGACCTATTCGGTAAAATAGAAGATACACACCAAAAATATTTTCCATCTGAAGATGTTGAAAATATCAAAGTTTTAGATTACGACTTTGATAAATGGTTAACATTCCCAGAAGAAGAAACTAAACAAGCTGAGTTAGAGTTCAACCCTGAATTTAATGAAGATAAATTCTTAAATGAGGAACAAGATTTAACTTTTAATAATAATGTAAATAAAGTAACTGTTGAAGAATTTCTTTATGAAAAATGTACTCTAGAAATATTCGGTTACGCTAATGAGGAAACCCATTCAGTAGTTGAGACTTTAAATCAATTAATAATTGAAAATCCTAACCATGAATTTATCATTATAAGTAGAGAAATAGGTTTATCAATACCATCCACTTTTTTCTTTTTATCTAAGACAAAATGTATGTGTCAAGAAATAAAATTTGTTAAAGATTATGATAGTGTATGGAATTACGTAGATGTAATGATTAGTGACCACCCTAAAATTATTATTAGTAGACCACAAAACAAAATTTGTGTTAAGGTTGAAAAAGAATTCAATAAATTAAATACACAATCAAATATTAATATTAAATCAATAAAAGAAATTGATAAAAATTTTATTGAAAATATAGAAAATATTTTATCCAATCAAAATGTTGATTGGACTCTATAAAAAGTTTACATATAAAAAATTATAATTAGTTATTAACTATGGAAGGATTATTTAATATAGCTAATGAAGAATTCTATATTGACATTGATAGAATCTCAGATTATATAAGAATTGATAACAATATTGATTTCTTACTAAGCAAACAAGAAATTGAGGAGGAATCCGAAGAAATTTCAGACGGACTAATTCAAGACCCACAAATGATTGATGTGGCTAAATGGGAAGTCGTAAAAGCTTTAATAGAATCAATATTAAACGAGAATGGTGTTTTAGATGAGAGTATGGGTATTAAAAAATTGGAAGGACAATTGTCAATACCATTTAGACTAGCTTTTAACACATTAATAAAAAATAAAATAATAAAGAAAAATGGATAACAAAGAAGAAATCGTAAAATCCCTAATGGAAAATCTAGAGAAGATGGAAAATAAAGACTTCTCTATTTATTTTTTTGTGATTGATACACAAGGAAATGCTGTAGGTTCAGTGGCCTACATTTATGAACAAGTTAAAATTTTAACTGAACTTGGTTATAAAGCTAGTATCTTACATGAAAAAAATGACTACACTACTAACCAAATTGGTTTTATTAAAACTTGGTTGGGTGAAGAATACGCTGAATTACCTCACGTATCTATTGAAAATCAAAACATTAAAGTTAGTGTAACTGATTTTATTATTATTCCAGAACTTTTCGCTAATGTAATGGAACAAACTGTTAATATACCAGCTAAAAGAATTGTTTTATGTCAGTCTTATGATTATATCACAGAAACTTTACAACCTGGTAAAAGTTGGAAGGACTATGGTATTAATGACTGTATTACAACGACTGATTCTCAAAAAGAATATATTGAAAGTCTTTTTAATGGCACAATTAAAGTTAATGTTGTACCAGTTAGTATTGATGAAACTTTTTCAGAACCTAGTAAACCTAAAAAACCAATTGTAGCTATTTCAACTAGAGACCAAAGGGATACTGTAAAAATCTTTAAAACTTTTTATTTAAAATACCCTCATTTAAAATGGGTTACTTTTAGAGATATGAGAGGTATGTCTAAATCAGTATTCTCTAAAGCTTTAGCTGAATCTTGTGTTTCAGTATGGGTTGATGATATTGCTGGATTTGGTGGTTTTGCATTGGAGTCCATGAAATGTGGTACACCTGTAATTGGTAAAATACCTAATCTTTTAAATGGTTGGATGGATGAGAAAAATGGTATTTGGGTAGATAGTATTAACGCTATTCCAGATGTTTTATCTAAATACTTACAAGCTTGGTTGGAAGATAATTATTCCCCTGAACTATTAGAAAGTATGAAAGAAACTGTTGAGAAATACACTCCAGAACTACAAAAAGAAAAAATTAAAGAAGTGTATGGTGAAATTTTTAATAGTAGAACTGAAGAATTTAAAACCACTTTGTCTAAATACAAAGTTGATAATGTTGAAGAAAAAATTAATTAATGATGGAAAATAACGTAACAGTAATATTACCAATTTTAACACTAAACGAATCGGAAAAAGATTATTTTGCGAATGCTATTGCTAGTGTTAGAGAACAAAAAGTAACACCAAAAAGTTTAACTATTGTTATCCCTAAAAATGAAGAACTTAAAAAAGAATTAGAATCTTTTGATTATGGTGATAAACTTTCAGATAGAGTAACTATTTTAGAAAATGAAGGTGAAACAGATTTCTGTTCCCAAGTAAACTTTGGCGTTAGTAAAATTGAAACTGAATGGTTTTCTGTTTTGGAACTTGATGATGTTTATTCAAACATTTGGTTTGATAACTTTATTAAATATACCGAAAGTTATGATGATGTTGACGTATTTTTACCAATTGTTTTAGATGTTAACACCGATAACCAATTTATTCATTTCACAAATGAACCTGTTTGGGCAAAAGATTTTAGTGAAAATTTAGGATTTTTAGATAACGATGCTTTATTAAATTTCCCTAATTTCCAATTGTCAGGTTCAGTGATAAGAAAAGAATCTTTTACTAGTGTGGGTGGTTTAAAATCTGGTATTAAAATGTTCTTTAATTATGAATTAATGTTGAGGTTGACTTATTACGATAAAAAAATAATGACAATCCCAAAAATAGGTTATAAAAAAGTTAATATGAGACCTGATTCTCTATTTTGGCAATATAAAAATGTTCCAGAAAAAACTATTGACCCAGTAGAATCTAGATTTTGGTTCAATACTAGTAAAAAAGAGTGTTACTTCAAATCCGATAGAGGCATAAAATATGAGATGGAATCATCTACGATGTAATTGTTAATCTTTAACATCATAACGAAAAGGTGATAAATAATTTATGTCAGAAAAAAAAGTTAGAGGAAGAAAACCTAGTAATAAAAAATCTTATTTTGATGTAGAAGAAGAAGAGGCTGTAAGAAAATTCATATCAATAGGCACTATGGTTCAAGACCCTAGTGCCCTTGATGGGTTTAGATGGTCTGGGTCTACTGAAGAATCAAGACAAAGAGATAAAATCTATAAAGATTATCTAAGATATCCTTTAGATAAGATGGTTGAAAGTATTATACGTAAGTATAAACTCTATCCAAAAACAATGTCATTTGAAGATGCTCATTCAGATGCTCTATCATTTTTAATGATAAAATTCCACAAATTTAAACCAGATAAAGATAAAAAATCATATTCTTATTTTGGTACAATATGTAAAAGATATTTGTTGGGTAGATTAATTAAAGATGATAAAAAAATCAAATCAATTTTACCATATGAAGATTTTTCTTCTGAGATAGAAGATAACGTTGAGAATAGTTACGAAATTGATATAGAACACTTGGATTTAACTGAGTTAATCAAAAATATATCTGAAGGAATAAAAGATGAAATGACTAACAAAATTTTAACAGAAAATGAGTTAAAAGTGGGTACTTCATTAGTTAAAATTTTAGATGAATGGGATAACATTTTTAGTGATGAGATTAGTAAAAATAAGAAATATAATAAAAATTTAATTTTATTATATATGAGAAACATGACATCTCTAAATACTAAAGATATTAGAAATGCTATGAAACGTTATAAAACTATATATAAAATGTTAAAAGACGATTTATAAAAATCTTATAATAAATATTTATATATAAAATATGTTATGGGTAGACCTAAGAAAAAAGATATAAAATTAAATACTGATAGTTTTTTGAGTTTAAGTCAAGAAGCGTACAATGAACTTGTTGAACAACGTAGTACCGCTATTAGACAAATAAATGAAAATAAAAAATTAGTAGAAGTTGAGGATGTCCATGATTTGGTTAACCTAAATAAAGCTAATACAGATTTACTTAAGTTAATTGACAGTACTATAGATAAAAAATTAAGTCTTGTTAAATTAATGAGTACTTTAATTTTTAAAGGTGAAAACTTAGATAGTGTTGCAAATAGTGGACAATTAACACCTGAAGATTTTGAGTTGTTAAGAACTATAATGACTAAAGATGATGATAATAAATAATAAAATTTATGTCATTTATAAACGATAAATCGGGGTTAGTAAGTGAGATAGCTGTATCTAAAGCTATTGAAGAGAATTTTCCAGAATTAAATAAGGGTAAAGTTTCTTTTGATAGTATTAAAAGTTCCCAAGGGAATTTAATACCTTTCTTTTTAGACTTATTAGTGATGTTAGTGGATTCTGGTGAAGTTAAAACAGAATTCACTAAATTCATCGCTAAAACAGATGTGTGGGAAAAAGAAATGAAGGAATCTTTAGTACAGACTATTGTAGAAACTTATTCTAATAATGTTAATTTTAGTGGGATCACAGATCAATTCCCAATAGATTTAGATATAAGAAATGTAGACATTAATAATCAATTAAAAGTATCTGCTGACACACAAATAGGTAAATATTTTTATGGTGAATCCACTAGTGACATCAATACTGTTTTATCTAAAGTAACTTCCACTGGTAATGCTTCATATGGTGGGATATTTGATTTTAATTTCACACAACCAGGAACTTTAAAAGTTAATCTATTACCAGAATATACAAATGTTACTTTTGAAAAGTTAATCAGGGACTCGTTTAATAGTACTAGAATTTTAGCACCAAATGTTCTTTTAACTAAAATAATGGATTCCACTTTCGGGTCTTTGTCTTCTGTTTCTGATAAAAGTTATGAATGGTTTTTAGAACAACGTAAATTAAGTACTACAGTAGACAAAATTATAAATAAAGAGACTTTAACTAAAACAGAGACAAATATTTATGATAATAGTTTTTTTCAGTTCACTAAAAGTGAAATGGATGATATTGAAAAGTCCTCTAAAGCTTTATATGACGGTGTTAATTTAGCTAATTTAGGTTGTGGTACTGGTGAAAATTTTATTGATTTAAAATCTTTTGATGACTCATTTAGTAAAATTAATGATATTAGACCATCTTTAGTTAAAGAAGCGGTTGTTAGTTTTACTAATACTTTAATAAACAATTCTACAGTTGGTATTAGTGATGAGAATAGAAAAAATGTTGAGTACAATATAATTTCTGAAATATGGAAAAATTTGACGGGTATATTCACCAACATGTTAATAACTAACCCATTTGTTGTTTTAATGTTTCAAGTGTCAGAAAGTTTAGTTAATGGTGGTACATTAGACTTTGGTACCAACTCATTAGTTAAAAGTAAAATAGATGGTTTTATAAATCTTTTAAAAGGACCAATTATTTGTATTGTTAAAAAAATATATAGAATAATTTTAATATTCTTATTTAAGAAAGTTAAAAAAGAACTTTTAAAAATAATAGCTAAAAGATTAGCTAAAGAACAAGAAGACCAAAGAAAAAATTACGTTTTAATTTTAAAAACAGCTAAAAATTTATTAGAAGATGTGAATATAGCTTCTTTAATAAAAGGGCAATAAAAAAATAATTATGTCTAATATACCTAACATAAATAAAAATGTTGATGTAAATGTTAATATAGACTTTACTAAGTCAACAGATGTTATAAAAGCTTTATTAAAATTATTTAAAGTACCTTCTATACCTGCTCCACCAGTCACAAAATTACAATCTTTATCCGCTTCATTAAGACCTGGTTTATCCTCAACAAAAATAGCTGCTAATATTATAAAAAGACAATCAGAAGCGGGAGCACCTATCGGTAATTTAGATGATGGTTCACAAAATATTAGTGAAAAAATGGAAGTTATTAGAGTTGAAGAAATAATAAACGCTTTAATTAGTGATGCAAGAATTACTGTAACATTATATCCAGGACAAACAATACAAGGAACTGGTGGTAACGCTGGTGGGCCAGTAGTTGTTGTTGGTCAAACTCTAACATTAGGTAAAGGTACAGGTATTATACAATAGTATGAAAAATAGTGAAATTGAAAATAAAACAAACTCTGAATTGCTTTTAATACAAAAGCAAAAAAAAGATCTATTTGAAAAGGTTAAGTATGATATAGTTAAACTATATGATTATTGGACAACAATAGAATCCGATTATAATCAAATAACTGAGGAAATTAATAAAAGAAATATTAAAAAATAATGGCAGATAATTTATTTAGAGGAAAAATACCAAATCAAGGAAAAGCTTCCCTTTTTAATTCTGATAATGGTGGGGGTATTAACAATGTATACGTAGGTATTGTTGTTAGTATTGATGATCCTTTAAATGCTGGTAGAATAAAAGTTAGAATACCTAATCTAGATATAAATAAAGAAATATTCTGTAAAGAAAGAAAGAAAAATGGTGGTAACGTAAAACCAATATATAAAGTACAGGGTAACGTAAAAAATGAAATAGATAACCCCAATCAATTAAATACATTAAACGAGATTAGTAATAAAGATGTATCTAATAGTACTTCTGATTGTATTGAAATACCTTGGTCAACCCCATTTCTACCAAAACATTTCCAAGTTTTACCAAAAGTAAATGAAATTGTTAAAGTTGTAATTTACGACACATCAAAACCTAATTTAAATCGTGAGTGGGTCGGTCCAATAATATCATTAAGGGATAAAATAAGTTTTGATAGTTACAATACCGCTGGTTCAACAATGAACACAGCACTTATTTTTGCAACTAGTGACCCAACAGATAGGATTAATCTTAAAAAAAGGGGTGGTTTTACAGGTGGGTTTCCAGAACCTTTAGATATTGCAATACAATCAAGAAACAATGCTGACATTATATTTCCAACCTTTCAAGGGGTTAATGGTAATATATTAAAAGGTGGTGAAGTTTTAATTAGGGCTGGTAAATTATTAGCAGACACTGATGGAGTTAATTTAAAATTGAATGATATAAATCCAGCATATTTTAGATTAAAAGTTTTAGATGATAAATTAACTAATAATAAAAGCACACCAGTTAACCCTAATAACGCCCCAGAAACACACGCAATGTTATTTTCTGATTTTATCAGTATTATTTCACATAAAAATGGTGAACAAGGTTCAGATAAAATAAAAAAAATAAACCCAATTATTGAAACTGATAACGATATTAAAAGTGTTCACGCAAGTTTACAACCTTTAATTAGAGGTAATTTCTTAATTGAATTTTTAGAACTTTTAAGAGATTATGTTGCTAATCATAACCACCCATATGCTGGATTACCAGCTACTGATGCTAATTCAAAACCAGATATACTTAAATTTGATTTAAATAAATTGTTATCAACAAATATTAGGATTAACTAAGATATTTATTAAATAAAAACTTTAATGAATATTACTAGAACATATTTTAATAAAGATACTGTAATTGTGAGAAATTCTTGTGTAAACACAGGGAGGAACCCAATAACAGAATTATTCCATGGAGGTTCAAATAACATAGACCTAGTCTCATTTTCAAGATATATTTTTAATATAGACTTAACTGACCTAATCCAAAGAGTTAATAATAAAGAGTTGTTTACTAATAGAATGACTCATAAAATTAATTTAACCAACACTTCTTGTTTTGATAGAGAGTTGTTTTGTAAGACATTTGCTAGTTCTTGTGGGGAAGTGCAAAGATCAACAGGATTTGATTTAATTCTTTTTGAAGTTCCAGAATATTGGGATGAGGGTAATGGTTATGACTATGTTGTTACTAAAAGTGTTGGTTGTACTTTAGGTGACCAAGTGTATTGTGAGGGCCCTTCTAATTGGTTTGATAGGGAATTTAATACAACATGGTCACAATCAGGTGTTTACACCGACCCTACAATGTGGTGGTCTGGTTCTACAACTGGTTACACAGGAACAACTAAAGACCTTATAATAGGTACACAACATTTTGATAGAGGTAATGAAAACCTATGTATAGATATTACTGATTATGTTAATGGTCTAATTTCTAGTGGAGTCACCCAATTGAATTTAGGGGTGTCTTATGAATTATCACAAGAAATGGTACCACAAGATTGTATTTCATATGTAGGGTTCTTTAGTCGTGAAACCCAAACAGTTTATGAACCTTTTATGGAAACTCAATTTAATGACGTAATTAAAGACGATAGAGATAACTTTTTCTTAGATAAGAGTAACAAACTATGTCTATATGTTAATGCGGGTGGAGAAAGGGTTAATGCAAATATTTCTAGTGTTTCTATATATGATCAAAATGATAACGTATATCAAATAATACCTAACACTTCAATTGAACAAATAACAACAGGTGTATATTGCACAAACGTTAGTGTACCAGGTAACCCTGTTAGTGGTTATTGTGGTAATGTACAATTTAGAGATGTATGGGAAAATGTTACTGTTAACAGTTATAACGTTGGTGATATTGAATTAGAGTTTGTTGTACAAGATAATGGTAACTACTATAATATTGGTTCTACAAATAGTGCGGGAGCTTTTGGTTTAGGTGTGAGTGAAGCAAATAATAGGTCTATTTATGACTATGAATTTGCCGTACATGGAATCAAAAGAAAAGAAAAGATTAAAAGAGGGGATACAAGAAGAGTTGATGTTAAAGCTAGAATTCCTTTAACTTTTGACCAAACACAAGCTGTAGATAAAATATATTATAGAATTTATATCAAAGAAGGTGAGACTCAGTTAGATTATATTGATTGGAATGAGGTTAGTAGGACACCTGATGGTAATTTCTTCTTAATAGACACTTCTTGGTTTATACCAAATGACTATTTCATGGAGATAAAGATTGAATCAGGGAATCAAATTAGAACTTACAATGATGTAATTCAATTTGAAATAGTATCTGAAAAAGATTGGTGTTAAAAAAAAAGGTCTGATTTCTCAGACCTTTTTTTTTATTTTTGAACACCACCTTTTCTAGTCTCACCGTACCCAAACATCATTATGTAGGATACAGAATCTTTATTAAAATTATGTTTCATGTTAGGGTATTTAGATTTTAATTCACCTAACAAACCATTACCTAGATCATTAACATAATTAATAATTTCTTGATTATTGATCCATGAATCAGGGTTTCCGTATTTTTTTCTTGCCTCCTCGTACCAGTTTTCACCACTTTCTTTCATCAATACATTAACAACTCCTTGAGCAGGTACAATAACCCACACCACCTCGGCATTTGTTTGTACAATTAATTGTACTTTATCAACTAAATCATATCTTGTACTTAAACCTTTAGCTCTTATATTACCTTCTTCAGTAGATATTTTAACCTCAAATCCCTTTTTCTTTAAAAAAGAATACATTTGTTTAGACATTTGTTTTAACTCTAAAATATCTTCCTTTAATAAACCTTTATCTTTAAGGTATTTTTCCTCCAACCTTTGATTAGCTTCAGTAATCACTTTTAATTTATCCTGTCTTCTCATTTTAATTTATTTATCTCTTTAGTTATATCTTTAACATCATAATCACCATTTTCCCATGAAAATTTAAATCCTAACTTAGAACCTTTAGTTCCCAAGTTTGTGGTGTTTATACCATATTTTTTAGCTAAGTCATTAAGTTTTCTCATAGCGGTATCTTTTTCACCAGACTCACCCTTTTCTGACATAGATTTTAATTTAATCATTAAACTAATGATTTTATCTTCAAGATCTTTAGATGGTTTAAACCCTAATTTAGTTCTTTCTGAACCAGTATCTTTATCTCTATTATCACCAGCAGTTTTAAATCCTATAGCTTTTTCATTTAAAAACTTTTCTTCTAATTTTTGATTAGCCTCTAAAATAACTTTATATTTATCTTGTTTTCTCATTAGTATGAATAATTTCTACCTTCTTTTTTAGCTTTTTCTTGAGCCATATAAGACATTCTTTTTCTTTCTTGCATTTGTTTTTGTTTATCCTCATGACCTTGTTGTTGAATAAACTTACCTACTGTCTTTTTAGAATCACGAAGTTTTTGTTCCAATTTACCAAAGTCTTTCATGATACCGTCAATCTCATCAGCATAACCATCACCACCTGTTACTTGTTTACATAAAGATTCAAATGAAGATTTAGCACTATCCATATTACTAATAATGTCGTCAATAGTAGAAAGTTCACCACTTTTACCTTTAACAACTTCAATTTTATCCCCCTTTTGTTCACCTTCTTCACGAATGATTTTTTGGACCAATTTCTCTATATCGTTTTCTGTAAGTCTAATTACTTTTTTCATATTAATATTCATTTAATATTCTATTATATTCTTCTAAAGTGGACACCAAATCAGATTCACCATCTTCTTTAGCCATAACAATCACTTGGTTAACCATTTGAATGATGCCATTTTTATGTTTTTTAAGGTTTTCTGGTGTTTTTTTATCTTCTAAATCATTTTTTGACATATCCATTATGGATGAAAACATATCTACAAGCGTTTCTAATTCATCTTCACCTAAATCATTAGTATCAACCCCCATTTGAGATGTGATTGTATCAATTAATTTATTTCTTAAATATTTTTTTTCATACATTTTATATTTTGGGTTTTCATCCAATTCCTTCTCTTTGTCCATAATCAATTCAAAAATATGGTCACCACCTCTAACAAAATCAAAATCATCATTTTCTTTTAATAATTTTTTATGTTTTTTTTCATATTGTGTATAAGTCATTCTGGGGTTTTCCAAACGCTCCATCATAAACTTCATTTCTTTTAAATTTTCCATATTAATATATTTTTTATTATTTATCTTTTTTCTTACCATATTTTGTAATTATTTCCAAAACAGAATCCACTAAACTTTCTTCGGCATGTCTTAGTTCCTCTATATTTTCAGTATCCGCGTCATAAGGTAATGTTTTAGGTATGATCATATCACTTTGCTTTGGTTGTTTGTTATAACCGCTATAGATAGAATCATTTTCCAAATCGATGGTTAAAGCATCAAATACTTTTCCATCGATTACAATACCAATGAATGTATAATTACCATCTTCTTTTACTACTATTTTACCATTTTCTTTTCCATCCTCAATGGATTCTACTTTAGATAAAAAAGCAACTAAGTATGCTGATGGAAAATATTTACCATATTTATCAATAAATTGTTTAATTTTTCTACCCAAATAGAAAACACCTGCACCAGTGAGAACCAATAATGCGGTACCCAAACCTTCATTCATATTTTGTTTTTTATTTTCATTAATAACACGTTTAACTAATTTTGCTAAATCGTTTTCTGTAAGTCTAATTACTTTTTTCATATTAATATTTCTATATAAATATCCACAAAAAGATAAAAATTTTACCATCAACCTTTGATTGATTAAAAAAAGTTATTTATATTTGTCGTATCAAAGTTCAGAAAAAATTATTCAAATATGGCAAGAGTTAAAGATTTAAAAGTACAGAACCCAAGTTACGTTATTGACGTTATTGACGTATTGGCTTCAATGGACCCAACCAAGTCCAACAAATACCTCCCATTCATGATTAAATGCACGGCAGAGTGGGTTGAATGGATTAATAATGAATTACGTAATGAAACATTTAAAGAAATGTTTGAGGTAATCAAAGATTTTGAGGACCTTTCACAACGTAATTTGTTGGATAATAAAGATATCTATTCTTACGAATCAAATCAAGATATTATTGAATCAGTTAAAACTGCTAAAGAAAAGGTAACCCGTTCTGAAGTTAAGAAAAAAGAAACTGAAGTTATTTATGAGGATGAACGTTGGTTGGTTGTTTTCCCCCTCACAACTCGTAGCTCAAACCTTTATGGTAAAGCAACAAAATGGTGTGTAGCAAGTGAAGACCATAACTATGGACGTTACTTTAAACAATACACAGAAAATGGGGTTCTTGTCTATGTTATAGATAAAACTGTTAAAGATGATGAGGCAAGAAATAATATCCTATCAAAAGTAGCTTTCCATAATGACAAAAGTAAAACTGATGGAATTACAGCTTGGGATGTTAAAGACGCTCAACTTAGTGTTCCAAATGTGATGAAATTCACTTCACTGGTTGGACCTGAGATTGTTAACATTATCTATGACCGTCTTGAGAACGGTATAACAAATAAAAAAGCTGCAGAACAAAAAGGTATAAAAGAATAATATGGAAGGAAAAACTTTAAATTCAGTTTTAAGAGAAGCCAACAAAATTTCAGATGTGGCTGATACTTACACACAGGTTGTGGAAGATATTAAAAAAATGATTCTTGAAACACCTAACGATTACGACCTAGGTGAGAAATTAAGGTCATATGGAATTCATTATTTGGAAGTTCTGAACAAATAAAAATGTGGGAGTCGTAAGATTCCCATTTTTTGTTTTTATATCTATAATTTATTTATGGTGAGAAAACAAATACAAAAACATGATTTCTTAAACGGTGGACCTGAAAGACAATATAGTTTAAATTTCAATAGTGAAGGTCAAGATACAATAAATATTGGTCTTGGTGGTATAACTAATACGCCACAAATAAATCCTCAGTTTAGTATAGTTAATAATAATGGTGATAATATATTTATGGTTACCGAAAATGAAATAAGGTGGAATGGTCAAAATGTAATGACTGAGGAAAGGATTAATGAAATAGTGGAAACAAGAATAAGAGAATTAGGTCTTATTTAGAAAAATCATTTAAAATATTACCGTTTTCATCAAACAAAACCCACACACCTAAATTAACGTATTGTTCAACTTCCTCTATTGTATAATCGTCCATTTCATCACCACTCTTTAAAGTAATAACAACTTTATTACCTTCTACTCTAGTAATCCACCAATAAGATTCTTTTTTTATTTCACCTAATTCAACGTCACCTCTATTAAGATCAAACATTGAAAGGTTATATTCTACTTCTAATTCATCTAGATTATTTTTTCTATAAGTACATTTCTTACCAAGAATAAAATCAATAGTATAGGTAACATCACCTTCGGCCCAATCAAAATCATTTTCCTCTGATTCACTTAGGTATTCAAAATAAGGTTCAGTTGCCTTTTTATAAACACCATTACCATTTTCATCTTCCACAGTGAAAAATACTGTATCACCATCATTACGGCTTAGACTAATACTTTTTATGGTGTAAACTCTCCCATATTCATATGCGGCACCACCATAGTTATTATCACCATACCAACGGCTGAAACCAAATTTACAGATGAATTTATCACCAACTTTGGGTTCCCATTTATCTGAAACTTTATCTATCCAATTAAGATCCTCAAAATCGTTAACCTCTTCTTTTATAATCTTACGTAGATTCATATTAATAAATATCTCTAGTTAGTTGAAATTTAATTCGTATTTATAATTACCACAATCCCAAACACGTAAATAACCTAATTCTTCCATAATTTGTATTTCAGTTTTATTTTTATCATAACCTTTTTTAACTAAAACATCTTTTCTAAAATTATATCTATGATACCTCCTGTCATCACCCAAAGTATACCAGTAATTAGGTTTAGTTTCGGATATTAAATTAAAACCCATTTTTTTATATAAATTTTCTTCATTTATTGTCCATCTTTTATCAGCATAACTTATAATCCTACTTGGATTATATTTTTTTATAAAATATTTTAATAATCTAGACCCTATTCCTACAACATTTTTTGATGCAAATCTAACCAATTCAAAAGTACCTTCTTCATTACTAGAACCTAAAACTTTTCTTAAATCTGAAAAAGTCATAACCGCAACCAATTTATCTTCGTAAAAGGCACCTATTTTATGTTTTGATTTATCAGACCCTTGTATATGATTTTCTTTTAAAAAATCATCTTTTTCTTTTGAACTTATTTCTTTTATAACACATTTACGTGCATATATTTTTTCTTTTGAACTTTTTAAAATATGTTTAATTTTATTTTTAACAATTTCTTTATTTTTAATCCATTCGTCAGAAAATATATGACATAATTTTACACCATATGTTTTAGCTAAAATTTGTTTATTTAAATGGTAATTTTTATCCTTACCCATTTTTTCCGAATGCCAAAAAAGACCGTTATATTCAAAACCTATATTTAATTCTGGTACAAAAATATCTATTTCAGTACCATTTAAAGTTTTCTTATGATTATTAATAACAGTAAATCCTAAACCTTTTATGTATTCTAAAATTTCTTTTTGTGCTTTAGATGTAAAATTATTTTCTATGTTAACTCTACCTTTGTCTAGATATTTTTTACATTCATCTTTAAAATTTTCAGAAAAAACTTCACCATATTTATCTTTATAATCTTCTGGTGAAATATTATGTGATTTTAAATGTGTGTTTGATATTGACCTAAATGCTTGTCCACAAATTTTACAATCAATAAAAGATTTATAGTTATTTAAATCTATTTTTTCCTCTTTTAAATTTATTCTAACACTTGGGTAGTAATCAAAAAACTCTTTTAGATTATTAAAATCATGTTCTTTAATATGTCTAGTAATAAAACCACCATAATTATTAATATCATTAGTTTTCCATTCACATATTGGACAATGCCATTTCTTTTTTTCTTCTTTATTTTCTAATTCAAAATAATTCTCATACCATAATTTACCTGTGGTATTTGTTATCATATTTCTTTTATAAAGAGTTGGTGGTTCTAGGTTATAGACTTCTTTTAAATGTATTAATACATATCCAGACCTATTTAAAACGTCTTTTATTATTTTACCCGTCTTTTTACATTTAAGAATTTTATTTTCATAGATTGAATAATCTATTTCTTTTACGAAATGTTTTTTTTGTCCACCCTTTTTATTTAGTTCCACACCATTTTTAAATAAAATATCTTTAACTTTTAATTTACCTATTTTAAAGTGATTACATATGTCATTAATAGACATTTTTTTTTCAGTATATAGTGTGATAATATCTTGTTCCATATTAATAATTATACCTTTATTAGGTTTAAAAATCAATAGTTCATGTAAAAAAAAAAGAGGGACCGAAGTCCCTCTTAGTGTTATGGTTTTAAGATTTTATTATCTTAATTCTCTTACATCAAATGTACGTAAACCATCTACACGGATATGCCCGTAGAACCTGTTGTTCACCATTTTTTTCGCGTAACGAGTCATGATACCTTTAACAGGTACAAAGTTAAACGGATTGTACATTGTAGGTGTTAATTGCATCGGTACGTAAGGAGCGTAGATGTAACCTGTGTCTAACAATGATTTTCCTTTATGTCCAATCAATACAGAGTAAGCTGGTGCGTAAGGGTCACGGTAGATTGTGTAACGTCCTTGTAATGAACCAACTCTTTCAATACCCATGTTGTACTGATCTTGTTCAGGAGATGCGTTAGATACGTGGAAGTATTCTAAATCATCAAATACAGCAGATACTTCAGAAGATACTACTACCCAGTTAGCTCCACCTCTCAAAGTAGCTTTGTGAATTTGAGCAGATACTTGGTTGATAGCCGTCATCAAAGTTTGATTCCACTCTTTTTGAGTGTAAGCTGTAGATTGAGGAAGTCTTTTCCATCCGTTGTAATCCCAACGTAATTGCCATGCTGCACCTTTTCTCAAGTCGATCAAGATTTCACGGTCAATTTCTGCCGCAACTTGCTCAGACAATAATGCTGTCAATTCAGCTTCAGCGTCAATATTATGGAATGCTGATACATCTTGAGCTAATTCAGGAGTCCATGTAGCTCTTAGTTTTCTTTCAGTAACAGATACAGTTACAGATTGAAGTTCAAAAGAAACTTCACCTAACTGAGATTCCATCTCTAAATCAGCGTAAGTATGCCATGTAATAGCGAAATCACAGTTATCAACAGTTGTTCCTGTATAATCAGCACCTGTGTACCCGTCAAATCTTGCTGTTTGACAATTAATACAAGCTGGATGAGTTAAATCTAACTCAATATATAATTTACCGTTAGCGTCACAGATTTGACCATAGTCAACGATACCTTTTCCATATCTTTGTGTTACCACTCTGAAAGGAACATCACCACCTGCAGCGATAATTGTATTACCATCAGAATCAAGGATTGTTCCGTTAGCAGATACTCTTAAAGATGCTAAGAAAGATTCAGTATCCATTTCGTTTCCGTCTGGTCCGAAAAGTCTTCCAGCTCCATTAGAATTAAATCCTGTTACTTCAACTATTTGAGTTCTTAATGAACTATCAGCTGCAGCAGGACTCTTACCAGGTACAAATTCATTACCTGTTGAACAAGCTGTCCAAGTTACACAAGTACCTGTAGCAACACTAACTGTGATTTGACCTTTAGATTGATCAAATAATCCGTCATTGTAGAATCTGTCATAAAGATTCTTCAAACAATCAGAGAATGTTGCTAATTCACAGTTAACTGATACACATGAAGAAACAAACATATCAGGGTGTCCGTATACTGTAGAAGCTGAAGTAGAAAGGTCAATTCTATCAGAAGTTTTAGGTATGAAGTAGAACAATTTACCGATAGGTAAGTTCAATGCTTGTACAGATACAAGATCGTTAGCTAATAATTTAGAGAATACACGTCTAACGATAGGGAAAACAACAGTTTCAAAAGAACCAGTAGATGCACCACCAGTTGCTTCAGTTGTTTCATTGATTAGAGTAGACGCTTGGTTTTCATACAACAAAGCGATGTTCTCACGTACGTGACCGTCAAGGCCTTCTAGAAATCCTAGTTCACCCCATTTATTTACAGTTGCCTCACGGATAGCTTTTTGATGCTTAAGTCCGATATTACCAACCTCACCAGATTTTAATAAATATCCCATTTTTTTTTGTTTTAATTATTTGTTATTATTTTTTATAATTGTAATCCCAAAGTTTTTTCATTTTTTCTAACTCAGGGTTTACATAAACTTTTGATTCATTGATTAATGTTGATGAACCAGAAGTTTTGGTTGTGTTGAATTTATCTTCAATAGATTCTTTGATTGGTTCTTTCTTAGAAATTTCTTTAACTAATTGTTTGTAAGTAGTTTTAGATTCTTTAAGAGATTTCACATCGTCAAATCTTTTGATGATTTCCATTTTTTCATCTTTAGTAGTAGTGTTCTCAGTAAACAATCTTACAGCGTAAGTTAAGTTACTGTTGAATACTGCTACTTCATTTAATTTATCTCTGAACTGTTTAAGTGCGTCTACCATTTTATTGTAGTCCTCTTTAAGTTGTTCATTTTCAGATTGAACATTTGATACTTGATTTTTAAGTTCTCTGTTCTCAGAAATAACTCTTTTAGTACTTGATGAAGTAGATTCGTTTTTAAGGTTAGCTGGTTTAAGATTATTTCTTCTAAGATTCACTTTAGTGTGAACAGAAGATTCTTCAACTTCCTCTTTCTCTTCTTCTTCAGATTCATCTTCTTCAGATTCATCGTCTAAAACTATTTCATAGATAACACCTTCTTCCATTTCTTCCATTTCTTCTTCAGATTCATCCTCATCTTCTAAATCAAAATCCTCAAAGTCCATTTCGTTTTCAGTGTTATCCATACCACCAAGTTCTATTTTGTACTCAGCACCGGTTGCGTTGTCTTTGATTTCAATATTACCACCATCTTGTACTACTTCAATTTCATCTTCTGGGCTCATTTTTTTGAACACATTGATTATTGTTTCGTCATCTGAACCGGTAAGATCATCAACATAAACATCATTTTCGTCATCTAGGTCTAAATCTAACTCATCTTCCATTTCATCTTCGTCATCTAGGTCTAAATCACCTAAATCTAACTCATCTTCCATTTCATCTTCGTCATCTAGGTCTAAATCACCTAAATCTAGTTCGTCACCAGCGTCTAAGCCGGCAAATTCTTCTTCATCTTCGTCCTCTGTTAAACCAATCCTTGAATCTTTTAAAGATTCCTTTACTAATTCCTCAATTTCTGAACTCATTGTACGAGTCAGTACTTCTTTCGCGTTGGCTTCAAAAGCTTTTTCAATTTGCTCACTCTCTAAAAGGGCTTCGTCGATGATAGACTTTCTTTTCTCTGCCATTTTTTTTTATTTTATTTTTATTATAAATTTATCCACACAACATGTATGGATTTTCTTATAAATATTGACTTTTTATCAAAAAATTTTAAATACAAAAAATTTTATTAAAAAAAAAGTAGATATTTATAAAAAGAATGAGAAAAAATTTAAAACATACCATTAAAGGTGTTCTTAATGAAATAAAAGAAAACCTTTATTTTATCCCAGAAAATGATGAAAATCATGTTCTTGATACATTAAAAAGTGATATAGAGAATAAGATTAAAAAAGCCTATGAAAAAGTTACAGGCAAAGAATTAAAATTACCAAAATTTAAAATTAAGGTGGATGATAAGATAAAAGATGGTAAAATTGCTGGTATGATTCACCCTGACGATAATGGTGATGGTGGTATTATTGGTGTAAAATCTAAAGCTCTAGAAAATAATGAATACCTTAAATGGGTTATTACCCATGAATTGATACATGCTTCAGTTGGTGAAGATTTAGATATGGAAGAAAAACATTCAGGTTTATTTAATAAAATAGCTGATGAAGTAGGTTTACCTAAAAAATATAGAGATTAACTATTAGTTAATAATTCTAAATTTTCTATAGATATAGAATTATCAGTACAAACATATTGTGGAAGAAAAGTATCCTTATACCATTTGTTAGATAGACCTGT
>SXGQ01835421.1_pt1 | contig 38608 bp, 37 predicted proteins | sample 3178371 | NCBI WGS metagenome assembly SXGQ01 (sample SAMN11356859, study PRJNA531348) | freshwater metagenome | isolation source: freshwater sample F1-20 | place: China: Fuxian Lake, Yuxi | collected 2017-12-25
AACTCATTGTAAATAAAATTATAATATTCATCATCATTTTTAAAATTGAAGTGATTTCTATAATTCGAAGTGTTGTACGGTTTATAAATTTCAAACTTAAAGTCTTCATCTACCAACTCTAGTTCATCTATAAAAAATCTTCGATAGATTTGTTCTATTTTTTCAAATGTGTCCCTTAGAACACCTTCAATATCAATTGCTATTCGAACCTTTGACATATGTTTTTTTTTGACGAACCATTTCATCTATCCATTTATATGTTTTTTCCATTCCATCTCTAAGCGTCAACGTACTTTCCCAACCAACTTTTTCTTTATAAAGTTTATTATCGGAGTTCCTACCTCTTACACCAGTTGGACACTTGAACCCATACTTATTTAAAAAGTCATCTCCTTCGATATTAATAATTTTGATATCCTTTCCTGAAATATCAATCGCAAGTTGAGCCAACTCGTTTATAGAAACCATTTCTTCAGATCCAATGTTAACTGGACCTATAAAATCACTATCCATCAACCGAAGTACAGCTTCAACACATTCGTCTACGTATAAAAATGATCTTGTTTGTTTACCGTCACCCCATACTTCAATTTCATAATTAGGCCTTGTCTGGTCTAAAATTTTTACTGCGTCGTCAATTTCAGCTACTTTTCTACACATAGCTGCTGGTGATTTTTCTTTCCCACCCATCCAAGTACCTTGTGGGCCAAAAATATTGTGAAACCTAGCAATCCTAACATTTAAACCGTAGTTACGATTAAATGACAGATATAGACGTTCAGAAAAAAGTTTTTCCCAACCATACTCCGAATCTGGATTTGCTGGGTAAGCGGATGATTCTTCACAGTTTGGATTCTCGGGATCGAGTTGATTGTGTTCTGGATACATACAAGCTGAAGATGAATAGAATACTTTACCGACATTTGTTTTAACCGCTTCGTGTGCAACATTAAGGTTGATCAATGCCGAATTGTGCATTACATCAGCATCGTGGTTACCCGTAAAAATATATCCTGCGCCACCCATATCAGCCGCAAGTTGATATACTTCATCAAAACCTCTAGTCTTAGAAAAAGGTTGTTTAAGATACTTGAAAGGGAGAGGATGACCATCATCAGTTAACTCTAGTCTCATTACAGCTTCAACATTACTAGGATTTCTTAAATCATATGTGAGAAATTCGTCACATAGTTCGTTTCCACTGAAATACTCATGTGTCTTCAGATCAACTATTCGTACATAATTTCCTTCAGATTTCAATCTTTTTGCTAAGTGTCCTCCAATAAAACCACCCCCACCAAGAACTAAAATGTTTTTGTTTTTTCTCATATTTTACTATTTTTTGACATAAATCATGCCCCATTTATCTTTTCGTTGACTATCTAAATTTTCTATTAAATTAAGTTCATTAATAGTCCTCCAGTTGATTTCATCACTGAGTTGAATCTTATCGGCTTCAGTATAACTAAAATTTTTATAACCCAAATCAAAAAGATAATTAATGGTCTGTTCGATTTTATTTTTTTGCTCTTCAGCCCATTCAAAGGAGATTATAGTATTTTCCAAAAGTTTAGTCAATGAAGTCAATACCTCGAATTCATATCCCTCTACATCAATTTTAATATAATCGGGGATACCATATTGTTCAATTATTGAGTCCAACGTCGTTGTTTCAACAATAATACCATCGTTCCAAGTATATCCACCAGTGAATCTAGAATTGTTGACCCAATCATCTGAAAATGTCGAGATAGTGTCTGCATTAGCTATCCTAAAACTTTTACGACCAATTTCATTTGATAACCCACGTGGATCGATTATTACGTTACAATTTTCAAATCTTTGTTGTAATCTACTGAATAAAGTTGGATTTGGTTCAAACCCGATAACTGTACTAGTTCTTTGACTAAAAAATTCTATTGTTGTTCCAATGTTGGATCCGATATCAAATACAAGTTTCATTTTCGAAAAAAAAATAAAACTGAAAATATTAAAGTAAATAAATTAATTTTGGGAATCACCTTTGAAAATTCGGTACGAATCAGAATCTATATGTGTAGTCGAGACTTCAAAAATTATCCCGTCTGTTAGAGCTATTAATTGGTGTGGTTGACCAGGTTTCTGTCTGACAATATCCCCCTTCGTTAGTTTTTCTTCTTGTATGTTGGCATCAAAAGTATCAATCCATTTGTAAACAAATTCACCTTCGTTAACGTACCAAGTTTCATCTTTAATCATATGATAGTGCATACTGAATTTACAACCTTTTCGGAAAATTAAGAGTTTACCACAATACATTTCATTGTTTTCGATAATCAACTCCTCCCCCCAACCTTTGGGTATTGTACAACCTTTACAAACAATTGGTTTGTCCATTTTGTTAGTTTGGAGTTGAAACACCTTTTTTTGAAACTACAATGGAAGACATTTCGTTAGCAAAATTTATTGAGTCTTTTATATTTCTAGTTTGATAGTACGCTAATATAAATGAAGATGTAAAAGTGTCACCAGCACCGCTAACATCTATTGTTTGTTTTGGGTTGGTCGAAGGAAAAAAATCTTCACCAAATCGTGAACCTTTATCACCTAAAGTTACAATAATATTTGTATAATCTTGAACGTCTTGATTAGCATCAAATTCTTTTTCGTTCAATTTCACAAAATCAAATTTTTCGACTATTGATTTGTTAAGTTTTCTCTTACTATCTAATATTGACAGTCTAGAGTTTGAACCAATATCAATAATGTTCTGATTTGACAAAAAACTTTTATTATAATCACTAACAACTACTATATCGAAATTTCTAACTTCATCCAAGGAATATTCCATATCATCGAATTTTTCTATATTGAAATCTCCCTCATCAACTCTTAAAAAAATATGATTACTTTTTTTATCAACGAATCTCGTTTTAGTGATAATATGCATTTGATGCCAATGTGTAATTGATAAATTTTGGTTGATTGAAAACATATTTCTAACAACATTTCCAGACATTCCATCACTCGTAATAGTTTCGATTGGTACTACTACTGGTATTGGAGCTTCTGGTGATAGTTTTTCTGTTTTACAATAAACGAATTTATCTAAACAAGTCTCACCAACAACTAAGACACTAATCATATCTATGCATTTTTTTTCTATAATCATTAATTCCGAGTGAAAGATTATATTTAGGATTCCACCCTTTCATCCATTTTGTTTTGTCACTACATGTATAAAATTGGTAACCTTGTGGGATTTCAGAAACACCATAGTAATCATAGTCAATACCAACAAGGTCTAAAATTTTTTCGAAAGGTTCAGCAACTCCAAACCCCACATCATACGTTTTTCCAAACAAATCTTTATAATGATCAAGTGCATACAAGTTAGCATCTATGACATCTTCGATGTAGACAAAATCCCTGAGCGGTTTATTTGGGAATAATTTAAATTTATCTTTTGTTTTTATTTGATGTACTAATGCTTGATAAATTACAGATGCCATCTTTCCTTTATTATGTTCGCCGAAACCGTAAACATTGAAATATCTAAGAGATATTCCTTGATTACTATTTACATATCCTTCCGCTGTGTACTTAGACCATGCATAAAGATTGGTCGGATGATTCCCATCAGAACCATAGTTAGCGGCTGATGAGGAGTAAATTATCGGACAATGGTTTATGGAACACCAATCGGTCAAAACTTTAGTGAACTCAAAGTTAACAACCATAATATACTGAACATTTGTTTCTAATGTGTTTGAACAAGCACCGATGTGAAATATTGCGTCAGGCTTATATGTATCTAGATGATTGAGTAATGTAATTTTCCAATTTAGATCCTGAAAAATGTTTTCATCAATCGTTAAAATAGAATGGTCATTTTCTAACTTGGCTTTTAGGTTAGAACCAATAAAACCACGTGACCCCGTAATTAAATATTTCATATTAACCGATGTAATGTTTATAAAATTTACTTATAGTTTCAGGAGAATTTGGTTGAAAAAATCTTTGTAACCAAGTGTGGTAGAGAACTGTACTTTGAATATTTGGGTCGTGGGATTTTACAAATAAATTTTCAGGTTTTAAGACTTTTGAGGCTAGTATTGCAACGAATGAATCACACCCTGCATAAAATTTTGCAAATTTTGTTAAAGATACAATTTGTTTTATATCTGGTTTGACCAAAATAATTGAGTTTGATACTTTTTTTTCTATTTCACAATCTGAGATTACAATAACTTTCATATTTTGTTTTTGTGAAAGTTGTTCTATAAACGACCAATCTTGATCAGTAATTGTAGCTATATCCGTTCGTGGTCTTGTAGAAGTAGGATAATGAAATAATATGTAATTATTCGGAGTTATACCCAAGTCTACCCAATTTACAATATCTTCATTCGCTGAATCCAAAAATGATGAGTTTGTAAATGTTTTATTGGGGTTGTTAAAATACGAAGCAGCATCTATAATATTTAACTCGTCTCGAAGTGATTCTATTTCAAAAATTTTCAAAGCAGCCCTAAAGTTATTCTCAAAATCTGGTCTGAAATGCCAAAAATTAAGTGCCCCTGAATCTATGCGAGACATTTCAGCTAATCCGATCTCATCTGGAATAGTATGGTGTTTTTTCAAATTTGGGTAAAATTTATTAATTTCAAAAAGTGGTATGATGTCTTTACCAAATCTACAACCCCAATATATTTCAGTAATTTTGTTTCTTTCTTCTTGAGTAAGAAGAGAGTCTAGACACATCATATCACCTATTCCTACAGAAAGGTAAGTTTTCATTAGTATCTAGATTTTCTCTCAATAATTATTGCTGGTTTATTACTTTTATAAGCACCTCTGAAGGATTGGAGGATTTCTGCACCTGTTTTCGGATCTATTACTGGAAAGTCAACCAATGCTTCCAAGACTGGAGTAAAATCTTGATGGTGTGTAGGTCCTGAGTAAAATGGACCACCAAAGGCTTCTACAGCACGTATGATAATAGGAACTTTGAACTCACCGTGTGAAATTCTTTCAATTTTGTCAATATGATTACCAATTGCATCCATTGCAACTAACATAAAATCATGACGTTCAAAATAAATTACTGGTCTGAAACCTTCAAAAGCCATTCCAATAGCAAGACCACACATCAAATTTTCAGCCACAGGTGTTTCTAATTTTTGATCGTTGGAAACATTTTTCAGTGTACCCATAGCATCACCTTTCAAGACATTGTAACCGATAAAAATAACTTTATCATCTTGTGCCAATTCTGACATTACTTTTATCATAGCTTCTTTGTATGAAATGTCATATTCGTTATTATCAACACAATTAGGATAGTTATCATAAACTATAGAAGGGAAATATTCCTCATCAGTTTTTTGTTTGGTTTTTGATAAATCAATGATTCCTGGTTTTCTAGCGTGGGGGTATGTTATATTGTAATAATATTTTAAAACACAAGGTGAATTCCAAATATAATCCGCTGTTTTACCCCATCGTTCTTCGTTGGTAGCTTCAACTGATCTGTTATTATTCTCGATAATAAATGTACATGGTAGATCAAATCCATCAACATATCTTACAGCTTCATATAAATGTCCAGAATCTTCAGTTCCATCACCAACAAAACACCAAACTTTTTGGGATGAACCTTTTCTTTTCAAAGCCCAAGCAATACCCGCAGCAATAGCTGGAGTACCACCAATAATTGCTGACGAAAAAAAGTTAAGGTTACGATCGTAAATAAACATACTGCGCCCATTAAGGATTCGATCCTCAACAACTTCAGGTGATATACCATGTAAAACTGCATGATAGTGACTTCTATGGTTGGAAATTACGTAATCCCCTTCGTTAATTTTTTCGAAAATATCAATAAGATCTTTTTCGTTACCTCCAGAGAGATGAAATAAAAACGGTAACTGACCGTCCAAATATAATTCACCGATTCTATTTTCAAAGTTTATAAGTTCTTCAACTGTCCATTTTTTTTTCATAAAATTATTTTTGTTTTGTATTAATTAGTATTCTTCCAGCATTACCACTTTTCAATAACTCGAAAGCTGAGTTGATATCTTCTAAATCGAAAACGTGTGTAATTATTTTTTTTACATCCAACAATTTTGCATTATACAAATTGATGTATCTCATAATATCTTTGTCTGGATCTGTCTGACCCCCTTGGGTGGCCTTCAAAACTTTTCCGTTACCATCAAATAGTTTATATGGATTTGAAATTGTCATACTTTCAGATGGTTTTGGTTGACCCACCAAAATGTACCGACCACTTTCAGACAAAAATTTTAAAGTTTCTTCAATTATCTTCACATTACCTGTTGTGTCTATTATGACATCAAAGTTTCTTTTACCTAATATTTCACTCAAGATAGTCTCAGAATTATTAATATACTCCGTAGCCCCAACTGATATACATAATTTTTCCTTCTCTTTTATTATATCAACAGCAACTATTGGATATGCACTGGCTAGTTTAGCTCCTTGAATTAAGTTTAGTCCAACACCACCACATCCAACTATCATAACACTTTCACCAAATTTCAATTGAGCCTCGTTGTTGATCGTTCCTAAGGCAGTTGTTAAACCACAACCCAAAAGTGCGGATAATTCATCTGGAGTGTTATCTGGGACTTTAGTCAATCTATTTTCAGATACCACGGAATACTCACTTAAAGTTGTGACTTTTCCACTTGACATTTTTTTATTACTAAAAATATATGATGGAAATTCAGACTCAATCCCAGTTCCTTTTCTCCAATGCATAACAACTTTATCTCCTTTTTTTACTTTTGTGACTCCCGGACCTATATCATAAACTATACCACTTCCTTCGTGTCCTAATAAATGGGGTAAGAATTTGCCATTACCTTTATTTCCAGATAGTTCTTGTAGTTGAGCACCACAAATCCCGCTCTTGTTAATTTGAACCAAAACTTGTCCAAATTTTAAAACACCATCAACCTCAATATAGTCAACTGTAAGTGGTTTATTTAGTTCTGTTAGAATTGCGGCTTTAAATTTCATATATGAAAAATATTATTTTATAAATAGAAATAAAGTTAATTTAGAAAAATTTCTAATTTTGATTCGATTCCGTTTATTATGTCTATAGTTGAACCCTTCAACGTCGAAAAAGTGTCCTCAAAATCAAATGTACAACAGTCTTGTGTAATGTTAAGGAATTTTACACGATTTTCAATAGATTTTTTGTTGATACAAATCCAAAAAGGAGATGTTGGTACACCTATTATAAACTTTGAATGTTGTGCCAACTTACCTATGTGAAGTAATTTTAGTTGATTATCAGTTGTCGATGGATGTTCTTCAATCTTTTGTGTAGTTATAAAACTCAAATTTTTTTCTTGTAAAATTTTTATGATTGATTCAACAATTTTTGTTTGTTCCCCAATTGTAAAACTGACTTGACCACTCAAAACCTGAGAATTTATAATAATACAATCAAATGTGTCAGTAATTTGTAGTAAATTCATATTTGTAAAATCATAAAAAACGTCTTGAACATTTTCGAAGTGACAAATCAAATTGTTTTCTTCAGAAAATAGTTTACTACCAACAAGGATGTGTTTCAGAACATCTTCAAGTAAATCTTCATTTTTACAACAATATGGATATAATCTAGGGATGCTTTCTTCCAATTTCGCACAAATGTCTGCAATACAAATAGATTTATCGGCTGTTTTTTCTAAGCCAAAAAGTTTTATTTTTTGGTTGTCATTGATAAGTAGTTCCAATTCATTGTGATATTGTGTTGGACAAGATAATTCAAAGACAATATTATTATATTGTGTTAAATGATTTAAAAAATGAATTGAATGAAGACAGTCTCCAAGATGTCTATCATTGTAAACTGATAGACATCTCATTTCATTTTGGTGTGATAATTAAATAACCTTGGTGACGGTAATCTTTAGTTATGTTGTGAGAATTTCCAAAAAGTTCATATATGAAACTCGATTCCGTTTTAATTTCTAATTCGTTCTGTAACCACTCATACTCCCAAACTTGACCATTTTTAATAGATTCATAATTCGGATTTTTATCGTAAAGAACAAAGTCATCAACGACAATCACATCTTGATTGAAGTTTCTAAGTTCACAAATTATTTTTATTTCATCCTCGAGAGGAAAAGCATCATTTTTGTATTTTCGAATAGATTCTTCATAACTTGTCTTATGAAAATCAGCTCCTGGGAAATGTGCATCTAAAAAAAATAAGACTGGACTTTCATCTAATTTTGGAATTAATAGTTTTAAGGCATTTGTTGAGTAATCGTTGATCAAAGTGATTCTTGTATCATTTTTGAATTTGTTGGTTGCTCTTCCGTAAAGTTCTTCATCTATATCTATGCTAAATAGACTGGTGAACTCATATTTTTGGGCATATTCAAGACTAACACCCTCCCCTGTTCCAGTTTCAATGTATTGTTTAATTTTATATTTTTGAATATACTCGTTTAAATCAAAAGCAGTAATTTGTCCCATATTTTTTCAATTTCTATAAATTATAAGTTCACTTTTTATTGTATTGTATTCTTCATTTATGTGTGAACATATTTTTTCAGCAACTTCTCTAGGTTCAGCCAACTCATCAAAATTTGATCTGAATTCAGTAATTTTTGACTTGAAAGCTCCAAGTGTAACGTTTACTATTTTTATTTTTTTGTGATGCCTATATTCTTGAATTAAAGATTCGGTGAAACCTCTCAACCCAAATTTAGAAGCACAATAAACCGATTCATATTTTGCAGGATTTATACCTGCCAAAGAGTTAATGTTATAGATCATTCCTTCACCCAATTCCAAAATGTGATCCAATATACTTTTTGTGAGTAAAATAGTGGATGTCAAGTTTGTATTTATTAACTTAATAATTTGATCATCTGACATATTATGAAATGAATTATATTGGTAAATACCTACATTATTAATTAGGATATTACAATCATTTGCTACGAATGATTTTGTTACTTCTTTTCTTACTCTATCATCAGAGATGTCTCCAAATACACACGAATTATTCATTTCTGAGTGAGTGTGTGGAATTACAAACATATTGTTTTCTTCAAAAACATTTACAAGTTCTTTTCCCAAACCACTACCAGTCCCAGTGACTAAAATTTTTTTTTTCATATTTCAAAAATAATTCCATTTTGGACTACAGTGTGACTTCATATAACTATAATCGTCATTTACACCATATTGAGATTTATATTTGGAATAAATAAATACGTTATCTACAATATTTAATTTTTCTAAAATGTAATATAAAGATGTTTCTACAGTATGTATTTCCTGAGCCTTGAGAATTACACCAATCCAATCGAAAATATTGAAACCATCAATAAAATCCATATAAACATTTTTGAGATTATTTTTTGGATTGATCAAATTAGTTTTCACAAAATGTGGGTAAGTACCAAAATTTTTATTTATTAAGTTGAAAGATTCCCCATTTTCTAATTTGAGTTTTTGAATCAATTCATTTTCCTTTTCCAAGTTTCTAGTGATTGTAAAATAATTTTTCCAATCACTATAATCTGTGTCGTAAAAAAATTTGTATTTAATATGTCCATGAGCCCAAGGATTTGTATGATTGATTACTCTGTCTGAACTTTCTAATGGAATGTATAGAAAATTATCATTGTTAATAATTTCTGATCCTAGTTGTTGTTGTTTTGATAATTCTTGAAAAACTACCCCCTCATTATGGACGTAGTTAGATATGTAATTGTAGGTATTTGAAACTGCCCAATAAACTGTTTCACAATTGAAGTCTGTTATTGCTCTACGTGCAATTTTTTGACAAAATAAGATGTCACCTAAACCAGCTGGTTGATTTATAAAACAAATTTTAGACATATTCTTTGATGTACTTTTCGAACAACCAATCATCTAAAATATCATATTGAAGTGCCCTCTCATAGTTTTCTTTAACTGAATTAATTTTAGAGTAATATAGTTCTGGTGTTAATAATGATAGATCTTCTAAATCATCTAAAAATATTATTCCATCACCATTGAAATGTTGATCTATTTTTCTAGTACCTTTGAAGACTGGTATCGTTCCAGTCAGGAAACAATCCAAAATCTTTTCAGTAAAATAGGTATCATATGTATTATTTTCGATTGCTATTGAAAACATATGATCAATTAACCCAGTTTCTTTTTTTTCAATTTCTGTGAAACCTCTACCAAAAAGATCTAATTTATTCCTATTTTGAACAGCATAATTATATCTAAACTTATGTTGTTCTGTTGCTTGTTTATCCGAAGTTATCATCGAAATCAACTTAGATTTATCGTAAATTTTAGGTTCTTCGATATATGAACCATATGCTGGAGACCACTTGAATATTGGATCTAACGCGATCAGTTCGTCATTATGTGTCCATACTTGTTCATAAGTTTCTTTGATTCTTTCGACTTCCGACTTTGCTTGTTCAGATGTACCACCATCATAAGATTTACTTTCTAGTATCCATAGAAATTTTTTTTTTCCATCGTTTTTGTCACCAAAACCTGCCCACATCCCACCATCTATGTAGACTGATATTGGATTTTCGCGAGAAAAAAAATCCCACTTGATATGTTTGGGAACTTTCCACCAAGTCGAACAATATGCATGCGCAAAATTACCCGATAGCATATTCAAATGTACCATATTATTTGTTTTTAATAAAAAAACCATCTCCCCAAGTACCACCATCCCAAGTTTGTTCAACTAATTCAAAACCATATGGTGATAGGAAATCAATTAATTGTTCAATACGAGCACAGTTTTGGTAAACTTCATCTCGATTTATTTCTGACATAATGTAGTCAATATTGTGTAATGTTTTTTCAGCACCTTTAAATACCTCAAGTTCATAACCTTGTACATCGATATTTATAAAATTGAATTCTGAAAGATCTAAGTTCAAATCATCTAATCGTTTCATTTCAACTTCTTCAGTTGTTTCAAATTTGATATGTGGATACTGTGTAAGATGTAGTACAGGGTGTAAAATTGAACTAGATTGACCACCATTAGCTGTTTCAACGTTCATTGAAATTTTTTTATTCTCATTTCCGAGAGCAATATTCATCAATGTATAATTTTCACCAATATTGTTTTTTAGTACTCGAAAATTTGATGATAATGGTTCGAAAAAAATTCTTTTTTGTATACCAAGGTCGTTATAGACACCATTTTCCTCACCGAAGTGAGCACCGATATGAAGAACACCACTGATCTTCATATTGTATTTGTTGACGATAGAGTTTAAATTAAGCAACATATTCTAAAATTCCATTTTTTGATTCTACGTTTATAACTGTCCAATATGATTCATAAATATCTGTAAAATTTTGAGGTCCGTTTTGTCCAAACCAAATTGATGGAGCAATAACCTTTTTATCAACATTCCTGTTTAGGAATGAACCCCACCATGAAAAAGTCGAATTACAAATAATGTTGTTTTTACAAAGTGACATCAACCACATTTCTTTATAATCTTCAGTCTCATCAACTAAAATCATATTATCCAGTAATAGATTATCGGTAACCCATTTTTTATCTTCTGAGAAAACAAAAACCGTACTATAACCACCAATCTCTTGTATTGCTTTTTCAAGATAACTAACACCTATAGTTGGATGTATATTTGGGTTCATTAAATAATCTCCTCTTCTAATGTGTATTGATAAGGTGTCCGAGAAGAGTAATTGTGGATACTTTAAATTTAATTCATCAATTATTTCATTTGGTACTTGATAAAGGTCTCTAACTTCGTTATCAAAACCGAAAAAATTTTTACTACTTTGATAATAACCAGAGAAAACAGTGTCTGAATCAAATGGATTAACTATTGAATATTCCCAAGGCCCTTCACCTATCTCACTAAAACCTTCGTGAGAATCTTTAAATAAAAATTTTCTGAATATATTATCTCGATAATTTTCTGTATCTCGTCCTTGCATAGGAGTCCATGAATGTGGTAACAAAAAAACTGGTCTATTGTGTTTTTTTCCTTGACAAAATACGTGAGCGGCTTGGAACATCTGGTTTCCTAGGCCACCCATTAATTTACATGATAGTGTGTTCATAATGGTGATAATTTGTTTTTAGATCTGATTTGTCCAGCAGTTTTTGTTTGTTCATAAAGACCACCTGCGGCACTTTGATTTTTATGATCATTGTAAGGTGATGTTTCATTATAAACATATAAGATTTTTTCCAAAAATTTGTAGTGTTTTTTACCTGAAAGTTCTAAAAGAGGAAAAGAATATGCAACATCAGCTCCAGACCTAAAGTAATTACCGTTTTCATCGAAAAAATTATCTTTTGGAATATTTTTCCAAAGAAATGATTTCCAAGTTCTCAAGTGTGAAAATCTAAATGGGTCAGTTCTAACGGTATCAGGATTGCATAATTCAGAAAATCCTTGACTTCCGTTAGTATACATAAAAGATCCATTGGTTAACCAAGTATTTTTGTCTTCATACGTTTCTCTTATAAGTGATAAAACATCTGTTCCAAGTAAAAAATCATCAGCATCAACCTCAACTACGATATCATCGTCATCAAAATTAGATATTAATTCATCCATATTTTTGAGTTTGAATTTTTTTTCAGTATTTTTTATGAGAATAAAACGTTCGTCATCTTTTGTAAAATCTTGGATTAGTTCTGAGCTACCATCATTAGATAAATCGTCAACTAAAAAAACTTGAAACTCTTTAAAATTTTGAATTTTCAAACTTTTAAGGTAGTTTGGTAAATAATTTTTTGCATTCCAAAAACAAGAAACAATTTTAATCATTTTAAATTTGTTGATTGATCACTTGATAGTATTTATCCTCTATCGATTGACCAACATTGATACTATCAAATTTATTTAATTCTAGTGTCGAGGGCGGTGCATTCAAAGTTTTTTCTAAAATATTTCCAGATGAGTCTACTTTATAAATCCAAGCAGGTTTCCCACAAAACCAACTCTCAATAGTGGTACGACCAAGAAGTATACCTGCGGTCTCGCTAACTCTTTTTATGTAATCCTCAGTTTTCCAAGTTGAGTTGAAATATTTAACGTGAGGATTCTGTAATAAACTTTCTAAATAATTTGATTTGTTGTCACCTACAAGCCACAATTCTTTACCGTTTTCTTTTGTATAAGAAACTAAATCCTTTATTGTGTTTTCTCGTAAGTAATCAATACTACCCACAAACAACACTACATTTTCGACTTGGGTATTTTTTTGAGTAAACCTTTCTTTGTCAACAGGGTTATAAATGACAGAAGTTCTTTCTTTTGGTATTTCATAAACATCAACTATATGTTCTTGTATTTCTGGACGAATACAAATGTATTCACGAATTGTTTCATCAATTACTGGTTTTTCTAAACTTATAACTTCAGAATGGATCGTAGAAATTTTTGGGATATTGGGATATAGTTGACAGATGTAATTTGTTGTGGGTTCGTGTTGGGTATGTATGATATCAAAGTTAACCTCAGATACTTTATACATCGTATTTGGAGTTGACAAAATCATTCCTTCTGGTGTCCTCAAGCTCCATTTACCATCACCTAATTTGAATCCAGGCGGTTCCTTGAGAGAATAAACTTTGATCCCTATTTTTTTTGCCATATCTTCCATTGGTCGTCCAATATCAGAAAGAACTGAAACGTCATGACCAAACTTAACCAAGGTTTTAGCTAATTCATAAACATAAACTTCAGAACCCGTGAAGGTTTTGAAAAACAAACAAGAAAGTAAAATTTTTAACTTCTCATCCTTTTTTTTAGGTAAAACCTTTGGTAGTTCATTGATATATCTTTGGCTAAATTTAAGTCTATTTTCTTCCCATTTTTCATTGGTCATACCAATCGATTTATGAGTTACACGTATGTCAAACATTACACCAATTCTTACTCCATGTAAGAAATTTTGAAATGAAAAATTTACATCATAAAAGTGAAAACCTTCAACAGTTTCATCAAATTTAGTTTTGATTCTGGACTTACTTAAACAAATAAATAATCCATCAACCATTACAACATCTTTAAGTTTGTCACCTAGACTTGAACTGTACTTAGACTCCCACTTTTTACCATCACTTTCATGGTTGACAATACCGAACATCTTACTTCTGTCTTCCCACCACATTCCACTTTTTGGTACATAGGTTGTCCCTGCTAAACCAATTATTCCGTGTGGATTTTTTTCGAAATGTCTTGTTAATTTCTTGGCCCAGTTTTTGGTATCAAAATATATGTCATCGTGACATAAAACGACGATGTCATTCGAGGCTTCATCTAATATCTCATTATAAATCTCAGTTAATGAACGACCATCTGGATTTACTTTTTCGATAATTTCGACTTTTGGTAACCCACTTGACTTCCGAAGTAACTCTTTGAATTCTTCAGATGATTTTCTTGTACTATATCCTATCGTAATCATATTCAAATTCCAGTTGAACCGAACCCGTTTTCACCTCTATCTTTGTCTTGTAAACTTTCTTGAAGTTGTAAATTAACAGTAGCTCCCACATATACAGGATACAATCCACATTGAGCGATTTTTTGTTGTTTTTTTATAACAATCGGATTTGGTGTTGAATTATAAACAATTACTTTTATCTCCCCATTATAACCAGAATCAATCGTACCTGGACTATTGAGAACAATTAAACCTTGATTGATTGCTAGACCACTTTTAGTTCTAACTTGTAATTCATTATAACGTGGAATATCGAATTTTAACCCAGTAGGTATCAACGCTCTTTCGAAACCACTAAGTGAATACTCAACAACCGAATGTAGATCAAAACAGGAATCAGTTTCATAATTATACTTTGGGTCGACCGCATCAGGATGAATCTTGATATAACCCAATTTGATTCTAGAATCTGAATCGGAGTTTGTTATCGAATTGTAAATCATATTTGAATTTTCGTCTGATGTTAAAGTTTCAATAAGTTTTTCAAAATCAAATCCAAGTTTTTCCGATAAATTAGACAACTCATTATCGTCGTCTCCTTTTTTAAACTCTGTCGAAAGTTTTTTTAATTCATCTTGAAGTTCAGACAATGTTTGATCTATTTCATAATCATGATCTTCTCCAAAATTTGGAGTATTATTATTTTCCATCATTTAAGTTCTTTAAGTTTTTTTATTAATTCAACTAAGACCAAGACATCTCTTTCACAGTATTCTACAATTAAATTAAGTTGGTTATGTTCCCAATACGCTTCGTGAACTCTGTTACCTGTAATCTCTCCTTCTTTAGATGATGGTACACCCATAGAAGCACACATCAATTCCAAAGACGATAATCCAAACGGATTACCAAACTTCCAAACATCCATAGTGTCTATAGCTCTGATTTCCCAAGGTTTTGTTTCATAACTTGGTAATAATGTTGATGGTTTGATCCCATTTATTACCATCCTTTTGAGAAGGTGTGGAATATCAAAGTTTTTAACGTTATGACCACACAACCAAAAATCTGATTTTTGAACCTTGTTGAACAATTGATTGATTTCGAATAGAACTTGTTTTTCATGATCGCCCGAAATAGTTTGTTTGTGAATTTTCCCATCAGGAGTTACAAATGCAAAACTAGCACAAACTATTTTGGAAAACTCAGGAACAAGTGCTGCCCGATTTATAAACACTTGTTCTTTTGGTAATTCTTTATCTTCAGGAAATCTTTTCAAAAACCAATCGAAATAGTTGTGAAATTGCTTTAACAACATTTCATTGTTTTTTTCAAGTTCTTCGTAATTTCGGAATAAACCTACAGTTTCAATGTCAAAAAAAAGGATTTTGTTTATTGGTTGTGTAATCATAAAATAGATCTATAAAATTCTGCTCTGTCTTTTGTAACTTTTTCTAAACTATATTTTTCGTGGACTGTTTCATACAATCTTTCACCCAAATCTTTTGCAAAATTTGGATTTTGAATGAGTTTCTTGGCGAATTTATACCAATCACTATGATTTCTATTTTCATCCACTAATAATGCGTTTCCGTTGGTAAATATACCATTATTTAAGGCGTGAGTCAAATCAATAGTATATGGTCCGAGATTCGACGCTATCAATGCTTTTTTGTAAAATCCAGCCTCAATTACTTTCAATTGTGATTTCATTCTGTTAAAGATGTGATTCTTAATAGGTGCTAAAGATACGTCAAACTTTGTATAGTTTTTTGCATATTGTTGAATAGGTCTAGTCCACACCCTTTTATAAAATTCGTGAGAATATTGAGTATCATCCTCCTCTTTGAACCTCATTAAGAAATTATGATATTCAGGTGATATTAATTTGTAATTATCAGTGAATACTTGTTCATATTTGTACCACACAGTTTCATGTGGTTTGATATCTCTTTTTTTCTGTTCTCCAGTCTGTTGATTAATTTCGGTTACAGAACCTCTGATATCAAACCCACAAAGATATACTTCAGTTACATCTTTAAACTCGTGCATACGAGAAAAAATTGATTCTAGTATAGTAATATCGTGTAAGTGAGAAGAACCACCCAACCATCCAAATCTTAATTTATCTGATGGTTCTGTAACAGCATTGAACTGAGATTCAGTTTTACTAATCGCGTTAGGAAATACAACTGCGTTTTTATTATATTTAGATATTTCTTGCGCAAAAATACTAGTTGTTGTCATCACATAATTACTAACTTTCAAATTTTCTACGATCTTCTCATGGATTTTGTTAGCAAACACCAAGTCATGAATTGGGTGGTCTTTTGTTGGTAACCAGTAATCATCTAAATCCATAACTGTTTTTATACCCAATTGTCCGACCATTTTTATCAAATTTGCCGACACATCATAGTTTTGACCAATAGTTCTATGAAAATGAACTATGTCATAATTTTTCCAAAAATTTATGTCATTGATTTGAGGTTCATATTCAATATCGATATGAAAATCATTAGGGTACATATTTTGTAAAAAAATATGTGGGTCGATTGATCTAAATTTACCTTTAGTTAACCAACCCCCGTACGGTCAGATGGGACTACAAGAATCCTGATCTTTTCGCGACCATTTGGGGGTGGAATTGAATTTTGTTGCATAGTTAGAAATTATACTTCTAAGAGTTTATTGTTTTCGTAACACGAATAACTCTTAAATTATAATTAATAACAGAAAAAATTTAAAGGTTGAATTTAAAAAAAAATGTCACTTAACTTTCTTGATTCTTGTCACAACTCCTTCAAATATGTGACTACCAACTCTAAAAGTGAGTGGTTGTTTTGTTGAAGAACTTTCTTCATACAATATACCCTTTTCGGTGAGAACTTCCTCTATAGTTTCTCTCAACATTGTTTTTAAAGTATTATAATCTGAATTCGTTTGAACCTTTTTTGGTTCACCTTTGACGTTTCCAGCAGCATCTGTTTTCATTAATCTAGTTGCGGCCTCAACTAATTCATTTGACAAAACCGATTGACTTTGTGTTTGTGGTTGTTCTATTGGATGTTCCAACATTAATCTTTTAATCTCGTCGGGTAATTTAGAATTTTGAATTCTCTGTGACATTGGGACGTTTGGATTTTGTTGTGGAACCTGTCTCTGTTCCTGTAAAAATTCTTGAGGAATGTTATAGTTTGCACTAACAGGTTCAAAAGATTGAACACTGGGTGATGAAACACTCATAGGTGAATTACCTCTTGGCATTTCATTTTGTTTATCCATAATCTTTTTAGCTACCGCTAATTTTTGTAGTAAATCTTGATTCATATACTATACAGTTTGAGTGTTAAACTTTGCATTAATTATAACTCTACTCATACTTTTGTCACCATTAAAATTATAATTTGGTCGAGGTTCATTAAAATTTATTCGCAAAGGTTTATACATTGTAATTTTATCAACTCTAAATAATCTCCAACCAGGTAATGGTTGAGTTCCTAGATAACCTGTATGTGACGCTCCTGTTTTATCCCAAGCTCTGAGAACCAAGTTATTACCCTTAGAATAACCCAAACAAACTGGTTCGATTTCTCTCAAACCACGACCACCGGGTTCATCACCAGTGTAATAAATTGTACATACTTGTTTTTTCTCTATCGATTTCTTGATGTCATTGATAGACGCAGCCTCTAATATAAGACTAGATAGAGATTCAAGTAGTTTCATTATTGTTCGACCTTGTATGGTTTGTTTGGTTGATATAGATTGAATTTCACATTCAATTTTCTCTCAAGAACATCTACCGATGTTCCAGCACTTTCATTGTAAACATCTAGGAAAGATCCAGTACCTCTTCCTATTTCGTCTCCATCTCCAACGGCCGCTGGATTTGTTGACGAATATTCATTACCTTGTTGTTTGAAGTCGTTTTTGACTAAATTCTTTTTTCTCTCGATGTCAGCAATTGCCGTTAATCTATTTTCTGGTTGAGAAAAATCTAAGGGTTCTAATGCCATAATTTTTAAATTTTACTAAGTATTTCATTTATCCTTCTAAGGTTCTCAGTAACCTTGAGATCGTATTGTTGTATATTTGTTTTTTTTGGTGTGTTGTTTGCTATGTTCAAATTAATGTCAGCTGTTGGTGTTTGAATGAATTCATTATCCATTCCTGTTGTTCTTTTAATTTTTTCAGACCCTTGTACCATTTGTCTAGAAGTTGAAAGACAAGTATTAACAAAATCTTTCATCTTGTTTTCGCCGTTTAAAATAAATGGAGCATCCACATTTCGTCCTTGAAAATTATCGAAGAAGTTTTTGATTCTCTTTAATTCTGGATATGAAAGTTGTTGTGTATTTTGAAGACGAATATTACGGTTATAACCTTCGGTACTTTGATCAGCACCTTTTACTTTTGCAAAACAAATTTTCATATGATTTCTCATATCTTCAGGAAAGTTCCAAGTTCTATGATACAATTGACTATTCATTTTCCGAGTTTTTTATCATTTTAATGATATCCGCTATTCCTAAATTTTCTTTTTTACCCATTTTAACCAAAGATTTAATATTTTTTTTCAAAACCTCAGATACTTCGATTTCTTTATTTTTGATATCACCATCTGAATGTCTTTTGGCTAAAATATCTTCGACAACATCTTTCATTTTGTTTTTTCTTTCTTTTACAATCATACGAATAAATGAACCTCGTTGTTTCTTTCTATTTAATTTTGGGACTTTACCAAACTCTAAAGCTCTTTCTTCGGGATTTTCAACACCCATATCTTCAAGAGTATCAATTGTTTCTTCAGGTGATAAATATTCCGTTTCTTCCCAACCAAAAGCCCCCTTCATATACTCTTCTCTTTGTACACTTTCACCCCAATACACCTTGGGTCCCCTCATCACAGGGTTTCCAGGTTGAGCTACTGAGAAGACTGTTTGGTCCATAGTTTTTCTTGGTGACATTTTAGGGTCGTGTATCGGTATTTTAGAGTTACTCAAACTACCATCAAAATCTACTAACTCATCTATCTCACCACTTTTATCTGTTTTGATCTTTGATAGGATTTTTTGAATTTGTTTTTTTGAAAACCTTTTTTTAGACTTTTGGAATTTTTCGAATATTAAATCAAGTAATTTTTCTGAGGATTTAGGTATTGATATTGTATCTTCATTACGTCTTGACTCAGACAAATTCTTTCCAACCGAATAATAAACATCGATATCTTCAATGTTTTTCTTCAAAAAGAAGTACATATTGTTAAAAAAATATTCTTCCCCGTATTGAATCATAATTTTTTTTAATATAAATACTTTCTAAATGTATTTATTCATATGGCTTATCAAAACATTAATCAGTATGTAAAATCAAAACTGTATTTACAACCTATTTTACAAATTTCTGATATCTCCTTAGCTGCCGACGAACGAGAATACAACGAAGAAGTTGTATTTTCACCACTTATTATCGGAGCCGAAAATGGTGATGTTTTACCCGTTAAAATTGATTTAAATTTTTCTGGATCCTCACAAAAAATTAATTTAACTTTTGGGGATTATAAAAGAGAAAACGTAATTATCTCTGAAAATTATTATAATCCGTACGATTATATTTTAGATTGTTTTTCTGGAAAAAGTATTTGTGATATTGGTTTGACAGGTACTGACAATGGTTTGGTTACGGGTATGACAGGACAAAGTATTTCATATACTGAAGGACTTCTACCTGACAGTTCAAAGTTTGATCGGTTGAAATTCGATAGGAGACTGAAGTTATTTCAGATAACTGGATATACGAGTCATCCGAATCATAGATTTTCTGGAATAACTGCTGAGACATCCTATGAAATGGTGTCCTATACCGCGGATACGGTCGGAACTTACAACGAATTATATGGTGGTTTCTATCAAGGTTTCTATGAGTTGTTTGGATATGGATATAAAATATTACCTGAGAGATATACAAAGGGTTGGACGGTCGAAATGACACTCAAACCTAGAATTTACAATGAATATTCAATACCATCAGGAAAAACTACACTTAATCAATATTATCCTAATAACTCGGGAATATTTTTTTATATGGGAACTCGAGCAGAAAGTAAATATTGGCATTTTGCTCAAGGTAAAAACCCAACAGATCCAAATTACGATAGAGTTACTCGAAGATTGACACAACTATCAACGTGTGATTGTACAACATTGAATCCTGGATATTCGACTATTTCGACATCTAAATTTGATTTGTCTACAACAGGAACGACTATCCTAGTTGGTGAAAATCTACTTTGGACTTCAGGTGATACATGTGTGATTTATCATAACGAACTTTCTTTTCTGACTGGAAGTGTTATTGGTTATACCGCAGAGACGACATCTCTACAATTTGTGACAACGTACAGGGTGGGTAAAGGGGATTTTAATTATTGGGTTGTCGATAAACTCAATTTTTTGGAATATAACAACTCTGATTGTTATCTCGTCTACCCTCCAACAGGGATAACAGATTATCACTACACCGAAAGTCCTTGTTGTCCAGATGAACCACAAGTACCTGTTCCTGAACAAGATGCCGCTTACAATGGAATGTCCAATGCTCTAGCTATCAGATTTAGTGGTGATCCAAGTAATCCCAAAATTTGTATAAGAACTCTTACAATGACAGGTGATTGTATAACTAGTGGAAGTTGTGAAACTACTGGTTATGAGTCACAAACTGGATATTCAATAAACAATTATTGTACTACAAAAAGAATTTATGATGATTGTAGTGGAACTACTTACTCTTTGGGTGAACATTGGGTTTTAGTTGATGTCAGTTTTGAGAGAAACACAGCACTTGATGAGTGTGATCTAGTTTACCTCGGTGGTTTGGGTGTTATATCGAATATGGTTTTTACTGCTTCTACAGATAGTAATTCTGTATCATTAATTTCCCCACCCATTACTCATTATCAACTTAACCCCGAAACAGAAGAACTAGTCCAACTCAATAATGAATGGTTACTTGAAAAAGGTTTTCGGAAAGGAAAACTCAGAATTTTTGTCAATGGTAAGTTGTTCGAAACTTTTGACAATGTTGAAGAAATAATACCTAGAGGTTTATATGGTCACAAAGAAACCCAAGTAGGTGTCCCATTCAATATTTCTTGGGGTGGGGGAACTCAAGGTTTACACGAAAACCTTGTCTTTAGTGCTGTACCTACAAGTGATTTAAATTACTATATTCAAGATCCAGAATTATTTCCACCTAATATTTTGAGTGGAACAAGTCTGAGTGCTTTGACAACGAACATTCTTATTGAACAAAATTTTGCTGGTACGTTTGATGGTGGTATATCTTCATTTTCTATGTACGCAAAACCTTTAACTATTCCCGAAGTTCAACACAATGCAAGGATATTGAAACCTAAGTATAATTTTTTAAATCCGTTTTGTTTGAATTGTATAAATTCTACCCCAACACCAACCCCAACAATTACACCATTTATAACACCAACTCCAACTGTAACTACAACTAACACTTCGTCTCCAACTAAGACACCCACTGTAACTCAAACTAACACACCAACAAATACATTAACTTCATCGATGACGGTGACCCCCACAAAAACATCCACACCAACCAATACAGTAACACCTACAAACACAATCACACAAACACCATCCGTCACTACGACGAATACAACAACACCTTCTAATACAACAACTACGACAAATACACCCACCCCCACAATAACACCATCACCATCTGCTACTATTACCGCCACCGTAACTCCATCTGGGACACAAACACCAACACCATCTGTGACAATAGGACTTACACCAACTGCAACACCAACTAATACAACAACGCCGTCAATAACGTCCTCCAACACGGTGACCCCAACAAATACCACGTCTCAAACACCATCAATAACATCCTCTAACACAGTGACCCCAACAAATACCACGACTCAAACACCATCAATAACATCCTCCAACACAGTTACCCCAACAAATACTACATCGCAAACACCGTCAATAACGTCCTCCAACACTTTGACCCCAACAAATACTATATCTCAAACACCAACAATTACACCCACAAACACTATAACACCAACAAATACCAATACTCAATCCCCAACACCAACAAATACTTCAAGTAGTACCAAAACACCAACACCAACTCCATCTTCAACTGATGGAAATTTTTTACTACAAGAAAACTTTTTCAGGATTAATCAAGAAGATGAATCCGCGATTTTGATACAATTTGGAACACCAACACCTACACCTACATCAACTAAAACTCCAACACCTACAGGATCTGGATCGTCATCTTTTCTTTATTCAAATTTAGGAGTTGGTGGTAGTGACCCTGAAGCTTGCTCAACCACTGGTATTAATTTATATGGGATTAGATCGAGTTTTGCTTCTTTAATAGTTGGTGATATATTATACATAGATGCTGGACTAATTACACCAGCAACTGGATTTTCATTTGTCTCTGATGGTTCAATATTTTATTCTGTTGATGGTGGAACAGGAACTATATCATCAACTGTAGGACTATGTAGTTTATAAAAATTTAAAAAAAAAATTATGCCAAATTTACCAATATCACAATTACCAGAAATAACAACAGGTCTCACAGCTAATGCTGAATTTGCTGTTGCACAAAGTGGGGTAACCTATAAAGTTAAACGAAGTTATTTAGGGGTCGGACTTTTTTCTCAAACTGGAAATAGTACTACTGTTAGTGGTACTACTTCTGAAACTACAATTGTTGGTAGTGGAGTTGGAAGTTTATCAGTACCAGCTAATGGATTTACCGTTGGTGATTCATATCAGTGTAAAATTGTCGGAGATCTTGGGGCTAACAACAATGATACATTAACTTTGAGGGTTAAAAGTGATTCTGTTACACTCGGTACAACAGGCGCTATACAAATGCCTGGAGTTTCCAACAAACATTTTGTATTTGATATCAATTTTACAATTAGGGCTCTTGGAGCGGCTGGAGTTGCTTCTATTGTTTCTACAGGTTTTTTTACATTCAACAAAGATGCCTCCAACGCCTTTGAAGGTGGTAGTTTCAGTACAATCAATAATACTACCTTCGATACAACAACTGTCAATAACTTAAATATTACGGTACAATTTTCAAGTACTAATGCGGCAAACTCATTAATCACTGAATTTTTAGTTCTGAATAAAATATATTGAATCCGATATTTTCTAAGTTAATTTATTTACCTTAGAATAATAAAGTATATTTTTCATATAAAATTTAATTTTATATGAAAATATTTATTCAGATAGCATCTTATAGAGATCCTGAACTAAAAAAAACAATCACTAGTTGTATCGAGAATGCTGACAAACCAAATAATTTAGTATTTGGTATTGCTAGACAGTTTCATCCAGAAGATAAATTCGATGATCTTTCAGAATTTATGACAGATGAAAGATTCAGAATATTAAACATTCCATACAACGAATCTAAGGGCGCTTGTTGGGCAAGAAATCAAATTCAACAACTTTATAATAAAGAACAATACACAATGCAATTGGATTCTCATATGAGATTTGCACCTCACTGGGATACTGAAATGATTGCAATGATTAAACAATTACAGAAAAAAGGTTATAAAAAACCATTATTAACTGGTTATGTATCGTCTTTTGACCCTGACAATGATCCTGCGGCCAGAGTTCAAGAACCTTGGCGAATGGTGTTTGATCGTTTCATACCTGAAGGTGCTGTATTTTTTTTACCAGAAACAATACCAAATTGGCAAACACTAACTGAACCAGTACCAGCTAGATTTTATTCGGCACACTATGCATTTACTTTAGGTAAATTCAGTAAAGAAGTACAACATAATCCAGAATATTATTTTCACGGTGAAGAAATTTCGATCGCCGCAAGAGCTTTCACTTGGGGGTACGATTTATTTCATCCACATAAAGTTTTGATCTGGCATGAATATACTCGTAAAGGTAGAACTAAACAATGGGATGATGACAAACTATGGGTAGAAAAAAATAATGTTTCACATTTAACAAATAGGAAATTATTTGGTATGGATGGACTGAAACAAGAAGGACACGACGGTAAATATGGATTTGGTAAAGTTAGAAGTCTCAAAGATTATGAAAAATATTCAGGACTTTTATTCGAAAAAAGAGCAGTTCAACAATACACACTCGATAAACATTATCCACCAAATCCATACAATTACTCATCAGAGGAGGAATGGAAAACTGATTTCGCATTAATATTCAAACATTGTATTGACATCGGTTATTCCCAAGTACCAGAACAAGATTATGATTTTTGGGTTGTGGCTTTCCATGATGAAAATGATGAAACCATATTCAGAAAAGATGCGGACAAAAGTGAGATCAATAGAATGATGAATGATCCCGATGGATATTGTAAAGTGTGGAGGGAGTTTCAAACAGTTCATAAACCCAAGTATTGGGTAGTCTGGCCACACTCAGAGTCAAAAGGTTGGTGTGATAGAATATCTGGTAATTTACCTTTCTAATTATGAAACTTGATTTTAATTCGATTCCAAAATTCGTTGTAAATTTGGATAGGAGACCTGATAGGTTGGAGCACATTACCAATGAAATGGAATACATTGGGTGGGATTGGGAAAGATTCCCAGCGATAGATTTGAACTCCTATATGGGTATTACAAAATCTACTCTCGAAATAATAAAAATAGCAAAGGAGAGAAACTATCCTAGAGTAATGATAATCGAGGATGATGCCTGTTTTATGCCATATGCTAAAAGTTTGTTGCGTGAAATAGAAAATAAACACCCTGATTTACAGTTTGGTATTTTTAATTTAGCACCCACACTTAATAGACCAGTCCATCGGTATAGTGGAAGCGAACTCTTATTGGATTTAACTAATTTACCACCAGCCGCTCCTGATGCTAGAGGTATTTATGCAGCAAATATGATAATCTATGATCAGTCGGTCTACGATAAAATGTTTGAAATTTCTTTGACGGCTTATACTGATAGTGGAAATTACTATTTTGCTTTGGACGATTTCACATTTCAACACATAATGTGTTGTTATCAAAGTTATTCACCAATTATTCCTATAGCCCCACAAATGCATGGTATTTCAGATATTTCAGATGGTTTCTATAATAATTGGTACTTACAAACCTATAATTGGAATGGACACAGTCAAGTAAAAATACCAAATGAATTTGTTGATTGGTCAAGAGTACAAGAGATGAAAAAAAATAAAGAATACAAAGAATTTTATTATGTCAGTTAAATTTATAACTTGTGTTTATAGTGATTTACATGGCACTGAATTTGGTGGTAGACCAAGTCGAGGTGGTCATTACAGATATAGTTTACTTTCAATATTGAAAATGACTGATGCTGATTTTTTGTGTTACACTTCAGACAGAGAAATACAAGGACTTCAAGATTTTTTTTATGTTGAAAATGGTATAGAAAAAAAAAGAATCGAATTCCGAACTTTTGATTTATCCAACACTAAGTTTCAAAATTTGATATCGAAATATAAAGATATTGATGGTACAAAAAAAAGTGATAGATGTGTTGAAATTCAATACTCTAAATTTCATTGGTGGTGGACAGAAGACAAAACATATGATTACTACTTTTGGATTGACGCAGGACTTTCTCACTGTGGTATAATTCCAAACAAATACCTTACAGGTGGACCTGGTTTTAGTGAGTATTTCCACTCATCAATTTTTGATAATAATTTTTTAAAAAACCTATGTGAATTTACCGAAAACAAATTTTTTATGATTTCAAAAGATAATGTAAAACATTATTGGTCAGGAACTGTAAACAGATCATGGTATAAAGAATTTTGTATGGATTTACATATAATCGGTGGGTTATTTGGTGGACATAAAGATACTTGGGATTCTGTTGTATCATTATTCGAGAATTATACTCAAGATATTATTAGTGTAGACAATGTACTACCACACGAAGAAAATGTTATGAGTTTGATGTATTATAATCATAAAGAATTATTTGTCACCAAATATTTTGAAACTTGGTGGCATGAGGATAATTACCATTCATTTTACGGTCACAATGATGAAGAAATAAAAACTGAATTTTTTGTTAATAATAAAAGTTTTTACAAAGTATTGGAAGAGTTGTGTGATACTCAAAAAAATTAAAAAAACAAAACTATATGACTCAATTCACCCAAAGAAGTTTATTAATTCATTATTCGATTGATCAAGTAAATAGAGATTTTTATGATTTTTGGTCTGAATTAATATTTGAGTTGAAGAAAAAATATGTGGTGACCGAAAACAGACTACCTGAGTCCGAATATAACTACATTCCGCTTATCAACCCAGAAAATTTAATTTTGGAGGTAAAATCTTGTGATTTTGTGATCGAAGATACTAACACAGGAGAATTTTGGATTTTATCAACATGTGATCAAATACCATCCTCAATTTTATCGGCTAAGGATAACCCTTATCTCAAAAAAGTTTTATTTTCTCAGTATGTTCCTGACCAAATTGTTCATCATGTTGGAAATAAATTTGAAAAATTTGAACCTTGGATATACTTTACTTACAATGATTTTGATGTTGACAAACTTTTTTTAGAGAGACAACAAAAAGACAACCTCATACCAAAAATGATTTTTGGTGGTTCTAGTGACTCGAGACCAATATTGAATCATATAGACTCAAATTTACTCGATAAAAAATATATGAAGGACTATCATGAGTATCTTCAAGATATCATTGAGTATAGATTGGGTTTGTCAATTGGTGGCGCGGCTGTTGGTGATATCTGTTATCGTGATATCGAATATATGGCACTGGGTATACCTTTTATAAAATTTAACTATGTAGCAACACTAAATCCTCCACTAATACCAAATTATCATTATATCTCAGTTCCATTCGAGGATTTACCCAAATTGAACGATGTCCACAAAGATCGTTTGGGGTCTGAGAAACATGGAAAATTACTCGAAAAAAAATTTAATGATATTATTGGAAACCAAAATTTATTGAACTATGTGTCAACCAATGCTAAAAAATATTATGATCAATTTTTATCTAAAAAAAATAGGACGAAATACACCATTGAACTACTTGATTTTGGTAATAACAATATTGATGTGATTGAAAATAATCCAAAACCAATCGAAAAAATAATTGAAAATTCACAAACTATGGAAGATGTTGACACAAAAGTGACGATTGTTACGGCTTTATATGATCTAGGTAGAGGTAATATTGACGCGTCATTCAACAGAAAATACGAAGATTATCTAAATAAATTTAGTGAGTTATTGAAAACCGACATTCCTATGTTCATTTTTATTGACGAAAAGGATGAAGAATTTATTTGGAAATACAGAAAAAAAGAAAATACAAAAATCGAACTTATGTCATTGGAAAAACTTATGGAATGGTTCGAATTCACTGATAAAACAAATAACATCAGACAACAGGAAAGTTGGTATAATCAGGCAAGTTGGTTAAAAGAGTCCCCTCAAGCTAGGTTGAAAGGATATAATCCACTAGTGATGAGTAAAATGTTCATGTTAAATAATGTCACCATTTGGAACCCATTCAATAGTGAGTATTTCTTTTGGATTGATGCTGGGATTACAAATACTGTCCACCCTGGATACTTTACACATGATAAAGTTTTCAATAAACTACCAGATTTTCTTAAATCAAATAGTGACTTCGTTTTTCTCACTTATCCTTACGAAGGCGGTGAAGAGATACATGGATTTCCACGAAAGGAAATAGCAAGATATTGTAACACAGATTATGTAAATTATGTTTGTCGGGGTGGATTTTTTGGTGGTAAAAAACAAAAAATTAATGAAATAAATGGAATTTATTATTCATATTTACAAGGTTCATTATCTGAAAATTTAATGGGTACAGAAGAAAGTGTATTCACTATTATAATGTATAACAACCCGACATTGATTACTCAATTTATGATTGGGATGGATGGAATGGTATGGAGATTTTTTGAGGATATTAAAGATGAGAATTACAAGGAAAGAGTTGTAAATAAAAAAATAAACGACGCAAACAACACCGCACTCTATGTGATTACATTCAATAGTCCTAAACAATTTGAAACTTTAATTGAATCAATGATTCAATATGATGGTAATTTCATTGATAAACCAAAAAAATATTTGTTGAACAATTCAAGTGATGAATCAACATTTACTAGGTACGAGGAACTCTGTGCGGAATATGAGTTTGTACATATTAAAAAAGACAATCTTGGTATTTGTGGTGGTAGACAATTTATTGCTGAACACGCAGATCAGAATGGTTTTGATTATTACTTCTTTTTTGAGGATGATATGTTTTTTTATCCCAAAAAGGGCGAAATTTGTAGAAATGGTTTCAATAGATATGTTGAAAATTTTTACGATAAAGTTTTACAAATATCACACACAAACGAATTTGACTTTTTGAAATTTAATTATTCTGAGTTTTTTGGTGATAATGGAGTTCAGTGGTCTTGGTATAATGTCCCACAAGATTTCAGAGAAAAGCATTGGCCTCACAAAAACAAATTACCTCAACAAGGTCTAGATCCAAACGCACCTAGAACAAAATTCAATAATATTAAAAATTTTCAAGGGATTCCATATGCTGATGGTGAAATTTACTATTCCAATTGGCCACAATTGGTTTCGAGGCAAGGAAATAAAAAAATGTTTTTAGAGACTACTTGGGCACATCCATTTGAACAGACTTGGATGAGTTATATTTTCCAAGAAACCATAAAAGGAAATATTAATCCATGTTTGTTGTTGATGACACCCACAGAACATAACCGTTTTGATTTTTACGCCAAGGAATTGAGAAAAGAATCTTAGTAGGTATTTATTGTAAAAGTTTGAATGAATTTTTACATTAATAAGAATGCAAATTTACCACTTCTTAAAATGCAAGTGGTTAAAGATGGTAGGAGCGAATATCAACAATTTATGCAACTACTAGAGACATCATCAATCTTTTTCACAATGATTAATAGTGAAACTGGTATCCCTAAGATAGTTTCAAAACCAGCTTATATTGTTGAACTAACTAGTGTTGATGATAATGCGCAAGTTGAATATTATGTTTATTTCAGATTCACAAAAAAAGATACAAACAAGGTAGGGACTTACAAAGGTCAATTTTTGATCAAATCAACAGAAGGTGATCTTATTTTACCTTTGAGGGAAGAATTGAACATTTTTATACAAGAAAGTTTTATCATAGATAGCCCTTGTTGTTGATGTATTTTTCACTATCTTTGAGAGGATAAGATATCGTAAAAATGATCACAACAGAAGAAATCAAAAGTTTTTTGGAGGGTAATGATCCAGAAGAACATATTGTCGCTTTAGAGTTTGACTACGCGACAGAAGAAATCTATAAAATCAAAGAAATCCCGAGGAAAGGTAAACAAATTGTCAGGGATACTTTCATTCCTTTTTGTTGGGTCGGTGATTTACGTAGATTAAATTTTTATGGTGGGTCTAAAGCAACACAAAAAGAAGCGATGTCCAAACATAAAATTCTTATCGAAAAATTGGAGACTCACGATAACGAAAGGTTATCACAAGGGCTGACTTATTTAGTAAAATCACTCAAGGGTTATAGAAATCTTATTCAGTTTTTTCGTGATGGTGGTATAGATCCTTGGGGGGATGCGGCAAAAGAACAATTTCTATTGTTACCGCCAGTCGAACAATACTTAATTCAGAAAGAAAAAAGATTATTCAAGGGTTATGAGGAATACAACGACATCACTCGGTTTGTATTTGACTTAGAGACGACCGCACTTGATCCAAAAGACGGTCGTATTTTTATGATTGGTATGAAAACAAATAAAGGTTTTCATCAAGTTATTGAATGTTTAACAGAAGAACAAGAAAAACAAGGTCTTATTGAGTTTTTCAGGACAATACACAAAATCAATCCAAGTATCATAGGTGGTTACAACAGTTTTAACTTCGACTGGCAATGGATCATCGAGAGGTCAAAAGCTCTTGGTTTGGATATGAAGAAGATTTGTATCACATTAAACCCTGAAAGACATTTCTCACAAAAAGAACAATTACTCAAACTCGGGAACGAGGTTGAGAAATTTAATCAAATTGGAATGTGGGGATACAATGTAATTGATATTCTTCACGCAGTGAGAAGAGCACAATCGATTAACTCCAATATCAAAAGTGCTGGACTTAAATATATTACTCAATATCTTGAACTAGAAAGTCCAAATCGTATCTACATCGATCACCAAAACATTGGTAAGATGTATGAAAAAAAGGAAGAATACTGGTTGAATATCAACAATGGAAAATATAAAAAAGCTGACATTCCTGAGTTTGCCAATTTAGATCAAAGATTTCCTTCGGTATATGAAAAAGTTACTGGAGACAAAATTGTTGAGATGTATCTTGACGATGACTTGGATGAAACGCTCCGAGTTGATGAAGAGTTCAATCAAGGATCTTTTCTACTTGCGTCTTTAGTACCAACGACATATGAACGAGTTTCCACGATGGGAACTGCAACGTTATGGAAAATGATTATGCTTGCTTGGTCTTACAAACACAACTTGGCAATTCCAAAAAAACAAGAAAAGAAAGATTTTGTCGGTGGATTATCACGTCTAATCAAAGTAGGATATTCAACAAATGTTCTCAAACTTGACTTCAGTTCACTCTACCCCTCAATCCAACTTGTTCACGAAGTTTTTCCTGATTGTGATGTGACTGGAGTTTTGAGAGGTCTTTTGAAGTTTTTCCGTGATTCTCGTATTTTGTACAAACAACTTGCGGAAGAATTGTACGAGACAGATCCTAAAAAATCAAAATCGTACGATAGAAAACAATTACCGATCAAAATTTTTATCAACAGTATGTTTGGTGCTCTATCGGCTCCACAAGTTTTTGCTTGGGGTGATATGTATATGGGGGAACAGATCACTTGTACAGGTCGTCAGTATCTTCGTCAAATGACCAAATTTTTTATGGCTCGTGGTTACGAACCACTTGTAATGGATACAGATGGTATTAACTTTTCAGCACCAAAAGGTGTAGAAGATAGAGTTTATATCGGAAGGGGAAACAATTGGAAGGTAAAAAAAGGTAAAGAATATAAAGGTGCCGCTGCGGATATTGCTGAGTACAATGATATCTTTATGCGTGGTGAAATGGCATTGGATAACGATGGTGTATGGCCGAGTTGTATAAACATTGCCAGAAAGAACTACGCACTTCTTACTGAAAAGGGTAAAATTAAATTGGTTGGTAATACGATTAAATCAAAGAAACTACCAGGATATATTGAAGATTTTCTTGATAAAGGAATTAAATTACTTCTTCAAGGTAAAGGAAAAGAGTTTGTCGAATTCTATTACGAATATCTTACAAAGATATACAATATGGAAATTCCATTGGTTAAAGTTGCTCAGAGAGGTAAAATCAAACAAAGTATTTCTGAGTATGAAAAAAGATGTAAACAAACTACAAAAGCTGGTAATCTGATGGCGAGACAAGCTCATATGGAACTTGTCATTCAGAATGGAATGAGTGTAAACTTGGGTGACGTAATTTATTATGTAAACAATGGAACTAAAATTTCTCACGGAGATGTATCGAAGAAGGGGGATACTATTACTTTAAATTGTTATTTGGTAAGTCAAAATGATATCGACAACAATCCTAATCTTACTGGTGAGTACAACGTACCTCGAGCAATTTCAGTGTTCAATAAACGTATCGAACCATTGTTGGTGGTGTTTAAACCTGAAGTCAGGGATGTTCTTATGGTAACCAATCCAGAAAAAAGAGAATTTTTCACAACTCTCCAATGTGAACTTATAAATGGACAACCTTTTAACGAAACAGATCAAGACGATCTACAACGAGATGTTCTTGAGATAACTGAACAAGAGTTGGATTATTGGAAAAGAAGGGGACTTAATCCCACCTACATTTATGACCAAGCAGAAGATGGTTGGGAAAAACATTTGATTTACCAAAGTTTTACTCCATCTGAAGAAAGTATGTACCAATTGTGATATACAAAAACCAATTCAATACAAGACCCTTTTTCAATTTGAATTTCATCCCAATATTCATCAATTCTATTTTGATCTGGTACTATTAATACTGTTGTCATTGCTTTAATTTTAACTCTATCGGTAGTTTGACTACTTAAATTAATAGTGCACTTTTCAATGTCTTTGACGACAATCGCATATTCACCGTTAGTTGAGTATGTTGGTTCATTCACTACCGCCAACTCTGATGTTTTTACTTGTATTCCGTTGATTATTTTCTCACACGGAATTGATCTAATTATTGCCATTTTAAACTGTTGTAATTGGTACTGGGAAAGCCCTATATTGTAATTGTTTATTAAGATTTTCAGCAATCTTGGCTTCTCTTTCCATAATAAATTCAGGTCTCAATCTTTCCAATCTTTTGGTGAGTTCTTCTAACAATATAGCTTTTTCATCTTTAGCTTCGGTTGAAAGTGAACTATAGTCCATTTGGAGTTCACTGTCTGGTGTTTTAAGGTTTCCACTGAATTTACCTCTTACACGTGCTAGAGTTTCTTTCGCGTAGGCTGTTAACCATCTCCTTACCCACTGTTGAGCGGGATCATTTAAATCTTGCCAAGACAGAGCATCCAATGGAATGTCAGATGGTAATTTTACTATATCAGGATTATCTTTTAAACACTGATCTCTATCAGCGTCATTTGTATCATAGTACCAATACCATACTTTTCCCCTATTAAGTTCCGAATTACCAAAATCAAATTTACCGCCAGGTGTATTGTAAAGCATAATCGCTTTTTTTCCATTTGGTAGTGCAGTAATCCTATACTGTAAATCTGGTTGTATAATTCTCCTTTTAAGATTAACATCTTGTTGACGTGCCAATACATCATATGATGAAAAAAAGAAGTATCCACCACCACCCCATCCAGGTTGAGCATATCCACCAGGACCACCAATACCTGGACCTCCGAGTGCACCGAAAGACCAAGGGTCAAAAAGAATATTACTTTGTTCTGCTGGTGAAAACCACAGAAGTTCATTCACTTCACGACCTGCTGGAATTTCGTAAATTTGTTGATTAGCTTGTAGTTGGATGTAATCTTTTTTGAGAACCCAAGGGCCTGAGTTTTGTAATCCAACTATTTTCGAATAAGCGTAGGTGTACTGTGTTTCCCAGTCTAGTGATCTTCTAACCAAAGCATTAGCCACGGATTGTGTATCCAAATTTAAACCATACAGTGATGTCCATTGTGATTCAATCAACCAGTCAAGAACGTATTGTGTGTAATCACCTATTGATAATTCCATAAGGGAATCCATCATTTCGTCAGTAAGTTCTACGGAACGTAAAGGTGCACCTAAGAGGTTATAAATCCTCTTATACATCCTACTTCTATCTGGTTCAGCTATTATCGTCATATAGTTGTTTTAAACATATGTTTTAAACACAAACAGCACCCCAGTTAGGTTTCTCAGCTGTTGTCCAAGATACCGAAGTTCCATTATCAAAGTCCGTAGGTTTGGTAGGAATTGAAGAAACACACCAACTACTTATGTCTTGATCAAAAGAACTAGCATTTGAAAACATTCCTGTCATCCCAAGCGCCTGACTAGTGTTCCAGTATGAAATATTTTGATTGAAGTTACTACACCCTGAGAATGCATACGCGAAATTAGAAGTAGCATATACGTTCCATTGAGTCAAGGGTTGATTGAAACTAGAACAACCCCTGAAGGTTGAGAACATATTACCTATTGCTGCTCCACTAAATAGTGGGGAATTAAATGATGGACAATTTAAAAATGCTGAACTGATTGACATGGAGGAACCAACTATCCACGAAGAGAGATCTTGATTGAAAGAACTACAATTATTGAACATCCCACTCATATTAATGATTGAACTCATATTCCATCCTGTCATTGGAGCATTGAATAATACGCAATCTTTGAACATTGATGATGTATTTGTTACTCCAGACATTGTCAGATTTGAGAGATATGGGAATGTCGTTAAACTTGTACAACCATCAAACCAACTATTCATAGTCGTAACACCACTAGTATTTAGTGAATCAACAAGTCCATTTAAAGTCAAACTTGTACAATTTAAAAATGCACCAGTAACTTGATTTGACCCATTATTAATTTTAAGTGATCCCCACTGAGAAATAGTTTTGATTACGTTTTTACTTGTAGAAGTTGCACTGAAAGACCAACCTTGAATTTCCCCAATTATTGAAATTGTATAAGTACCAATAGAAGAATATGTGTGTGAATTACCACTGTAGGATGTAATTGTTTCATACTGACCATCACCCCAATTTACAACAAAATTGTATGAACCATTAACAAGTAAAGGTAATTGAATGGCTTGGTTTGGTGTTGTGGTTTCCCAAGTACTAACAAATGAAGATGAAATTACAAAATCTGTAGAACTTGGTGTTGGGCTTGAAGTTTGTGTTGGTGTGGTCAAAAATGTGGATGTTGGTGACGCTGTATTGGTTGGTGTAAGTGTTTGTGTCTTAGTTACCGTGGGTGTTGACGTTTGTGATAATGTGTTTGTTGTTGTTGGTGTTTGTGTAATAGTGTTGGATGGTGTTGGTGATGAGCTTGCTGTGTTAGTTGGTGTTTTTGTTTGAGTTGGTGTGACAGTTGGAGATTGTGTTTGTGTTGGTGTCACTGCAACACAAGCACATGCTGGTTGTAAACAAATTTGTTCAATTACTAATGATGGGTCTATTACTGTAAAGTCAGGACTATTAACACTGAAATTATCATAGTAGTAACAATTTTCTTCAAGTACTAAACCACTATCTTGAGGTATATCAATTCCGATAGCAACAGCAACTGTTACTGAATCAAATGGTGGACAACAATTAGAAAATAGATATAAATTAAATTGTGTTGAAGGTGTGACTGTTGGTGTAATTGTTGGTGTTGATGTGTTAGTTGGCGTTGGTGATGGTGTGAGTCCTTGTGTAAGTGATGGTGTTGGTGTTTGGGTAGACGTTGGTGTTGGTGTTGGTGTTGATAAACCAGATGTCTCAGTAACTGAAGGTGTCGGTGTTACTGTTGGTGTTACTGTGTTACTCGGTGTTTGGGTTGGAGTAAGTATAATATTATTACAAGAAGTGATCGAAGTAATTGATGAACCACTTGTCTGATAATAAATTACATAGGCTGTTGTTGAATTGTTTTGACTTTCAGATAAAGCTCTGTATCTATTAGCCGAGACCGTAATTGGTAGATTTGACATGTTATAAATTACGTCACCTGGTTGGAGATTAGGTAATGGTTTTGTGGTATAACCAATCAAGATCAAAGAATCTCCACCATTAACTATGTCATTACAAGCCGTCAAAGCGTCTGTTCTTAGGGCTCCTCCTTTTGAATAGACATAATACTTGGTAACTGAAGCACTCGTAGCTGGGAAATCAATCGTGTTGGTGATTTGTTGTCCTTCACTAGCAGTAATAAGAGTTCCTGTTATGTACCATACATTTACAATTTCGTTTGACAAAATTTGTTGGTTATCTATGAACATATTATCCGAACACCTTCTATAACTTATAGAACTAATGCTAGATAACGTATTTTGGATCGTGGATTTTTTACAAAACATTTTTTTACATTTTTACATAAATATATGATGTTATTATAATCTATCGGCTACATAGTCCCAATCTACAACTCTCCAAAAATTTTTTATGTACTCATCTCTTCTGTTTTGATATTTCAGATAATATGCATGTTCCCACACATCCAAACCAAGTAATGGTTTTCCCCCATCTTTAACAAAACTCATCAGAGGACTATCTTGATTTGGTGTTGTTATAACTTTTAATTTACCGTTATCTTTAAGTACTAACCAAACCCAACCTGAACCAAATACACTTTTTGCGACTTCGTCAAATTTTTTTTTGAATTCTTTAACTGTTCCAAAATTGGAATTAATTCTTGATTCTAATTTCATTGGAATTTTTGGTGAATGTGGTGTCAACATATTCCAAAACAAGGAATGATTGTACGCACCACCAGAATTATCACGAATCGGTTTTTCGTTTTCCTTAACGGATGAAACAATTTCCTCCAAGGACATATTTTCATATCGTTTACCTTTGGTTGCTAAATTTAATTTGTCAACATAACCCTTGTAATGTTTTGTATAATGTACATTCATTGTCGTTGGATCGATGAATGCTTTTAACGATGTGAAAGAATACGGTAGTGGTTCAACAATGACGTTACCGTGTTTAATCTTGGATTTTTTCTGTTCTTCAATTAATCTTTTTCGTTCTTCAATTTTTTGTTCAATTAACTCAATTCTATTTTCCAAATATTTCATAACCCACCAAGACTTTAGTGTCTTCAATAAGTATTTTCAATTTCTCTTTTCGTTAATTGATTGAAGTATATTTTCAAGTGCATCCCCTTCAAACAACATTGTATCACCCATAACAGTGTTGATAATTCTTTTTTTCTTATCCAAAATATCGTAAATAATTCCTTCGATTGTATTCTCAAATAAGGGATAGTAAACTACGACAGTATTTTTTTGTCCATATCGGTATGCTCTATCTTCAGCTTGAGAATGATCGGATGGTAAAAACGATAAATCATTCATAATCACAGTTTCTGCTGCGGTTAAAGTTAAACCAACACCAGCAGCTTTGATGTTACCAACAAATACTTTTACTTTATCGTCCGTTTGGAATTTATCCACAGCATCTTGTCTTTCTCCTTTTGGAGTTGATCCATCAAGTTTTACCGCGACTTTTTTGAAGTGGTTGTAAATCGCATTCAGGGAATCTGTGAAATTACAAAAAATAATAACTTTTTTATCTTGATCTAAAATGTTTTCACATAATTCTATCGTTTGAGCAACCTTTTCGTTTGCAATAATTTGTCTGACTTTTGCGATTTTGGAAAATTGCATGGTAAGAGAATCAGATTCTCCACCTTTGTCGTACCACTCGTAATATTCACCCATCACATCTTCATATTCTTTGGATCTTAATCTCATATAAACTGGTGTGATAATTTTTTCAGGTAGATCCAAAACATCGTTTTTCAAACGACGTAGTACGAATGGTTTAGTTCTTTCATAGAGCTCTTCGAGATTGGAAGCCCCACTGACATTCCAAATTTTTCGATTACCAGCACGGAATTGATATCCGTTACAATATCTTTTTACATAGGCCATCCAATTTTGTGCGACATTACAATCAACAAGATTGAGTAAATTAAAATAATTAATCGGACGTGATGTGACAGGTGTTCCAGTCAATAACCAAACTTTGTCTGTTATCATAGCGATATCATTTACAAGTTTTGTTCTCTGTGCTTGTTTATTGCAAATTGCGTGCGCCTCATCAACAATAATTAAATCAAAACCTGAATTACGTATAATTGATTCCGTGTCTTTTTCTAGACTATGAAAATTTTTGAGGATATCGTAGTTGATAATAACATAATCTGCGTCTTCCCATTTTTTACCCTCAACAATTGAAATGGTCTTATCAGAATAATTTTCAATTTCTCTTTTCCAATTGATTTTAAGAGATGCTGGACAGATTACAAGTGTTTTTTTTGATTGAGACTCTACTGAAGCCACAACAGCAGAAGTTGTGTTGTGTGTAACAATACAATGTTCTGCTACATATAATTTGTCTGGAGCATCTACAGAAATACATGTACAATAATCTTCACCTTGTTTTTCAATTTTACTGATGTATCTACCCGTTTGATATTTTTGTGGTTCGTTGTATCTCTCTGATTTCCTCTTTAATCTGAATGGGTTCATACCCTTAGGTAGTTTTACATTCACTCTATACGATGGTCTACATTCAACTCGTCTACCATCTTTCTTATAAAAACTTCTCCTCTTTTTTTTCCTTACGATCCCACCCAATGTGTGAACAATCTCACATAGATCGTCACAAAGTTTTTCAGATACCGTTGAAAATTCAGTTCCACAAAATTTTTTATTTTCGGACAACATACAATGTCCATCGGTATCCATTAATCCTTGGAGTATTGCCAAACGATCCTCCACGGAA